>Ga0179591_1223440_pt1 | contig 13838 bp, 27 predicted proteins | sample CZOMad2_1_08_16f_FD_182891 | JGI IMG/M metagenome (GOLD analysis project Ga0179591, IMG submission 182891) | Vadose zone soil fungal communities from Angelo Coast Range Reserve, California, USA - CZOMad2_1_08_16fungal (PacBio error correction) | ecosystem: Environmental > Terrestrial > Soil >...
GGGGGTGGGGGCACTGCGGGTCAGTCATCCGAAAGTGGCTAAAGGGGACATCAGAAGGAGGAATTGTTGGAAAACAAGGAATCAAAATATTACCCGGGGGGGAAAGATGGGTTTTCAGTATCGGCAAGTATGGAAAAAAAACCCCATTTGTACTTTCACCACCCGGAGGGAAACACGGAATTGGAATCTTTGAAGTTTGTTGGGGACTGAACTCCTTAAGAACATGTATCATTCATAATAATTAGTGGAACACACTACCTAGTAGGGGGAGGAAAAACAGTCTAAACTGTGTCCCACGAAAGGATGTCTTAAAGCAAAAATGGGAAAGTTGAACTATATAGGGGGAAAGTGCCATGGGGTAAAGTAAAGACTGGTCAGGGTTTTTTGGGTTGTGGGGGTGGTGGTTTGTTGTGGGGTTTGTTTGTGGGGGGTCTGGCAACGGGCACTTATACAATGGAAGATAAGTTTCACTTGGAACGGGGCAGGACAAAAGGAAAAAAGGACGGGAAAAGGGGGCAAGCCCAAAGACGGCGGACTTGCAAGGAAAAAATGGGGGGAAGGGATCTGGCCAGGTTGAGGGAGGGGGGGAAAGAGGGCAGGTTTTTACTGGTTACGGCGGGCGTGGATAGGACGAGGTCACCTAAGAAAAATCGGAAAAAACATGGGCGTTGTATACAGCTACAAGGGACAGACAAGGACAGGAGAGTTGATGGAAAATTTTAAGATCGCCGATGTGGGGGGGGGCAATGGACAAAAATTTGGGCGCCTTATGGGAAATAGGAGGTGAAAAGAATACATTCCTGAATACATGCCAGTACAGAGTACACAAGAACACAGACTTGTTTGCGGTAAATTAAAACAAGAAAGTGGGGGAAATTCTTGAGATTTTTCCCGACCAAGATCGAGTAAAAGATGTAGTTGCAGGGCGAAAAATGTATTGCCGGTGTCGCCCCCGAATTTCCTAATAGTAGAGGGGGGGGGGGGGGTGGAAACCACATGGCCTGTAATGCTGAAGGAAGAAATTGGGTTGTGGTAAAGACTGAAAATAGTGAGAGGGGGTAGAAAATGTAAGAAAGAAGCCACTGGATTTATCAGGATAGAAGGGGTTGGGGGATTAAAAATTTTTTGGAAACTGGTGAAGTTGCCAAGATCGGGGGGGTGCGGCACCGAGGGGCTGGTTCCCCAGTCAGAGTTATAATAGGGCGGGAACATGTGACCGTTTAGGCAAAAGTGACGGTGCTTACACCAAAAAAAACCACAAAAAACAGGGTAAGTGGGTCTACAGAAAAACATTCACGTAATTTTGTAATATGTGAAAGGGAAAATTGTACAACAATGGTAAAACAAAGAAAAGAAAGGGAGGGGGACGGCACCATTTGCTTTTTGAACACATAAAGTGGGTAGCTTTTTTTAACCGGGATCTGTGAAAAAGTGGGGGGGGGGGAGCAAACGGGATTCTAAATTCTAGTTGTAAAAGGAAGTGGACGGGAACAGAAAAACGGCCCGACTGGAAGAAAAAACCATGGTAAAAAGGGGGGAGGATAAGTGTTTGTGTACAAAAAATAAAGAAGGGGGAAAAAAAAAAACGCTTTAACAAAAAAAAACGGGGGTTGTAGCATAGGGGGCAAAGTCACACTCCAGGCGGACTAGGGGTCACCTGCGGATTTGGGAAGTCCACCTTTGAAACCCCATTGTGAGCAAGAACGAGTTTGGGTTTTAGATGGAGACAAACCTGGGGCGGGAACGTATTGCTGGGTAAAGACAAAGGAAGGAAGGGCAAAAAATGTGTAATTTCGGCCTAAATGAGTCACCTGAAGCCAAACAGGGGGATGTTTTTGAAAAAGAAAAGAACACGCAGCAAAGAAAAGGCAAGTGGGTGAAAGCGAGGAAAATCTTGCAGAGAATGGTCTTAGCATTCGGAACCAATACAAAAGGAAAAAGGCCTTTCAGAACAATCTTACACAGGCTTGGGGGGGTGGAAAGTGCCGGGACATATAAGAAAAAGGGATGTTGGATGGGGTGAGGGTGGCAACGAGTGCACGGGAATAAAAAACAAAAAAGCTTCCAAGAGTCACAGAAAACATTTGTCTATTATTGAAGGACAATCCGTATGTGGTGTTCGGTAGGGACAAAGAAAAGACGGATTCTGTAAAATTTGTTTGGGGGGGTAACATTTCGCGCATAACAGGAAGGGGGGAAGGGGAAATAAAGAGCGGTGAGTGGGGGGAATGTTGTTCACAAAACAAAAGCCTCATAAGGGACATGAATAAGGTATGGTGTTCAAATAAATCGGAATATTTTTTTGGACAGTTGAGAGGGGAAAAAAAAACAAAAAGTGGTTTGGAATATCAGAGTTCTAGGTAACATAATACCCAACAAAAAAAAAGAAGGGGGAGTCTTACTCAATCTAAAACGGGGTTCTAGGGTACACACATCGGACCCGCCGCGGTGCAAGAGGGCAATGTAACAAGAACCATGAGGTAATTTATGGCACTTGGGCCTGGGGGGGAAAGGAAAAAGACAAATGAACACAAAAGTGGAGGCACCTGAAGGTGCTGGCGCACGATGGAGGAAAGAAAAATAGTTGTTGGTCGGGGGGGGGGGGGGTATAGAGAAAGGGGTGGGTCCGCTCATAAAGGGAAAAAGGTGGTAGGGGGGGGTGAGTAGATGGCCATGGGGAATAGCTTTGAGCCCGGATAGCACATTTAAAATAACTGCAACCCCAAAAAAACCATATAATTGCTGGGGGTCAGGAGCAAAAAAGGCCCAAAAAAAAGCCTTTCAAGAAGGTGGGGGGAGGAAGGAAGGGGGCATGGCTGGAAAAAACAAAGATAATAAAATGCTCGAAAGATTTGTGGGGAAGAGAAGTGGTTGAAAAAAATAGGAGGCTTGTGCCACGGAGTGGGGGGAGACACAAAAAGGTCCAGGGAGGTGAGAAGAAAAGGGAAGAAATTACAAGTTGCTCCGAGGTGAAAATAAGAAAGTTTTTCCGAAATTAGAAAAAATGGGGATCAGTCATCTGAAAAAAAAAAAAACAAAAAGCGAAATGAAGGAGTGGGTCAGCATAAAAAGACAAAATGAACAAGTGGAATAAAGGGTTTCCGTGGGTCCTGTGGAAGAAAAAGCAAAATGAGACAAAACAGCGGGGGGAAAAATATTTTTTTGCACAAAGGGGGAATAGCAAAATGGTGAAGAAACAACTAAACAAGGTTTTAGATAATAAAGGTTTATGGGGGGAGGGACAACCCAGGACGCAAGAAAAGGTAAAGAGAAAATCTTTTGACTAAAATACTGTCAAGAAAAAAGGGGGGGGGAAAGAAAAATTGGTAAATTGTCCAAAAAAGGGGCGGGAAACGAGGGGGGGGGGGGGGGGTTTAAAAGAATTGTGAAATACCATGGGGGGAAGTTATATAAGAAAAGGGAAAAACAAAGGTTTTATCGAAAGGGGGGGGGGTTGTGGGTTGAAGTACTATGGTCAGAGGGGAACCTTCCACCCTGGTCAACACAGCCAGGGGAAGATATGACCTAGAGTCACACGTGGTAAAACAAGAAGCGCGGGGGTTGTCTCCCCAACTTCCTCGTGGTTACCCCAGGTCAACAAAACAGTCCCTATCTCCGTCCCCCCTCTGTTGGGTAAAGGGTGGGGTTCATGTCAAAACAAAAAAACCAAAAAAAAAATGTGGGGGAAAACGAAACGAAAGTATTCAAAAAGCTGAAAAAATGACCGGGGAAAACAGCCCGCTTGGTTGTAAAAAAAAGTAAAACTAGCAAAATAACATAGGGGCTCCACCGGAAAAAAAATGAAGAAGGGGACAGGGGGCGCCCAAAAAAATAAAGAGTATAATGCTAGTGGTCCAGGGGGAAGGAAGCCTAAAATTTGGGGGGGGTGGGTTTTGTTTCACTTAGGTGGGTGCATGGGGTGGAAGGGGGAAAAAAAGAAAGGGGATTGCTGTGGTTACGGCGGAACTGAGTCACTTTGGGCTGAGGAAAAAAAAGTTACCGAACAAGGTAAAAGAAGGGAAAAAGGTGCCAGTGCCCACCTACAGTCTGATCACTTAAACTTTTCAATCACTCTAGGGGGGGGTTTTAGTGAGGGCTTTTCCGGTAAAGGAAAAAAAAGAAGTGCCAACATATTTTTTGTTTTTGGGCACAAGTAGACGAAACACATTAAACGTGCATGAGTTAGTTGGAAGAAAGATCAAATGTTTGCGTCCCGGCCTGCCCACACACCAAATCACTAGCTCTGCTTCCTGATCTAATTATCCCCCTTAAACTATAACCTAAGACTTTTCCTTAAACGGTTGACCAGATTATTGTCAGTTAGGATTTTGGGGGGTAAAACCTTTGGGTTGAACTCGACCAGGGGAACAGAGAAAGGAAAAACGACAACGGGCAAAACCTTAATTTACGTAAGAGAAAAACAAAATGACAACATAGGTAATCAGGAGGACATGTTCATTTACCTGAGACAGAAAATTGTTCAAGGGAAAGGGTTGGGGGGGAAAATTGGAAAAAGAAAAAAGGAAAAAAAATCGAGAGTCACTAATGTCCAGAAAACTGGTAAAGCCGTGTTGGAAAAGGCAAAAAAAAAAAAAAAAAAAAAAAAAAAGGCCCATCTCAGGCGGAATACAGGAGCGAGGCGGAAGGACTCTTTGCAACGACCAAGGGGCCGGACACTTTGGGGTTTTGGGGGTGAAGCAAACGAGGCCATCGAACAACCTCCCTTCCTTGGCCGAAGAACCCTCAGAACACGTTGTAATGGTCGCCTTTCCCATGCCTCGGGACCGATTGGCTTTTTACATGCGCAGGGACGACAGAGCGACGCAACATCTAGAGAAAAAAAAAAAATAGGTTTATGAAATATATAGTAATTTTGGGGCCCGACGGGACTGAGGTAGGGGCAGAAGAGAGACTTAAGTATTCCTGGTGGTGAGGGGAGACAAAGTAAAAGGGTTAGGATTATGTTTAGGCAGGGAAGCCCAAGGATGACACAAACAGATTTACGTGAAAAAAGAAAGGGAAATCTTGTGCTGGGAGAAAAACGAAACGGGTTAATTCAGACATGGGAGTTAGCAGGCAGGGGAAAAAACGACCGTTTTCAAAAAAAGGGGGGGGACCACCCAAAAGTGTGCTACCTGAAGTGTCGGGGGGGGATCAACGACATGGGTGCTTGTTTACGAAGGGAAGGTGGAGGGGTGGGTTTTTGGTGTGGGGGGGGAAGAGAAGAAAAAAAATGGGGGGGGGGGGGGGTGGCGCGGGGAGGCAGGGGGGTTGCCAAAGATGGGGAATACTAATTGCCTTTACGGGGGAAGGGGGAGGAGGGAGTAGACGCCAGCAAAATGGGGTCAAGGGGTGGGGGAGGCAATCTCTCGGGGGGTGGGTCTTGAAACTATGGAAGGGGGGAAAGGGGTTGACGGCGGGGTATAACAAAAAAACTAAGGGGGAAACAAGAAAATGTGTTTACTAAGCCCAACAAAAAATATGAGGTGGTAAGGAAAAAGGGGGGGAGAGCAATAGCGGGGGCAAAATCGGCAAAAGTGTCGAAAGGGGGAATGGGGGGAAGAAGACTGAGAAAAAAAAAGACGTGAATGCGTTAAACGCAGAAGACACTTTGGGGGCATGAACATGAAAAAAGGAAAGGGGGCTATGAAAGATTGGAAAACCAAAGTCAAAGAAAGATGTGATGGAGAGGAGAGGGAAGGAAAAGAAAAAACAGGTGGGGAGATCTCATTTCCTCTATGATCATTTTTTGTAAAGGGACAAGTCAAAACCAGGGCTGTTCTTCTGCAGACGGGTGGGAAGAGGGGGGTGGAAAGGGGCTTAAATATTAGAAGTGTTGAAAAAAATGAAGAAAGGAAAGGTACACACAGATTTAACGGGGGAGGACCTTGAAATTTTTGTGTTGTTTGACATTGGGGTAAAACGATGTTGTTTGATAAGAAGGACAAGAGGGGGGGGGGGAATAAAAACCAGGGAGGGGGGCTATCGGTCTGATGCAGGTTGGCAAAATGGGGAAAGTCGGTAGGGTAAAAACAACCCAGTCGGAATAAACTGAGGGGGGAGGTAGGGGAAACTGAAACATTTTCCAAAAAACAAAAACCAAAAAATGGGGGGGAAGCCAGGGGTGGGGAAAAAAACGGGAAATTGTAACCCTGGGATCTGAAGTTTGGGGGGAAAAACGAAAGTCACTATTTTAAATAAAAAAAAAGTTAATGAGACGGGGGAAAAAGAGGGAAGGGAAACATAAAATTAGATTATAAAAAGGGAGGGGAACAGAAAATAAAAAAGAGGGGGTAACTCAAACGGGAGGGGGGGGGGCAGGGGAAAGAAAAGGGAAGGTCACAATCTATTACAATTTGAGGTGGTGCTAGGGGCAAAAAAGTATGAGAAAGCCGTAACAAAAAAACACACATTTGGGTGGGGGGGGGGGGGGGTGGAGGGGTGGTGGGTGGGGGGGGTGGCTGGTGCATGAGCAAAAAAAAAATGGCAGGGTTCATGGGCGGGGTCATGGGAAGAAAAAGATGACCACAGGGCTCAGGTGTGGAGCGGGTAGAAATGAGAAGGGGGTGGGGTGGGGGGGAAAGAACACTTCATCAACAAGACCTCAGCAATAAAAAACAAAAAAATAGGAAAAGGGAAAAAAAAAAAAAAAAAAAAACATGTGCGGATTACTTGGTGGGGGAGGTAAAAAAAAAATAAACGAAAAGGACAGGGTGTGGCACGCCAAAATAACAGAGGAGGGAAGGAACAACAAAAAAGGTAAAGAACATAAATAATAACACAAACACAAATGTATGCAAGAAAAGTAATGGGAAAATGGGGGGGGGGGTTGTGGCATGTACTCTAGCAGGCTGGAGTAGACTAAGAAGGGTCGGGGAAGGGGGGGTACCAAGGACGGGGACAAGAAACACCCAAAAACTCACCTCGGCAAAACAGATATCCAGGACCTCAAGTGTGAAAATGGGGAGTCAAGGACTTTCGGGTAGGAAAAAAATCAAAGCAAAAAAGGGGGAGGGGGTCAATAAAAACAAGTCCTGCCGAGCATCCAAAAGGGAAAAAAAGTCGGGCACATAAAATAGAGGTTGGGGGGGGGAGGTTTTGGGGAAATTCAGTCTCAAAAAGCAAAATAAGTATATGTACACGAAGTAGGGATAAAACTGGGCTTATTTGAGGTTATATCCACTGGTTGGAAAAAAAGGGGGAAAGGAGGGAGTCAGATAAGATCTCCAACAACACTCACCTGATGATGATCTGTTCTGCACGAGAGTGGAGGACCAAATTCATCAATATAAAAACAAAAACCGAAAAAGGGATTCGCTTGGGCCAGGGTGCCATGGCAAAAAAAAAAAAACACACACTCAAAAAAAAGCAAAACCACAAAAACCAAACAACAAAAAAAAAAAAAATTGATGCCGCTTGCTTTGAAAAGGAAAGCTATGAAAGGACCCGAAAAAAGGGGGGGGGAAATGCATGGAGAGAACGACGAAAAAAAGGGTGGGGCTTGTGAGACTAAAAGAAGAAAGTGTGGAACAAAAAACTAAAGCAAAAAGGGAGGGGTGATGGCCTGGACTGAAAAGGGGAAGGATAAAAAGTGAAGACACCCACACCCATTAAATGAATGTTGCGAATAGAAAGAAAGAAAAAAAAAAAAGAAGGGAAAAGGGGGGGGGAGGAGGGCCTTGTTTGATGGGGTGAAAAGAAGGCGGAAAAAAGAATCTCACGGGAAAAAATTTGAAAAAAAGGGGAAAGATGAAGGGGCTTGTGCTGAGGGTATTCTCATAAAGAGCCAAGGGGGGGGCTAAAGAAAATGAAGAAGGAATGCGAAGGAGGGCAAAAAGGAAAAAAGGGAAAAAGGGACAGAGGGTTGATCCATCATAAAAAAAAATCGATAAGAGGGGGGGGGACAGGCATACAAATAAATTGGAAAGAGGAAAAGGGGGCGTGTACGGGGGGGGAAAGGAAGAAAAAAAAAGGGGGTTATGACGGTTTGCATTTAGACTGGTAAAACTCCTCTAAACCAAAACTTGGGGGGGGAGACGGGGGAAGGGGTTTCCGCCGAAAGAAAAAAAAAAAGGGGGAAGAAAGAAAATAGAATTCCACGGGGGGACACAACCGCAAAAATAAAGGAAAACCTGTGGTTTACAAAATTCCTTGTACGGTGAAAAGGGACATGAGGACAAATTATTTGTTGGGTAAAAAATTTTGAAGAAAAAAACGGGGGTCATTAATATAAAATAGGGGTTTTTTGAGAGACTTGGGGGGTGGTTGAATACGAGAAGTGTGTACCCAACACGGAAAAAAAAAGGAGAAAAACTCACCGACTGGGAAAGACCCTCGCTTAGTGAAAAAAAAAAAGGAGAATTTTCCGCTGTCACCCCCCAACAGAAGACTAGGACAAGAGAAGACAGGCGTGGTGGGGGACGGGAAAATTTCTTATTTTTTACACAGAAGAAAATAAGGGTCAGGACGATGATACAGTCCCATTTCTCGCTATGGTGGGAAGGGGGGGGAAAAAAAAAGAAATAAGAGGGAAACGTGGTCGCCACCTGTCCTGAATATCGTTCTGCAGAGAACGGCCAGAGGGGGGGGAAGAATGGTTTTCTCACGGGGGAAATCTCCAAGAAGGGGGGGGGGGGTTGGGGTTGGCAACTCGTTGTTCAGGGGGTCAAAAAGGAGGGATGGGGTAAAATCAGTAACTGCGGATCAGGAATAGGGAAGGAAAAAAAGGGAAAAGTACCAGGCCGGCCGAAAAATTTGGCAAGAAAAAAAAAAAAAAGAGAAGATGCCATTTCCAGTCACCTGATGGGGGGGGGGTGGGGGGGAGGGAAACCTGCGGGGAAAAATAATGTGCCACATCTGTTTGGCAAAAAAAAAAAGGAGGAAAGACAGGACAAAAGTGAACCTGCACACCATAGTGAAAAAATGGGCAACAAATGAAAAGGAAGAAATAACCCCGCCCCCACCCCAGCAAGGGGCGCTGGAGGAAAGTACTTCACGGGCCTGGGTTGGGGAAGGGTAGGGTAAAGGGGGTGGGTGTATATCCCGGGCAAAGAAAAAAAACGGTCACAGGGGAAAGAACGTCTTGAGTTACAAGTGGAAAAGCACATGGAAGGTATATCAATTGAACAGGGGGGGTATCCTTCTTTAGCTCAAGTTTTCGGGACAAGGGGGGGGAAAAAAAAAAAAAATAAAAAACTAAAGTTTCACGGGGGGAAGTCAATTTACTTTGCCAGGTTGTGAAAAACCAGGAAAGACCGGGAAGGAAAAATGAAAAGTAAAAAAGGGGGGGGTGTGCTGCACCTGGCCGAGGTGCCGAAAAAAAAGGAAGAACAATAATCGAAACAGTCAAGGGTGAAGAAACGGGGGGGTGGGGGATCACACACTTATGCTTTGACTGTCAGTACGGCAAGTATGATGAAAAAAAAAACAAAGTACTAGGCAGCAGCGGCTATCCACAACAAAGAAAAAAAACGGGGGGGGGAGTAAGAGGAGGGAGGGCTTTCAAACTAATCGCAGGACTATGAGGGGGGGAAAACAAAAAATAACAAGTATTACCCTGTGTTGAAAAAAAGGTAAGTATGGGGGAGGTAGGGGAAGCCAGAAGAAAAAAAAAAAAAGGGAAGGGGGGGTATCACCTTGAAGACGATTTGGACACGAAGGAAAAACTGGATCGATAAATTCAGTTAAAGAGTCATCTGCTGCTCAGGTAAAACAGGGGACAAAAGGGGACTAAAGAATGTATTGTAATGATATAGGGGAACAGGGGAAATGGACGGGGAAAGAAAACAAGGGGGGACCGAAGTTTTTTGGGGGGGGGGAAAAAAAAAAAAAAAGGGGGCAACGGACGTTCATAAGCCAAATTGCAAAGAGTCTGAAAAATAAAGACTGGAAGGGTAGACGGCCGGAACGGGATGCGGGGAAAAAAAAATGGGGGGGAGAGCACTTGGGGGGCTGAAACGATTGCAGGTGTAGGGTGGAAGCTGGGACGATAAATAGGTGCAAAAAAGTATGGGGGGGGGAAAAAGGAAAATTGGGGGGGGGGGGACAGTCAACTGCCTTTCTAAAGTCAAGTGACCTATAAAAATGTGGTTGGAGGTTCAGGAGACTGGGAAAGGGGGAAAGCTTCGGGAAAAGGCGTAGGGGAAAGGGCATGAGGGGTGGGGGAAGGCGACGAAAATAGCTTATAGAACGTACGCTTATACGCAGAACATCAAAATTGGGGGTGTGGATGACAAGAAAACAGGACTAATGGGGAAAAAAAATTATAAAAAAAAAGGGAAAAAAAACATAGCAAGATTAATTTCGAAGAACCGAGAAGGGGAATTGGGAACGGTGGAGACAGAGAGGGTCGGAGGGGGGGGGGGGGGGGACGGGGGGAAGAACACTATATCACGTCAATTGCTTCTAGGTATAGTGGGGGAAAAGAGATAGGAAAGTATCCACAGGGAAAGTAAAGTAAGGGGAAAACAGAGATGAGCATGATTAGCTTGAACCCTGGAAAGGGTCTGGATCGATTGTGTTCACAAAAAAAGGAGGTAATGTGTGGGGGGAGGTAACGCCTTATGCTGGTGTATGCAGTGAGATGATACGAGGAGAGTGGGGGCATTGGGGAGTGGAAAGAGGGGAAAAAAAACACAATTTCGCATAAACTGGAGGGTGAGAAAGTACAAATCGGAAAAAAAAAGGTGGGGTAAAAAAAAAAAAAAAGGGGACAAAGTATTTGGGATCATCATGTGGGAAAAGGGGGAAAGAATTTTAGTAAACCCGGAGTCTGAGGGGGGGGGGGAGAAGGACATAGGGGGGGGGGGAAATGTCTCCACAGCAGTTTCAACTGCAAAAAAAAAACAGAAACCTTATATAACAAAGGGGCGGATTAGGAAAAAGGAAAGGATGGCAAAATACCCATAACTGCGGGGGGAGATATTGATAAAAAGAGGGAAACAAGAACCAGAGGAAACCAAAAATTAAAAAAAGGGGGGGGCGCCAGAAAAAAGGTCAGTCTTTTTAGATGGAATTTACAAACTGAGGCGGAAGGAGGAGGGAAAGGGAGTAGACAGTGTCCACGGTCAAAAAAAGGGGGTATCGAGAAAGAAATCGAGGGAGGGGGGGGGGGGAGAAGAATACACTAAGCACAAAGCACTCCATATGTTTTAAATCTCGTAAAAAATTAATTGCCGTCGGGTTGTTTGGAGGAGAAGGGACCGGGAAAAAGAAATGAAAAAAAGCCTTTCCAGAATACATCTCGGAAAAAGCGTTGTGGTTGAGGCATAGAAACCGATAAGGAATGGTTGTGGGGAGTGTATAAAAGGGGGAACGAAAAAACGGGATATTCCACGTTCATCCGCTCTTCGAGATAGGAGAAGTGAAAGGTCAAGACTGGAGACCCTTGGGGGTACTAAAAACCAACGGGGGGAAACTTGGGAGTATTTTACGCAGAGCGGGGAAAAACGACGGGTAGGGGTCAGAAAATAGCGGTGGAAATGGAGTTGGGAAGGTTGCAAAATCAAGCTTCGAAGGTACGACAGGGAGGAAAAGGACGAAAAAGGGGTTAAAAATGGGGGAGAAAGCGGGGGGGGTCCGAAAGTGGGGAAGAAGACATAGGAGGGCAGCCACACAACCAACTGATTCTGGGGAAAGGAGAGAAGGAATCATTACCAAACACGACAGGGACACGCGCCAATTAAAATATTAAAAAAAAGGCAGTTGGACGACCTGCAGGGGACTTTAGGGGAGAGGAAAGGGTGACCCTGCAACAGAAACCTAGGGATGCCGAAAAGGTAATGACGGGAAGGGAAAGGAAAAATACAAAGGTTGGAGTTGGGGGTAAATAAAGCGACGACGGATGGGGAGCTCCTAAAGAAAAGGGGGAGGGGTGATGGGGAAGGGGGGGGTAGCGGGGGAAAAGATTATCAAATTGAAATAACGAAAAACCCCAAAAACCAATAATGCATTGCAGGAAGAACAAAAAAAAAAGCTGGGCATAGGGTTTCTGAAAGAGTTGGAAAAAAAGAAAAAGGGAAAGAAAGAGGGAAAAGAGTTTACGAGGGGGTGAAAAAGATGGCCGGCTTGGTGCGAGGGGGGGGATTCCAAAAAGACAAAAGAGATGTAGACGAGAAAAGGCGGGAAACGGAAAAGGAAGAAAGCGTGAAGTACGTTCAACCGCCTCACAGTTTGGGAGGTTCGGAAAGAGAAAAAAAGAAAGGGAATGGTGGAGGGGCCAATAAAAAACCGGGAAAGGGTAAAGCGTGGAGGGGTGTAAGGGTAAACACTCAGAAATTAAGACAAGAGAGAAAAGCGGGGACGTTGCATTTTTAAGCAGGTAAACGCAAGAACAAACGGGGGGGGGGGGGGGGGGAAGAAGGGGGGGTTTGTATGTTTTTTCAAGAAGAAAGCAAAAAAGAAGGAAAGATCCAAAAAAAAAAAACACGGTTTGCCTCAAAAGGAGGAAAAAAAAAAAAAAAACGGGGGGGCCAAAGGCCTGACCAAGGTGGGGAAAAATGGAAAAAACAAGAGGGGGGGGGGGGGGGTGTAAAATTTTAAACCTGTTCAGGGTCACTGATCCCCCAAGGCCAGGCACCAGGTGTAGTATACTGCGAAGGGGGGGGGGGGGGGGGGTGGGGTTTGCCTCGGCGAGTTCCTCAACAGTAAGGAAAACGGGAAAAAACATCCCTATAGAGAACTCTCTGGGGAAAAAACAGCAGGGAAACCAGGCTATCAAAAAAATTATCTGGGGTAAAGTCACAAAAAAGGGAGCCTATCAAAACTCATGAGATGTGGGGAAGGGAACAGGGGGTGGTAAAAAACTGGAAAACATAAATTGTTACACGGGGAAAAAAGGGGGACGGGTAAAGCATGACCGCGATGTGTTAATTAAAAAAACAAAGGTAAGAAGGAGACAATTAGGGGGGGATCCAACTGCAAGGAAGGGATAGAAAGAAAACGACCATCCAGCATGTTCTTAAGGAAGGGGGAAGGGGGGGAAAAAAAAGGAGAAACAAAAAGTTTTTTGTTTTCACTTACGGGGGGCGGGGTCAGGGGGACAGGTTAGCAAAAGGGAGGAGGGGGAAAGGGGGAAGGGGACGGGCAGTTAATAGGATTGTAAAGGAAAAGTCTCAAAGTTACCATCAACCACGGCAGAAAAAGGGAGAATAACCCAATCTCGAATCGGGCCATGGTGGGGACAGAAACATCAATTGGTGGAAAAGAGCACTGGAGAGAAAAAAACGGGGGTAAAAGAATGTGTCACATATTTTTGGGGTGTGTGTTTTTGTTGTTGGGCTATGAAAAATAAAGGTAACATTTACAAACAGGCCTAGGTAGCACATGCACATTGCGATGCAAAGAAACCCAGAAAAAAAACAAAAAAGCGAGCGATGCGGGCTACGGGAAGGAACTTAATGGCAAGGGGGAACAAAGTGAGTGAAAGGGGGTGTTATAGCCATGGCCATAAAAAATGAACAAGTGAAGGGAGTAAAAAAACAACTGTGGGGAAAAGGTAGAGATGAAAAACAACAAAATACCTTCCGTTTAAAGCACTCAGCGGGGGGACAGGTGTTGGTAAACGGCGCAAGAGGAGAGAAAGAAAAAATTTCTTAGAGGGGGGGAGAAGGAAAGGGGGTCAGTGGCAGAAAAAAAAGATGGACCGCGTCTTCACAGGGGGGGGATTTAAAGGGGGGGGTTTTTCATACAGGGGGACCTATCAATGCATGAAGGAAAAGCAAAAAACAACAAACAACAAAGAAAAGGGGAAGGTAGCCTGGAAAAGAAATAAAGGGAAGGGGGGGGGTACGGAAGCTGGATTGCTTACGCCAATTAGATGGGTAGACCCAATCAAAAAC
>Ga0179591_1263471_pt1 | contig 13837 bp, 13 predicted proteins | sample CZOMad2_1_08_16f_FD_182891 | JGI IMG/M metagenome (GOLD analysis project Ga0179591, IMG submission 182891) | Vadose zone soil fungal communities from Angelo Coast Range Reserve, California, USA - CZOMad2_1_08_16fungal (PacBio error correction) | ecosystem: Environmental > Terrestrial > Soil >...
CAACAGAACACCTACGGCGTTTGTAGGGCCAAATGTTGCCACAACGAGCAAGAAGAAAACGGGCGTCCGCTCCTCGGATTCAAGGGGGAGGGGATTTGCGATCCGAAGAGGACTACCCAACAAGTGTGGGGGTCGAGTAAGGAAAAAAAAAAAGAAAGGTCGGGGGACCTTCAGCCTCTATCCCAAAACCTCCCCGGCGTAGGATCGCACAACCCGAAGGAAGGGTCACTTATCTTTTAAACGCCCACTGAGGATTAATCCGAGAAATGGCGGGAAAGAATGAATCTAAGGGAGACGTCTGACCTGAAGTCAATTGTTCCAACAAAACGTGAAGGGACGAAAATTCTGAGAAGAAGCCACGGCAGCCTAGCTCCATAACAAAAAAAAGCAGGCAACCTTTCTCTGATGTAGAGTTGGGGACGGAAAAGAATAGGGCGCGAGAAAATAAACAGCCGATCTATGTGATCTCGCATGCGAACACATTCTTGGAAAGATATGCGGAGGGAGGCCGAGAGGCAGCTGTTAGGCGGGCAGGCCTACAGAAACTCTTTTAAGGGCTACCAGGCAGCGGTCAAATCACGTCACACGATGGAGGAGGGTTGCTGCAGCGAGAAGGTTTTAAGGACAAAAACAGCGGGAACGAAAAAAGGGAGGTAAACACCGGGCAGGCGCACACTGCTTGCTCCAACGGGGGCAAACGGCAAGAAGTGGGTACGGCTGCAGGGGGGGCGCAATGGGTGAAGAAAAGAGAGGGACTTGAGAAGCACATATGGGAGGATGGCAGACCGGTGTAGATGGCCAGCTCATTACCCGAAGGAGGGCGGAATGTCTACGACAACGAAAAATGGTCCGCGAAGCAGTTAAAGTGGGGAGCTGGGCAGAAGGTGAGGGCAAGCTGTGAACGTCGTCGACTCCGCTTAAGAGAGGGAATGGGGTCGGGCCTGGTCTTGAAGGGGGGCCAAAAAAAAAAACACGGGGGCAAAGGGTTGTGGCTCCGGATGGGCCCTCTGGGGCACACCTCAAGAGTCTCCGGGAGAGGCCTCAAAAGCCGCCATGTAAAAAATCGGGAGTTTGTAGAAGATCACATCACGCAGGGAGGAACGGGTCGCCAGAAGCACAGGGGAAATCGGAAAAAGGCCCACCATGGACAGAAAAGTCGAACCCTACCCACCTTACATCTCAGGTCAAAACAAAAAAACACTTAGTCCCAGAAAAGACTAAATTGGCCTCTCCACCAGGTGAAACAGTAGGCGCCACTTAAGGCCAGCAGGCCTTGGAAAAAGAAGGGGTGGGCCGAGTTCAGAAATAAACTGATGAGGTGACGAAAAAAGCGTAGAAACTTAACTGCATTCTGGGAGTAGGCAAGGACAAAAAAATGGAATGGTGAAGTGTGGCGGTCGATCTTCCAAAAGGCCTCAAGAGAGCCTATATAGGCGAGAAGCTAAGCTTAACAATATCCTGCCAAGTGAATTCACTGAGAGAGCTGAAAAAGGGTAATTCAAGCGACACCGGGGGAGATGTCGAGACGTTAGACTCAGCTTAAGAAACCCAGCGGACACCGAGCCCAACGCGCCCTTCATAAGATCAACACAAAAAAGTAGGGAAAAGAATATGAAAGGGGAGGCCGCGGTCGATGTGGACCCAAAAATGTGTTTTCAGGGCGGGGGGACTGCGAAATCACGAAGAAACGACATCTCTTCGCCCAAGGGTGTCGAACTTAGAGGGGGGGCGTAGGGTAACAGGCTCGGTGCAAAACGCAAAGACAAACGCGGTGTGGGGGGGGGAATCGTCGTCGGCCTATATGGGGGGGCATGAAAACGGGGGGAATGGGGAGGGGAAAAGCGAACCGAAAACACTCCCCGGGAAAAGCCGAAGGGGCCGACACGCACCAGAAGGTCCGGGGTGGCAGACCTGCCGTAAAGGAGGATGAATCGCCACAACCGCTGATGAACAACGGCCTACAAGTCCATGGGGGCAAATGAATGGGGTTCCTATGATGTAGCCGGCACATTCGGGCTGAAGAAAGGGGGGGGCGAGGAGTGAAGGGCGTATATTCAGGGAAGGGTAGACGATCTGGACAGGGGCGGGGCGGGACCCATTTGAGAATGGGTTAGAAAGGTCAAAAGCCGCCCGGACGGCAAGGTGACATGGAGATATGCAAAGGTATTGGGATCGGGGGTCTCATAAGGGGGGGGGGGGGGGAACGTGCCCTGCGGTGTGCAGTCTGGGAAAAGGACAGGAGGGCAATTGGTACACGGAGAAGGGGGACAAAGTTCCTAACCGCAGGCCTGACCTGGAAACTGCCCGAGTCGCGAGGCATTGTGGGACCAACTCCTGGGAAAAAAAGCGCCAACAAATTGAAGAAACTTGGAGGCCGGAAACGCATAAGCAAACGTTCCTCGAGAGTAGCCTTGGGAACAGAAGCGAAAGGATGGGACACCTGGTAATATCACCCGTTTCGCCAATGCGGCCTGAAACAGGTTGCATATCCGTCACCGCGGCGCGGAGCGGCTCGCTTAGGAAAACTTGACAATTAATGAAGGACACGTCGGGAGCTAATTCGGTGTAGAAGAGAACACCCGGGGGGTTTCCGCAACGCAGGAATACGGAGGGCTTGAATAAAACCGTGTTCGAACACCTTCAGCAGGGGACAAGTCTAAACTCGGTGACGAAAACGACTGAGCAATTGCGAGGAATCACCGGGGTTGAACTCACCTGGCTGCTGCCAGATCAGGGCTGCACGCGAGGTCTAAATGAGAGAGCGGGGGGGAACACGAAGGGTTTTGCCAGAGGGGGGACAGAGACCTGACGTTGGGTGCAGCTCGGCACCTACAATAACATGAGGCGGGTTTATTGTTGTCGAGCGGGTCAGTGAATCGGAAAGATGGGGGGGGGGACGGGGGTTTTCTTCACGCTTTTAAGGGAGGAAAGTTTGACCTTTTGGGGACAAAGTGGTAGCGGGGGCAGGTTCTCAAAGAGACACAAGTCGGGGTCCTCGTGTTACGCGATGAGACTGAGTCATCATAAAGCAGGCGGAACCTCGTGACCACAAGGGCGGTTTGCCTGGGTGCCGAGGAGGACACAGAGAAAAAAATGCACCGAGGCGGTGGAAAAGCGAGAAAAAAGGTATTGGTCAGGGGAAGGAGCAAACGAGTCAAGGCGCGAACCGGGAAAAAGCGTGTGCGGGGCAACAGGAAGGGGATGCGCCGGGGGGACTCAGGCACCAGGGAAAGAATCCTCAACCGCTGGGGATTACGCTCATAACGCCGCGGAGGGGGAGGCTCATTAAACTGACGCGGGCCGGTTGAAAAAAAAACCCCCAACGGAAAACAACAAATTGGGGGGAGGCACGGGATAAAATCACACGCAAAATGGCCAAAGGTCAAGGTAGAGAGTGCCATTCAAAAAAAAGGAAAGCAAATCAAAAAATTAACTGGAAAGCCTAAAACTGGTCAATCAGCAAAAGGCAAGGGGGTCTCAGCCCAGGCGACGTGACGCGCCTGAACTAGCTAAGCGCATCATGTCGTTAGTTTGCTAGAGCTGAGGAGGGCAACTGAGGAAAATGTAACACCTTTGAGGGTGACAGCGGCGGAGTATTCCCACTGTTGTGGTCAAACTGCAATCAAAGTTCGCGGCCAAGGGGAGGGAGCTCGAGAGGGGAAACATCTCGGATGGGGGACGGGGTGCCGCGTCACTGAACATGGAAGGGAACCAGGTGAGAGGAGGGGGAGTGAAGACGTCAGAATTTAAATGAACGGAGTTACCCTTTGGGCTTCCGCTGTCAGAGGGGGGGGCAGGGGGGGGGGCGACTGCAGGAAACTCCGTTGTCGGAACGGCTGGGTGTCACGACCAGGCGGCCTCAATCAGCAGGGAGACTAAAGGTCCACCCCCGAAGAAGGAGAACTTAGTCTACAACTATGGATCGAGGCCCTAAAGAGAAATAGCAAAGGAAAAAGACGAGTCAACAAACAACGAAAAGAGAGAGAGCAAGCCGCGTCCTCTCGAGAGGAATCTTATTGGGAAAAACCATTTCAACTTTAGCCCACCACCGCTGGAAATGGGGGTGCACCACTCGAGGACCAGTCTATACTGACAAAGGAAGGAGTTCGTAGAGGCCCACAGCCGAAGACAACCCAAGTATGTGTTGAACTATAATCCGGACATTAAAGGAAAAAACTCTAACCTGGTATGAAGAGCAGCAAATCAAAAGAACCGACTGCCCTGTCCGAACGAGGCCACAACCAGAGGGGTGTCCGGTAAACTAAAAAAGAAAAAGAACCCCAGGGGAGAGACGAAGGTAGAAGGGGGAAGGACAGGAAACAACAGCGTTGATGAATCCGACGCGAAGGGCTCAGAAAGGGGAACATTTAAAGGTGCGCTCAGACGCGTAACGAACGACCTGGAACCTGCGCTACGAGCTGTGCCTAGTGTGCCGGAGTGACACTGGGCGAAGAAAAAGGCAAAGGAAAATCACGGCTTCCTCTTTACAGAATTGGGGAGGGAAAGGGAAAGGATGGCATATTAACTCTGAATAGGGGGGGATTTTGAGTTATTCAGGTTGAGTCCACCCGGCGGTTGGGGTCAGGGCCCCGCTTGGAAACTTTAATTAAAAGTTCAAGGGAGGGGAGGTCTGATGAAATCAAAAGTACGACCACCCGGCGTGCATTCATGGTGAAACAAGAGCAAGGCTCAAGAACCCTTCCTTTAAAACACTCCTCGCTTGAATGGATGAGTGTCATCTCAGTCTAAGGGACTGTTCGGACACAGTGTTGTCGAGCGTTAAAACGCTCTGGGAAGTCCTTCATAAAGAGAAGAGATCGAATCAAGCGGGGAGGCAAACAAACCCCAACAAAAGTTACTTAGCTTTCCAGAACTCCACTGAGCGGGATGGCACAGGAGAAAGAACCCGCGGAAGACAAGTTAGACAGCCTGAGAAGCCGCGGTCCAAAAGTGTCAACAAGCCAACGTGCCTGGAGAGGGCCGACAAGTCCACAACGGGAGGAAATACTGGCAATGAAAAGGCGACAAACGAGTCATTCGGGAATCGAATTTAATGGTATTTCGAAGCGTAGATGGGGAGGACACAAAACGATCTCGTGTGAGCATGTGAAAAGTCGGTTGCACATCGCAAGTAGGGCCCCACGACAGGAGGGACGGTCTTACGCGAAAATGAGGTCAAAAAGGCGTGGTAATTGCTCAGGTCGCCGAGAGAACATCCAGGAGGGGCCTTGCAGATCGCGTATCGGGGGTTGGACGTTCGGGCCTAACCAGGTCCGGGCTAGTTCGGGAAGCAAACCAAAAAAGGCGAAAAACAAGGGTCTCAGAACCGAGGAAGTGAATGAAACAGGGGACCTGGTCGCTTATGAAGGATGAGAGTTGTTTCCATCAAGAGGGGGGGGTGAAATGTATCGAAATCGGTGCTAATTCTGCTGGGGCAATAAAGGACGGGTCTTAGGGCATCGGGATACTCGAAGAGAACACCCCTAGGGGTCTACGAACTTCGGCCACTCTAACAGACCAGTGGGGGGGAGAGCGGGTCGTCTAGGGCAAAGGTGTGCGGTTTGTCAGACGCCGGCAAGGATGCGAAGAATTAAAGAGGCAGTTCTGGTTCCAGGACTTAAAGGGGCAGCAAATTTCGGGGGTTTGACTAAAAAAACTGTTAAACAATGGCCTTGAAATGCAACCTTACGACAACGATGCGGCTAAAAAAAAAAAATGCCCAAGCAGTAGGAAGAAGAGTGAAGGTTGGGATATTCGTCAGCATGTCAAAGCCTGCCTCCAGGGCCTGGGGCGGGGCAACAGATAACAGTTAATTCCGGGCGAAAAGACAGGGAAAGAACGGCTGGGGGAGAGACCTTAAAGCTCTTCACCGCGCAACCGGGAATCGAAGGCGGAAAGAAATGCTTTCCGTCTCAGAGCCCGTAAGCCACCGGGACGGCCGGCAGGCATTTTCAAGTTGGGGGGGGGGGGGGGAGATGTCATCCAATGTCCGGCGTCGCAAGGGAAAAAAAAGGAGGAAAGGTGGGAGTCGCCAAAACTGCCACGGGGAAGTGGATGGCGGTAGCGCGGTCACAAGAACAGTCTCCCGAATGAACCGCAGAGGGGGTCAAACGGCAGATTGTCTCACTACTGTCAGCCCCCCCACCCGAACGACGGAAAAGGATCTCACTGGACAAAAGGAATTTCTACAAGGGAGGAGATTGTCCAAGGAACAACCGATAGCGCAGCGACGCACCATCAAACATCGGAGGCCAGAACTCGAGAGCCCTTCAAAAAGCTCCGGGTAGAATAGAAGAAAACAACTAGGGGGTAGGGGAGAGATATACAGGACAGCGGGACTTCTCGAGTTGGACGGAGATGTTGTGTGGCGGGACTTATCTTCTCAGATAAAACTGAGGACGACGGGAAACAACTTTCGTACCTGGTAAATGGTAAAGATCATGTTACCTCTTTAAAGCGACCAGAGTTGAGGGGGGGGGGGTAAAAAAAGCCTGAAAATATGCTTTTCATGATGGCAGGGAGGGCAGCGAACCGAAGCACTTCCTGGGGGCAGAACTCCCACCTGGACCTCCGGAAGCGGAAAAAGGCAGGGAAAAGGGAGGAGCATAGCCACCTCCACCGGAAGGGGGGAAAACTGCCGAGGCATGGTTTCTAGTCCGGGGTGAAATGGCCGGCGCAGCCTTCTTCAGAGGACTGGATGTCTGGGTTGTAGGGGGTGGAAAGGGAGATTTAAAGTTAGTTTTCCGAGAGACTGTCAATGGGCCGGCCTCAGGACAGGGGGGGGGAGGGGGGACAGCACGCCGCCCTGGCCGGAAGGGGTAAACGAAAAGAAAACCGATAGGTAACAACCGCAAGGGGGTGATTGACGTGGTTGAGTAACTGAGACGAGGTACGAGCGGGCGGTGGCGGCTTTCACCAGTATGCAGGAAAGGCCATTGAAAACAATGGGCGCTCACTGTCAAACCCCAGTAACGTAAAACCGCCAATGCCCGAGTTGTCGCGATCGGGGAAGATTCACAAGCAAACATTTGGAACTAGAAGGCTCAGAAAACGTCTTCGAGAATGGGCTCGTGTGTAGGAAACGAGGACAATTTAGGGGGTCTTCTAGGAGGGGGGCAAAGATTAGGGACATTAGCCAATACTCAGTAAAACTCGAAGGGAGGCGAGGGCCAATTCGATCGGAGAATTAAAAAAAAGTCAGGGAACATCCTTCGGCATGGACAAGGGGCCAGTAGGGGGGGGCACGTTCTCCAAGGATCTGTGGAGGGGAAGAAGGACCGTCAGATTGCATGGGGGAAAGCGGAGAAAGGTTAAGCTGTTCTGTTTGACACGGTGGTGAAAAAACCCTCTCGACCTTCATTGAGTTCACTCACTATGTAGGCAAAGCGTGAAGACTGCTAAGGGCTTCAGGGCAAATCAAAAGGAATCACCGCCGGTTTGACTCCTGGTTAGACGCGCAGAAAACATTCGAACTCGCGGGCCACGGAAAAGAAGATCTGTTGCAAAACGAGTTGGGTTTCACAGAGAAGAGGACGTTTTGGCGACAGGACGATTCTCGGCAACTAGCAAAAGGATAAATTATGGGATGCAAAGTATCAAGAAGGGGTCCGAAGGGGTCCATTGTCGCTGGGAATCGCCGTGTCGGGATCTGTCGGGAAGGGGGGAAGGGGCTTTGGGGCCGGGGGAACAATGAAGGATGAGCGTGAGGTAAAGCACATTTGGGAAAAGTCAACGGGGGAAGCTACTAGTGAGCTCATCCTAGAGTGGTGAGGAATAAAGGAATGTGTGGCGAGCAGGGTCTCAATCTCACGAGGACTCGTCAATGCCGGCCTGAAACGGAAAACCGTAAAAAAAGGAGAACAGGGGGAGAGGGGGAGGCAAAAGAGGCAATGAAGAAGCGGGACCGAGGGGGGAAGGTCAGGACGGCAGGTCTACGTAAAAGGGTGTGACCTGGAGCACCCAAACGGAAGGGTCAAAAAATAGTTGCGCTCAAGGAAACGCACGAGGCGATTCGATTCAAGCTGCAGAATGCCGGACCACTCCCAACCCTCCGTGGGGGCAACTCCGAGTGAAACCGGAGGCAAGTTTTCCAGGTATAACCGTGCATTCAAAACCCGGAAACGTCAACTCCAACTTGGACCGAGCAAGGCTGAAGGGGGGGCCCCAGTCAACGTCTTGCAGCGACGTGCTGGACGACCCGGAAAGGCAACCTTAAGCGAAGCTTGGTTTGAAACTCCAGGGAGTATACTCAATGACGGAGCTGAGTCACTGAGTAAGACCTGGGAGAGCCGGCGGGGGATGAAGCCGAAGGTGGGGGTCACGGAGGTAAGTGGGGAGACAAATTGTAAAAAAAAAAAGGACAAAGCGACTAGGACCGAATACTACTCGGTGAATATCGGGGGTGGCCGCGGACTCAGGCAAGGACGCCGCAAGGTGAGACGAGGAAATACCGAAGAGGGACGTTGACGGTGGGCGAGGAGTTTAACTTGGGGATGGCCAACGGGATGGGGGGGACTGGTTTCGACGACAGCAGTAAGGGAGCGACGGGCTTGGTCATAGACATGCGAAGGCCTGAGGCAAGTAAAAAAAGGGGACCCCGCCAGGCCTGGCAAGGGGAAATCTACACAACCGGCATAACCCGGCGATCAAAAGATCGGAGGGCCTCTCTAAAAACCACCTGGAAAAGGGAAGAGATGTCAAAGCGTAGATCGGCGAGATGTCTCGTGAGGGGGTCGAGGGGAATGAGAAGGATGACACGGACGTGAAAAGGTTCTTGCGGAGCCCAGTGAGAAGTGGCGAGAAACAACGTCGCGAAAAAAGAAAGGAATTGAAAGGTGAAAAGCCACAAAGACGAGGCCAGCCTAAAATATTTTCCATCCAAACTAGAGGAAGGTGTAAAATAAGGACAGGACAGGTGGTATGTCAGGTCAAGGAGCCTCGCGGCCAGGTTTCACTGCGACCGGATAGCAACCACGGATCAGCGGGGGGGCCTCGGAATCCTCCCGGAGGGGAGCATACTGTAGGAGGAATTAAGTTAACAACGGGAGGGGGATAAATCACTCAGGAAAAGCTAATCCAAGGGACAGAAGAGGAGAGCTCCTCGGAAGTAACAACCGGGAAACCCGATCTAGCGCGGGAAGGGGTGTTCACCTTCGCAAGGGTCGCCTGGATAAGGAATAGCCCGGTCGGAAAAAGAGCGCACCCCGGTACGAGTGTCGTACGTGAACTTGGGAATGGGGGGGCACGGTATCAAGGCACTTTACCTGAAGGATGTGCTAGGGGAGGATTGGCAGGGACGAAAAACAGGCTTTGTTGGGTGAGGGGGGGGACAAAACCTTTCATAGGAAAGGGGGAAATCATTTTCGTCTGATCTCAATATAACAACCGGCTTGTTGCTTGAGCGGGGGCCAGGGGACACCCAAGGCCAAGTCCACAGGCCGGGGTTTACCCGACGCCTCAAGAGAAATTCATATTACGTTTCCTCTTACGAATACGGTCGTACAGGTGGGGTTTTCGAAAAAAGCATTCAAGGGAGTACAGAACGAGGCCGACTCCGCGCGGGCACAGGCGAGCCCAACCAAAACGATGGCGGAAGTTACGAACGGCGGCGGTCTCATCAGAACCAGGAGACACGAAGCTTATTTTAAGAAGTCGCCCCATGAGGAACATGTCCAGAAAAAAGGTGGCGTAAACTTCCCATCTGAAGACAATATCTAGAAGAGAAGCGAGGGGAAATCTCTGACAATCCTTATTCAGGGGCACAAACAACGTTGAGAAAATCGACGTATCTTTGGAGTTGCAAAGATCTTCTAGTAGAAAAACGCCTCTGGAAAAATAGGGCTCGGGAAACCCAGTAAGACGGGTGAGACAACATCTTCTGAGTAGGGGAGGTGGCACCTGAGTTCTGCGCGCAAATGGGGGCAAAAAGAGGTGATTCGCGGCATTGACGAATGCGGGTAGGGGAGCAGAAGGCTTCAAAAAAGCGATGTGAAGGGGGGTTAGTAACCTTGCCCGCGCTACGGGTGGGACACGGTGTCAAGCGTAAAAGTCCGGCCTGGGGGGCGGGGAGTAAACACAGGAGAAACCTTTCGACCACTCCACAGCCGACTTTGAGCGAGACTGCCTCCGGGGAAGGGTCCTTTTAAGGGCCAAAAGTGGGCCGAAAAGCGTTGACTGGAGGAATCCAAATCTAAGGGAGGGTAAGGGAAAAGGGGGGGGATCTCAAACCTTGGCTCGGGGAGAAACGAGAACTCAGGAAATAGAAGCGCCACAAAACACTCTGGAAAAAAGGGCGAAACATGGTTCAATAAGAAGGCAGAACTTTCAATGGTGTGTGAGAGGCAGAGGGGGTGCCAGCTCATCGCAATCAAAATGTACAATCGGGCATCATGCCTTGAAGGGACCGGGGACCTTAGTGTTTTCCTGCCCGTGGGAGCCAGAAGCTTATGACATCTAAAAGGCGATGGGCTCCGGCTCAGATTACCCATAAAAAACTCCGGGTAAGACCTACAACTCGGGGGACTGTGGTTACAGCATATCGAATCATGGGGGAAAACACCTGCCCGCCGGGCATGCTTTCATTCCAACAAGAAACGGGGTAAGGGGGCAGCCCAGAAAGGTACGAGTCGTAAAAAAACAACGAAATCAATTCATGGACACCGAAAAAAAAACGTCGGCGGACCCACGAAAAAAGCTCAAAAGACCATGTTCGGAAAACAGGATACCACCCGGATGCAGGGACTGGCAATCAGTGAGGGGGCGAAAGGTCATACCCCCCAAATCCCGGGGCCGGCGAAGGTAGGATTGTCGAAGGGCTCAAAGGGTGGTTAGTACCAAAACTGCCCGGCCGGGATGTTGCGGTCGAGGCAGCCTCCCGAAGACCCGTGGGGGGTAATAGGCAGGAACTATAAGCGAGGGGGCGTGTAAGTAACGAGAAGCGGGACCCCTTTCCAGGTCGAAAAAGGGGGCGAAGGAGATGTAAAATGAAGGAGGAAGCGAAGAAATAGCCAACAACGGGCCACGGCACAAAAAAATCCAGGCACACGACGAAACACAGGGAAAAAGAGAGGTGACCGAGCGGGGAGTGGAGTAGTGTCCCTCCAAGGGGGGGGTGGCTGTGAGGGATCTCTGACAGGAAGAGACTCGCCCCCATCTCTGGATACGGTTCAGGGAATCAGCACCGGAGGTGAAACACCTCTCAAAAATAGTGCCAGCTGCAGCGCCTACGGGGCAAGCGTTAAGGAAGGGGGACGCGATCCAATAATTCACCACATGGGGCGTCGGGGAAGAATTAGAAGTCAGGGACCAAACCTTCCTGACCAGTTTAGGGAAAATCGCAACCCAAAGGCAGGGAGCCAAGGAACGGCCGATGGTGCGCAATCCTGTTTGAGACAATACAGGAAAAGACTTTAGGGCTAAACTGCTTAGTAAAGAGTGGGGTAACGGCAGGGGGAAAAAGGATATTTCATGGGTTATGTTTAGGTCAGGGAGGGGATCAAATTACGTATATTGTGGAAACTTGAACTCCAGTTGGGAAATGCTGGGCCGGAATGGAAAAGAAAAGGGGAAGGACTGAAAATGGGGCATCAAGGAAGCAGAAGAAAATCGCGCGTCTGGTGATACATGGGAGGCCAGGCAAGCGGAAAACAAATTTGCCCATGTCAGTAAACTGGGACCGCCTGAGGATGACGAGGGGGAGGGGACTTTCCTCTTAAACAGAAAAAAAAGCAACAATGGGGAACCTGGGACGGCAGGGTCATTAAAAATGTCCGTAGAGCAGGTCTTAAACAGCACCGATCTTTACCAAAGGGTGGAGAAAACCGGTAAATTTACCAATGCCGCCTGTCTCACAGATTGTGCGGTACCAGGTCACTCTTAGAGGGCGACCGGCCTTTAACGGACACCAACAGGAGAAATCAAGGCGAAAGGTGAGCCTGCCACTTGTTTTTTCTAAAAAAAAAGAAACTACCTAAGGGGACGAGTTCGGGGAACCGGTGGTCCAAAGACGGGGCAGGCTAAGGTCAACTCAAGAAAAGGGGCCAGGAAAGTGACGCGATCGCACCCTCCTCAGAAGAGGGGGATCACAGTCAGTGGCTCCATGAAGGAGAAAAAAAGCAACGGGCTGGGCAAACTAGGGGGTAAAAAGAGCTGACGCGCCTTGTGGGGTTGGCACAGCGGAACGATTCACACGAGGCGGCCCGGACTGGACATACGACGGGATCAGGGAAAAGAAGAATCTTCAGAGAAACGTGTGGTGGGAGAAGAATCCGGCGTGTAACGCAATTGGCGCGTTCGTAGCCCGTGTGACGGCGGAAGAAGGCGCCCGTTGGACGGGGGAAACAGGACGCGGGGGGGGCAGGGAGAATGCTTCTAAAAAGAAAGAAAGAAGAGGGTCCGAGGGGACCGGCTGATAATCATCCGCATTGGCGCGGAGCTACGTCCAAGTGCGTGGTGGCGCCATGTGCCGCCGCGGGGGGGTCCTCGACTGGAAAAAGCCGGGGAAACGGGAGAGGGGAACGCTCGGGGGTAAGAACAGTATAGAGGAAGCACCGATTGTCCATGGAAAGACCGGAGGGGAATCGGCGTGGACTTGGTAAAGGGGCGCCTGGGCGTAGGGTCCACCAGGGGGCTCAACGAAGGTGAAATAGTTGGAGAGAAGAGAAAAAAAGAGGAGTTAGCCAAGCTGAAAGGTGCCGGAAAAGCACCCTCCGTGAAGGCAAGGGAGAGCTCCTCCAGGACATGCAGGTATTGACCGCGTTGGCAAAGGTATACCGGGCCCAGTCAACGCAAGGGATCCAAAGAAAAGACGGAGTGCCCCAGGTGCTCGCGGGAAAAAAGAGAAAAATAGCGAAATGAAAGCAAGAGAAGCGCACGCTTGGTGTTCCAGGTCGGGCAGTTTACGTGAGAGGGGGTGGAACTGATGAAATTGACAAAAAAGGGGGGGGGAGAAGAACGCTTGAAGGAGGACGGCCACTCAAAAACAAGGGGGTGTTACGCCTTAAATGGATCTCGGAAGACCTCCCTGTTCTGAGCTAGAACTAAATGATCTCGCTGGGGAGAGAACGGTGGGAAAGTCCTTACAGGGGAGGGGTACGAGCGTGATATTAAGAGGAGAAAGGAAAGGCAAGGCGTTCGGAATTTAACATGCCATTTGAGGCTCCGGGCTGGGTAGAGGGCTTGGATGCTCACATCTCGCGACGGGGGGAGGGGTTGTTCTCCAAGCCCCTCAATGGGCAGGAAGTGACTCGAACGGGCCACCGTCTGCACTGAAGAAAACGCAGGCCAGCGAGAGGCCTAAAAAGAAGGAAATAAGGGCTGCTCCAACAAAAAAGAGATAGAGGAGATCCCGCCGGGGAGGGCTCGAGGGCAAAGCGCGAGTGCTTTTGTCGAGCAAAGGCATACGGGGGGCCACGGCCCCCCCCCACGGGGGATAGTTGAATGCTCATAGGCCTTGCGGGCCCAGCGACACTCGGGGAGGGAAGAAAGACCCTCTAAGATGGCAGAAAAGTACCTACCGGGCTAAAAATTCAGAACGAGGGCCGAGGCTCACGTCCAAAGGAATGTCCGAGGCGGCCAAACCCCGTATAGAACATCTCAGATAGTGTGGCCGTCGGAAAAAACGCCCAGGAGGATCCGGAGAGCAAAAGGCCGTGAACCGTCGGTGAGGGGAAATCCCTCATCAAGGGTGGGACAGGTTCATCATTAAACTAAAAGAAAAATCCTCTCATGGCCAAATGTACTGGGCCTGGGCGCGACTGCTCAGTGGGGTAGTACGATCAACTTACGGGAAGGGGCGCGGGCAAGTTGTACCGCTCAAAGTAGCCGACAGAATTGGGGA
>Ga0179591_1274385_pt1 | contig 13837 bp, 10 predicted proteins | sample CZOMad2_1_08_16f_FD_182891 | JGI IMG/M metagenome (GOLD analysis project Ga0179591, IMG submission 182891) | Vadose zone soil fungal communities from Angelo Coast Range Reserve, California, USA - CZOMad2_1_08_16fungal (PacBio error correction) | ecosystem: Environmental > Terrestrial > Soil >...
CAAGCGTACGCCTACAACTTGGGCGACAAACATGAAGGTACGCGAAGTACGCAAATAGAGGGCAGGGAGGCAAAAGAGGGGGAACAAAGGAGGAACTGGCTTCAAGGCCATCAAGCATCAGAACAAATCGAACAGTAGAATCAAAAGGGGGAAGCAAGTGTCTTGGAAATGCTTCGTAAAGACCTGGGGACAGATGGGAAAAGAAAGGGCAAAGCAGCTTCTGGTGGAAATCAACACGGTTTGGAAGCGGGACGTCAGAGCAAAAGTCTCTCAGGCAGAGAAAGCCGCTTGAGAAGAAGCAAGAGGGTGTCCTGCTGGCGGGCAAAACGGAGAAAAGAACAGCCGGGGTGAGGGGGGAGAGAAAGAGGAGAAAAGCTACGCGGGCAATATTGGGGGAAATCCTTCTTCGGCCCGCGACCCGGCTGCAAGCGTACAACATAAGAGAGGAGCGGCAAATAGACAAGGGAGCACTTAATGGGTCCCGGCTAAAAGGTGGACAATGGCGCAGCTCGTCTTTAAACTTGAAGAGCTTGTCTAGGCCTACCACATCTAGGACATGGATATCGGGAGTAGCAACGCGAAGAGTGTTAGCCGAGAAAATGCTGGGGGGGGGGTGTCGCAAACCTCACCATTGTTTGGACAGGTCTCGGACACAGTGAAGAACGGGTAGAGAGGTGAGGGGACGATATCGAAGAGCATAAAATCAACAAGACCAAATGTATTAGGGGGAAAAAATAGAGATACGTCAATTACAGAAAAAAGCATTAAACTCCAAAACCATTCTAGCAAATAAAAACCGTCGCCGTGGTCGCAGACATCAGAGCAGGGGACTCAAAAAGGGGGAGACCGAGAAGAAACAGCTTTGAGAGTCACGACAGATGCAAACTTAACTCATAAAAAACATCTGCGAGCAAAAGGTTGTCGTTGGGAGCACAGCAGTAACGGGAACATCGTGGCAGAAGGAGACTATTCCAAAGGCCTCAACCTAGGGGAAAACTACTGCCAAGGGAGGTCGGGTGCGCCGTAGCTCACATATTACCCAAAGCTTAGCTTATTGGGGATGGGCGAAGAGGCGAAAAGAGAGATAGGAATGGGACCGGAAGGAGATCAACAGCGGGATCAACGATCGCTGGGTCCGGAGCTGACTGGTATCCTGCCTAGGATTTTGACGTCAGGAGATCGAAAGTGAAGCAAGGACATGGCGATCTGGACAACAGGTGAGCAGAACTGATATTCGTGAACACGACCCATAAAAAACTGAACGGGCAGACATCCGAGGTGGAAAAAAACAAGAGTGACCGTCTCCTGGAACCAGATCGCCAATTTCGCTTTATGATTCCGAAGGGTGAGTATAGAGGAAGCACTGCATCAATGAAATGGCTCGAAGTCCCATATAAATGCAAGCGATCATTTCCAACCATCTGAACTTATGTTAGGACAGGAGATTTGATGAAATGCGTGATGCTTCAGGGTGTGCCTGTGGCTGGACGCTAAATGCTCCAAAGAAGGAAAACTACAAAATCGGGGAATGCGATCCGGTTAAAAAATCAGCCGGGAGCTGGGGCATCAGAGAACTGCTATAAACGGAAACGGACTGAGCACCTAGAAAGAACTAAAATACATCCTGCTCGGATGCGATCAATCAATCTAGGGTGTTGAAATCATACAAAGAAGAGTCCCGTAAGAAAAAGGCGGTTTAAATAGCCCAATGCAGACTTATGGACTTCGTCTGCCAACCACGATTAAAAAAATCTTAACAGGAGTGTCAGAAAGGGCTGAAACCAGATCAGATACGCGACATACAGAAACAGGTTGAGCGGGGGGGGGGTCGCATAGAGAATAAATGTGCGTTAAGGAGAAAGCAGGGCGGGAAAAGACGTTCTGCACATGGGGTTCAAAGAAAAAATCCGTTTTTGATTCAAAATCGGGACGCTGCGATACGTCGGTGACACGGGATACGGGAAGGAACGAAACAAGAAAAATCGGGTCGGACAGGGAAAAGGTTCCCGACGCAGATCTAAAAAGCACCAATGAAACAAAAAGCCCATAGAAGTGGAGGCTGTGGAAGACAGACAAGAGGAGAAGAAATGCTCTGGCAAAGTAAGGAGGATTAAGCATGCAGGGGGCACTGTGAGAAAAATAAATTGACTAAGGCCAAGGGCCAAAATTTCCGCTTATAAGGAATGAGGAGATACTCACCAAACTCTCGCTCGCCACTATCCTTATGATCACGCGAGAAAGATCTAGTAACAGGCGGATTGGGTAAATAGGCTCCGCGCGCCTGTGTATTTTCCAGAGCAAACCAAAAAAAAAAAACCAAGCAGAGCAACAACGGAGGAAATCATGGTGGTAACCAAACGCAACTGACGATCCTATGTCTGCTTATGGCATCCGGGAATGGGGGTAATAAACGGCACCAGCTAAAAGAAATAGGAAGAGACACGAGAAGGGAGACTTCACAGCAAGCTGCACCTGTTTCGAGTGGGTCGGTGGAAGACAATCAAACGGGGGGTAAAGAAATATTTCCGGGGAGGTTGGGGGGAGGGAAGGAGGAGAAATCATGGAAGTGGCGAAACTCAGTTACTCAACAAACGGCATCATAAGTCAAAAACAAAGTGCTTCGCTTTATAAGCCGTACAGCAACAAGAAAAAGGGCCAAAAAAGGTGCTGACCGGCCGGGACGGTCAGTGCGACCATGAAAGGAAATAGAGAGGACAGACACGTGACGGAAACCAGGCAGACCTAAAGACAAAAACAACGCACAGGCGGAGGAACGGTGGGGAAGGGGGGGGGGGGGGGTGTGGGGGGGGGGGGGGGAGGTAGGAGAGGGGTTTGGGTGGGGGGGGGGTTGTGGTGGTGGGGGTTGGTGGGGGGGTGATAGGAGGGGGGGGGGGGGGGGGGGGGGGGGGGCAGAAAAAAAACTCAAATATCAACATCACATTATGAGCTTAACAACATGTTCGCAGGCCGGTCGTTCAAACACCGAAACATATAACGATCGCAGGAAAACAAAAAAGTTTAATCAGTAATGTGAGTATTATAATCAACTCCCGAGGGAGCAACGCAGCTCTCATGACGGTCGGCAAATCGAGCATGCGAAAGATTTTAATTCTCGCAATAAACAGCCAGGGAGCGCAAAGAAGGACTCCCATAATTGTCGATGACGTAAGAAAGAGAACTCATTAGAAAGAAGCAACCTAAGACAAGCTGGTGAGAACAGTCACGTTCATGAACAACCCGGACTCAAGCAAGGCGCTCAACCCACAGTTACCGAGACAGAACAAACCCAGGGGAAGTCAATCCACCGGCACAATTAGACGGCAAGTAAGTGCGAATCAACCGCAAGCATTCACAGTAGGACGAAAATGAAAATCTATTGTCTGGCTAGGCTTGCAATTCAATAAGCAGATGAATGGAAGAGACCTGCACTCCAAAGAAATTAGGAGATGGAAAGACGAGGGAATTTTCACGCCTACACGCTGCTCTTCGAACGCTCCTAATCCCTAAACGTACAGTGTCGATGCTCTAGCCTAAGGGTCAAACGAGACCAGCAAGCGAAAAAAGGGGGAGAGGAGAGACAAAAGTTGAACGTGAGTCGTGAATCATTTGGAAACAGGGAGGAGCAGAAGAGGATACTGAGAATGAATACTCCTCAAGAGTACAATCCGATTCATGTACAACGACGAAAATATTAGGGGAAAAGGCGAGAGAAGGGAACTGCAACACTGTCAATTCAGTCATGCGACAAGAAACAACAACGGAATGGGAAGAGGTTGGGTCAAGCTTCACTCTAGGCGTTCGTTAGTAAAAGAAGAAAGCCTGGCGTGGAACAGAGAGCGGCCCTTGAAACAGCTAGACGATCAGAGAGGATTTCTTCCATTGGTAAAAACAAAATCAAACCGCACGGTCCTCATGAGACAGAACGTCCTTACTGATACAAGAACTTGGAGAAAGGCATTGAGGTAAGGCGAAGCCGACTAGATTTAACGGCAAGGTAAAGGCAAAAACGCAGGAGCGGAGGGCTAGAATGGCTCGCAGGCAGCGTTTTAAATGCGTCAGACAGAGCAGCATTGAAATAGAGAGAGGAGGGGGAGACAGATCCGAGGAATCAATCGGAGTCTGAGACAAAAGAAAAAACGTCAAAACCAAAAGAGGTCAGAAAAAGAAAAGGGAAGCATTATGCCTGAATTGTAAGGGGACTTAGAGGAGAATTGACAAGGGGCGTGGTAGTCGGATACGCCAAACGCCCAAGGGGCTTGTTAGGATCCAAAATTGGGGGTGGGATACAAATGGGGCAGTGTCCGGGCGGGGAAGGACCGACGGAAGAGAAGCAAGGGGAATCACCGGGGGCTGAGCGATGTATCGAAACAGTCGGTCGGAAATTGCCGTCTGCGAAGTGAAAAAGACGTGCAAGGAAAATCAAGGAAGTTGGGGGACCTGGGAGGGCGTCTCACAACAAAGTTCAACTACTCGTGGCAAGGTCTAGAAACCAAAGTAGTTCCTTGCTCTAAATGGGACAATGGCGTCGTCATGAGAAATAGGAGCGTCTAAACTGGGATAACATTTTTGTGGGTATCTTAATGCGGATATGTCGTTGGTGTTGGTTGGTGTTACTTCACGAGTCCGGAAGGGAAGGGAGAAAAGGGAGAGTGCTTCTGTGGGAACTAGAAACGTCACCGGTCTGGAAGAGAGGAGGGAGATCAGGGGCCACGGGGACATCCGAATTTCGGGATATTTGAAAATTTGTAAAGAAAAGTCGCACGAGGGGGGGACTGGCCCAGGTGATAGGGAGTATGGGTAGATCACAGAAGGATGAAGACCATCATCCAAGTGTCCAGTCAATGCCTTCAAAAAAGAGGAAGGTTGAGACCTGACAATCGCTTTCCAGAAACTTCGATCTGTTGGTATAGTCAGTAGAGTAACTTCCAAGGGGGGGATAGTCTGAGCTCAGCGAGTTAAGAGACGGTGACAAAAAAAGTAAATCGGTTCCCGTAATTGGATATAACTACTCCCGCCAAAAAACGCAAAGGCCTTTATATTCGTGAGTACATAGAAAAGAGGGGCCGAGGGACTAAAAGGCCCGGGGGCACGCCCCCTGCATAAAAAGTCCAAGCTGATGAAATATCAACATGCGGTCGAGCCAAATGGGGCAGGGTGGGGAAAGGTGAGTTAAACGCCCCCAACTAAGCCAATAGCTTATCGAAAATCAAACAGAGCAGGATCGAAAACAACGAATTGTCTGGGCAAAGACTTCATGTAGAAGAGAACGGAAGTCTAACGGACAGGACAAACACGGACAGAATACACTTACAGAAAAAGACACCGAACAAGTACAATGATAAGACGTGAGAGAAAGAGTGGGGTCACACGGGTCACGTGTCGATCTACTATGCTAACCAACTGGGCAAATCTCTCAACGTGACGTGGGGTGACCTGAGCAGTAGTGTGGGTATGAGAAATCGCACAGGCGGCAATTCTGAAAGGGAATCATAGATTGAGAGGTGACACCGCCCATCCCTGTCTAAAAGCTCGGCAAAGGGTCGGCGTCAATGTACCGACATATCGAAAAAATTGAATGTAACGCATCATGGAAAGGGGGAAAAAGGGAAACATATGGTTCAATGCAAATAGCTCTCGATACGCTGTCACTGATCTCGCCGCCTTTTCGCCAATAGGACAGATATTAAAAAGGGGGGCGGGGGGCAAGAAACGTCGTGAAAGTTCGATGCAACACTAGGAAGAAAACCAAGTCAAAACTTAACTCGGGGGAGGGAACGGGGTCAGAGGAGAGGGGGAGAGGGGGGGGGGGATCAATAAAAGGAAAATAAGGGCGCTGGTCAGACAATTGAAAAATAGCCATAACTCGCCAAAAAGACAAAAAAGGGGAGTCAAAGGGGGGACCTGCACTCTACGTAATCTTCCCTGAACAGAGTGTGTAGGTCTTTAACAACCCTTACAGGCGTGGTAGGAAGGCAGGTCACCACAGTACAATGATTAAAAGGAGCATGTTCCATTCTCGGATGGAATTTAAAAGATTATAGGGGAAATGAGCTGGCTGAGTCAGACAGGAGAAGAGAACTCAATACGGCGTTGAGCCAAGAGACAACCGGGAATGATCGGAGAATATGTTGTGGAAGGCAAAAAAATATGCGTATGCAGGGTCAGATATTTTCACAGCGAGAGAGCGCCTCAATTAAGGCACCACCTAGGCGCCTGATAAAACGATACAAAAAGCGAACTATCGAAGCAATGACTTTATATGAGAATGGCACAAGAAAAGAATCATAACAACAGCGATCAGAAAAAGTTAGACTAACAAAGAACCGTGTGCACGAATACATGAGACTGGACTATAGCGAGAAGAAGAGAGCGAAAGGGAGACGGGGCTGAGAATTCTCGGGCATAAAACGAGTCCGCAAATTGCAAGGATCGAACTCTAATAGGGTTCGTTGCAAAAAGGAAGTAAACAGTCGTAAAAGACTGGAGGTTAGTGTAAATAAAAGAAAAAGGAAAAGAAAAACGGAAAAAATCAGGGGTGATGTGGCGACTCTGTGCCTTGGCGGCTTCCCGAGGAGCAAAAAGAGAAGAGCAGAGGTAAGAGTCCTCCAGCGAGTCACGTCATCAATGGGCGTATCATCGGCAACATTCCTTCTAACAGTAAAGGCTGGTTGAGGACTAAGATCCTATCAAGAATCAGAGGCGATGCAGACAATATTGGTTTTAACCGTGCATTAGAGGTCTAAGGAGAGAGACGGAAAGCAAAACGCCGGTCTTCAGCGTCAACAGAGTTCCGATGGAGATTAATCAAGAAAAGTCTTAGAAGTTTAATACCACCTCAACATTGGAGGGATGAAAGGGCAAGGACTTGCTTTTAAAGGGTACGACTGGTCGAAAACACAAGCGGCACAAGTATTGAGAGAATCTCTAGATAGGTTAATCCGATAAGGCTGGTGTCATGAAGTACAAAGGGTCAAAGTATGGATTTGAAACCAAGATCCTTAGAAAACCAAAAAGTACGCTTATAAATCTGAGGTAGGTCAATCAAAACACAAAAAAACATGGGCATTAAGAAAAGAGAGACTACGAATCATGCAAGAGTTATAACGTCACGTTCGAAACTGAGACCACAGCCATGAGATGCGCGACATGGACAATAAGAACTAATAAACGGTATGAAGCACTGCTTGATCTTAGAGAGCGTAAATGTGAAAGCTGAAGGGGGAAAAGGAGCGGCCTAAATGACAAAAGGTGCTATCCATCAGGATCCTCTGACTAAAAACCAAAAAAAACCTAGTGGTACCTGCGAAACAAACGGGTTCTTCTCTAGATCTAACAAAGGATCGTAAAAAGTGTTATGACAGGCAAAAAGGAGGGGGAGGGAATCGGAAAAGACGGAGGACACTGCTATCAAACCGATGCGTACACCGTGAGGGGGACATGAACTCCAGAAAAACAGGGAGCTATTTAGGCAGCGTCCCTATCTAAGTCAGCGCGCCAACAAGAACTGAACGATGGAAAATTCACAGCCCATAGCAAATTATCGCGAATAAATCATATTGTTAACGAAGGCAACTAATAAACGAAAAAGGCTGGTATGCGGGTAAAGTGTGGGTAGGAAGCCAAAGGTTCAAAGACAGAGGCAGCCTACTGAGTGATACAGAATCTGAAAAGCGAATACTGGGAAAAAAAGATCATGGGAGTTACTCTCCAAATGTGTGGGGGGGAAGTCACAACTTTTGAGACATGAGATGAGGCGACTTGTGTTCCGAAGGCTGGCGTCGGGAAAGAGAATGTAACAAAGAGATCATGGAGCTCATCACCCATCAAGGGGAAGTAACTTTAGAAGTCACAGGATGCTCATTAATCTAACGAAACTAACTGCAGCATATTGTAACAGTGAACGACTTCACTCACAAGTCTCGGACGCTCAACGGTGTAATTTACGAACAGTGAACAACAGCATCTGTGAACAAAAGAAGGGTAAAACCAATCCACATGGCCAGAGTGAACGGCCGTCACAAAAGGTGGAGAGCGCCGATTTGGAGGTATGGCACGTGCTGGTGCAAGAGGGAGGACACAACCAAAAGGAAAAAACGCATTTGGAGAAAGTCACGCGCAGTGGCGAAAAAAGATGCCGGGTGTGTCCGTGGGGGTCCGTGTTTGGATCAAGGGAGTTGAGGAGGAATTGAAGGGGATTGCATCGAAGCAATAAGGATGAAAACAATCTGTTTTAAAACAGCTAAGCTGCGAGAAACTCAGTGAAAAAGACAGTATCTAAACCGAGGGTAGGCGGGGAAAGAGAGATATCAAAGTCAAGGGAGACGATCTAGGCAAATAGATCTGGCCAAAAAAGTGCGCTGGAAATAACCGTCCAATGTAGTCAGCTGGAAGGGGGGGGCAGGGAGGAGCACCAAAAGGAAATGTGCCAAGTCTCTTAGATGAAAGGGGGGCTATTCACAGCGTTGAAAGGGAAACTGACACGATAGACCGGCGGTTTTTTAATCGAGCAGCCAAGGAGGAGACGTGGGGGGGAAAGAAGGGAAAGCCAGCGGCCACTACTCAGGGGCATCCACGATGGAGTCATATGGGGAAAACTGAATCCTTGTGATTGTCGATCAAAGGTCTGTACGGGGGGGAAGGGACACATGAGCGCGTCACTCACAAGTTATAGGGGAAGAAGAAGCAAATACTGGATCTCCCTTAGAAATCAGCGTCTGTAGCTTGTATCCGTCGGCCACTCTGTGAAAAGGGGGAGGCAGAAGTGGAAGAGGGGTTTTGTAGGAGTCCTACAATCGGTGAAGCGGAATAAGTTGGTAAAAAAGGCTTCAAGTCTAGTATGGAAAGGGGGAAGAGGGAAAAAAAAGTAGAGAGTTCTACGACCTAACAGCAAAACAATAGGCCGGCACCAGGGCGGACTTATTAAAATTGTAAAATCATAAGTGCGGAAAAGAGGGGGGGATCTACAAAAAAACTGAAAGAAAAGGGCAAAGAAAGAAAGATAACGAAAGAAAGAAAAGGAAAGAGGTAATGAAGGCACGGAAAAATAAAGATCAAGAACGGTATGTTGGACTCGTTCGAAAACGAGTGATGCGGAAATAGCGAGCTACAAGAGCATCGGCGTAGGATCCTAACAAATTGGGAGGGGAAGGGAGAGCTCCAAGGGGGGACAATGGAACGGAGCACGATGAATGAACAAAACTCTACTAAATGTAGAGGCTACGAGATCAGAAATCAAAGCGAAAGCGATGCAGCGAAGGGGGAGCACTACCAGAGGTCACAGGGAGGGGGGATCGACAGGAATACTAAGGGAACACGAGTAGCAGAACCGTAGCACACTCAAAGCGTTGAAACTCCTAGATCAAAAAAAGGTGTCAGTATCATCAATCGGGGGAAACCCGGGGGGACGCAGGACAGACCGGAAAAAAAACAGGTTCTGAGATCATCACAACTACGCAGAATCCACAGAACAATTCAACAAGGAAAGAAAAAAAACATTCGACGGACACGGCTTGATGCTAATGGGGGCAGTCAGGGAAAAGAAGGGGGATAGCATGTTACAAGGAGGGAGGAGGTGGAAGAGGAGAATACACTCAGATGAGATAGAAAGCGGTTAGAGAAAGCACTGGATTAGAAGGTCAATCTAAAAATAACCCGCATACGGGGACAGATCGAATAAGGCAAGGGTGACAAGAAGACCAGGAAGGAACGGCATACAGACGTGAAATTGCATGCAGAACAAGAGGCGGTTCGGGTCAGCTGAAAAACCTGCTGCACGACAAATGCCTAGGGATGACCCTACGTCTCGATAGCAGAAAGGAATGACAAGGAATAAGGGAGAGGGGGAAAAGCCCATGTGCGGGGGTGACGACCATCGGCAGCTGTGCATATCCAACAGCACAGAATCTAGGGAAACACGGGATGTGACAGGTGGAATCGAGAGAGATGATATGAAAGCTAGGTGATGGTTGAATAATGAAAGAAGGAGGGGGGGGGATCCGCAGAGAGGTACGGAGGGGTTGGACGCGTATCGTACGGGACTGTTGAACTCCTTGAAAGTCGCGTAGGCTGCATTGAATTAATTGCAAAGGCAATACCTACTTCAACAAAGACTACCAAGCAACTTCTGGGGGAAAGAAGGGGAGTAAAAAAGTCTGGGAAAAGTCAACCTACTGAAGGGGGAACTCGGGCTCACTAAGAAAAAAAATGAGCGAGATGAGCTCGCGATCCGTCGTTTAGAAGATCAGAAAAATAGCAAGGATGAAGCTCGAGAGGAGGGGAGGGCGAGACAGAGCGGAGTCTATTAACATGAATCAGGAGAGATCTAGACCATCGCATAAAACATAAAATGCGGAAGAAATAGGGCGAGCTTACTTTGCAAGAGCACGTCGCCGATTGGACAGAGCGGACTGGGGGAGGGGGATGAGGCCAGGACGGGGGTTAGAGACCGAAACGCGGTTTATCAGACGTTCTCTTCCCGTCCCCGACCTGAGCAATAGCACGAGGAGGGGGGAACTAAGACAATGACATCAAGATGATTCAAACACGGAGTGTGCTCTCCGGGGATACTGCGAGTCGACGATCGACAATAAGGATCCTAGAAAAAGCGAGAGAGGGGCCGCTCGAGGCGGGAGAATGAAGAGGGACGGAATCGCAGGAATTCAGGAGATCATGCGGTACGAACTACCTTTGCCAGCTACCATAATGAGATCTCCCATGATAAACGGTTGTGTGGGAGCGACGAAACGGGATGGGACTGAGGGGCAGCAGCATGTGGAGATGTCGTAAGGAACAATTCAGCTTGCGAATAGCCGATGAAATTCAGAACTTAGGAACGTCATTAAAGTGCCGAACGTAGAAAAGGTGCGTTTTAAGGGCGGAAAGTAGGGAGGGGAGCAGGTAAGAAGATTGGGGGGGCCGTAAAATCGACAAAACAGTTCAGAAGGGAGGAAGCGAGAAGTCTCAATACTAACCGGGGAAAAATGTAAGTAGTAGTTCAAAGCGCCAGCTTTTGTAAGATCGATCTCGGCGAAGGGGGAGAACGCGGGGAAAAGAACGCTGTGAGTGAATCTGAAGGGACTACAAAACACCAACCAACCACCGCTGGATGAATATCTTGGAGATGAAGAGGGGGGAAGGAGGAATACTAGCCGGGCACGGCACGCGTCCCAGGCTGAGGCCTTGGGAACAAAGAGTCAAAAAGTATGTCGGTGTTTCACTTCACAAACAGCAACACAAGGAGAAAAAGGAAGCAGAAAAGACTAGCAAGGGCTGGGAAAAAACCATGAGAAATGAAATAGGTGGGATTCGCAGGTGCGTGGACCCCACAAAGCGACACAGGCCACGGACGGATTCTACCAAACCAACCGAAAGAAAGAGCGGTGGATCGGGATCAACAGAGAACGGTTAAATCCAAGACGTCGCTTGAGTGAGGAAGAAAGAAAAACATCTCCCATCGACATGTAGGAAGAAAGGCATGGCAGTGGTGGGAAGATCGGGACCCACTTAAGGGGCAGAACGGAACACATTTTCTTTATCTGGTTCCAACAAAACGCCCGATAAAAGATGGCTACAGAGAGGGAATGGATCGGGTCTCTAATAGAAAAAATCTAGACCACAGTTAAAAGAGAACAAACCAGAGGCGATAATCACTGAATCCAAAGAGCGATGGAAGGCAGATAATGGTCTGGTTCTACAGCTGAGGAGAAGTTTTCCCGGTTGTATGGGTGGCAATCGAATGTACGGTAAGGATGAAAAAGCGTAAGTTAGAATCTACGAGTTCAAAAAGCGGAACACTCGAGCGTCAAAACAGGAAACTCTTAGTAAGGTTACAAATGATCGGAGCAGAATAGAGCCACTGTGCTCTTGGGGCATTGACTAAGTGTGGCGAATCAAGAAAACTTTACACAAGCATCTGACGTAAAATTGCAATGACTATGGCCGCGGAGGACATGAGGGGGGAAAAGGGGAGACCAACGGCATCGGGACGTGTGCACCAAGCAAAATCAAAGTTCATGGGGTAAAGGGAACTCGATGACGGCTGGTCTGAATCGGTCTAGGTTGGGACAGCACAGGACGAACGAGGCCAGGAAACAAAGAACACTATCCATTCATCACATATTGTGTTGGGAGCAAGGGCGAAGGAGCGTACAGAAAAGGGGAAAAAAAAAAACGAGATCATAAGAAATAAGAAAACGAATCGAAATGCATCAAATGACATTTCTATTCAGTGACAAAGCAGAAAAGTAAATCGCGTAATCGAGTCAATCGGCGGAAGGAAAGGGGAAATGGAAGAAGATCTTCAAGAACGAGCATCGCGCCAGTCATTATATAATCAGAATGGGGTGACGTTACAGGCGGCGGTATAGAAGCCGGTATTGGACGTGTAGAAATAGAGAGAGGGGGAGGGGTAAAGAAATGATTTCTCAGGAGCATTCATGTCGCTCGGAGAAGGGCGAAACCCTTCAAAGTCAAATTATCGGATCCGCCCGTAAAACATCTTTACGAGCGAAAGAAACGTGCGGCCAGAACAATACTTTATAGATTAAAGAACACAGGAAACTTCCGAGGATTTGGGAATTAATATTCATGAGAATCCTCCAAATTAGAACAAAGGCGAGTCTAAAGGGGATAGGGGTGTGGATGTTACGGCATATAAGGCTCCGCATTCAAAAACTTCGCGCCAAGACGCGGATTATTGTGACTGATCGCAAGGGACAACCGAGGGAGGATAAGGTTATCTGATATCTGTTGAGCATCGGAAAGACGTAGCGCAACGTAGAGCAGCAGTAGGGTGGGGCCAGGTCTTATCACTGTGACGACAGGGAGATAGAGCATGTCAGGCTCTCGACCGAAAAACACGTATGTCGGAAAGAGTATATATACTACGGGACAAAGAGTGTGAAAAAGGAGCGGGGGGCGTATACCTGGAAAACCTGAAGTATTTCTAAACATAAGATGGCCAACAAGAACGTACACGTAATCTAACTCTTTGTTCGGGCGAAACTAGAAAATCACGTAACCGAAGAGTCTGGCACTCGCTAGAGAGTGACAAGTTGAAAGACCGCGGCAAAGAAGTCAAGTTAGCCAGGGAAGGGGTCGCGACGGATTTGAAATGGCTGACGAGGAATTATTCGAAGAACTACTACCTTCTTGCAACGCTTAAGGCTTCAGCTCTCCCAAGATTTATAATTTGAGGCCCGGCAACGGAAACAAGGGAAAATCACGAAGGAGCGGTTCTTCTCTTGAATAATGCAGTAACCGAGAAATACCGGAAAGACTGGGAATGGCGGAATCAGACGCTAAGTCTCTGGGAAACGAGGTAAGGGGGGGAAAAGAGAAAAAGAACGGCTTTACGCGAATCTAGTGTAGAACGAACTGGGCTTCGGGATCATGCAGCGATGTGTTGGACGGATTCAACAAGTGGTAAAGAACTGCGTGAAAAGCCTAGGAGGAGAGTAAGCCGAAAACATTCGCAATGCTAATTGTGGTGCCATCGCCAAAAAACTGGTGTTATGGGAACTCGCTTGGGGGGAAATCTAATGTCGAGGGCTCTGGGGCCTGGTAAGTCTAAAGCATACATTCACAGCTGCGACAATAACAGCAAATTACGGAAGGGACTGCGCTCGAGGTTAATGGACGGGGCAGATAGGGAAGGTAAACTCCAAAAGGTTACTTCGACGTGAAAGAGAGGGCAAAGCACCGAGAAGCTCTTTATTTGACGGCAATAGGGCACAGCATGAGTTGTGAAACAGAGAAGCACTATAACGCCGGGAAAGAACAAAAGAGGCTGTTGATAGAGAAGAGCAGGACGTGGCGCGTCAATGATTCAAATACAGGG
>Ga0179591_1288016_pt1 | contig 13836 bp, 25 predicted proteins | sample CZOMad2_1_08_16f_FD_182891 | JGI IMG/M metagenome (GOLD analysis project Ga0179591, IMG submission 182891) | Vadose zone soil fungal communities from Angelo Coast Range Reserve, California, USA - CZOMad2_1_08_16fungal (PacBio error correction) | ecosystem: Environmental > Terrestrial > Soil >...
GTTGAGTACGACTCCATATTCTCCTTGTAGGTTTAGATCTGAATAAAAGGGAATGGAACGGGACCGTTTCGTCAAAAAAGGGAAGGAAGGAAAAGCATTTGGAGAAGGGCGCTGCAAAGATACTCTCGACTTCGTGCGTACGTGGGGGGAAGAGAAGTCAAAGGGAAAAATTAGTAAAAGTAAAAAAGGGGGATTTGTCCGGGAGGGGGGGGGGGGGGGTACCAGCGGCGGGGGCGGTGCGTGAGAAACAACTTTTTTGGGAATCTAACTTTGGTCCATGGAAAGTAAGGGCAGAGGACACTTGTGGACTTAGAAGAGAAGTGCTATTCGTCACTCAAGTAAAAGGTTCGGAACTTTCTAAAAGAGCATTGAATATCGGGGGGGGATCGGTTGGGAAAGGTAAGTTCTGTTTTCGGGGGGAACGGAAGGGGTGGGGGTGAGAAAACTGAAACGTTCTGGGCGAGAGTCGTTGCATCTTTTGTGGCTTAAAGAGTTTCTAGGTTTTGGGGGTGGTCGGCATCATGGCTGCCGGGGTGAATTGAGTCTTTGGTTCTCCACTTTAGGTGGGTCGGAACTTAGGGGCGAAGAGGTACCACGTAATGGGGGGGGGGGGGGTCGTTGGGGGTTGAGGCTAGGCACTTGGGTAAAATCTCTTTGTGTGAAAGGGAAAGGAAGGTTGAAGATTCATCAAGAGTCTTGGTGGGGGGAAATGGGTCTAGGTTGGAGAGGGGAGGGTAGGGCCCGGGAACGAGATTTGTTCTGGTGCGGGCGGGGGGCGGGTGGGGGGTGGGTGTTGGGTGCAAAAACGTGAAGTCTCCAGTGGTTTGGCATAAAAAGCACTTAGGCGCTTACGGGCCATTGGCCCGAGGGGGGGAGGGGGGGAGAAGTAGTCCAGTAATGGGCTGGTCGGTAATGGGGGGAAGGGGGAGCCCTGAGGCGGGCCCGAGGGGGGGAGGTCAGGCTGTTTGGGATTTCAAAAAAAGGCAGAGACTATCAGCAACGAGGAGAAGTAAAAACGTCCCCTTCAAAGGGGGAATTTAAAGAAGGGTCCTTAGCGCAGGAAGCAGACGTGAAAAGAAAAAAGGGGGGAGTAACAACTGCATGGAATCTAAGATTAGGAACTCAACACCAAAAACGTCGTGGGAGAAATTGCCTGACTTCGTTCCGTAGCGGACTAGAGTGTCTTACCCCCAGGGGGTCCGGTTTCACGCTCGATAGATGAAAATGGATTTTCCAACTGATGAAACTAAGATTAAGGGAGAGGGGCTAGGGGAGCGGAGTTGCTAAAAAAGTCGGGGGGTACGGCAAAATCGACAGCAGACAAGTGAAGACCAATTAGGTCCTCACTAAAAAAAGAAGCAACCCATCATGAAGGCCCGTCGAAAAAGTAACCCCAACTTGGCCGGAAGGGAAAGTAGAATTAGCAGAGTGGTTTCAGAACCCAAAAGGGCACTAAACACAACTTCGGAGAAAAACCCCGGGAAAAGAAACGTCCATTTACCTCCCACTATCTCAACAGAAAAAAAGACCAAAAGAGGGGAGCCCGAAACAGACAAATATAAAAGCGAGGTCAATAGCTTACGATAAAATACAAAGACTGGAGTTTAAGACGAACCAGCTCAGCCCCACACTTACGGGGAAAAAGGGAAGCGGAGAAATGGAAACGAGAGTGGGGAAACCAACTATACGTTCCCAAGCGGAAAGGTACAACAAAGGACCACAACCCTATAAATCGGCTGGGGAAGGAATCAAACTGGGGAAAAAGAGGGAGAAATGCGAATGAAAAAAACCAAAAAAGAAACTTTTAAATGGAATTAACTCTCCGCCAAAAGGAAAAGTGCCGCAAAAAACACTCACCAACACCTCCAACAAACCACCAACGCACCAAACTCAACAACCACACGAAAAAAAAATACGCTCACCATAAAACCACCCTCGAAAAAAAAACAAACTACATTGAAAGGTGCCAAAAAGGATTCAAATGGGTATATACATTCCACACTTTAGGGAAAAAATTCGAAAGATGTCAACTTGAATAGGGAGGACACTCAATCCCAGAAATGGGAACTTCTTCTCTCGGAGAAGGGTAACAACGGGGGGAAAAAGGCCAGAACACCTCTTTGGAGAAGAGAATCATCAATGACTTCCACCCCAGTGGGGACGACCTTTTTAACTACTGTTTCAAGGCTAAGAGAAAAAGAGAAAAAGCTAACGAGTTAGAGGGGGGGAGTGTTGTATTGGCAGCTAAAAGGGACATCGAGTTCCCTAAAGAACCTGCTCAGAATAAAACAGCCAATTGACATTTGGAAAAAAAAAAGATCTTCAAGGGGGGGGAAGACAAAACTTATAAGGGGGCATTACTCCAACTGGAAACAAAGATTTTGGGATATAAAAAAGAATGTGGAAAAAACAAACGGGAGAAAGGGAATCTGGGGGAAGAACGGGGGAGCAACAACTCCAAAGAAGGGCAAAAAAAAATTATGGCTAAAAACATAGAAAAAAAAAGAGGTCCACCAGAAGTCCCTACGAATACAGTGGAAGACGTCGACAGGGATCAAAGAAAAAAAAGCCAGAAAAGGGCGAGGGGGTTCCACAAAAGGAAAAACGTGGAAGAAGAGAAACAAAAAATGTCAGTTCAAATGCAAAACACACCGCAGCATGGGGGGGCAAACGAGGCAAATCAAAAAAAAAAAGCGGCCAAAGGAGAAAGAGCAGCAAATCCACCGCACACGCCCAGAACAAAAAGCAACCATAGATCCGTGGAGATCTACGACCGAAGAAAAAGGGGGTTGCAGAAGGAGAGGAGGGTGCACTCCAGGTCTCAGAGGTAAAAAAAGGAGAAACAAGAGGGGGGGTATGTCTTACGCCTCGAAGTATATTAGCAATTACAAAAGACCAGCCAGGGGATAAACTTGTCACAGAGGGTGCCGCCTAAACAATTTTTAGGGCTAAAGTTCGCTGCAAGGTTGGGGGAAAACAAAACTCTACAACATTCCAACTCCAAAACATATATGACCGTTCGGGGAAAGAGGACTCCTGTTAGATACAAGAAAAAAAAAAGTAACAAAGGGGGCTTTAAAATGGAGGACCAACCTCGAGGAAGAGCAAAATGGCTCCAGGAAAACCATCAACGACGTCGAATGTGAAGAAATTGACAGGAGCAAAAGGAAGATCGGGAAAACTTTTAACCCGAAAAAAAAAGGTAGAGGCGATCTCAAAACCAAACGGGGAACAGAGAGATCAGAAACTCAAGGTAATGCAACCGGTTGGAAAAAGGGCAAGTCGTGGTGATCCCTTTTAGCATCGTGTAAAGAGGGAGAAAAGTGATCCTTCGACGGGAAGGCGGCAAGGGGAGGGACCGTGTGGGATCGAAGAGAGCGGGAAAACCAAAGGGTGGAGAAAACCTGGGGGTCCTGCAAAGTTCCTGGACGGGAAGGAACAACATTTGGGTCAGATTCAATGTCCCCTAGGTTGACAGGGGGTACTAATTTTGAAAAAAGGAGAGACTGTTTTGGAGTGCTCGATAAAGTTGGCTCCAAGGAGAAAACCTGACACCTTGAACGGGAAAGAATAAATGGAGTTTATAGTTTGAAATGTCGAAATTGGGGGGAACTAGAAATACGACCATAAACATGCTATGCTTCAGGGACCTGGAAAGGCCGATGAAAACTCTTGGAAATAGTCCCAGGGGGTATAGTAGGCCCTCTTGGCAAAAAGGAGTGAGGCTTGGGGGGGGTGTTTGCGGTTGGATGCGAGCTTTTCATTAGAGGGGGCGGGCTGTTCGGGGCCCTATTCCCGCAAAAGGGCAGGAGTGGAAAACTAAGGGGTACCTTTTTTTAGATGAGGACTTCTTTCCTCTTAGTGTGGTGAATAACCTCATAGGAGCGTGCGAGGATTGGGCCCATTCTATGTAAGAAAGCGTGCAGGGGGACGATTGATAGCGCTGGAGGAGTGGAGATAGCTTTGGCCAACTCTTGGGGGTTGGGATAGGGGGGGGGTATCCTGGGATTTCTGGTGGGGAGGTCCTGGTTGAGCATCCTCGGTGGGGTACGGTGGGGACTAGTTGTAAACGAAGAACTCGATAGGGGGTGGTCCAATCTATCAAAACTCGGATGGAACGGGGGTGTAAGACTAGAAGAGACGGCGGGAAAAAGTTGAGGATGACGCCCATAAAGTTTGAGGTATAGGCGGCGGATAACTAGAGGCAGGATTATGAGTCGAGTGTTTGGTGTGGTGTGGAAACAAACGCACCTCTCAAAAGGGGAGGGGGCTTGGACACGCGTCTTTACTAAAGGGATGAAATTAGTGGCACGGGTGTGTCCGTAAGGGGGGAACAGGCTCGTGGCCGGGCTTTGAGGCCACTTGCCTGGAAGGAGCACGGGAGGGGAATTAGAGAGGCCATAGGGAGGAGGGAGGGGGGGTGAAGGCAGGGGACGACGTAACTCATAATTTTTAAAGTGCGGACTTGTCTCATGACCCATTGGGGAGGGTGGAACCAGTGCTAAACTGTTAAAAGTTAGGTTTGCGGGTTGGTGTTGTCGCGGAGTGTTGATGTGCGGCGATCCTCCAAGAGGGGAGAGATTGAACTTCGGGGGAGCGCGTCTGGGTGGTTGGGGTGGTGTTGTTGTTCCATTTGGCTTGGAGCTCCATGTCCTAGTTGGAAAAGGAAAGATGGGAGCCTAAGCCGGGATACCGGAAGTTTGTGGGGGGGGCTGAGTGTGGGGTCTGACCGCGGGCCTCTGGTGAAAAAGGGCTCGGTATTCTTAAGGTAAAGGTAAAATGCGGGAGGAGATTGCCGCGGTCGGGGTCACTGTGTCAAATGGCGAGGTTTAGAGAGTGGGGGTAGGGAGCTTGGGTAATCCTGGTCTACCAGGGGTGGTTCTGTCTGGTCTCCGGGGCGGCCAGGTTTTGTGTTCGGGAAGGAGTAAGAAATGGGCATCAAAAAAACATTGGCGTGTGGAGGGGGGAGTGGCTTTAGGGAGTGAAGGATAGAGACGGGGATCCCTACTGCGGTTCTGAAGAGGGGGGAGGAAACCTTGGTGTGACAGGACAAGAGGATGGGAGGGGGAATGCAGAGAATTCACAGGAAAATCGAGAAACGTCCGTGAGCAGTCAGTAAAGTTATCTTGCCCTTTCTCGAAAAAAAAAAAAAAAAAGGGATAAGGCAGCGTCAATAAAGGGGGGAAGGAACTAAGGAACAACGCTAGTCAACGAGGGACGAGGGCGCAACCCAAAACCAAAACCACAAAAACCCCCCCCCCCCACTCTCTCAACGAGGAGGAGGGAAGACCTGAAGAGTCACTCTTAGGTGAAACTAGATGGGGAAGGACAGTACCCCTGTCCTCCGCCTAAAAGTAGAAGGATTCCCTCTAACTTGAAAGACTAAGGACTTCTCTCTACGAAGGGTTTTCAGAATCTGGCTTCGAAATAGGGCCCCTCGGGTAAATGGGTCACATCCGCAAGAGACAGTTTGGAAGACACAACTTATGAAGAAACCGCCGAGTGAAAGGCCCCAAGATAGTCAGCCCAGGAAAGATAGACACCCGCACAATAAGGGATGCGCATAAGTAAGCATAGAAACGGGAATACCCATTCACTAGCTATATACCACGCGGTCGCATCCCGTCTTAGGACCGACCCAAGCATCTCCAAAAAGAAAAAAAAAAAAAAGGGGCAAGTACCCAAGGAAGAAACCCGAAACAAGAAAAGAACAACACTATCGAGGGGGATTGATCAACCTCCGCAAGAACCACTCGGAAAAACGCTGGAGGAAAAGAAAAAGGAAAGCACAACCCTGGGAAAACGATCGCGGAGATAGAAGGAAGAGTGTTTCTACCAACCTAGAAAGTGGGGAGAAACCCACAATGAAAAAGAGCTTTTCAACCAACGACAAAACCACCTAGAAATCGGCCAGTCCCACAACTCAAGAGACAACAACCCCGTTGGAAAGGGGAGATCGACGCCAATAAAAAAAGAAACGCCACCAACCGAAAAAAGAAAGGCAACAGAGCACTGGGCGGGGGTTCAAACCCCGTATCATGGGATAGAAGAAAGGGCGGTCACTTCAGGAGTACGAGAGACAACGGAGACTAAAAGGAAAAAGAAAATTACTCGGGAAAGCGCTCGTACGGAAAGTAAACAAGTAAAACCAGTGTGGGCAACAAAGGGATTGTGTCTAAGCAAGACAATCTCAAAAGGACGGAAAAAAATCCCTATGGACTAGGGGGAGGAAAGGGGGAAACGGCTCTAGACCTCGAACTACCGATTCAGGTTGAGCCGTTTGGTCTTCATTCGGGAAACGACTCAGCCTCGGGTACTGGAAAACATCATAGAAACTCCTGAAATACATGGACAGGGGCGGAATGAGCAGGAAAGCGTAAAAAGGGGCAAAAGTTCTACGGTAGGTCTATCGAAAAAAATTCCCAGGAGGGGAGAGGAAAAAAAAAAGGCAGAGCTCAAAAAGGAGAAAAGAGACACAACCTCACAAAGAGGGCAGCACAAAAAGAAAAAGAAATGAAAAAAATTAACATAGAAGACACCAAACCCCCCAAGGGGGGGAAAAGAGGAAGTACCCTTACTTCCCATAAGACGGACTCGTACGAAGGTACTTAAAGGGGGGAAAAATGCAAAAGGGAACATAAAAGGGCGCGAAGGGGAAAATATCCTACAGACGGTATAAACCAGAGGCCAAAAAGGGAGTTCCACCCCTGAAAAAATAATCGGGGGGGGTCAAACGAATGAACAATCAAAAAAAATCCACCAAAAAAGAGCCGAGACAATCCCCCGCAAAACCCAACTCACCGAAAAGCACCATAGAAAAAAGACTTTGGGGAGGATGGAGATACGGATCAATTTGGACAGGGGGGCCAAAGGAGAAATTCACAAAAAGAGCTCAGGAGGTTTAAGGACCCGAAGCCCGAAGGGTATCGGTGGGAGGTACGAAACGAAAGGTATCTTCCAGCACCCAGGGGGGGAAAAAATGCCAGGCGTTTATCAAAGGAAGGTGGGAAGACGAGGAGCTGGTAGCAGGGGAAAAAAAAGAAAAGGGAAATGCTACTCCACAACCGTTGAGGAGAAAGGGGATCCGGTGAGCAAAAACAAACGGCAAACATAGAAGGGTACAGGAAAGGTGGACTATCCATGGGGCGACCGTAGCACAAGAAGAAACAAATTAAAGGGGGGAATGCGGGATGGGCTTTCCCGGAGAGGACGCCCCATTACAGGGGGAACCCCCATAAAACTGGGCAGAAGGACAGGTCGAACGGGCAATTCAATGGACAGTGATCAAAAGGGAAACTGAAAAAACCAAATTCTTTCCTTGCAAAAGGAAAAAAAGGGAGGAAGGACTCTCCAAAGGGGGAGCTTGAGTAAACGATAGATCGTGGAGGCAATGCAAAACCGGGGGGGAAGTTGTGAATTGATTTTTGGGCAGTTCACCAGGTGGGACGGCGGAAAACGGAAAGAAGAAAACTGGAAACCTTGTCCATGGGGGATGGTTTGTAAAGGAAACCATTTTGCCTAAAAGGGGGAAAGAAAGTTACGACGAACGCCGGAGGTTCACCTGTAGGGTAGGAACATCGCAACAAGGGGGGGGAAGACGGGTTCACAATGAGAGATTTGTAAAAGTGAGAAAAGGGGGTTTCTGGGGGGTGAAAAAGGGACTAGCGACGTTTTGTCAGGCTAAGGGCCGTGGAGAACATTGGTCTACCCGAGATCTTACCAACAGGGAATGGAAAGAAAAAGGGCAGTTGTCCACCGAGGGATCTGCGATATCTGTTTACGAAAGCGGAAACCCTCAAGGGGAAAAGAATCCCTTCAAAAAATGAAGGGGAAGGGGGTACATGGGATCTTTAGCAAGGAGAAATTGGGATAGTCCCTTGATCTCCGAGCTAAGGGGGATTGCGTGAGGGGGGGAGGTTGATGTCGAGCTAAGGGGAGAGGAGGGGAGAGTCGTTTACTTAGTTTGAACAAAACTGAGTGTCCGGGGGGCATTGCAGGTGAGGCAAGAACTTGGTGGGGGAGGTATCAGGGGAGGGAAAGACGCTGGGGATGTTTTGAATAAGAAAAGGTCTGGAGGGGACGACCACAGCATATGGGAGCCAGACGGAAGGAGGGAAGAGGAAGCTACAAACACACAACCGCACCCAACCCCCACCCCAAAAAACCAAACAAAAATTTTTCCTTAGCTGGGGGGGGAAAAGGGGGGTTTGGTGTTGAAAGAACTAGGGTGGGGGGGAATTGGAGGGAGGGCTGTGGGTGCAAAAAATCAGGTGGAGTCCAGATTTGGTCCAAGGAGAGGGTAGAGGGGGGGGAAGAGCTCAGAAATGGGGGGGGGTTCAAATCTATGGGCTGGCACTTGGTGGGAAGAACCGGAAGGGGTATGTAACTCTGGAAATGGTATTACGCAAAGGTCAAACTTCTGGGCTGAGGAAAGGGGAGCACAGGCGAGGGAGAGCCCTCATGAGCACAGCAGCGAAGAAGATGACGGTTAAGGGGAGGGGTCAATTGTCCTTCGAGGAAGTTCGCAGGCTTTTTAAAAAGTCGAAAATAGGGGGGAAGGGGTCAGACACGGGGGGGCCTCGGCGTTGAGGGTAGCCAAGCGGTGGGTCCTGGCAACTCAAGTCAATGAGGCGGGGAGGGAGAGGGTCAACTTTTGGGGGGAGGGGAAGGGAAGGGGAGCGGAGACGTGAAAGGAGAAAGAAAGGATGGCCATAAATTGTCAGGACCATGATCGGGGGGGCACTCCAGAAGTGATAGGGCCATTTGGTCGGTCTGGTTCGGGGTGGGGAGAAAGGCGTTTATGGGGAGTTCCATGGCAATGAGGTGAGAGAGGAGGGTTGGGGGGACAGATGGACCGAGGTTTGCGTTGGGTTACATCATGTGTCTTCCATTGAGGGGGGGGGGGGGAGGGAAAAATGGTTCTCTCAAAGGAAGAGTGGTAAAAAGACGAGCTTCTATGTTCGAAGCAGGGGGGAAACACTAGGGAACTGAGTCTTGTTTGGGAACTAAAAAGACCAGGAGGGCAAAATTGTTACCAGAGTTTGTAAGGAAGAGCGAACTCTGTGTTGAGGAGGGGGGGCTGTTAGGGAGCTTTGGTACCAGAGGACTTGCTGGGGGGAAGGGACAGTGGGAGGAGAATGGGGTTTGTGGGGGAGGGGAGGTCACGTGAAACTAATGTCTGGACAAGCTTGGTTTTAGGAAGATCAAAAGGAAGTGGTAAGGGCAAATTGGGGGGGGGAGGAAAAATAAAAGAGCATACGGGTCAGGGCCAGAACGGTGGCGGGGAGGAGAGTCCTAGGGAATAGGGGAGGGTCCGTTGGGGGGGGTCCGTGGACTCCCAAAAGGGGGATTCTCGATGAGGAACTAGGGAGGAACAACTGTCTATGGGAGAGGGGACATGACAAAAAAAGGGGCGAAAGGCAGAAAGAAAGGGAAAAAAAAAATCTACGGAAAAAAGGGAACCTTCTCTGAAAGATAGAATTCGTTCGGGGAGAAGGGGAATCCTTGATCGCTATGCGAGCGGAGGACTCATGGATTACCCAGAAAAGAGGTCAACGCTAAGGATTGAAATAGTCAGGAATCAAAAGAAACACAAGGAGGAGAGACCGACTGAGGGAAAGAGGAGGACGGTGGGGACTATCATTTCTTCAAGGGGGAACCCTTCGCAGAACGCAGGAGAGGGTTACTAAGGGAAGAACTTGAAGACAATCAGACTGCGACGGTAGAAGGTGGGTCATTAAGAGAGGGGATGACTACTCAGTCCTTTTGCTCCATCCGGAGGCTGGAGCCAAAGACCAAGGTTGAAATTAGGTGACCTCATAGGGAGAAAAGGAATAGGGAACCCGGCCCAACTAGGGGAAAAAACAAAGAAAGAATCAAGGTCATCACAAAACAAAATGCCTTAAAATTCCCGGAAGAGGAAGAAGTCTGCTGTGAAAAAAAAATGGCAGACTTCAATCCAACTCAGAAAGAAAACTCGGCGAGGAGGGACCTACCCACCACCAAACCTAGAAAATGGAAAGTGGACCCAAAAAAAGGTCGAATCCGTAAAAAAAATAAAAAGAAGTTCCTGCTTATAAGAAAGAAAGAAGGGGGAAAACACTGGGGAAACACGGGGGGGGCAGAATCACACAAACACAAAAAAGAACTTACGTAATTCAACAGCGATCAAAAGCGAAGAACGAGATTGGAAGGAATGGGAATGGGGGGGAGAGGGAAAAAAACCAAGGAAGGAAAGGGAGGATTTAAAAAACAAAAAAAAACCAACACCTGGACGCTGCAAAGTAAAAATCGAAGAATCGGAGCTAAACAACAAAAAACAATCACGTAACTTATGGGACAGCGCCAACCGAAAAAAATACAACTCCACCACAAAACTCAAACTAACAAGGGAAAGAAAGGGGGGAGGTGCACACCCCCTATCGGATGTAACAAGGTAAGAAAGAGTGGAAAAAGAAGAGGACAAAATAGTCAACGGATAACTCTAAATGACAAAAATACAAGTCAAATCCTAGAGGCTTCACAACATATACCCTTAACCTGAAAAAAACGTTTGTACGAGATGGTATAAAAAAAAAATGAAGGAAAAGACCCTATGGGACAATTAACTACGGGAAAAGAGAGAAGGGAAAAACAATAACAATAACCGAATGAAGTTTAAGCGGATTTTCGCCTTGCAGACAGGGAGGAACTCAGACTCGGGAAGGAGAAGAAAAGAGATACAGAAAAAGGTGAAAGCGGCAATAAGCAAATTCAGTGAATCCTACAGCAAAGAGGAAAAGGCTGTCTTACGCCTACCGCACTTTGGGAGAGATGGGGGAAAAAAAGAGGAAGGCAAACGGTCTAAAGTGAAAAAACGAAAAAACATAAAAGGAAACATACCTCAAAAAGGGAAGTGGACAGGACCTTCTTGCTAAAAGAAAAAAAAAACAAAATTATAAAAATTCCTTCCAGAAGAGATACAAGATCCCCATGGACGGAGACGCTTGGTAGGAAAGTCAAAGGGGGGAGACAAGAAGAGGAAAAAGATATGATTCAGAAAACAGAAATAATCCTACGGGGAATCTGGAAAAGGGGGCAAAATGCGCATCAGAAGGGGGGGGTGTTGTCTTCAACTAGGAATCCCGAAAGCAGGCAAGAGAAGAAAAGGCCGAAACACCCTCAAACACAACAACACCGAAAAACAAGAAGTTTGGTTAAGGAAGGAGGCAAACGACCTACTAAAAAGGTGACGAGCCGAAAAAAGGGAAAAAAATTCTCGAAGGCTCGAAAGGATTTTGTTGCCACAGGAAAAGAAAAAGGGGGGAGATTACGACTGTATATGGGAGGCATATAAACGAGGTGTGGGATTTTCTTGAAAAAAGAGGTGGAGAAAAAAGGAGCTTTTAGAAAGTGTAAAACGTCCATTAAGAAAAAAAAAAGTCGCGATGCGGGATCAAAACTAGACAAGGGACGGGAAAAAGAATGGGAAGTGAGGAAATTTCCATAGAACAAGGGGTTGCGACATGTGGGAAAACGAAAGAAACAAAGAAAAGTACCCATTTTCTCAGGAAAACCTTGGTGAAAGGCATAGGTAAAAAAAGGGCTGGCACATGGAAACCCACTGTCCACATGAAGGAGAAATAAGAATTAAACTATCAGGGGAATGCCCCACAATGTCATGGAAAAAAGTAATGGGGGAAAGTGCTACACGGGGAAAAAAAGGACTCTCTCAGAAAAAAAAACGTGGATTCTTAAGATATAGGAGAAAAGGGAGGGGCCATGAGCAATGCGTAAGGGTGGGGGGCAGAATCTTTGGTCTTCCCTTTATCAGAGGTGAAGAGCGGAACGTGATCACTTAGCGAGTGAAGGTAGGGGTGGTTGCCATCCCTTTTACTAATAAGAAAAGGAGACCACTCCAAAGTTAAGAAAAGGGATTGGGGCTAGTTTATGGCTTGGGGGAGGGAGGCATCACGGGGGGAGAGTGAAAACCGGTGGTCAGGTCCCAGGGTGGGGGAAAATTATAAAATTGGGGAGGGGGGGGGGGTGGCACAACGTTTTTTTGTTTCGAGAAAGTGGGACGCTCAACGGAAAAAGGCGCTTGCAGGTCCACAGTGGGTTTTTAGCCACAAAACAAAACCCCGGGGGAAGGGATAATACAAGAGGGGGGTCGGGGATCAAGCCCTTTTAAAGGTAAGACCCGACAAAGAAAGGAAAATCAAAGGACATTAAAAAGATGATCTTATTGCTCGGGGTCAAGGCCGTCAAAAGGGGGGGGGGATCGTAGAAAGTCCAAAAAAGGGGGATTCAGGTTGCTTTGTTCGGGGGGGGGGGTTGCGAGTCTAGTGGTGAGGAGAGGGGGGCAATCTGTCGGGATTGGGGAGTTTTCCAGAAAAGGGAAGAGGGGGGAAAACGGGTTGCTTGCACCTGGGTGGTCGAGGAAGCGGCATTCACTCGGGATAATGGGTGGGAAATCCAGAATGGATGGAGAGCTCCCGTTAAGTGGCATAGAGTTGCAGAAGGAATCCATGCGGGATACACCTGGACTTATGGGGGAACATACGTTGGCCACTCTTGGGGGGGGAGGAAGGTTTTGGAAAGTGTGTGCAAGTGCGTTTGGGACTGTTGAAACAGAGGGGGCCAGTGGTTGGAGACCTGTTGGTCCGCGCTCTGCTTGGTTTCCAAGAGCAGGAAAAAGTAGGACGGGGTCTGAACAGAAGAGAATGTGATTCCCTCCTAATGGGGGGAAAGCCCAAGGGGGGAGCCGGCTTCATATGGGAACAGAAGTCAACGAATTGGGGGTTTCGCTGCACAAGAATGCGCAAAGAAAAGCTCATCTTTTGGGGGCAGGGGGGGGGGGTCCGGAGAGCGTGGAGGACTACGGAAAGGATTGGTAAAAGGGTATAAAATCTTGAAGGGGGAGGGTAGGGATCACAAGCGGTGTTTGGCCTGTCCGTCTACTTTTTTAACATGGGGAAGAAGGAAAGTGCCACTTTGAGGGTTGAAGGGAAAAGTCTCCGTTGACTGATTTCTAACGAAGGAAAGGTGTCCAGAAGTGTTCGAAAGGGGGCGAGAAAAGGAAAGGGGGTGGCACTCAATACAGGAAAAAGGGTGATTTCGGTTCTGTTGGTCGGTGGAGGCGTGGGGGGGGGGGAGGGCGGGAGGGAAAGGCCATTTCAACGTTAGTGGAAAGGAGTTGTGTACGATGGAAGGGGTGGGTGGGGGGTGGAGTGTGTGGTCAAGGGTGCTGAAAGATGATTTGCGGGGAGGTTTTTGAAGATTGGAAATGTAGAAAAGAGAAAGGGCCCAAGGAGGGGGGAATCCCATTAATGGTTTGGGTTGCTTAGGAAGGGTGAAAAAAAGTGAGAAAAACTGTGTCCGAGAGTGGTCACGAATCCTTTATTAGAAAAGAATGTGTTATTTTCCTTTTACGGATTCGTACAAAAAGAGGGGGCGATGGAGTCAAAGGAAAGGGGAGATGTTGAGTGGGAGGGGAAAGTGACATAGGAGGGGAATCGTTTTAATGGTCAGGGGAGGGGGGATCAAAAAGGGGGTGATGTAGGGGGGGGGGGTTGGGACTGTGAAAAGCCTTATTGGGTAAAGATTCTTACGGGCGTAAAAGACTTGGAGGAAAAAAGTTTGAGGAAGTACTGGTTACCTTCTAGAGGGGGGGGAGGCAAGAGTTTTCAGATGAGGGGAGTTGTCGTCAAACTTGATTGGGAAGTTCAAGATGCACAAAGGAAAGCAGAGTACGAAGTAAAAACGGCCTCAAGAGAGAAGTCTGCAAGGGTCAGGGGAAAGACCTTTAAAGCTAATTCGCTCTGAAAGGAAGGAAAAAAAAACTGCTATCACTAGGGC
>Ga0179591_1318997_pt1 | contig 13836 bp, 13 predicted proteins | sample CZOMad2_1_08_16f_FD_182891 | JGI IMG/M metagenome (GOLD analysis project Ga0179591, IMG submission 182891) | Vadose zone soil fungal communities from Angelo Coast Range Reserve, California, USA - CZOMad2_1_08_16fungal (PacBio error correction) | ecosystem: Environmental > Terrestrial > Soil >...
CTTTTGGGGGGTTGGCAGGCTGGTTGGGGAAGGATCTTCTGGGGTTTGTGCCGGTCATGGGGTAAGCGGAAGGGGGACGACTCACCAAAAGAGGGCGCTAAGTATTGGAGGGACTGTGCGACAGGCAAACACGGAGGAGTCAGATCTTACGAAATAAAGCATCGAGTTGTCTCTTACCATCGGTGCACCAAATCACTGGAGGGGCGGTTTGGTTCGTAAGGGCCAAGGAACCATTGGTGGGGACAAATGTAAACCAAAGGAACGCACCTAGAATGGTAGCGGAGTGGGATAAAGAGGTAAAAGTCATTCAGAAAGAAGGTTTTGGGGGTTGGGAAGGTAAACTTATGGGGAGGTGAACCCCAATCCACGCGGCCCTTGCGTTAGGAAGGTGCGTCTTTAAAATGGGGGGGGTAAATTTCTATCGGAAAATCAATGAACCCTAAACTGGGCAAAAAAAACGGGGGGGTCCCTTAGTTCACGTGGAATACCTCGGCAAACGATTAAACAATCTAATCATGAAAAAGGGAAGTTATAATTGGAACGCTACTTGCCAGAAATTGATCCTCCCCGAGGTGTGAACCCTGACATCGTTGAGTGGGGAAAATTTGCTTTTGGCCAACTGTTTCCAACTCAACAGCGTCTCCTGAGGGGGTTTTGCAATGAAAAAAAAATTGCAACCAAAAGGAACAAAGCAATTCCTCGTTTGGTCAAGGGAAGACTAAGCAAGTTCACACTTTAAAAGAAAAGGGGGTTCGAAACCACGAAACAAGCTAAAGGGCGCCATATGCGAAGCCAGGAATTTGTGGGAGTTGCGGAAAACGTTTTTTCACTAACGAGTCTAAGCGATGGGGTATGAATAGAATATATGCAAAAACAAACAACGAGGGAAAAGATAGACGCACCTTCCTAAACCAATTTTTCCCGCCACAAACGTAAGCGAATTAATGGCCGGCTGGCCAGGTATTCAAAAAGACAACGGACTTTCTAAACGGGAGGAATGTTTCATAGTCTTAGAAAAGCCTCTCAGGTACTGGTGGGGGCTTACCTAATAAAATGGACTGATAACGGACTGGGGAACTTCTCGGAGCAACAGGGAGGATCTTCTGGCGAAAAAAGCCGCCACGAAGTTCACTTAAGAAAGCCAGTGTCGGGCCACATGGGGCTTCTGGACGATCACCCCGCCGGACAGATATACTGGTGAAAAGCGGAGCCCGTGGCCGAAGGGGAGACGAAAAGGGGGACCTTAAAAAGGTCAGACCAAAGAGAGGGCGAGGGTCGCAAATACGTGCTAAATTGGGAAGGGTAGGGTTCCGGCGAAAGGAGACGGCTGCAAACAAAAGCATGTTCACAGGGGGGAAGGTGACACTGACGGTTTACTATAACATCATGCCAACGTACGTAGAGAGGCAATGTTCAGTGTAAGAGGCTCGGAAGGGACCCTATCACTCAGCGCTGGGAACGAGTCATCACAAAGAAGGGAAAGGTGATGTCAAGAGAGGGGGAACACATTCGCCAAACCGAAGCTATCCCAGCAAAAAAAACGAAGAGAGGCTCCAAAAGGAAAGGACCAGGTGACGCAGACCAGTACTTTGTTTCTAGAGCGGGAAATATAGCCCGTTGGATTAAACAGGATCCACATTGCAGACAAGTCATGTGGTACGTTAAAAAGGGAGCCCGCCTCCGGAAGTGCCTGGGACGGGGGAGGCGAAATCTCGAACCGCCGGATGTTTTCTGGGAAAAAGGAAGAAACTCGAGCTGGGACTGGACACCATAGGTTCGTGAGACAAAAACGGAGAGAGTAAAATCGGCGTTGGCGGGGGGGAAATCGTACTTCCCTCCAGGGGATTGGGTGATCAAACAACACTCCGGTGGGAACAGTGAATGACGAAAAAGGGAATTGCGCCATCAGAGTGGGGAAGGGACGGGGGAAAATGCATCTGACGGGGACCCCTAGAAAGTAAAAAAGGTATAGAAGCTCAAAACGCTGGAAAATCATTCGGATTGGGGGAGCGTTAGGATCGCGGCCTTAACCTGGGGTAGAAGTTTGGCACGATTAGACGGTTTGGTTGGGGCAGGCCGTAAAGACCATCTTAAAACCTTAAAAAAGAAACTCGACGGGAATAGAACGGCAGTGGGGGGTTATAAACTCGAAAGGTGCGTATTCAGCAAAGGGAGGTGAGGCACGAGAGCAACATGCAATCTTAAATATTGGGCGGCCAGGGGAAAAAGTCAAACTGAAAAGTTTTCTTGTAAGGTGTGATGAAGACTTCGGAACAGGATGAACCGCGAGCTTCGGCGATGGAGTGAGGTCGAGCATCCAAACGTGGAATATGGACTGAAAATGAGAAACCTCCATGCGATTGTGGCTGGAGGGAGATAACGAGCGCTAAAAGCGCTCGAGTTGGCCAAATCGGGGTTTCCCCGCACACGTGAGTGAGGTGAATTGGAGCCGCGCACACGGTCCAGGGGCGGCGGACTCAAAAGGGATAATAGGAAAGGCGCAGCGGGAGAGCAGGACGCAGAAAGAAAGAAAGGAGGAATGGGTCTCTTAACGGCCGGAGGGAGCTCTAAAACCGTATTTGGCAGGCTGTGAGAGAAGCCACGTCCTAAAGAGGAGACTTGAAGACGCAGGGAGCCTCCTTTTGCCGCCTATCTTTCGAAACAAGCAGGGAAAAAAAAACTCTCGTCCGCAAGAAAAAAAAAAAGCCGCATTCAAAAAAAAAAAGTACAAACAATGATGCGTGAACAGCAGCGATTATAACGAGCTCAAGCAACGAAAGCAAGAATAGCCACAAAAAGGAACTGACGCCGAGACGGCGAGGCTCAGGAGAAAATATAGGAGGTGGGGGTGATGTGTCATTGTTGAAAAATGACGGGGAAAGCGACAGACCGATCTTCAGCCCGATGTGCGGTCCCCGTAGCTTCAAGGATCAGCGACAAACGGAGGTGAAAAGATCGGATCTTCGAAATCAGGGGATGATGAAAAAGGGACGGCGCGAAAATGACAAAGGATCGACGCACAGTTTTCCGGAAATTTTCACACCCCCACAAACACCGTCTTTCAAAAAATCTAAGCACCATAACAACCAAAAAAAAAATCATCAGACTCTAAGTTCACGATGGGACTATATTCGAATGTAAGGTGTGGGGTGCGGCCGGCCTCTTGTAGGAGAGCATGGACGGCCCAATAGTCGCCATTTCCTTGTCAAAAACCAGGACAGAAGTTTTCGGGGGACGAAGCAGGAGACTCGGGGATGGGGAAAGCCGGGAGAAGTTTTCGTGGGGTCAGGAGTGGTTTCTCATTCGGGGGCGGAACAGTCGTAAAAAGCGTCGGGGTCCGACAGCGGAATGTCGGCTCTCTGCTACCGAAGGATGAAAAATCGCGGGCCGGGAAGGGAGGTCGGTGATGAGACCAGGGCCGGAACGGCCAACGAAAACAACGGTGGTCTGGAATGAGCACGCTTCAGGCCCAGGGAGACGCAGTTCGGGCCAGGGAGGAGGAGGTCTCAGCCACAGGCGGACCTTCCTGGAGACTCATTGCAAATGTCTTCTGGTGGAGGCAATTGGCCAATGATCGGGGTAAGGACTGCATGACGAAGGTACATGCGAAAAGCAGGGGGGACTTGCTGAGCCAGACCATATCAACGCAAGCAACGGGAAAGAAAGTAACGAAGTGGGAGCGTTTGAAAAATGGGGACAGTCTGCAGGAACAGTGGAGGCAGAAAACGAAGTCAACTCCGGGGAAGGGGGGGGAAATGTTGCGCTCGAAGCAATAAAGGGACCCCTCTGTTAATCAAAACCTGGGAGCGTCCTGTGTAAATGGTAAGGGCCCCAGCAAGGTTTAACCCACAAATCGAAGGGTTAGCGACGGCAAGTTTGCAGCTATCGCGGTTCAAAGTCGATCGCAGTCCCACACTGGGCGGCACAAAATACTACGGCCGAAACTCGAGTGTAGAGGGAGGCTCCCTCCTCTAAACTCGAACTTTGCCAGTGTTGCAGCGTACGGGATCATACACACGGGTAAAAAGGGGGGCCTTAAAAAGGACGGGGGAGAATCCCATTTCGCCCCAAAGACACTCCACCGATGTCCTTAACGGGTCCCGAAGCAAAGGAAAGACAAAAGAAGGCCTCTGATTTAGCTTACGCAGAAACTGGTGAAAGGCACAGATTCAAAAAAAAAACGCCCAGAAAAGCTATGACCTTCGCGTCGAAGTTCAAAACGGCGATCTGACAATTTTGGACCTCCTTTTCATCTTCTTTAAAGACCCTGGGGGGAAAAGGAAAAAAGGAGGCTTTAAAATCCGGACAAAAGGGGCGAATTACCTGGGCGATCCGGATCTCCCTCGGTTCAATGGTGGAGCACGATAGCCAGAAAATCAACGGCCCTTGCGCGGTCAAAATCGAGTGCGAACATGATCAACGCCAGCCGAGTCCTAACAGGATCGAAGTTTTGGGGAAAGTAAACTCGAGGGGGGGGAATGGAACGGGGGAGCCATGGGGCGTGTAGTAAAGCATCAGAAAAAAGAAAAAGGAGGTCACAGATTAGACCACGCGAGCCCAGATAGGTCTAAACGAGGCGCCAGTTCGGTCAAGAAGAACACTCGATAAGACACTTTATAGCCGAAAGATTTCTGACGACGAGGAATAAACGGTGACTAAAAAACAGTCTGGGGTGCCTATCCCGGGGCCGAACGGGACAAAAATGGTTCTTTTCCCCGGAGGCTAATGGAAGACAGAGGCAAGGGCAAGGCTGCCGGGAAGAAGAGTGTGGTAGGGGAACCTTTTAACTTTTCATGTTTAACGGAACGGGATAGAGAAAGGTTCCCGTGATGGAAGGGAAGATGCCGGCTTGTGAGGGGTTATCGGTATAAATCCTGGAGGCTCGAAAGGGGGGGATTGAAAAAGGTGGACTGTCAGGAACGTACTGTCGGGAACAAAGCCTATTCTCAGCCAAGAACGTTATCCAGAGAAGATTGAGTAACGTAAACCGGGAGGGGTGAGGACGTAAAGGTTACGCATGAGTAACACAAAGTGTTAACGAGGTTTCGAGTGAAAGGGAGGGAAGCATTCATAAAGACATAAGCAGCAACGTGGAGGTTAGAAGAACTGGGGTCCGCCACAACTTACCTTCATTTGTGGGGGTACTGACTTAAGAGAAGAACCTATAAGAGCGACGCCTTTCACAACAATAGACACTACACAAAAAAAAACCGAACTGAACTGTCCATTGGGGATTCCAAACCCCCAGTTAATCTAGATCTTCCGCACCGTAAAGGAGGTATCAAACCGGGGGGGAGACTAAGGGGTTTAGGAACAGAAAAAAAGATTTGTTGCCGGTCTTTGGGGGGGTGCACTTTGGGAAAAAGTGGCCAAGAAGCGACGTTTTTCATAAATGTCAACCGGGAAAAGAGGACAGGTTTGGGGGAATAAAACCAAACACGGGAGCCGTCCGTCGAGGAACGCTGAAAATAGAAGCATGTTTTCAAGTCCTTGAGGGTGTAGAAATGGACCGTTTGATTGGATGAATCGGCGCAAAAGACAGTGTAATAAAAAAGTTGAGGGTCAGGGGAATGGGAGAAGGCTGGCCAAAGAAAAGTCAAACCCATTTGACACTACCAAGCATAACCCTACTAACACTCGCAGGTCCAATGTCGTTCAAAAGAAAAATGACATTCCATCCCACCTCTTCACAAACAAAACAGCACATCTTGGCTGAAACGCACCTACTTCCGCGCAAGTCCGGAGCACGACAAGGGTCGTTCCTGTGGTGCGACAGCAATTCAAAATGGAGTGAATGCATTAAAAAAACTTTCCGAACCAATAACGTTAACTGAGGAACGAAGGTAGAGGAAGAAAGTGGGATGATATTGGATCGAGTAGTAATGCTGAAATCCTACCGTCAGGTTTTTGTCCAGTCCTTAAAAAGGTCGCGCAATAGGGGTTGGGGTTTCAGGGCGCCTCCAAGGCAACAGTAAGCCGAAACAAAAGACTATAAGGAAAAAAAAAAAAAAACCAAAAACAGAAATCAACAAAAAAGAAATCTCTCTAAAAACCACAACGGAGGCTAAAGTCAGGAATTTCTTGTGGTGAGGGGTGGAGGTCGGGGTGGGTTTTTACACGCGCCCTGTTGTTTGCCGGTGGGCGGGGAAAAAAGCCCTAACGAAACCACCAACGACTGGGGCGAAAGGGGGAGTGAAATGCCTGAGAGGGGGGTCTTCCTAAACGATCAGCAAGATAGCTCGGACTATGTGAGCATCACCACTTGTCCGGTAGGGGTTTCGACAGGCCATACAAGATCCAATTAGTTGGGGGGACCAATTGGGCTGTACACAAAGGAACGCACGCAGATGTACTGCAGGTGGAGGCCCGACTAAGTCGGGGATCAAACAGATTGGGTTGGTACCCAAAGTGGGGGAATTCCTAGGCGATCGGAATAAAACTAGGGAGGGCATACGGCCTTGAAAATTTTAAAAACAAATTTGGCCCGGATACAATCAAAGGAACCCGACTTAAGAACCGTAGGTGCCGGGCAATCCTGCAACCAGTCGAAGGAAAACATGGCCGTCAGACGTTGACGCTAGCAATGACGAAGAAAAGAACAAAAGTAACACACGGGTTCTCACCAACGGCATACGGGGAGTTATGTAAGAGAGGGTTGCCAACGAAAAAGCGCAAGGAGGGGGGGGTGGGTGGGGCAAGGAAAAGTTAACCAAGAAAGCAAGCCATACTTTGTAAACATGTGAATCTATACTTAGAGCACGGGGGGTGAAAGTGGGGGGTAGGAAAGCAGACCGCTACGTATGTCATACTGGAGAAAGCAGGTCGGTTTATTTGGGAGAGGGTTGGAAAGGAGCTATAGCGATCTGGGGCGGAGAAAAGCATAAACCAAATAAGAGGGATAGACCAGGGATCCAATGGGGAAAAACCAATTGGGAACGGCAAATTAAGGGAAAATTAAGCCAGTCCGACGTAAAGGGGGGTCCACTGCCTGGTGTCTAGATGAAGTTTCACCTCACTACCAGGCTTTGAAAAGGGGACTCCGACTACTCGTGGAACAAAAATGAGGGATAGGACTCATGATTAATTCTTGAAACTGGACCGAATACGGGGGTAACGGGACAGCAATATGGGGCGCGGATCAACCAATTCTCTGGGGGTCTAAACCCGAAAAGGCCGCAGATAGGGAACTTCACAAGGGAAGACCCAGTTGATCATCGGATGGGACACTTGCACTTCCCTCACCAAGAAGAGGAGGCAGTTCAAGCAAGGGGACTTGGGTACGCGGAGATACATGGGGCCAAAGAACTTTTGGAAAAACGGGGGGAAGGGGGTATCGAATACTTAGCTCGTTGGTACAAAGCAGCCACGGCCGATCTTCTGGCGGAAAAGGTGACTTATCGAGTGCTTCGGGGGAAAGGCATACAGATAGAGGCTTTCTACTCGCAGAATTTATTGGGTAGAGTGGACATTCGAAACTGACCAATGGGCTGGCGATTGACAAGCCTTTCCAGAGGATTTTGGTTGTGGTGTGTTTTTTGGTGGTTTGGGAGTCCCTTGTGGGACTAAAGAAAATCCTGTAGCAACCCCAAGATGGTGAAGGGGTTGAAAACAGAGAGGAGATGCGAAGCCTTGATTGGCAGGGGAAAGATCATCCATGGGACAATCGGACACTGGGAAGGGAAAATCTCGGACTCGCCCAGGGCGCCAAAGTGCGACGCGAAAGTCTCGGAACAGGACCGGATGGTTTACTGGCCAGGCATGGGAATAAAAGGGGTGCGGGGGACACCATCTTGCACGAAAGCGGAATGGAGAGGACGGGCAGAAGCCGACGTGAAGGGATGTCGTGGGCGTTGGCCGCTAGTTACTAAACTCAGGTTCGGGGAGTCCCACACTCCGTGGACGCAAGGGGTGGTGAATGACGTCTTTGAAATGCGGAAATAGGGTATTGTGGAAGGAAAATTGATTGCTACCCCAACAGGAAGGACATTTAAACATGGAGACCGCGGACTTCATGAAAGCGAAGGTAGCGGAGGGGAGTGCGAGCCACATGTAGAGTCCGGCGTCATCAAGGTTGGGGGGTGGCCTCCGGCAGAATGACGGACCTGCCACCGCTCGAATAAAAAGGTAGACAGAAGACAGATCAATTTGTGGGTATCAAAACGATGATGGGTTCAAAAGCCATACGAAGGCCAGGCAATTTAAACAGAGTCTTGAGCACAGCGGTCTGGAGCTGCGAACCGGGAACCAAAACACCGATGTTGTAGGCTGCCGTACAACCGTAAGACGGAAATGGTTACCGCGCACTAAAGAAGGGGGAGGAGTTGAAAATGAAAAAGCGTGTTTGAGAGTGAACTGGCAAACGGGCAGCCGACTCTGGGTTACAAAATGTCGATCTATCAGAGTCTGAAAGCCCACTCATGGGGGAATAGTTGGCAAAGATCGGGTAAAATCAAAAACCACGATTGGAATTTTAAGGGAGGTGCGCAGGGAGCGGGGGAGGCGAACTTCGGGAGACGACTTAGACACTCCAGAAGAAAAGCGGGGCACGCAGGAAAGCAGAAAAAAAGACCCAGAGGGAATTCCTTTGTTCTGAGTTTAGACGGCCTTATCTATCCCCGAGAAAAAAAAAGCTGCAGAAGAGTCAGAGAAAACAAGGAGACAAGCAGGGGGAACAAAATCAGAAGGCGTTTTCTACAGATGTTTCACGACAGAGAATGTGGGGAACAAAGAAGAGGGAAACCTGCGCTTACGAACCGGACAAAAAAAACGAGTCTCATGCCATTAACGGAAAACAGGGAGGCTGGACCGGACAATAGCGATATTACTAAAGGGCAAAAACCAGAAAGGGAGCGCAACCACAAGAAAACTGCACTATCTTCTAGCAGATAAGGTCAATTCTTAAGTAGGAAGGGTGGTAGTGTGAGGTGCTGAGAAGTGTGGAGGCGATCGAAAAAATGGAGAAGAAAAGTGGTCCTACAGGTGGAAAAAGAGCCTCGGGAATCTGCGTACGAGAAACGAAGGGTCAAGCAACACAAAAAAAAACAAAAGAAAGAGAAAAGGTTCGCAATCGAAGAATAAGTTGCGGGAAACCAGGCTTCGCAAGTACCGGGGGTTGTTAGTTGTGGGGGGGTGTTTGGGTTGTTGTTGTTGGGTGGGGTTTTTGTTTTTGTGTTGGTGTTTGTGTGTTTGGGTGGGTTGTTTTTGTGTGTTGGTTGTGGGCTTATGTTTCCGGGGGGGGGTTTGTTTGTTGTTTGGGTGTTTGGGTTTTGTTTATTTTTTTTTTCGGTTTTTTATGGGCGGAGGTTTTTTTAGAAGCTATCTCGGTCTTGGTCGTACATTAAAATTTGGAGGGGGAAACACCCTGTCGCGAAGTGCGCTGCACCCCCCCAACGACCACCTAGGGGTGCCTAGAGACTCCGCCCGTGCTTTTAACTGGAGAGATGAACCTCTCCTCTAATTGCTTCAAAAATTGGTCGATCATAAGTCTTCAATGGCTGTCTTGAGCGGGACGGAAAGGAAATTAATGAATCTCCTGGGAAATTGCCTAACACTCAAGAACATGTGGTTGTAACGAGAGAAGGATGGTTGTAGGAAATCAGAGGGGGTTCACGTCTTGTGTGGATCCAGGTGACATCTGAAACGAGACAAAGTTCACAGAAGGGGTCGCAGTGGGTAGGATCATCTTACGCCCATGCCAGTTTGCCCATCGGGGGAACCAGCCGGAACGCCAAAAGAGCCAGGACATCAGGCTTTGCATGGACGCTTCGGCCTCGAATCAGAGGTCATCATGCCAGAGGAACTTACAGCGTCAAGAGCGAAGGGTGGAAGTCTGCCCATGCTTAAGCCTCATGTCCTTCATGTGCGGGGGGGGGTTCGGGTCGGCAACGATGGGCCGCAGAGCGAAGTTTGAACTCGTAGGGAGCGAAAATCCAGAAGAAGTTCTCAGCAGACAAAGAGAAAAAAAAAAAACAGGACTACAAGCCCTAAAAACTAATCGAAGTGAAGGAGGGCGATAGAACCAGTTTGAAAGGACAGTGTAAGGCGAATAAACGAGGTCCGCATTAGGGGGGAAGTTGACCGGTTGAGCGAAAGAAGGAGGATCAACAAAGAAAGTGAAGATTTCGTAAGGGGCAAAATGAATCAACGAAACATTCGCATATTTGGAAAAAAGTCGTTAAATGCCGGGGGGGGGACTCTGTGGAGGCATCGGGAGTATAGAGTTGGCATGGTAGGCAGGCGCGGAACAGAGAAGCTAGGAAAAAGATCAGGGCAGAGGAAGATATAAGCCTCCAAACTGATGCTCAATTTTCCAGAAAGGTCGCACTGGGTTAGAAAGGTAATGGGAAGAAGGGGGCAGGTAAACAAGGGACCCCAGCCTGAAAAGCTCAGAATGTAAAACGCATGCCCGAAGGAAAACACCGGAGTGTGGGGATCAGCTCCACAGAAAAACCAATTATCGCACGCCAAAGCCAAAATACAAGGGGATAACGTCGTATATTAAAAAAATTCGGTGGGCAAGGGGGAACGAACAAAGTCAAGGGACTTACTGGAAATAAAATTCGCGGTCCGCTCTCGGGGGTCAAGAGCCAGGTGACGGGAAACGGACGGTTCTAGAAAGAAACACAGGGGGAAGGACCAAGATCTCCAAGAAAAGCAACGGGCAAAGAAGGAGTATGCCGCGAGTGCATAGCAAATCACCGCAACTGGTGCTTCAACCGGATCCGTTTGAGCGAGCAGGGGCGGTGGGGAAAAAAGGGAATGGGAAATGAGCAAAGCAAAGTTCCTCGAAACATCTGAAAAGAAAGGGATTCCGACTCTGAGACAGCGAGGAAAGAGGCAGGATTATCCGGGGTAGGTACCGTTTTCAAAAGACCTCTAATAAGGGGGACCCCTTTAAGACCGAAGAGTAATTGGGGACGATTGGATTACACTATTCTGCATGGAAGGATACCGACTCACCGTGAAATGGGGCTTTTCGTGGCCCCGATCGAAACACGCAACAGGCGCAAAAGGCAGGACCTACGCTCTTTCTGGAGGCAGGGGTGTGTGTGAAAGGTCCGTCGCCAAAAGCGAAAACGGGTATATCCATAGGGGAAAAGCGAGAGAATGGGGGGCCGGCTTTGCGGAAGCGGGCGCCAAGAGAATTGAGATGACGAGCTTGGCTTTGAAGTCAGAGTACGTAATTTAAAGAAAAAGGCCTCAAGACTCCATCAGGACGGAAACGAGCGTTCCGTAAAAACGGGAGAGATAAGCCCTGGGGTAGGGAGGAGGGGGGGACGGTCCGCCGCGGCAAACATGGGGGGGGGGTTCAACAGGGGTGCGGGCGGGGAATGTTGCTGAATAATGCATTGGACTAACGAGCCTACGTGGGGGGAAAGGTACAAAGGAGTCCCTTAGGATAGACCTCTTCGGCAAGGCTTTCGCTGATCGAAGAACTATAATCAGGTTCAAACAAAGGAACGCAAACGAACAAGAAAGAATGCCAAAAGGTAAGCACGACCGGGGCAAAGTAGAGGAGACTATCAAAGCAAGACCGGCGAGGGATTAGGAGGCAACAGAAAAAAAAAAGGGGGATAGGGGCCCTGGCTTGCAGGGGGGTCACTTGGCGGCAAAAAAAACTACGACGTGGTGCGTTGTAACAGAGGAGGGGCAAAGCACACCACAAAATTGGACCAGAAGTTTGGTGGAATCACCGTGGGAAAAGAATGGGAAAAATTTCGGGGGGGTTTTCGCGTCAATAGCCCGACATGGCCTCCTGGGTCAGTACGATGGGGAGATGAGTGTATGGGAGGGAATCCATTCAATAGGGGCAGTTTGCGGAAAGGATTTTTCAGGATCAATGGCGGGAAGAAGAACAATTTTCACGAAAAAAAAACGGCTGGGCCTATAAAAAGCAGGGTGATGCGGTTCATCGGCAAGAAAGACCCTTCGGTACCCGTCCAACACCGGCGGATCCGGCCAACAGTGCAGGGGGAGCACCAATGATCGCTACATACGGTAGGGTAGTGCACACTTTCAACAACAGAATTTCGGGCATAAATGGGAAAAACCCTTCCCAGAGGGGACGAGGAGGAAAAATATTGACACAGAAAGGAGGGGAGGTTGTAGTATCTCCTGAAACAATCCAGGGGATGTGGTTGTTGTAACAAACAATGAAAACAGCCTCCCAGGAAATTCAACGCAGTCAGGGGGGGTGTTTTAATGCTTTCAGGATGGAACAGAAAAACGGAAAAAAAAAACAAGAGCAACAACAAAAAAGAAAGAGATCTACCAAAAACAAAAAAGTTAATTAGAGAGAGATTTGTTTTTGGAGGTTGTTCAAAATGTTTTGGGTGACATAGGTTGTGTGGTAATGTGAAGTGGGGGGGGGTAAGAGTAAATGCCGACGGACCAACCACCGAAGGGAATCTTGTAAGGTACTGAAAGGAGAAAAACCGGAAAGGGAGGGTCAGACTGCTAAATCTATAACATAAAAGTACTCACATACCGCAGCTAAGGTTCTCGTGGGATATGCCTGTCAAGAGCCCACTGGTTCCCTTCAGGCCAGGATCACTCGACAGGCGAAAAGCAAGGTTTGAGCTTCCTAGGGGTCAGAATATGGTTTGGGAGGGGACAGTGGATTTAATGCAAAAAATCTCCCTTGGCGGGGAAAGGGCATCACGGGGAGGGTGGGTTTAACAAGTTCGGGGCATCCAAAGAAAGACATTTGGCAAACGTCCCGGAGGAACGGGGGGCTGCAAGACAATGGTCAAACACATCGAAATCGAATGGAAACTGTCGAGTGTGCGATAACGAAAACTTCCGGGGCCAAATGGGGTCTCCAGGAGTGGGAACGGAAAACGGTGGGGGTGTTGGGAAAAGGTGAGTTTCGGGGGGAACGATGGTTTTCACAAGCCCTCTTCGCCTGAGTGTTTAATAATCCAGGAAAGATAAGTCCAATATTTCAATGTGAGAACGATCCTGGGACCTTAGTTGTATTTAGAGAAAGCTCGGAAGGGAGGAGAATCCCAAGAGGGAAGTTCGGGGGGGGTAGGGAGGAGAATTGAAAAACTCTCTATGGAGAGAAGAAAGTGAAGACAGACAGAACCTGCAAAATAAGTGGAAGGATTAAGAACGGGAACCAAGACAGCTACCCAAATGCGAGGCCGGCAATGAAGGGTTAAGGCAAATTCAGACGAAACCGTTAAAAATGACGCCAGAGCGGAAGACAACGAAAAGGGGGGGACGTTTGAAGAGAAGATAGGCTGAGTGGAACACGCGCGCTCTTCAGAAAGATGCTTGAGACTCTATGGAAAGCCGGGGAAGGAGGAAAAGAAGAACGGCGGGGCGTAATCTCATGCTCGACGAAGCGAAAACGCCAATATAGGGGGGAGGCCCATAAGGAAACCAGTTTATCACTCCGGTGCTAAGGTGCCACCTTCCGCGTACGGAAAGGTATCAGTCGCGACCGGGACAATTGATGGGAACTGGGAAAAAAAGGTCTTCTACGTTAAGGCGGTCCAACTAAAACCCTTTGGGTGACACCTTAGGGGAGGTGAGCAAAATGCGCCTTACTGAATCATAGGAGTCTTCGCTAAGGGGGGGTCATGGCTGTGGACGGGAAAAGGTAATCCTCTATAGCTGTGCATTGGCTGTGGGATATCGCTTCAGAAATTCGGGTGATTCAACATGCCCGAACTTTAAAGTTCCCCATCCCTGGGGGAAAAACCGAACATATAGACTGCTCCACATTATAGGGAAGGGGAGAAACCAGGACGGAGGGGGCTTGAAGGGGAAAAACTCCTGAGGCTTTACAGAGGAAGAACTGTGATGGTCTTGGGGATAACTTGAGACAAG
>Ga0179591_1240910_pt1 | contig 13833 bp, 14 predicted proteins | sample CZOMad2_1_08_16f_FD_182891 | JGI IMG/M metagenome (GOLD analysis project Ga0179591, IMG submission 182891) | Vadose zone soil fungal communities from Angelo Coast Range Reserve, California, USA - CZOMad2_1_08_16fungal (PacBio error correction) | ecosystem: Environmental > Terrestrial > Soil >...
AAGATCTGAGAGAAGCAAAAGAAAGAGGTACGCGCGAAGGGGGATTTCAGGGATACCCACAGCAAAAAAACGTGAAAAAAAGGACGCCAACAAATCAGGGAAATGTTTAGATACGTGAGGGCAGAATACGGGAGGTTGGCAAAACCAGTACGGGGGGACCACAAGGCGAATTCAGTGGAGGAGGGGAAAGAGGGGGGAAAGCAAGGGAAGAAACAGATGGGGGTTTGCTCTCAAGAAACCAATGCCGTGTCTGGTGTGGATTCAAGTTCATTCCGGTAAAAGACGACGACACCCTTGCGGGGAAAGGTGTCGACTGGAAAGGGAGGCGTGACGAGCACTTGCAGAACCAAGGAAAAGGAGGCGGTTGTGCGGAAATCCGCTGAAAAGGCCACCAAAACTCGACCAAAATTTTTTGGTTTCACAAACGAAACGGAAAAGAAAAATGGCCGAGGGGGGGGCGGGGGGAAAAGGTGTGATTAGCATGACTAACGTACAAGTTCTTTCATCGACGTTCGCCAAGGTACAGGTACAGCCGGGTGACCTTTCAAAGAAAAAGGTCATAAAAGAAAAAAACATAAGTCATCGCTCTAACTTTTACGATCACGGCCAAAAAACGAAAGAACAAGGGGACGGTGGGACATTCCACGAAGGGGCGAACCTCTTACGAAGGGGAAGCTTGATTTTGGGGGGTGAGGGATGAAAGTGACAAAGCAAACGCAAATATACGATTGGCCCAAGGGTCTGGGGGAAGACCGACCTGAAGGCGAGCGCCTTGAAACGACCACCGACAACTTGAACAATGTGGATCCAAGCAAAAAAAAAAAAAAACCCAAAGGCACCGGCCATCTAAAACAGCAAGCTATCCTGAGAAATCAAAAAAAACGAGTCATAGGTGGCCTTGTGGTTACACTTTCAAGAAAAACCTACTAAATCAAGAGCGAAAAGGGGGAGGTACGCAAACGAGTGGGGGGGGGGATCCCGACTGCCAGTTGGGGAAAAACGCGCTCACAGGGGGGGTCGCTCTCCCCACATGGAACAGTCCCCCTGGGGAAACGGGGGGGGAAAATTCTGGTGGGGAGAGCGTAGCGGGGGGAAGCGACTCAAAAGGGGTTTCAGAAGGAGGCTTTGGCAAAGGGAAAGTGTACACCAAAAAAAAGGGGAAACATGTGAAAGTGAAAAAAAATAATAAAAAAAACTCCAAAGGGGGAGACGGTGGATTAACCCAAAATTCGAGAAACCGACTCCACGTCAGACTGTCCCCAGCAAACAGCCTACATGAAGGAACCGGACTCGGCCAGAGGTCTCCTTGTAGATTCCAGCACAACAAGGTCAGCACTTGTTTTGTCCAGAAAGGGGGGACAACTGGTATGGAGGGAGGCGTGCGAGGGGGGATAGGCGAGCTAACAAAAAAGGTTGAACAGGGGGGGAGGCGCATCAAAGGAGTTTGGAAAACATATCATGGGAGATACAAAGTTCGGGAGCTGTAGTGCACCGTGGAAGGGACGGGAGGCGAACCTCCCGGAAAAAGGATGACAACCCCGGGGGTGTCTTGAGTCCGTAACTTGGGTCGAGAAGTGTCCCTCCGAGGCGGGTACAGGTGAAGTTGGGGTCAAGTGAGGGCTGGTCAACTGGCGGATTGGGGAAACGTGAACGTTTAAAAAACACACGCCCGCCTCCACAAGACCGAGATGTTCATGGGGGGAACAAAAGAGGGCATTCCCGAGCTCACGAAAACACTGGCCGAAAGGGTGGGAAAATGAACCAAACCCTGCAAGCACTCTTGGGGGAAACTACCACGGGAAATCGTGCGGGTAAAAGGCGCGAGGAACGGGAATCCCAAAAGGGGGGGAAAACCCGAAGCACAAGCGAAAACGCCGGGCGGTGCGGCACGCGAGATCACTTAGGGTCATCTACAGGCGATTAGTTGGGGGGGGGGCTCCAGGGGCAGGCCTTGCCGGGCAGGTGGTGCAGGAATTCCCCTCTCACCTATCGTCAAGAAAAACGGAAGGAAGATGTCTGTCGGGGGGTCGCGGTCAGGTGGGGGCCCAAACCAGGCTGTTTGCCCATAGGGGGAGACAGCAATCGACTTCAAAAGTGAAAACCTATTCGGAAAAAGAGGTCCTTCACTGTTATACCACCTCAAGCAAAAAAAAAAAACGTGAAATAGAGAGAACAGACCCACAAAAGCGATGACGAAAGGAGGTAAGTGTTGTGTCCTGGCATCTGAGGGGTGCGAAGCGTTCAACTCTGTTACTTCAACCAACGAACGAAAAAAAAAGAACCGACCAAGACTTGACCTGGGGGGGGCGATTGGAAAAGAAGGTTTGAAAAAAAAAAACGCGCACATGGAAGCAGACCTGCAGTGAAAAAACATCGAAGTAGCTTGGTCAAGGTGAAAAAAATATCAGAAGCCGCAATCGACCCTTCTCAGGGTGAAATGTGGGGGGGGAAAAGGGTACCGGCGCGCGGAAAGAAGAAACTAACACATAGGAACGGTTTGGGCCAGATTCGCGTACCCCTGAAATAAAAGAGTAGGGGGAAGGAAACTTCAGAAAAGGGAGGGAGGCTTAAAAAAAGGCCCCAAACAATAACGCGAGAGGATGGAGGTAGGGGGGGCAACCATGAGGAAAGACGAGACCTTACACTTCAATTAGAGACAAAACAGGACGCAAAAAAGTTTCGGGGGGACGCCAAGCGACCAAACAAAGTGCAAAAAAAAAAGAATCAAGAAGGAGCGCTGAAGTCATATAAGCCACGGTGAAGCCGACCACTGTGTACTCGAAACTGAACCTCTATTGGGGGGAAGGCTATGGCAGCAACAACAAAAAATGGGGGGGGGGTTGGATGATACGAAGACAAACCGGAAAGGGAAAAATTAAAGGAGCTGTCGAATTGGAGGGAGGGGGTTTCGGGCTGCAGCAGAAAAAACAAAGGGCGCGGTACTGGAGTCGGGAGGGATCAGGATGTCGAGGTTAAGGTGTGGAAGGGGCGTGGTTTACTGTCGTGGTGGACCACAAAAAGGACAACGCGGTTTGTCAAATGGGAAGAACGGGGGGTGAAAAAAAATAACGGCAAAAAGAACACAGTACTTGCGGCCGGATTATTAAGGGAGCGAGACCACCGCCTTGCATGAAGGTCATTTAGGGGTGGAAAATGTGTGCTTGGGGTTAAGCAGGTAGACACCCGGAAGAGGGGGACGGCTTGAAGTAAGTAAACATCAAGAAGGGGAGACTAAAGCGTAGTGGGATGTGAATACGGTACAATGAAGGTCAAACCAAAAGCCGTCGAGGAGGAAACTTGGGTTGCCAGCGAGAAGACAAAGCTACACGGGTGAACTGTTGGAGATGAGGGCGACTGGAGGGCTGGAGCCACAAAAGGAGTTGAGAGGGGGGGATCTCGTGACTAAAAAGCCTGACTCCAAGCTTCAGCGTCCGTGAAGAAAAAACACGAAAAGGGGAATCCGGAGGCTCCTAAGGGGCTGCAAACGCCCGGACAAAAACAAAAAAAAAACAATCTAAGCTCACCAGTAGGATCTGGGGACCAACCGAGAAGTCAAAACGGGGATGAGCCCTGCATTGGGAAAGGGGGGAAAAACGAAACTAGGAGGTCCTATGAAAGGCGTTGGCGAAAATGGTATGATAGTCCTGGTTTGGAGGGTAACCCGGCGGAAACACTTTACCAGAGGAAGGCGAGTAAAACAGGAAAGTCAAATGTAGAGGAGCTCGGAGAAAATCGAATCCATCGACGGGGGTCCGGTTTGAGGGGTTGCAAAGGGTTCCCACTTGGGGGTAAAAGGGTTGGGGTCTACACTTCCTCACAACTACTGTCAAGGGGTCACTCATTGTGAACAAGGGTCCGAACAACTGTGGAGAGTCGGAAGACAAAGGGGTCAACCTGTTCAGGAAAGGGAAGCCGGCTGAAATGACTTAAAGCAAACAATGCAATGGGTCTTGGTCGCGGAAAGAGGACCGGAAGGACACCAGAGCGACGAGAATTGAAGAGAGGTGGCAGGTAAACACGCTGGGGGTTGGGGTACCATTACAAAAACAGGTTTTGACCCAAAAAACTGCTTCGCACATAGCACCGAGATAACAAATTGTCCCGGCGAGGGGAGGGGCGGGGGAGGTGGAAGGGGGGGGGGGTTAGGAGAGGGTGGGGGAGGGGCGGAGGGAAGGGGTGGTGAGAGAGGGAGGGGGGCGGGTAGAAGGGAGAGTGGGGGAGGGCGGGTAGGGGTAGGGGAGGGATGGGAGGGAGGACTAGCGAGGGGCGGGGGGCGAGAGAGGGGAGGGGGAAGTGGGGGGGGGTGAGGGTGTATGGGAAGGAGAGGGGGGGAGAGGGTGGAGGTGGCAGGAGGCGGCAGGGGGTAGGGGAGGGGGGGGGGGGGGTGTGGGAGGCTAGGAGGTGTGCGGAGGTCATGGAGCTGGGGGTAGGGGGGGGGAAGGAGGGGGAATAGGGGGAAGAGGAGGGGGGGGGGGGGTTGAGGTGCGGGGTGTGGGGGGGGGGGTGGGGAGTATAAGGTGGGGAGTGGGGGGGGGGGGGGGGGTGGGATAGGGGGGGGGTGCGGGGTGGGGGGGGGGGGAGAGGGGGAGATGGGTGGGCGGAGGGGGGGCGGTGGAAGGGGGAGGGGGATGGGGGGAGGGGGGGAGGACTGATTTTTGGGGGGGCCTTGTTGGGGGGGGGGGGCAAAAAAATTTTGGGATCAAAGTGCTCCGGGAGGTCCTACTCAAAGAATATCTGGCTCAACAAAAAAAAAAAGAAGGTAGAAAAGAGAGGGATGCGAAGAAGGGAAGAGAAAACATCGAAGAAAGGACATAGAGACCAGTATTCCAAGGTGGGGAACTTACAGAAAGGAAAAATCGCCAACAAAAGGAAACAGGAAAAAAAATGCAGGGAAAGGTTACGAGACGAATGCTAACCTAGGGGGGGCAAACTCTGCACCGGGGACTGGTTGACAAACCAAGCATGAGGTTTCAAGAGCGGGGGGGGTTAATCGCCAAAAATCGGGGTGGTGGGCGGGCGGGGTATGTGGGGAAGAGGGAACAATGAGTGAAGCTTGGATGGGGAAGGGAGGTTCAAAAAATAAAACTGTCGCAGACGGGAAACCCCAGGCAGACGTGTGAAACCTCAGGGACCGTTCGAAGATAACTGGGTGGAAAGACTCAAGATGCGAACAATCGGGGCACTGAGAATCAGTCGGCAAACAAAACACGGTATAAGAAAAACCCACCGTGGGAAGTGCAACACAAAACGCGACTAAAAGGGCTTGATGGCTCGAGGGTTGGCGGGGTCGGGACTGATGGGGGAGAGCATCAATTGCGGGTGTCCTTGGATCGCATTTAAAGTGGGGGGGGGGGGGGTAAAGGAAGAAGGGTTACCGTGAACAGGGGAGGAGAAGAACCCAGCGACAAACTTTGGGGGTAAGTCAGATAACTCCAGTTAGAGGACTTGACAATGCGGCGAAAGTTCAAAGGGGGGGGGGACTGGTAATAGGGAAGGGACCGAGAAAAGCTTGGAAAAGAGTGGGTTTTGGGAACTACAAGACACGTATTGGTGGCCTCAGGGGAGGGGGGGGGTTGGGGAAGACGATGTGAAGCGGTGGAAGGCGACAAGTAACTAAGAAACCGCTAAGAAACAACGAATCAACCGGATGGGGGATCAAGTAAACCTCAACATTGCCCTTCAAGGGAGGAAAAAAGGAAAGAATCCTATCAACGTCAGAGTTTGACACTGAGGGGGGGGCTTGTCCAAAAAGGTCCCCAAACACCGCGACAGGTTTCTGGGTGGGGGTGACATTAAGAAAAAAACCCGACCGTAGACATCACGAAAGCTCAAGTATACCATTGCGGGTTTGAGTCCGTTTGTTGACAAGCCCTGACAGTCATGGGCGCGAAAAGGTTTATGGGGGTGTCCTACGGGAGGGCCAAGAAACAGGACTTACCACCTGTTTCATAAAGGCCGTGTGAATGCTCTCCAAACGAAGAAGAGGCAACGACGAGGGTGGGGGCAGTCGGGACTGCAAAAAGGAGGGGTAAGAAAATCCACGTGCCGTTGAAGAAAAGTGCAACCCCGCGGGGCTGGTTGTAAGAAAACACCAAATCAGATAGAACAAAGGTGAAGCCAACAAAGAACCGTCACGAAAAAAAAGACTAAATCGAGATCCAAGCCCGAACCGCGACAGATTCTGCCGCAGGACCAGTCAAGATACGACACACGGAGGGTCCAGGGTAAAGAAGGCCCAAGAAAAAAGGGGTTGTGTAGACTGGGGGAATACACAAAGAGATCCAAATCAAAGACCCACGCAGAGAACCGGGAAAAATGCAAAGGAGGAGAGGTCGTAGAAAACAAGTTTTTCGGGACGGAATTACCAAAGTGGGAGAAAGGGGGGGCCAGACGCCGCCGCAGGGTTTGTTCTTGGACCTGGGGAAATGGTTGGGCACATGGTAGTGGCTGAAAGGGCCCTCGCGGGCAACCGGTAATGGGTGCCGGCAGGAGAGGGGCGTATGTGCTGTGCGGTGTACGGGGGAGAAGGACGTCTTCAAAGCAAAAAAGTGTTGAAAACAAAAGCTTCAGACAGACCTCGATGTTCAGGGGTGGAGGCAAAAACTCGACATTAAAGGACGAAAACGGCAAACTAGACCTGGGTTTCCTAAGAGTTAAGCAGAATGTGGAACTTGACACGGACGAATAATCTTGGCTCATAACCAACGGTCCTAAATGGGGATTAGTGGGTAGTGGCCCCCGAGAAAGAAGCAGGTTGAACACGAAACAATCACGGGCAGCTGGGGGGGGGGGGGGGGGGGGGGGGGGGGGGGGGGGTGGGGGGCGGGGGGGTCAACTCACTCAGAGGTACAAAAAACCAGGTGGGGAATCAGTGCGGAAGTCATATGGGTTTGGGGTTTGGTTTGACAACACGGCCAAAATAAGAGGTCTCGCAAAGGTTGTGACTTCTTTTTCTACAAATAAAATATGTGAATCCGAATAATAAGGGGGGTAAACGGGCAGGTCGTCTAGTTAAAGGGGACGTGACCACCCTGGGGGACCTTTATGGAGAAAAAAGACCATCCGGTTGGTGGGAAAAAGAATTTCAATGATCAAAATCGTCTCCGGGGAAGGGGTGATCTAATCGAAGAAAAAAAAAAAAGAGGGAGGGTAGAGTCAAGTCGAGGCACAAGACAAAGGGGCGGAAATACGAATTAGGGGGGGAGGTTTAAGTCGACTTCGAGAGGGCCTTGGGGAAAACAGAAAAAGAGTGGGGAAACAAACAACAAGCACAAACGCGACCAGACACATCACCTAGGGGTGGTAGGGGGGGACTGAAAAAAGACGTTAACACAGGTGTGCCCAAGAACAAGTGCGAGCCAACTGAACAAAAAGCGGATAAAAAAATAGAGTCGGGGCAGTCGTAAAAGGTAGCAGATAGGGGGGGCCGCCTCGCAGCATGGGCGCGGTGAACAAAAAAAGTTGGGTAGTTCACTCCGCGGACAGTTAAATCACTAAAAATAGATTGGAAGGGCAGATGGACGAATCAAAGAAAAAACAAAATAAAGGGCCGACGAGTGCCAAAGGGATCGGGGGGAAGAGAAAACTTGCATGAAAGGGAACAAGAACTCTCGAGTGATGTAGAGCTGCCAAAAAAATAGTGCTTAGGAAAGGGACCCGACTAACTGCTTAGACTGTCACCGACAGGGGACCGCGCTACGTTCTAAAACCATAGCGACACAATTGAACAAAGAGAAAAAGTTTAGGGGGGAGAAAAAAGAGGCCCGGGTACGAGGTAGGAATAAGAAAAGTAGCACAAACTGTGTCTCAAACCTCGAATTTGTAGAAAAAAAATAAATAATAACGCCCGCAAAAACCCTTGGTTAAGTGGTATTAGCTCAATATCACACAGCCGCAAAGACCAGAAATCTGGGTAAACTTGGAGGGGTTGTACCGAAAATGGTAGATATCTTAATGCGGGGTAGGTGAAAAGTCGGGCCCGGTAGTGGGGGTAGCTTGGGGGGCGTCGTTGAGGCGGAGCTGGGTTGGAATCAACCCGTAAAAACCTCGGAGTTTTGTAAGGGAGAACTTTTTGGATTTACCCCAGGGTAGAAAAGAGAAACGTTGTTTCTTTTCCAGCAAAGGGCAACTTTAGAGAGGGGGGGTAAAAGAAGGCGGGGAAAGGGATAGGCCATTTAACCTGGGTGACACATTCGGGTGAAGGGACTGGGGTCACTTTTTGGAGCAGCGAACCACCGAAGGGAAGGAATGGCCGTGGAACAGGGGTACGAAAGAAGACAAAAAAAACACTGCCGACAGTTTAGTTCTGTATAGATTCGTAAGGGGAAACCCAAGGACCGGAGGAGGGGATGACCCTTGTCAAAAAAGGAAAAAAAGAAGGCAGGCCTGTTGGGTAAGAATTAACGGGAAACGGGGGGGGGGGAGGAGTGCCTGCAAACGATTTGTCGTTGTCACTCAGAGAGGGGGCGCGCACCCAAAGACTGGAAGGGGGCCCCCCAGGAAAAAACCCCAAGAAACCCCCAGGCAAGGAATGGCGGCGGAGTTCCTGGAATCGAAACGTGGAAAAGACGGGCCAAAAAAAAAGACAGTAATAGAACGGGAGGTCACACGAAAAAAAGACCAAAGGGGGCAATGAGAGGGGGGAGATGGTCGAAGGCAAAAGGGTTGCTCTTGGGGGGATGATCGCCTGGGGTAATGTAAAAGGGGGAATGACTGGACACGTAGAAAGGAATAACAAGGAAGGGGCCCGAATACTGAGCAAACTCAAGCAAACCGAGAAATCCCCTGCGGGGAAAACTTTCGGAGGGGTAGGGGGTGCAAGTTGAACAGAAAAAAAAGATACAGGGTGGGGGGGGCTAAAGACTCAGCAAACAACAGAAGAGGGGGCCCTGCATGGGTTGAAAAAGTTGTAGGGATGAGAGACAATACTACTAACTGCGTGCAACGTAAGGAAATGGGGGAGTCTTCTAAAACCCTCCTGAAACGGAACTTCCCAGCCAACAAAAAAAAGAAATGAAGGGGGACCAAAAAAAGAATCGCGCACTGACCGCCTAAAAAAAGTCAGAGTACCTCCAGTATCAAAAAAACGACAGACGGTGGTTAACCAGGAAAGCCAGTTTGCCAATAAAGGACTCGCAAAAGAAAAAAGACCAAAGAAAGGTCCGTTGGGGGGGATGGGAACTTTTGGGGGGTCCCAGTGAGGAAGGGAAAGGGCCATTGACCGTAAACGGTCCAGGCAGCAACAAACCGACGAATGGTCAAGAAAAGGAAAGGGCTGCGAGAAGAAAATCGTCGCCACAACACCTTATGGGAAGGGGAAAAAATAAGGAAAGGATGGAGAGACTACATCTGTAAGAAAAAGGAAAAACAAAGGACAAAAACGAGCGCCCGGGAAAACCTATGAAGACCAAATTGTTCACTCCACAACAAGAAAAAAACAGCCACACAAAATGATTTTAATGTGGTTCGGGGGGGATAGGCGGGGGTTAGGGAACTTGAGGCAAAAGGGCAGGGACCTGGGGGCCGGAACTCCCATGAGTGGGGAGAAAAGGACAAGCTTGAAAAGAAAAGTCCCGTCGATCTGGTGGGTGGGGAGAGGAAGGTAAGTAAGTGAGCAAAAAAAAATTGTGCGGGGGTTATTAGGGACATTTACAGGAGGGGTTAAGCCGGAGAAAACCGTCGAAACAGGGTAACAATGAGGATAGAAAGTCAATTTTGGGTTTCGACAAGAGAAATTAAGAACAAAGACGGGGGACGGGGTGGGAGTGACGCAAATTCTGAAAAAAACACAAAAAGAGGGGATAAAAAACTAAACAAACTAAAAACCCGAACTAAAACTGCTAGGGGGTCTGTCAGATTGTGGGGGGGAGGGGACGCGATGGAGAGTAAAAAAAGGATGGAGGGGCCTACTTTGTGGATCGAACCCTTGAGCAGGTCAGGAAGACTTGTTTGACAAAAAGGAAAAAAGGGCGGAATAAAAAGCTCCCCATAAAAAGGGGGGTCTCTTACGACATGGGAGGGGATTATGCATAGTTAAGGGGGGGGACTTCTCAGGGAAGGGCCAGAGGGAGAACGGGAGCGAGGGAGAAGGTCGATGAAAAGTCGTCCCTCAGAGGTAACCCCTCCACTTGCCGGGGGATGAACGCTGTAAGCTTGATCAGCAAAGAGTAAAGAACAAAGATAAAAAAAAAAAAAAAATAGGAAAAAACCAACATCGAGAGATCATCAAGTCCTCCCCAATGCCGAAAAAAAAAAATCTCAACATAAAAGGGAGAGACTCAAACGGGAAAATGGGGCCCTGGAAGAAAATGTCAAACCCCCTGCAGTCGAAGGCGTGGTTGGGTACATTCCGACCAACGGGCAAGTAATCAACGACCTAGAAAAACTGTACTAAAAAGTCGTTGGAAAGATACCGGGAACAGTTTTCCTAGCAGGGGGTCGCACGCGAAAAAAGCTGGGAGCATTGAACACAAGAACAGTAAAAGTCCTGGCAGAAAAGGCTTTAATGTGCTATCAAGGAAAAAAAATAAAAATAAAAAAACCGTCATCAAAGAAAATTGACGAGGGGGAAAGGTGGGCTTGCAACAGGCCGGGTAAGACGCACAAAAGTCATTAAAGGGGCGGAAACATACGCGGGGTTGACCGTGGTTGGAGAAAAACTGAGGATCCTCCCACAAGTTTCAAACAAAGATAACAGTAGGGAAGGCCGCGCGAACTGACCCATGCGCGGAGCCTTTCAGGTCTCTGCCCGGGGAATCGAAAACACGTAAGCTTGTGGACAAATCAAACGGGCACTGTGGGAGGGGGTGGCGCGGCGTGGGAAAATAAAAAGCGAAAGAATAACCCCCATTTCCGGCGCAGACATTCGGTTCTTAACGTAGAGGGAAAAAAAAAAAAAAAGGGTTTTTAGGGGGAGAAAAAAGGGGCTAGAAAGAATGAACTTACAGGGACCTACACCTCAAGAATCAGGGGAGGATCGGGGGGCCTAGCCCCTGGTGAGGTTGGGGGGATAAAGGTCAAAAATGGGGGGGGGGGGGGGACTAAGTCACTGGTCGAACATTCGGCGCCATGGAACTGGGAAAACTGGGGTCATCTGAATCGATCAAAACAGAGGGTGGGCGAGGGGGGGCGGTAAACACGGAAAGCGTGGATTCGCTAGGGGGGGTCAAGATCAAAAAAAATCGAGGTTGTCTTTGGTTGAAAAAGGGCGACATCGAAATGTCCCAATACTACGAGGTTGGTTCAGGGGGTCGGCCACTATATGTCAGGGGAGGAGGAGGTAAACATCTTGGAGAACAAGTGCCTATGTGATGGAGTGAAGAAGGGCTCTTGGTTATACAAAAAAGGTTCACCCAAGAAAGGAAAACATACCAAAACGAGTCAGAGACGAGCTGGGGTACCCTGAACTCAGGGCCCAAAAAGGCGCTTTGAGATTCTTGGGGTGTCACCTACACATAAAAACTTCCACAGGGGATGTATATGTGGGAACTACAACGTGTCAAGAGCAAAAACTAACAGAATAAGGATGTCTGGGGGGAGAAAAAACTGGGGGATCAAAAGAAAAAGGTTAGGGGAGGTTACACCATATTTTTTAACCACAAAACAGAGCATCTACAAAAATGAAGCAGGACCCCAAGGATGGGTTGGAGAGGAAACTCAATCTGGCGTCCTTGCAGGGGGGGTCAGGTCTCGTGACCAAAGAAACCAGCACGATGATTAGTAAACGAAAGAGAGATCACCGTCCATTCCTATGAAAAGTGGGGGATTGAGGTGACACTGACAAAGGCGGAATCAGTCGTGGCTGGATCGATGGACAAACTTGGTAAAAACAAGAATCGGTGGGAGAACCAGACCCTGCCCAAAAATGACCAACCATCGGGGGGACGGTAGGTTCAAACGAGTAAGGGAGGGTAAGGGCAACAGAAAAAAACACGGCAGGGAGGAAAAAGTGGGGAAAAAACTGTTGAACAAACTAAGTCTAAAACGCATTACACGTGGGTCGGAAAAACCCGAGATGAGAAGAATACGGAAAAAAAATCCCCAATGAAACATTGGACAAGGGGTGGAAACACGGTTGATGACAGGTCGCTGGGCAGTACACTCACTAAAGGGCCCCGTGTAGTGTTGAGTAGGGTAGCAAAGAAAAAAGAAATCCCAATAGGGGACTAAAAGGGCGACCAGGTCGAGTTTTGCAAGCAGACTGGGGAGGACCCGAGCACCGGACACAAAAAAAAATCACGAAGGGGAGGGAACGGTTTCCAAACCTCGGAGTCCGGCTGAAAAAAAGAACCCGCGTAAAAATTAAGGGAGTGCAAAAAGTAAACCGGTAACGGACTTCAGACGAGTGCGACAACAATTGCCAGGGGAATAGAAAAAAGCAAAGGGCTCGAGGATGAAAAGCAGGATGGGGTAGGACCGATAAAAAAGCCACTTGGAAAAAAAATCCCGCCGAATGGGGGGGTCCTCAGAACAACGAAAACTGCCCTAAAAAATAACCGGGAGCTCACCTTCCAAACGGGGGTATTGGGAGTAAATAGAGCAAACCGTGGAAAAAAAGGCAAAATAAAGGGGAAGGGGGGTCAAAGTTAAAAAATTGTTTCGATACACGGTGGAAAGACGCTGAAGGACGGTACTTGCAGTCTGGGGAGGTTGATGTCCAGGCGTTGGGTTGAAAGGGTTGCTTTTCAATCTATGGGGTGATCCCCCCTGGCAAACAAGCACGGAAGGTGGGAAACAAGGGAAGACGGGGGGGGGGGACATTGAAAAAACCAGTTCAATCCTCAGGCCAATTCGGCAAAGGGGGCACTTCTTGGACTAAAGCACTGAGAAAAAGAGGTGCTGAACAGGTCATTGGAGATTCTGGGTCCGACGGGGTTCTGTGAGGGGGCGTGAAAGGGCAAACTGGCGAATAAAAACGCCCGGAGAAAAACTCTGTTGAGGGGAGAAAAAACGGACGTTGGGTGCGAAGGGAAAAAAAAGAAACAAAAAACCGGGTAACGGCCGGGTGTTAAAAACAAAGAGAGGGAATGCGACCGAATCGCATGAAATGGGGAAAAATTGCACCGGGACTGGTGGACGGATCACAGAAGGGGAAAAGAGGTTTTAGCCGGGGGGGGAGGGTCCCTATCTGCTCGCGCAAGCTAAGAAAGTCGGAAAAACAAAAAATGGCTATTCTTCGTTGGCCCCGAACGCGCAACGATTCCTCAAATGACGTAGAGGGGAGAACGAGAAGGCCAAAACAGGCCTGACAAAGGAAATGGCAGTGGTACGAAAAAAAAACGGGGAAGGAGTTGCCGAAAGGGGAAAATTCAGAAGATTTGCCTTAAAATCGATGTGTAATGGTACAAAAGGCGAAAGGGGACCTGAGGAACGAAAGTAACCGAACTAACCATGGGGGCTCGAAAAGAAGGAAGGTACAAGGGCACTCGAAGACGGGGGGTGTAGTTTGCGGGACAAGGATAAAACCTGGGGGTTTGGTCGGCACCGCGTCAAGACAAAAAACAAGAAACGTCTTGGTCGGCAAATTTGGGGGAGAAGGGGCTAAAAAAAGGGGGGGAAAAACGCTCCCGGGCGGGACAACACTTACCGGGGGTCTGGAGGGCCGCGTGAGACTTCCCCACAGCCAGAAACGGCACTGGGGTTGGACGGGAGGCCATCTCCGACCAAACGAAACGAGCGACCGATTAAAACTGGGGTCCGTGAGACACGCCGGGTTGGTAACAGCCGTATTTTTGAAAAAAACCAAAAAAATACGGAAACGGAGCGAAAAATCAGCCGAGGAAAGGGGAAAAAAAAAAAGGTTTGGGTGGGGGAAAAACTTGGGGTTTCTGAGTA
>Ga0179591_1302145_pt1 | contig 13833 bp, 9 predicted proteins | sample CZOMad2_1_08_16f_FD_182891 | JGI IMG/M metagenome (GOLD analysis project Ga0179591, IMG submission 182891) | Vadose zone soil fungal communities from Angelo Coast Range Reserve, California, USA - CZOMad2_1_08_16fungal (PacBio error correction) | ecosystem: Environmental > Terrestrial > Soil >...
CATTAACCGGAACTATATCGGCGGGACGAAATAAAGGCCCGACTCATTCATATGAGTAAGAATCGTGGAATTTTGATGTGATAAGATGCAAAATTGGTCTCCTCATGCTTGTGGAGTTTGTCATAAACCTTAATTATGCCTCAGTCAAGAGGCGGTAGGGGATTTAAGAGACGCGTCCTGGGTTCGACAGGCTTAAGTCAGAAAATTCTATGGGACAGTATGAAGTCCTATCGTATCATGGGAGTCTTCAGCCTCGTTCTTTGCCGAAACTGCTCCGCGCCGCCCCCATAAGGGCGCCAAACTGGGGAGGAAAACTGAACTAGTACAAAAGTTGCAGTATTCATGGAAAGGAGCGGGGGCGAGACAAGGGATATTCATCTGAGAAACAAGAGAGAGATATAGAACTAACCCAAATGGCGGGAAAGGCTTTCTCAGTGGGAGGCCGAGAGGACAAGCGCCCTTGGAGGGGAAGGGAAGAGGATAAGGGCGCTTGTTGTCGACAGGAGGTGAAAGCTTGTTTGGGTGGTGGGTACGGCTGGACGCTGGATATAGGTAAGAACCGTGCTTTGCTTGGGGAATTCCATAACATCTTAGCTCTAAGGGACAGAAACCATTTAGTTAGAGCATTCTTGTAAGATAATGTTGGAAAACAGAAACTCTTCTCTCTTATGGGAGAAATTAACAGTCAAGAGATTATAGAGGTCTTGCGAACGGTTATCTATCGCTTCCTAGTTACCCTGAGTTGGTTCTGATGGACAAAATCCAAAGGGGGGAACCGTGAACAAGTCGGAAATGGGGGTGGGGGAAGCCTTTCTCCAGCGTCACCTGATAAAAAAACGAAGACTGACTGGCGGTGTCCTTCCGTTAGAAAACTACTTCCGAGGGCACTCAACTTCTCAAAGTGACCTGAAGAGGAAAAGGCTAAAGACGAACTCTAACCGGTGGTTTTGCAAACAAGGGGGGGGATCGAAAGAAAGTCCTCGTCGGGTCTTCGGGGGAAGGGGAAATTCATTTCTTCTAAGGCGGAGGGGGAACGTTAGCGTTGTTTTATAAATCACCGGGGTTATAAGGGCATGTCGGCGACTCATCGAACGCCCATTGAATACGGGAAAAAGGGAGGGACGCGGTAAAATGGGCCCCTCCTAAGAAAGGAGCGTCCTAGATGGGTCTGCTGGTAAGGGAAGATAAAACCGAATTTCGGACTTGTTCTATCAAAAATCAAGCAAATTGGGGAAAAAAAGCGAGACCTGGTACTCTTCTCGATTAAGTGGAGAAGTCTTTGGAAAGGGAGTCCCCTCCGTTCACTATATAAGGAGGCAACCAAAAACCTGGACGCTGGGCGAAGAACTATTAGAGAGGTAATGGGTCGCCTGCGGTGAACAGCATTCATTCGGGCCAGCAAACTGAACATCTTTATCAATTGAGGAGGAGGGGGTAGAAAATGAGAAGTAGGTGTATTATCAATCGCCCCGGATTTGGCGATAACTGTTGATAGTGCCCCTTCCACTCGGGGTATACAAAAGGCTCTCACAACAACAACGTAGGAGGGGGGCATCTTATTTGTGGGATATCAAGCGGGAATGCGAAACTCCAGGAGCAGGGCAAATCGAGGAAAACAGAATGATCATCAACGGCAGTATAAAATTGAGCATCCTTAATCAGGGACTAATCTTCTACGGGGGGGAGGCTTCCGTGGGAATGATGTATGAGTGATCCGGGGACTCCAGATCGACTTTCGCAGAGTCTTGTGTGGTGGACGACTGATCATCTTGGGACTGAAGGGGGGGGATAATCAAGAAATACCATGCAAGCTAAAAAGGACGTTAGTTGAAAGTGGGGGTTTCGAAAACTCGGAAAAAAGGGGGCTTTCGGCTGAGGGACCAATAAGCCCCGACTGAGCATGAAGGCGCTATTCGAATCTGACCGATCCGTGGGAAAGGGGAACAAACAAGAGAAGTCGGGAAGAGTACGATGGATTAAGCCACGGAAAATTGAAGAGGAGCTGTTTTCCTCCTAGGGCCATGACTAATGAAAATCCCGGACGAAGGTTTCGGAGAAACACATGGGGGAACTGTATTGGGGACACGATACCCGTGAATCGGTTGAAAGAGCCATAATCTGGGAAATCGTCTTTCAGAACTTCTAAACGCGCTTGAGGAGTAGAGACAGGTGAAGCTGGTCAAGGGGAAGTAAGAAGTTAAGTTCTTGGGTGTATTGCGACAAGCAGAAAAAAAAAATCCTTTCAACCATTCAAACCGGGAACGAAAGTAAGTCAATCTTTCGAATTTATCACAAAGAAAAAGACGAGGAGGAAAGCTGTTCGGGGGCATGATAGTACACGAGGGGGGGTTTTAGGGCAGTATAAGATAAAGGGTAATTCTCAGAAGCCAGAAACGGTATAGTCGGAAAGACGCAGCTCCAAAAAAACAAAGCTTGAAAAGTCGTCAAATCAACATAGGGATAGGGGATCAGGGGAAGACTCTTTCTGGAAAACGGCATACCAAGGCAAGAAGAAAGACTACCCGCTGTTTGGGGGCGCAGAGGGCCTTTAGAGATGCTTGTGTTCTCTCGGCAATCTACCAGGAGAAGATACTTCTGAGTCATGCTGGACAAGTTTTGGTAGGAAACACCCAATTTCGATAAGGATTCGGGACAAAAATTGTGGAACGCCGGGAAAGGGAACGTAGCATATCGAGCTAAGTTCTCCGGCAGTCGATCGTCTAACCTGCCGCTGCTTAAAGAAATCGACTGCTTTCAAAATTGTAGGGGGACTCATGAAGGGGTTTGACGAAAACCCGAGCAGAAACTGATCCAATCATAGTTAGCAGCAGACTCCTCGAGCGAAAAAAAGCTCGAACTGTTTGGGGCAGGGATTTCGATAGGGAAGGCGAGGAATTCATACACACCGCGCGGGAAAGGGGGCCGTCTCGAGGACCTCCATTTAAGGAAGACTTTAATGGTGAGGCGAGAAGGGTGAGCGAAAACTAGAAGCGCATACTTCTATATCTCAAGCAAAGGGGGGATCCGGTCGCCAATCAATAAAATCGTTACCACCCGCCATGCTTGGGGCGTTCTATGATGGGGAAAGAGGACATCGGGTCGGAATCTTGCATGGCAGCGATCAGGGTCAACCGGGTTAACGGGAGGACCCGTCACGTCTGAAATAGGAACTGGACAAAGCAGCGTCAGCAACGGAGGAGTTAGTGGGACAGCTCGGGTGTTTGAGGGCACATTAAGAGCTTATGAATGTTCTGGGTTTTAAGGATTTCCGGAAAGGCAAATAATCCTTGACAAAGCCATGGGTGGGGGGGGGAAAATGGCTGGGAACGGGAAAGGAACTGGGGGCTTACGGAAGGGTGGGACGGGAGGGGAACTAGAATGCCTGGTGGGAATAAATCCGGGGTTTTTTAAACTAAGGGGTTACGTTTGTTGCGAGGGGGGGGTCTCATCAATTTATGGTATCGCGGGGAAAAATTAAACTAAAGTGGCAACGGGGGGGGTGAAGCTCGCCCAGATTACGTCATTCGACCAAGATTCTATGGCGGGTAAAGGGTCGTCCTATTGCCTAGGTGAAATTGCAAAAATGAATTGCGCGAGGGCATTTCCGCACTCGGGGGTTACAAATGACCGCCCGGGGGATTTAACATTGATGAACGGGACTATTTCTAAAGACATCTCTTGAGACCTGGGGAAGATGGCCGGGCTTTCCAAGAGAAACGGTTAAGCGAACCGCCGATGCGAAGAGGGCGTCTAGTCAAAGATATGCTCTAGGGGAGGCCTGGTTGAAAACCACTAAGAGTCAGAGAAGAGGCCCGGGTTGTTCCAGGTCACTGTCCAAACCCGAGGCTACAGTGAAGGGGCCTGACAATAAACCGATGGCTTACAATCAATGGACTCAGCAAGAGAATGCTCCGCCACAAAACGCGAGAGAATAAACCAACGAGGCGAAGACGCAGGAACAAGTGACAATTCTACCAAATGGGGGGGCCAAAAGCCTCAACGAAAAGTCAAGGTATGGAGGAGGGTCTGTCTCAAAAACTCTAGAGTGTCGAGAAGCAACCTTACACGGACGCAAGGTACAGGCATAGCTATGTGGCCTAATAAAAGGGGGGTAGGCGATTATGAGCTTCAGGAAAGGAGATTTTCTCGTGCAGAGGAGGAGCTGGGAGTCAGAAGCAGGGGGACTTGGCCGAGTGCTCTTACAAATATCGTTCATACACTAAAGATGAAGCCCGACTAGACAGAGACATGATCAAGGGAACTCAAAGGGTGACATGTCTCTCCTTTCATTTCTTAAAACTTTCTTATAGTCAATATGCGAGCGACCAAGGCAAAGGAAGAGTTTCTGGGTCGACGTCCGACTGATTTTATAAAGTCTCTGACAGAGGGTTGCTAAGGGTGCCAGGGAAACTTCTCTATCAGTTAACGACGAGGTGGACTAGAACTACTGCGTACTTCCCGTCGGAAAGCCAGAGCTTGCGTCGAAGCAGGGAGGGGGACAGATAATCACATTCTAAAGAGAGACTCAACAACCACGGAGGGGAAAAAATGGGGGGGTGCCTCTGCACCTGAGGGAGCATCGTTAAAGTTGGAAGGTACCAAGCCCAATTGAAGAGTGCCGAGCTCAGTTTGGGGCGGCAAGACGAGTTCACCGGGCGGAAAGAGAGCGTTCCATGGGGAAATCTCGGGTAGCACGCACGGGGGATCACACCGGCTCGGACAGCACCCAAACCAAAGACAAGTGAGAGAGATTCTTGACATAGTAGCACGTGTGGTGACGAAAATGAAACGGAGAGCTAAGGGAGGGATCCGATCCATGACTTCCGAGATGTTCTCGGCGGAGGTCAGCTTGATTCGGGGGAACGCGCAGAAAAGTGGAGAGTTGTCAGAGCCGGAAAAGGGGGAGTACGGACACGCTTTCTGGCCTCGGAGGATCAAAAAAACTCGGATGGACTAAGTAATCGATAGTTGAAACTTGGCTTTCTGCATCATCAATCGGGGAGGAAAGGGGCCTGCGAGGATTCCGTGTCCCGGGGGATTATCTCCTCTTCTAGCTAAAATAACCGCCCTTGCGGGATCGTAGTGAGGGGAAAAACGGGGGTCCGCTAGAAAGGGTCGGAATGGTCCCGCCGAAAGGGGGGGTGAGCTTCGAGCATGGAAGTCTTAGAAAATCCTGGCGACCCTGCGCCCGACTTGAGGGAAAGCCTAGGTCATTGAAACCACTACTTGGCTGAAGTAGGTACGTAGTCCCAAGGCGGGGCTGTAGGTAGGCCGGCTTGGCCCGGGAAATAGGGGAACAAAAAACGGGGAAGAGCGAGATGAGCGCGAAAGATATTAAAGGCCCAAGGGTCTTGAAGCGGAATTTCCCAAGATGGTCAGGTAAGACCCATATTTAAAATCGGGAGGCAGAATCAAAGAAGGGGGGGAGCCATCCTTCAGGGGAAACTGGACGTAGAGGTTAGGTGCAAAACCATGCCGCGCAACGCAAACTTCCACTAAAGAAAAGAAAAATCGAAGAAAAGGATAAGGTTGCCTAGGACGCTTAAGAATTTAGGGGGATGACGAGCGCAACCAAAAGTTCATAGGTAAAAAAAATCGAAACTGGGACCCCAGATAAAAAAAGTAACTGGAAGACTTTCACAGGCAAAAGGAGTATCTCACCCACTACTCGGACCCCCAGTCCCCTAAATGTTCCCCTCCAGTCCCCAAAACCAGGGGCCCTCAATTCCACGTCCAGGTGGGGAACCAACAAAACTGAGAAGGGGAAGTATTTCAATTGCAGGGTTCCGTTTAAAAAATCCAGGACCAGCAGACGTGAACCAGATTCCAAATGAGAATTGATTACCCGCGGTTTTGTCCCAAGAGTCAATGGGAAGACGAGGGGGAAAGGATGATCGCGCATAAGAGACTAAATGAGGGAAAACAAGGTCCAATATAACCAATCAAGAGCACAAAACCGGGGAAAGGGGGCTAGGGACCGAGGTATGGGGGCCTTGGTCGGATCCAGTTAGACTTATTGAGTCTTCGGGGGTAGATTAGTCGCAGTGTCACAGAGTAGCATCCATAGGACATAAAAGAAGAGTTGAAATGTTGGGAAGGAGGGGGGCAACCCTTCTAAGAAAGGATTGGGGCCACGTCGGGGGAGGACAAGTACTATGCGAAAAATCAAAAACATCCCGACACGAAACTTCGAATAGAAAGGCGGAGAGGGAATTGGCGTCTATTGGGGGTAGAGTCAAACCTTTGGTCTACATGATTGTTCTATATCTCGCGAAACAAAGGGTGGTAAAGTCTTGAGATAAAGCAGTCCGATGGATTGCAGACCGGGTGGAGGGCGAAGACCGCTTATTCAAAATGCTATCGGAGATACTACCAAAGCTCAGTCAATCCTCGCGGTGGCCTAACATGCGTAAGCGATACCCAAAAAGCAAAAGAGGCGTATAATACGCGAGGTCCGAGAATCCTCGAAACGGGGGATGGCTCTCAAGGCAAAGAAAACAAACTAAATCTACTAAAGTGAGTACAAGAAAGAGGCTTTTATCACTAGTCTTCTCCGTGCTCTTAACCTGAGGACAATATGGGGTAAAACCGCTTAATGGAATTGTTCATCTTTGTTCAGCAAATCTGGTTTGTTGGGGGAAGGCTCCTATTAAAGCTTAGAAGAAAAGGATATTGGGAGTCCAGACAGACTTATTCGAAGGGTAAAATTAGTTCATGTCTAATTAAGGACAGGTAGCGATTATAAAGTCGAAAAGAGTGATCTGGGCGCTTTCGCGGGTAAGCTGATTCCGAATAAAGTTTTCTGCTTGGCAACAAGGACCTGGGTGGGTCTCTGTTCCAGTTGCGGACCTAGGAACAAAGATAGGACGAATCACGAAAAGCTGACGACTGGGGGGCGAACCACGGCCTATTGACCTCAAGATGGCACTGAAAGAGGCCAAGTTCTACTAAGAATAAGAAGTCCGTGTTTTTGCAACATTGTAAAGATCAATCAATCCAACGGGGGGGGAGGGGTCACGTAACATTGTAGTGGACCTAGGGGGGCATGTCGGAGCACGGAAGAGGCGTTTTTAATCAAATAAAACTGAATGATGTGCGTGGAGCCTCACCGGGCAAATACGGGTTCACGTGCGTCGTTGTAATTTAGACAAGAACTGGCGCTGACTCAGAGATGGGAATTCGACTGGGGAGGAAGCAAAAACTGGAGTTCCTAAAAAAGCAATTGTGCTTCGGCGACCAACGTATAGAGGACTCGTCATTATTCATGGAGGGTAAGTTAGTACCCGCAGTTCAATCTGGAAGAAAAAAAACAAACGTTACGATGAGAAAAACTGGATATTCACTTGAGATTCGGAAGCATTAACTTCCTTCATAAAGGTCGTGAATCCAGATTAAACAGATAAAAGGTGAGAGCAGAAAATTTAATATATGGGGGACTTCGTGTTAATGTAACTATCCATAGGTGGAGAAGAAACTTTCTAGTGAGAAAACGGATCAGGGATCCACAACGATCTCTAAAGGGAGAAAAACAAAACTTAGAGGAGTAAGATAGAATCGGATGCACAGGTGAATGCGACTCTCCGGGGTCTGCCAATATATGACAGGGCCGTGTATCCAAAAAAAATATAATGGGACACTCAAAGACAATTAATTCGGATCAACATGTAAGTCATTCTGGCGGAGGAAAAAGGGGAGGTTGACGCGGCGAAAGTAAAAAGCATAATCGAAAGTGTAATCTTCGGTTTGGGGGGGCCGACTATTATCATCTGGAAATTCAGGAACTCAAGAAATAATGGCAAAGCTAAGCGCCTCTAACCAGGACGAGGAGTGGAAGGAATGGGGGATTGATGCGGCCCACGCATCCGGGGGAAAACGGGGGAAAGAGGGCTGTCACCATCACGAGCCCTACCAGTTCTCTTTTTCAAGACTAAAGGAGAGCTCCTGAAAGTAGGGAAGAGGGATGAGGTCGAGTCCTTGACTCGAAAGGTTCAAGCTCACTTTATGGAACAGTTAACGTTAGCCACGCCATCAACAGACCAAGTGACGAAAACAGGTGCGTAAACATGGTTGCCAAACAGGATGGAGAGGGTGGGCCGAGCTGGAACGACGGAGGAAAGGGGGTCAACAATGCTCTGCACGCACGGGAGAAAAGCGGAAACTCGTTGATGAGGTCTCTGTAAAAGATGGACGCAAGTGGGGCCAGTCGCAGGTTGAAGTCCCTTTTGTAGTGCAAGAAACAAAGCAGGGTAAAAGGAGGAGAGAGCAAAAAGCATCGGAATTAGCGAGGAGGAAAAACCAGAAGCCTTTTATGGTTTGACAGTATCGTTAAAGATAATTGGTCTGTGAAGGGAGCGGGAATAAAAACGGAAGGGGGAAGACACAAAGCCAGCCGGTCACCAGGAGGAAAATAGCCATACTTCAAGACTTCCAAATAATCAACATATGCGAACAAGCTTGTTAAGAGGGCTAAAAAGCGAAGGGAATTTTAACAGCGGCGCGGTAAGACAAAAAATCACCCCGCAGTAAGAAGTAGGAAGAACTCGGTGTGGGTTCGCGGGTCATTTAGCGCTTCGTGTTTGGGGGATAGGCTCGCCAGGCGAGAACAGCTACGGTAAACGCGGGATCATGGGGTCCCTTACGAAGTAGCTAGCAAGAAGGGAGATCAGGATCTGGCGAGGAACGGGTTAGCCCCCAGACGTAGCGCGATACACATCTCTCTTTGGGTGGGGGGGGGGGGGGGGGGGTGGGGTGGATAAGGAAGAGTAGCAGGTCGACTAGATCAGAAACGGAAAAAAATTCTCAATCCATCTACTGAGGGCGCAGGACAAATCGTGTTTGTGGTAGTCTAACCCGCGGAAAGCGCATACGGACCACAACTGGAGATAGCCATCGACGACCACGACATTCTGACAGGAACTGCGCCTTTTCGGGGGGCTTGTCGAGAGGAAGGGGGTGAAGGACCTCCAAACTCATTTAGTCAAGGAAGACAGAAGAAAGTCCTCGGACCCCAATTGAGCCCCTCCTACTTGAAACTATGCGCAGGGGGACATTAGTGGGTCCACGCTCTATCTACATATGCGAGGAGGGATAAGCCAAGGCTCTTTAAGAAAAAAGTCCGAAAATGACTCATCCCTGCTTGGGGGATTTGCTAGGGAGAACTTGTGAAGGGCCAGAATATTGGCAGCTCGGTCGGGACGAGCTAGTACAATTCACTGAACGTTCCGTCGGTCTGGAATCTTCAACCTCATCGGTCGAATACGCAAGAATGATATTACGGAAAAGATGGGGGCGGGTCAATAGTATCTCTGGACTACGGAGAATGAAAGGGTTGAAAAGGATTTCCACACGAAGGGGAAAAGAACCTTCCCCCCAGTGGGGAACTGTTGGTTTAATAGGGAACTGAGGGGAGGGAAGGGGAAAGGAGGGTCAGGGGAACGAAAGAATGAAGTGGGCCCGGGTGGTGACTAAAAGAAGGTAGGTGAATCGGTAAGTGGAACTTTGTGTTTTAAAAGGGTGTAGACATCTTCGATTTGTAACAGAGGCTCAAGAAAGCACTATGACCGTTTGTGTCGGGGCGGAAAGGCAAGGAGGGGAACGGATCGCCGATGCGACATCTCCGATGAATCGGAGCAGCTTTCCGTAAGGAGGGGGAAAATTACGTAAAAAGGGAGCGGAGGGAAGCCTAACTCGAACCGGAACGTGGAGTGCTACCTGTTCAGTGGCACGAGGGTCCACGAGGTCGCAAAAACTCACTAGGTCATTCGACGTCGTCAGGGCCGAGTCCACGAACTTGGGAACGACAGGGGGCGGTGCAGTACTGCCAATCGGTGGCGGCGGATGTTTGTGACCAGAGGGGGCAAAGCAGGCAAAGCCTAAAAACGAACGTGTGTGACGACCTCGCCAAACCACCTACAGTGGGCCGGTTCTCTCAATACGCGAGGGAAGAACCTCAAAAAGGCTGACATGTCGACGATATGAGATCAGCAACTACACGATCGACCTGCTCAACAAAAAGGGAGTAAAGACTAGGAGAACCCAATAATCAGCGACGTCATTGGAGGTGGCTTTTCGCTCTGGAGCCGCGATAGAGACCAAACGAAAACGGGAACGCCGAGCGAAAGAAAGGAAGAATGGAGAGTGGGCCGCCATCAAAAAGGAACCCTTCATCTAATAAGCAGATTTCGATGAAGGACTGCGGGACGAGGCGGAAGAAGGAAATGGGTCAATGACGGAAACGACGTTCGCTAGGGACAATCGAAGCGCTAGGAAGCAGGAGCGATGACGCCCACGATAAAACGTCTCATTGCACAAGGCCGGGAAAAAGTTGTCTGCTCTACGTTGAAAAAAAAATTGGAGGAACAATCTATGTCAAGCAATCTAGAGACAAAGGGCCGGCTCTGGTCTTGGGAAGGGGAGAAAAAATCGCGGTGTCCACGTTTCTCTTCCAAGAAGTGTCTACGCCCCGCGATCTAGGGGAAGGATGACTATAAAAAGAGTGAATGAACTAGATTTGAAGAGCGACACCTCGCGTAAAAGCGGAACTATCAAAGGAAAAAGCCATAGCTGAGGAAAAAAAAGGTGCAATAGGCCCTAAAAAAAAAAGAGAAAATCCTACTAAACAAAATGGGGAAGATGAAGATAGATGAAATTTTCTGGACTGCCGCTGGAAGGGGAGGACTGAACAGCAACTAATGAGGAATTCTTAGAGGGACGAAAGCCGTGACACTGAGGGTAAACGAGAAGAAGAAACTAGTGAAAACTCTGGGCAAGGGGACAGTCAAGCCCTCTATCAGGGGAGGCGGAAACCCTGATTCACGTTAAAGAAAAGCAGCTCGGACTAGAAGAACAGACCAGATCAGGGGGAGGGGTGTCACGAGATGCTGCGGTGACTATGGGGTTCCGAACAAGGAAAGTGAATCTTTGGTAGAAGGCAGGGGGAGAACATGACTTCCGTTCTGACGGGGGTCGGGGGCAGGCGCGGGATTTCCTCACGCAAGAGATGATTGTACGAGCAGGAAAGTGTCTGGGCGAAATCAATGAAGGCCGAAGTCAACTCCAACTCAGAGGAAAAAGGAAAGCTCTCAACGGTTCCGCTTTCTTCGGTCGGGGCCCAGAGAGAGGAATGGAATGATTGCGTCTGCCGTTTCCTGTAAAACGAGGCGGTCGCCAGAACCTAACGGGGGGAGATCAACTAGTATGATTCGGTGGGAAAGGACTCAAAGGGTCAAAGGGAGAACTGGTAAATGGCCAGGGGGGGCGAGTTGGTTGGAAGGTCGTGTGGGGGCGACTTAGAGCTACCTCTTCCCCGGATGGGAAAAATCCGAGGACGTGACAGAACAGGAAACGTTGTTGAACAGAGTTGTGGAGTAGAACTTCACACGGAGGTTTAGGTGCCTTTCTAACTCTAAAAAAGAAAAACGAAAAGCTGAGGTCTGGGGGAGAGGAAAAATCTCCCAAGGGGAGGGAAAAAGGGGTCAAATTACTTGAAGAGGGCATTAACCCAAGCTCTTGCAGTGGAAAAAAAGAAATATTGAGGACCTGAGGGAGCAATCGGGGATCTTCAGGTGCGCATCAGTGAACTACGTTACAAGCGTTTCGAGGGGGGTCATGGAAGTAAACAGGGAAAAAACAACACTTTTCCTTGCAATAAAGGGAAAAAAAAGCTGGGGAACGAACGGACATCCTTTAGATGGGGCGTAGTCGGGTAATTTCTTCTAGCAAAACCCACCAACGTGGGAAATAATTTAGGCAGGCGGTCTCATAAGGGAACACAAGACCAACAAATTCAACAATTGGTACTCTTCAACCAGGAGTATACACGGGTCAACTGGAGGAGAGGCCACTCCTCAAAGACATTGGAACCCTCCGGACCCCTCCAATGACAGCAAAGGGTCCAATCAAGTTCCCCTCCAGGCCACGGTAGGTGAGGTGCAAGAATCGGGTACCAAAAAATCAGTACGAGCGTGAAGGAAGATACAGGGGGGGAAAAAAAACGGGACTGGTTTCAATGAGGGGGGAAGGGCTAGTGAATGACCGCTGAGGTGTGTGTCAAATACGAAAGTTTAACCCGTGAATGGAGAGGGAAAACGCAGAAAAAGCTGCTCCTCAGGGAAAACTACTTGTTTCCATAGGAAAAAAAGCAAAACCGGTCACAACGCTGGCGGAGGAAGTGAGGGTGGGACTCAAGCAGAAATCGCCAGGGGCTGATCGCAGAAGAAGGGGACTTAGAGGTAGGTTGTAGCGTACAAAAAATCATTTCGCGCTCAGTAGTAAGTAGGAGCTCTCTTGGGGCACGAGACTGAATTCGAAAAAGGACACGAGGGGTGTGTGGATGCTTTAACGCGAGGGGAAGGCTAGCCCAGCAACACCAGTGAGGCGAAGGTCGTAAAATTCGTGGCGTAGGGGGGGGCTAAAGAGGAAGGGTTGAACGCTGAGGGGGTGGTCCGTTTCAGATCAAAACAAGATGAGGCCATACAGACTGGTAGTGTCATACCGCGGCCGTTTCGAAACCTTCTTAGGAGACCCTGCTTTGAAGGGGGATGCGGGGGGGGTACGAGCGATCCATTCAGGGAAAGGGTGAACGCCTATGAGGTTTATAACTCTGGACTAAATATGCAAGAAATGAGACGCAAGGGTAGGGAGAAAAAAAAGGATACTGCGGCATGTCCTATTCAAGGACAAAACGAGAGGGTCGACGTCATAGCGAGAGTACAAAAGAAAGCATATCCCATCGACCCTACACAAAAAGCTGGCGGGTACAAGCTTCCGTTCGCGGTGAGTTGATGAACGCTTGAAACGCCGCTTTAAAGGGCAACGGAAGATGTACAGAGGGCAAAGGGGTTTCAGGAAAAGAGGTGAAAGCTTGTTTGTGTGGGACGTGTCTGCCTGCTGGTTCAGAACCGGGAAGAGGGTGAATGCACCGAAACTCGGAGTGCGCGGAACTGAAAGAACCCAATTCGGGCAGTCATCGAATCTAAAGACAACAGTCAGGCGTTGACTAACAGGTAGGGGGGGAAAGGCACTATACTGAGAGGAGGAGTGACGCGGGGGTTCTCGAGGGTAAAGAATGGGACCAAAAGGCTTTGTTTCACATTCGGGGGAAAGCCCCGAAAGTGGGACCAAAAGGAGGGACACTTGGAGCAAGAGTAACTCATCAAGAAGCGGACTGGACTTGTGAGTCCTGGGAGGCCCACTCAAGAGGTCAACGAGATGGATAACTGAAAAAGAGTCCACGTAACTCACTAAACTAGCCTGGTGGTTGAAACAAAGTGAGACTCAACCGTCTGAGGGTAAAAACATGGTTGTGTCTGAGATGCTAGCGGACGTTTTTTGAGAAGACGGGAGCACTTATGGGCAAGGAAGCCCCTCGACCGCCGCAATAATCTTGCCCGGACGCTCGGTCAAAACTCAAGGGAAAGACGATTTCGGACGAAACTCAAGAGGTTCTCATAAAAAAAAAAAAAAAAAAAAAAAAAAGAAAATCCACCTAAAGGATTTGCAGTGGCAGGACCAAGCAAAGCCGTTACCGGGAGACATGGGAGACGAGGATCGCGTCCTGAGGTATGTCGGGAAGCATTCAAGTCGGATATAAACCACAACCGCGAGGTCGAAACAGGGATTATTCTGTAAAGGAGAAGTGCAAAGATGAAAGGGCATCGGAGCAAATCAATCATTATAATCTTTGGAAAATAAGGAGTATTTTCGTGCGGTGTTGAAGGAAGCCGGGAAGAGAGGGGCAGAAGAACTTTCTAGTGAAAAAAGAAGAAAAAGGAATACCAACACTTATGATCAACAACAACGGAAAGGTAAAAAGGATCTTGGGTGAGTAAAGCT
>Ga0179591_1279662_pt1 | contig 13832 bp, 12 predicted proteins | sample CZOMad2_1_08_16f_FD_182891 | JGI IMG/M metagenome (GOLD analysis project Ga0179591, IMG submission 182891) | Vadose zone soil fungal communities from Angelo Coast Range Reserve, California, USA - CZOMad2_1_08_16fungal (PacBio error correction) | ecosystem: Environmental > Terrestrial > Soil >...
CGGCCTAACCACGAATCGCGCAGTCCAAGGGAAGAGTTCACGCAAAATCGGGAATGGGATAGGTTTCAACGTGCTTGATTGGACTGTAGTGAAACAACTCTTGACATTTCCATAAGGACACGGCTGCGGAAGGGGGACATCCTTCAGTTAAAGGAGAGGGAGGTTCTTTATGAGCTTTACGCAGCGGAGAAATTCTACACTAGGCCGTAAAGGAGCAATCGGAGAAGGCCACGACGCCGGTTCGTACCGAAAGGTAGGACACTTTCTGGGGCCCTGACTGACTCCGCGTTACGGCAAGCTCAATCGCGATTCTCGCAGCAGAGAAAGAATGAGGCAACCGTCGCAAAGCCAGTCTAAACAGGGAGGGAAGTTGACACTCCTACCTATAGAACAAGAACCTCGTCAGAGTAGTTAATAACTGACCGCAGTCGCTGAAAAGACGCACCTGACCAACAGGAAGGACAGCGCCACCTTGAGACGGGAAAAGGATGGACCTCTTATCTTCGAACTCAACTTCGACGGATTATAACCCACTGACGGGCCACTTCGACTAAGAAAGAAGCACTGGCGACGGGGAGAACCTCCTATTCCGGTCGGTCGACACAAAAAAATCCCCGTCCCTATTAAGCACCGGCGATGAACCGGGCCGCTGCGAAAAGGGGGAAGAAGGGTGTCGCGCCAAGGGGAACAAACAAAGGGAGGGGGGGGAACACAGCAAGATACCGAAATCAACTGGAACACGTCGGGGTGACGAGCCGGAGCAGAGAAAAAAACGCGATCCGAGAGAGGAGAAAAAATTCCGAGACTCGCCGGCCGAAGTCAATGCCGGCATAACAAACAGCCAAATCTCTGACGGACCACGAAAAAGGGGCGCCGACGCCGAAAAAGAGGGACTAGTCGAGCCAAAGACGCGAGCGGGGAGGGGGGGGAAAAGGGAACGAGGCAAGTACATGCGCAACAAAAGCCTACCTCCGGGCGCCGGGACATAGTTGAGGCAGTGAGGAAGTACCGTGAACACAGGGCCGTAAATCTATCAGTAATCACACAAATGACTGGCATACAAGGGGTGCCCCGGGACGAGAGGCGGCAATGGAATTACCCGGCAATCATAATCATTGGCCGTGATCGGGGAAGGGTACGCGTATAAACACGGGCACCTAAAGCCCTGACAGGATGGAATTAAATCCATAGAGACATTACAATTGGCGGGAAACTTGTCTAAGACACGAGCAATTTTTGTGTAGGATAAGTTCAGCACAGAAGGCCAACTCTATTCAGCCCCGGAGTAGAACCAAACGGAGTATAAGAGGGGACGGTCAATCAGCTCAAAGACGCGGCCCAACGCGACGACGAACTAACAAAGAAGGCAGCATCGCGGAGAACCTCTTCTCTCCCCAGAAAGGGGGGGAGGAGCGCTAGCGAAGGCGCAGGACTAGGTAAGGGACAAAAAAAAAAAAAAAAACGATCCGTGGCAAAGGGGCTCTGCTTCCTATTGGGGGGGATGTAAGTCTTGCAAAGGAGGGCGATGAAAGCAGGAGAGGAAAGGGGAGCAGTAACATGAGAACGAGAAAAGAAAAAAACATAGCTTCTGGACTTTCCTTTGTGGGAAGATGCGCTATCCGTCGTTCGCGCGAAGGTTAAGGTCATGGCGCCCCTAAAAATTCCTTCCAATAGAGAGACAAGAGAGGAGAGGGGAAGTCAAGGAGCTAGCGCCGTGTCGGCGCGAAGACACAGGGGGGAGGGGGGGTACTCTCACCACCAAAAGCGAGAAATCCCACCTAGGGGAAGACTCAGGGGGATGAGGAGTAAGCTAATCATGTTCGAGAGAAAAGAAGGATTGGGGGACGATGCGCGGAGACGGGCCACAGGAAAAAACTGGATCGAATCATCCCGAAAACGACCTGGACCATCTATTGAACTATGGGGGTGCGATCAGTCCGGGGACGTCAAGACCTCCGATCTAACCGGGAGCCGTGATAGAGAAAGCCAGGGTTCTAGCGCGAAGCCAGGGGAAGGCGAAGGGAGGTACTTGATATATGAGCAGAGAATCAACTCCCGGTCATGGTCCCAGAACTAAAGGAGCACGCACCCTGCGTAGGTCTGAAACTTCCAGTTGCGCAGAACCGTAAGACGTGGAAAGACCCGAGCGTCCAAGCGGAGAATTACAAGGAAAGTGGAAAACGGCCATGCTTCACAAAAAGCCGACTCAGAAAAACGGCCTTTCATCTCTACCAAAGGGCGACGGGGCTGAGGAGGGGCTGAGGGGAAAGAGGAGGCAGCGTCAAGCGGAGTCAAGGTCGAGCACATGAAAAAAAAACCGTCGCGAGGAGGGAGCCCACTGCGCTTCGAAAAAAATCTAAAATCGGTAGACTCCCAGCGATTCTACCACTAGCATAGACTAGGGCGGAAGGTCAGCCCACTCCACACGCCAGTAAGCGATCTCAAAGAAAAGGGTCGGCGATGCGGGAAACGTCGGAACGCTGCGAGGAGAAAAAGGGAGACCGCGTTCGTCTGACGCATCGCTCAATAAAGAGGCTCTATCAAACAACGAGAGTATGGATATACAAGGAAGATAGCATCCAAAGCCGGCCTCTATCTTGGGCGGACCCCTCGTGATCGTAAGCCAAGATCACGCCCGCCCGAAAATCGACAACTGGAGAGGGGGGAAGAAGAGGGGCTTCTTGCCATCAGGGGCGACTCCCTCTGCCAAACAACGAGCTTGCTCGGTCGACGATCGGGGCTTGGGGGAGAAGACCTAGTCGTCGAACAACAACAAAAGGGGCCCACGCGAATCGGGGGAGGGATCGGCGGGGCGACGGCGAACGTGCTCGAAAGGAGGGACCTAGTTGAAGACCCTCCTTCAAAGGCCGCAAGAACTGTTGTCAAAAGGGGCGGAAGGCATGGGGAGGGAGAGACTTGGAGACTGGGGGAAGACCGGGAAAAGGGACTGAGCCCATTGCACCCTGAAAGGTCTCCTTTGCGACGGGAACAAGTCGATGCTGCTCTTGAGAAAGCCTTTAAACGCCCCTACTAGGGGACGACTGTTGCAGCGTCGATCTGGGGGCACTGCGCTGGGACCTCGGAAAAAATCACATTCTCCAAAGGGGAAGGTCGGAAAACGGCTAAAAACCCGGCGTAAGGAGAACCAGAGAGAAAGGAAAATTCGCGGGCTGGGAGAAAGAAAGCTCGATCTGTCGAATCCTGGGCACTCGCAAACTCTTGCTGGTACGTGCTCTTTGAAAGCTAGGAAGCGGACGGGTGGCTGTGTGAACTAGACGAAGTGGGGAAGAGGGAGGGGTCCACGTAGTTACTACGAACGTCGCGGCGAAGGTCCGAGATCTTGACGCCTGGGCCGAGGTGTTCCCGCCATTCCATTGAGGGGGGCGCACACACTACCCGGTGGGGGAACGCCGTCGCCAGACGGGGGAAGAACGGCTAAAGCCTGACTATCCGCAGGTAGTCGGGACATTTCCCGAATTGCTCATACTAAACCGCCGCAAGGAAGGTCAAACCGGAGCGGACTGAAAAACTACCGAACGGAGGGCAAGAAGGGAAAGAAACCTTCTCATCTGCAGGGGTTAACCTAAAATGATCACGGTCAGTCAAACGCAGTTTTCAACGAACCGCGCATCTCGCCCGGCGGGCGAGCGTCCCCCGGGGACACTGCGGAGAAGGGGAATAACAACAACTCGTCGGAGGCCGTACGCTCAGGGTTTATCTACCGTGCCGGAGAGGCTTGTGCTTACTGAGTGCGCCGAACCTGGTGAGAGGGGCAGGCCGGAGAGGGGGAACAATCAATCCTCTAGAAGGCCCAAGGGGTGGAACAACTTGTAATGGGGCCGGCTGCTTAAGGAAAAGAGGAGAGACCCGAAAACTTCATCGTTTAGAATAACCTCTCCCGACGAATGTAACTGGCGGCGCAAAAATTTGTCCTGATTGCGCAGGGCTCGTGCAACGGGGGTGATCGGAGGACCAAGCTTGGACGCCTGTGTACTCAACGCGGGGGTGCACCGGACGACCTTGATACTTAAGTTAAACGTCATCTCAGGAAATTCGCTACGCTCCCGGCTGACTTCCGGGGGGTGGTCGCGCAAGCGGAATGGAAGACCATTCTGAGACTCTGGCGGGAAAGGGGGCGAAAGGCTTGTTAGTTTAGCACGCATGTGTCCTATCAAATCTGGGGCTTCAGATCACACGCGGTGTCGGCAGGGAAACGCGCGGATCGAGGGAGGGGGAGGAAGGAAAGTCGAAATGGACACCCGCGAAAAAGATGGCCAGGATTTCATATGAGACTGCCCCAACAACCGGACGGGGGGAAAACAGGACGGTGGGCTGTACCGTCGAGAAAGGGGCTGGGGCGTGGGGGGAAGAGGGGGAGGTCCGTCCATAATCGAAAGTCAGTCACTGGAGAAACCTCAGCTGTGCAACGGAACTCCCGTCGCGCAGCGATCTCCGGTTCGATTGGGAACGGAGATGCGCAGGGCAGGTCTTCGAAGCGCAGGAGGGGAGGGAAGGGTCGGAATAACTATTAAAGAGAGCCAGCTTCTACTCAGAAGGCGAACCGGGGGCGCCGCTCTACCAGGTGTGGCCGGGTCGCCCTGGGAGGCAAGGGAGGAAGACGTGCCTCGGGAGATGAAACCGAGCACTGTAAAAGGGCCTTTCCTGCGCCCGTTCGAACGATTTTAGCGCATGCAGACCGATCGAATTCACCGAGCCCCGTCGGCACGGGCAAAAGGGAGAAGAATTGAAACATCCGGCTCACAACGGAGTCTCTCCTGACGGAGGTACTGCGTCAGGAGCAAGCGATAAACCTCCAAGGAGAAAGAAGACGAAGTAGGCCGAGGGGACCAAAAATACCGCCGCAGTCAATTCGAGGCTTCCCATCACTACCCACAGGCTACGGAGAAGACCCCCCTTTTCACCAGGGAACAACGCAAAACTTCCAATATTCACGGCGATTCTGTTTGTGTTCGCGACGTCAAGGGGTTCTAACGGACCCCCACGTTCTCTTGGATTCCTCTGCATTCTTCTTCACCGAGCGTTTCTTCAAAGGCATCGGCATAAGGGGGCGGCCGCACGCAAGGCGTTCAACCAGTTCCTGTAAAACCCGGACCGGGAGGGTTCCAAAGGGAACCCAGCTTCAACTGCACCGCATAGGGAGTGGCGCATCAGGAGCCGCGGGATTGTAGAGAGGGGTGGAAATGAGCGAAAAACCATAGACGCACAACCCGAGGCTCCTCATATACTGACCCCAATCCGGTTGTTGCCCGCTTCGCGGGGAAAGATCACCGGGAGAAAGCGGGAGGAAACCTGCGATCTGCGAGAGGCAGGCCGTAAAGGGTCTATTCACACACGTCCGTTGCACGCGTTGACGACAGATAGGAAGTTAGTCAAGCAGAATGCTTCGGCGGTGCTTCGTATTAAGGGGTGAACACCGTTTCATCCTCGAATAGGGAGGGACGATGACATGCGCCACGGAGGGGGAGAGATAGGGGGTCCCGAGGGAGTCGTGTGCGGAGGGAGGGGGAGAGGGGAAACAAACAACGAGGAACAGAGATAGTCAGTCAACTCGTGCGAGACCCTCCTACTGGGCGTGGAAGTCTTGCCGAATCTCCGGAAGGAATGGACCCCGTGGACAACTAACTCCGGTTCCGACAGTTGGCGAGGCGACGCCGTCGGGCGCGCATGCACAGGGACCCCGGAACTTTCGCAGAAGTCGAAAAAATAAGAAAAGACGCTCCCCGAAGAAAAGAGTTGCGCGCTATTCAAAACTGCACGATTTAAGATCTGCGGGAGAGGCTCGGGCGCGGAGCGAGGGTGGGGCTACACCGGACCACCAGGTCGACGGCTGCGACAAGTGAGGTGCGTGGCATCTTTTTCGGTCGTTATAGAAAAACAGGACAGGGTAGGACGGGGGAACGCCGCGGGGCCAAAAACTGCGGGGGACGAGGCCTTGACAAGTCACCCAGCACTGCTAAAACCAAACATGCCGCGGGCGGAATAGCGCCGACAGTGGCACAGTCACAACACTGGGGGGGCCAATAAGCGTGCCAAGGACGCGGATTCGGTTGCGAGGTGCATGTCGACGCGGTATCAGTAGTTCGGAAGGCTCGACGGCATTTAAACAGTCGGCCGAGCTCCATAACGGCTCTTCTAGGTATCTCGTTTAATCATAGGATAACTAGACAAGTAAGATCTCATAGAGGTCTGTAGCTGCAGTATTTCGCTTGATTGCAGCCCTTGTTACCAGGTTAACGCCGGGAGCGGGGCTAAAGAAAGAGCGGAACAGGGATCCTTCACCGGAAAGAGACTAAAAAAGCTCGGCGTCCGCCCGAATGAAAAAAAAAAAAAGAAACTATCGGTGAAGCTGCTGATCGCGTTAATCCGTACAATAAAGGAGGGTAACCACTTCAAAATTCACAACCAGTTCTTTAAGCGAAAAAGGTGCCGTCCAGCTCCTCTTTACGGCCAACTTCAGAAGGGGATCACCTGATAACCTGCACTGAAACCTCGAAAAGAAAAGGAGTGCATCGACGTGTAAAAAACATATAATTCGAGATCGAAAAAACTGGCTGCATTCTCAACCTGAGGGAGGGTTGAGCCCGTGGAAGAGCGCCAAGGGCATCCGTAGACTAGAAGGACGCGGTGGAAACCAACCCAGATTCACGCCTGGGGAGAACGGCGCAGGCCCGCCGGTAACGGAGCCGGGAGCCACTACTCTGGGCCTCAGCTTAGCCCCGAAAAATTTAGTCGAGCCCTAGGCTATTCTCTTGAAACATCGACGCGATAACTCTTCCGGGCCGGGAACACCGAATTTAGGAAGGGAGCAAGAAAAGAGTCCCTGGACAACAAAGGGCAGTCTTCTCATTCAGACCCCAAAGCTACTTGAGCCAGGGAGAAGAAGTTCTGGACATCATGGATGCTTAATTGCAAATCGCGTTCCCAACGGATTAGCTCAGCGAGTAGGAAAGTGAGAAAAACCCCAACGTGACCAGAGTAGAAGTATTGTACCCTCGCGAAGCATTTTCCTTCAACTGGTAGGGCACTTTGTTCCATTGGACGCTTCAAACCCAAACTAACCATTCCAGGAAAAGATAGTGCGGTCGGTTACATCCTCGGGCATTTGGGTTCGGGTCTCTGAATTCAGCAACAGCCGACCTCGAATGCGGGCGAACGGGGAGATGACGCACCCCGGAAGAGGCAAGCGCCATAAAGCGCGCGACGGCGCCCCCTCGTAAGTCCCAAGGCGACTCCGGAGCACTACTTCTGCAAAAAGCTTCGACCACCGGACCGCGTGAGACCGCGAAAGGCGTCAGAGCGGGATGAACAGGAGAGCAGGTGCGCCCAGGGGGGGCCGAGTTAAAGGATGAGACGGGGCGTCAACTGCTTTCCGATGAACGTCACCTTGCGCAGTTTCTCAGTAATATCACAGGACAAACGATCGGAGGCTACGTGCCTGTGGGCGGAAATCTTGGAAGAGTAGAGGCCGGCTCGTGACTCCTTAGAAGAAGGTCTGCCAGAGATCTACCATCAGAAAAAGCTCGTCCTAGGAGACGCGCTAACACCGGGACGGTTTCGCGGTCACACACCGCAAAGAAGTCGGCAAACCTCGAAAATAGGGGGGAAAGCAAATCCTTACGAAAAGGTGGTCGTCGAGCCAGGGTACTCTCTGACAACCAAAGCGGGCAAAAAAACCAATAGGGGACGCTCGCACGCAGGACAGCAGCAGCAACGGACTTACAGCATGGATTCCAAATTCGAAAGATCTTGGTTCCGTTGAAAAAAAAACGCAAAACCTATACTCTCGGCCCCCACAGCCAGGTTCTAGGGATAACACCGTCATAAAACAGGCTGCGAACTTTGGAGAGGCTCCTAAAGCTGCCCGGCTGCAGGGGCCCAGAGGAACGGCAGCAAACCAGTAAGCTGGGGGAGTCAGGCAGTCCCACCAACGGACTTGCACCGGACGAAGGCAAAAAGACCAGGGTTTCCTTTATCAAGCAAGACCCGTCGCAAACTCGACCTACTCCGGAAAGCATGGTGGGGGGGCAGAGGTAAGGGGCGGCCGTGACTGGTCGGAAAACTGCGCCCTCTTCGTCACGACACTATGCGCGGCACGCGAGACGGAAACGAGCGAGGGCCCCGGAGACGGCGAACGATAAGTTGCCAGAAACTCCGGATGGCCGTGCTGCGAAGCGCGTACAGCGCGTCCCCCGAACCTGTCGCGATGCGGAGTCGCTGAGAGGAGAAGTCAAAGTCGAACCCGATAAGCAGCGGCGGAAAGAAAATATAGCGGAGACTCGAAACACAAGGATAGGAAAAAGAGCGAGATACGCTGAAGCTGAAACAGTCGGCAGCAGGTACCCTGCCTCCAAACGCACACTGATCATCGAAAAAACAAAACTCATGAGGAAACGGAGGCGGATCCGGCACGGTCATTAAGAGGGAACGCGAGCGCTTCGGTTCTTTGAAGAAACGAGTCGCTAGCCTCTACTAAGTGCCGAGAGAAGTATGAGTCAGGGTGCGCATAGTTCTCCAGGCTTGAGTCACAAGAGGTCCGACGACCACCAGCGTCCCCCTTTCCAAACCTTCGCTGTGGAAGACTGCCCGGCGGCCGGGGCGCGTTCGGGAAGCCGGTGCGGTGAAACTGCGTCTGCACGGTGCAAAAACTGAAAAAAAATCCTCGGCAATTCTACGTTCGACTTCGGGGACTCACCACCTGGTCAGACCAACGACGCCGACGGGCCGAACTGGCTGCACCGTGACCCCATGAAATGTATGGAACCTCTCACTGGCAAAACGCCTGCGCGGGCAGTAGGATCGCTTGCACAACCTTTACGGGAATCGGAACAGGAGAGCGACCGGTAGCGGGTCTCGTGGCTAGAACAAGAGAGCGAATCTGCTCACGTAGAAAACGTTCTTTTGGCTGGCGGCTTCTATATTAGACGGGTTGAGGGGGGGGCCACAATGCTATTGGGGGGGGACGTGCGGAATCTCGGGAGAAAAGGGGCTTCTCAAGCTCACGCGAATTCCCCCGCTGGCGTGGCCTCCTCCGTGGAAATCTGTGCTCAAGAACGTGGTAGCCGCGGCGAAACAACTTAAAAATCGAGAACCGCCTCTGTAAAAAAATGGGCTACCTTGCGAGGAGGCCTCTGACAAAGGGAGCCGCCCGTCCCGCAAGAGCCGGGGAGAGGACGCGCGAAAAGAACAAGCCCAAGTCTACCGGCCGCGAAGAAATACACCTCAGGGTCAGAACCATGCCGATCCGGTCATCTGCCGGTGCACGCAAAAATGCATCCTCGGACACGCGATCCGCCGGGAACTGGGCTCACTGTCCTTGTCAACCGTCGCAAGAAGAAGAAGGAGGGGATCGGCGACCGTTCGATAGAGCTGGCCGTGCTGGGAGGAGGACCTAGGGAGGTAAGAGGGGCTGGACCTCTAGAATCTGCTGCCGAAAAAAATCGCCGCGCCGAGCAGAAGACCGAGAGGGCCGGCGGCGTGAACTGGGAGCAGAACCCCACCCAAGACAGGACGAGCTCACCGTCGCCGAACCTTTAGGCCTTTGTGCAGAAGTACAAGCCTGCGAACGCGGGGTGCCGGGGGAGCGAGGCCAGGGCACTGAGACGAAACGGAAAAAGTGGGGCGACTAACGGGCCGCAATATCAGGGGAGGCTGCGACTGACGACGCAGCAAAAGGATAAGTGGCACGCCTGCCGAAAAATCTCAAAAGAACATACTCGCCCGGTTGCAGTCGCGGTACTGTTACCTCGAGCAAACCAGATGGAGGGAAGAGGGGGGGTGGGGTTTTCTCAAGATAGTCCCTGCCGGAAAAACCACCTTGCGAGCCGCAGTACGGATCGTCGGGATTTTCTCCTGCAAATCTACGTCACCTAGGGGCGGAGAAGGCAAGCGGGAGCCCGGAAATTTAATATCCCATTCCCTGACTGGTTTATCACCATGCTGCTTGTGGAAAGTTCCGGAAGGGGTTCATCGGGGCGGGGTTCCACGCGTCACAAAGGCGAGATACCGTTGCCCAGAGGCACGGCAACGGTGCGCGACAGCAACCAAAGTGCGGTACGATCAACGAAGCATCACGGTCAGGAAACATCCAACCAAGGCGATGCAATGGGTCGTCAGGATTTGCAGGTGAAAAGGATGATCAATTGCATTTGCGCGAAGTCCGTGCAGCCGGCAGGGACTGCTACGGTGGCGCTGAAGCAGTGTGAGTGGGAGGGGGGGGCAGGGGAAGAATGCTCACGTCTGAAAACGAAAAGGGACTACCGGGAAGGCGGCTTGCTAACATTAATAGAGTCCTCCTTTCGACGGGTCGAGGGGAATCGTCAGAGGGAAGCTGAAGGCACGAGATCGAGAAGGAGACCCCCGGGAGGACGGTATGCCTACTCAGGTCTACATCCTTCATGAACATCTGTCTGGGGAAGGATGCGAATGGACGCAAGGAAGGCATGCGGCTTCACAGGAGACCGACTGGCTCCTAAAAGGCCCGCAGACTTTCTAGCAATGGCAAAAAAAAACAACGGAGAGGAGGAAAGAGACGGGGCGCCCAAAGCGACATCAAGACGGCGCCGGGCCCTAATGAAGGACCTGCGCAAGGGTTGTGGGCTGAAAACAGACGTCACGAGGCAAGGCTATCAGAATGGCCGCGTGGTGGAGGCTGGCTAAAAAAAAAAAAGCGTTCTTCAAAGCAAATACGGCATCGTGCATACCAAAGCTTAACAATGTAATAACCGTGAAAAAATGAGGTGCTCATCGCAAGCATTCGGCAAAAAGCGGACGCAGAGGGGATGGGCTGGTCTAGGGTGGACGCAAGGACCACATCGCCGCGCGAAACAGCGCTCCTCAAACGAAAAATCCGAGGGGGACAATCGAGGAAGAAGCAAGCTAAGCGGACAATTGGGATGCGAGACTGGAGGGGGTCGTCGTCTTCCGGTACGTCTGGAGGAAAGAACCGGGACGCCTTTAGGGGGAGCCGGCCGACGGCGAACAGGCGCTCGAAGAAAAGGCGGTCGCGGTTTAGACGCTCCGTACTGAGGCACGGACAGCCCAGTTGAAGGGGGAAAGCAGAGTCCCGAGCGGGGTCAGGCATCTATCGCAAAAGAGGAGACAGAAGATTAGTGAAAACAAGGGGCCCTCCTACGTATCAGTATCTGGCCTCAGACGGGAGCATGAACCCAGGCCAAAAAAAAACTAGGACCGTAAATTTCTTGATAACTTATCCTGCTCAAGAAATGGCCACAGGCGTTTCTGCAAAAGGCTCCCCGACCGCCCGACACCGGGGTTAGCCGGACCCTCGAAAGCTGCTATTGCGAGCGCGACGCGAGGGGGTCCCTCTGGCTGGAGTTTGCGCCGTATATGTCGCATAGCGTCCAAAAAAAAATGACCACCCGAGGCGAAGCGGCGAACCCCGTCCCGATCGGGATTAGGCCGACCTGAGGGGGGGGGTGAAGAGGGGGAAAGGGGGCAACATCGGTCCCAGGTTGGGACAGAAGTGGAACGCCGGCCCGACACCTTGAGATGCCCTATGCAATTCCATGTAAAAAGGCTGGGAACACGAACCCTAGCAAATCGATCAGCCAAAAAGAGTCCGCGGCTTATCCTACGACCGTGAAGCAGACCAACCCACGAGCGCCGGCCACTTGGGGGAATGGAGCACGAAGGCTTGGGCGGGGAAAAGGTGAGCGCCCCCGGCCTTAGCCGCGGTAAAGAGCTCTAACTTCTCGCTTGACCCGTTGAAAAAAAAAAACCTGGGAGGAGCCATTAGAGGAGAGGCTCGGGAAGTAGCGAACGACGCAGCGAGAAGAAAAAAAAGCAGGGCGCGGGCAAACAAACTCCGGTTCGATGTCGACAATCTGATCACGTTAAGTCAAGGGTGCTCGGAAGGGAACTACAGATACATAGCCTGCCGGACTAAGGAAAACTCCCTGCCAGGAATCCGAAGTTGAGCAACCTGCAAACTTGAAAGCGAACCGGGGGTAGCAAGCGATGAATCCGGACGTGAAAAACACCTTCCTTAGGTTCATCAGACTCGAAACCACAGGCCGCTTAATCGTTACAGCTCAACTTGCGAGTTTCTGAATAAAAGGAACGAAAAAGACACTGCGCAAGACGACCTGACATCGAGAGAAAAAGTAAAGGCCGGGGGAGCACAACGGGAAAAAAAAACGCCCTTTTCCGACGCCATGCATCAAGATCTCGCCGGACAGCGTGGAACCAGAAAAGGGGAATAAAAAACCGCCGGATTTGATCAGCCCGGAAGGGCAGCATGGGAGAACCGGCCGGTGAGGCAAAATCGAAAGATCTCGGCTCCCCAAAAGGACTGATATCAATATCCTCGACGGAGGGGCCGAGAACATCTATCAAGATTACCACCCTTTCGTTGCACGCTAGCCACAAAAGGAAAAACCGCGGGGGTCAGGAGATAGGCGAGAACCCTCGTCGCAAACCAGGGGAAACAAAGGTGCCTTCATTTATCCGGGCTCCTGAAAGTGCCCAGGAGAATCATGAAAAAACATTGGGCCCTCCAAAAATGACAGAAAACCTCGGAGGAAGTTTAATACAAAAAAGGCCAAGCATATGTGCGAATCTCGATTCGATCCCCCCCGAACCTACCTCAGGAGGAAGGGCCAGGAGCGACCAGGGTGGTCACGGGACTAAAAGAAGGGGGAGAAGATCGGGGTGCGGTTCTCGATCATCATCACGTCAAAAAATTACGGCGCCGCGTGTTGGCGCAAAAGGACGTCGGCCTGCGGTCCGAGCAACAGGGGATTACGAAGAGGGGGCCCAGCGTCAGGCCCTCGCGAAACACGCACTGCAGCATCTATCACCTGTAAAATACCGCGTCACGCCCAAGCATAAAAAGAATTGGATCGGAAGAAAGGCTCGTGCAAAAAAAAGGCCCGGGATCTGGCAATTTACCAGGGGAGCGACCAGGAAGAAAATCAGTAGGAAACAAAGAGGCAGGGACTTGCGCTGGGAATTGTCGCGCATTCAAGCGGAGGAGGAAGGGAGGGCGCAGTCAGATACCGCAAGTTTCTCAGGAAAACTATTCGTATCGGTAAGAATCAGGGACAGCGCCACGGCGAAGGAAACCGAAGGGTCGTGTTTCACGAGAAAAAAGCCAAAAGGCTTCGGCAACTCGCACACGATGATCTTCGTAATATAGTCGGGCACTGGAGAGCACGAAGGGAACGCGACCACATCAGAGGCAACAGCACCCTAGTTACGAACAACACAGCAGAACCGGAAGGGTCAGCCGTGAGGCGTTTCTACTCCTGAAGGTTACGGGCGCCAGAAAGAGAGCAGAAACGGGCGAGCGGAAAAGTCAACCGAGAACGTCCAGGGTGCCCCCAGGGAACCCAAAGCTTCGCGGGCAATCCGCGAAACGGCGCAGGGGGCCGCTCACCGGCCATAAAAGCCCGTCCGCGGAGGGTTCCGGCAAAAAGGGTTGGGATCCGCAACCCGTCAGTGCCGACCGGGGAAAACCGATCCAGGAAGCAACGTCCAAATTAGAAAAAAATATCTCCTAAGAGACGGCGCCGGCTCTTCCAAAGCGAAACGGAAAGGGGCTGGCGTCGACTAGCGAGCAGTCAAAAAACTAGGAGAAAAAAGAAAACTCGAGACCTGACTCTAAAAAGTCCCCTGATCGGGCATCGACTCTTGTTCAAAAAATAACGACCACTGATCTCCAAGGCAGGAGGCGCGTGGGCTGCCAAACTGCACAGAAAGGACCGCGCGAGGAAAGGAAACGGCGGAGAGGGACGGGCGGCGCATATATGCGAGCATCGGTCTACCGACGACTCGATCAGCTCAATAGAAGG
>Ga0179591_1288054_pt1 | contig 13832 bp, 9 predicted proteins | sample CZOMad2_1_08_16f_FD_182891 | JGI IMG/M metagenome (GOLD analysis project Ga0179591, IMG submission 182891) | Vadose zone soil fungal communities from Angelo Coast Range Reserve, California, USA - CZOMad2_1_08_16fungal (PacBio error correction) | ecosystem: Environmental > Terrestrial > Soil >...
CAAACCACCCCGGGGGGGTTTAGCCTACTCGCATTTACGGCTTGGAAAAAATTTGGATTAAGTTCTAAATAAACGCGGCAATTGTGGGCTTCATTCTGCGTCCCCTGTAGGATCATCTACCTCACAGAAGGGGGAGGTCAGATTATTCTTCTGAGTCTTCCGGAAGGCTAGCACGTTCGGAAAAAGGGACTGGATTGCTACGTCGCACAACAACAGTATCTTCACACTCCATGAGCCGGATTCGGACTATCCGGACGGCGGGGTAGAAATTATGTCCGATCGCACTGCGAGAAGGCTACATGCAACGCTAGCGAAAGAGCAAACGTTCCTAGATCTCTCGGTCGAAAGTATTTCTGCTGCTGTTTGCTTGGGAAAGGGAGGACAGGTAATTACTGTTAATTAGGCCAAGAAGGGGACATATCTTTCAGGAGGGACGGCGGGGTCTGAGGGGTCTTACGAACGCAGAGCGCTGTGACCACTGCATAAACGCTCCGCTCAGCAGAAGTGGAAAAGAAGGACAAGATCGTTCGGGAGTGAAAAAAGAAATTATTGGTTTGTTTATAGGGGAAGTCGGTGGTTCTTTTATTTTGGCTTTCTTTTTTGAAAATGTTTTATGTGGGGGGGGGTTGGTGGGGTTTAGAGTACTATCGGCGGGCGAGAAAAACCGATAGCATGATGGGGGGGCGGGGGGAGTAAAAAAAAAGAAGAGGTCCGTTGCGTCTGGGAAGTCTCTGTAAAAAAAGTCGGAAAATTAGCGCGGAGGCGGGGGCGCTAGTGGTCGGCATATGCTGGGGAAAACTTCTTGCACGACTCAGGGGTGCTGCTTTTTGTTAGAGTGACGCGACGAGCGCAAGGGGGGGGGAGGGGGAAGGGCTCTCTCCAGAAAAGACTCGAAAAAAAAAACGGGTCGGGGAAAACAGAACGAGAACATCGCGAAGGATGGGGGCCTCGCGGAGCTCGAAACCGTAGCTGCTTCATATAAACAGATGAAAAAAAGAGGCCGCCGCCTTTGGTGCAGGCAGTTTGGGAGGAAAAGGAAGCACACGGGTCGCAGAGGAAAGCGTCGGGGGGACTGCAATTGGCTTTAGGTCTGGGGCGTCGCGTAGTGCTAGAAGTAGGGGGAAAACGACAGAACGCAGCAAGGAAAAAAAAAAACGAGGGAGGAGGACAGTACTAAAGGCACCGGAGCAGAGGAAAAAGAAGTGAACTCCTAGGGGGAAAGGGAGCCGCGACACTTCCCGCCGATCGAAGGGCGACCGAAAATCCTGAGATGCTCCGGGACGATGGTCTGGCAGGGAAAGTGCCGATCAGGCTGAAGGGGAATTTACGTGGGAAAAGAATCCGAACTGGGGAACTGCCAGGAAGGGGGGTGGGGGGTCAAGAACGATCTACTTAGGTTGAAACCCAAAATGCGCAGGTTCGAAGGGTTGAAGCAAAAGGGCCACAGCGTTGCTGCGTCGGGCAGAGAAAAGAAGCAAGCACAAAAATCGGACAAGACGAGGGACTGTCATCATCTTCGGTTTATGGATCAAACCGCTTAGCCAAGAAGGAAAACTATATCAGGCAGCCCAGGCGGGAGGGAAAGTAAAAGAGGAACTTTGGAAGGAAAGAACGCGTTCGTCGGGGGGGGAGCGCGGCTCATATTGGGAAATTCGTCCCTCCGGGGGGCCCTTGGGGAGGGGGAATAGCCTTATTTAATAAGAAAGATCGGGGACACCATCAGTGTGATTTTTAGGGGCCGGTGAATTTTTGTGAGGGAGGATAAGAAAAGTTTGAAAGAAAGCAGTGTACTCATGAAGAAAGAGGCAAGCTGGGAAAGAGGTCTCGCCTAGGCTGCATGACCTTCTGGCCGGGGGGAGTACCCAGGAAGGAGCTCACGATAAGCTTCTCCCAGCGAAAAATCAAAGAATTAGGGAACGGGATATATAGGGCGATCAAGCTTAAGTAACAACTTATCAGGAGGGAGGAGAGGCATAGTTTCGATGCGAGAATACGAAAAGAGGCGAAAAAAAAAGTATTTCAGAGGGAACAAGGGCACGTGCGATAATGGTTCTACTATGAAGACCGGGCAGGGAGGGAGGTCGATAATTCAGTGCCAAAGGAAGCGAAGGGTTAAGGGATAAAGGTAGTCCGACCCACAGAACAATATGGACGTTTAAAGTCGTAGGACGGCAAAGGAATCACAGCCCATGTGTATTCGAGGGGGGCCAGGAGTCCATGTTATCCGGGAACTCCTGGATTAGGATGATTATCCTGGGGAGGCACGTAGGGCGGCAGAGCGTTGGGGCAAGAAAGGAATGGTGGCGATGTTGAGGCGCGGAAAAAGGGGGACTGACTAACCAGGGTTGCAAAAACGGACTCGGCATGTAGCGATGCATGTCAGTAAAGCCCTTATTTTTGGGGGACAGCCATAAAGCACCTTAAGAAAAGAAAGTTCGAGTTGGAAGAGTGGGGAAGTAGCAAAAGAGGTCGATCTCTAGGAAAAGAGGAAGAACAGTAGCGTAAATTCCCGGGATAAAAAATGTGGAGTCGGTTCAGAGCGGAAAAAAGGAGGGCTCCCGGGGTACGAAGAAGGGGGGGTGGGAGGGGGGCGGTCCCGAAAAATTGCTCGACGTCTGAGGGGGCCATTAAACCGGGGGGAAGATCAGAGAATCATTTCTGAAGTGTCGGGGCAACTACCGCAATCTACTCTTCGCAGTACCCAGCTTTCTAAAACAAAGGATTATCCCTCAGGCGGGTGACTGCTCGATTAGTCGTAGGCGGGAGAAGGCGTTGCATTTCGGAGCAGGTAATGAGAAAAGAAAAAAAACCCGCGTGCAGCTGCTAGGATGCACAGGAACATCCTCCAAGGATCTGAACCTCGGAGGATAAAGACCACGTAAGAAAGGGGTCTTTGTTCTGTTCTCAAAGAACAATACGGGTACTTGGCGTAGGACCGATCGTGCAATCTTTAAGACACTACTTAAGTCTTGGGTGCCTTTTGGGGGTACTCGACTTCCTCTCAGTTGGACCTCGGGTAGAACAGGGGCTGCTATCGATGATAACTACCGGAACAAATTCAGCTCACTGCGGGGGCAGAAGATTGTCCTGAGGAGAGAAGGAGGATGGTTCTGAAAGATTGAGGGTTCATATCCTTGGCGCAGAAGTTGGGGGTAAAGAATAATAAAGCCAGCAAGAGGGGATTGCTTTCTGCCGGGGGGGAATCCACCTAAAAGGTGAACTCAGGCTGATTTACGGGAAGGTGCTCTGTCGTAGCCTGGGTCAGAGAACGGTCACGCAGCTCAAAAATGGAATCTCTCTCTTGCCGACTCCGTCGGGAATATGTCCTAAAAGGGTGGGAAAACCTCAACCGATCGAGGTGCTTCAAGAAACCTTACATGGGTCGGGAGATGCTATTCCTCTTACGGGGGGAGAGAAGAACAAGGCAAGTAAAAATTAAAACGAAGCGCTCACACGCTTCCATTCAATTGGTACATTCGAGCACAAAAAGGGGGAGGGCGTAAGGGGACGCACCTTGCTCGTAAGAGGAACCTACTTCGAAGGGTGAAGAATCATTCTCAATCTCAATTAGCCTTAGTGTAGTTGACGGGGGTGGGGGCAAACAGGAAAGGGACGACGAGGGCGCTGTATCAGCGTGCCATGTAAGTGGAAAAAGGGATGCTCTACATCTGACTCTGGCTAGTACATAGACTGAAGACGCTTTAGCGGAAAGAAGGAGAAAGCAGTTAGGGAAGGGGGAAAAAAATAAGAGACTATATTCATTCTTTCCTAACTTCTAAGCTCCAGATAAAGAAGGGGGGGGCTTTGTGCTATCCGGAGCGAGAAATAGCACGCAGGTGGCGCGTATCATCTGAGACTAGTCCAATTCATGAACCATGAAAAGAATGTCCGTCGGAGAGGGGAAAGGGATTTTTAGATAGAAGTGGAGACTAGCAGACCGTGTCTGATGGATCACACTGGCACTTTGGGGAGCTAAGAGGGAAGAAAAGATTAAAGGGAAAAAAAAAGGCATGGGGGGGGGGTCTGGTTAGCACCAACTGATGGGTAAAAAGAGAAACGTTCGTGGCGGCTATGCAACTGGGGGGGATGTATTCTGACTACAGGGAGGGAGTTTGAGCCCCGCAGTACGGAAGTTCGAGTCTGAACTTCGCAGCGAGGGGCTCTAGCAACCGAGGAGCATTAGGAAGAGAAGAGACAGCATGGCATTTCAGATAAAGGGAAAAAGGGTAAGAAATTGCGGGCAAGTACGAGATGGATGTGTCGCGTTGCTATGGCAAGCTACGTAAAAAGCTCGGAGCGAATCTGCCGGGAAAACGTTCGAGGTCTTTGCACCAAGGGGGGAAGCGGCTGTTTTCCGTTGGAGGCGGTTACTAAGCTCAGCGAGTTAGGGTTATTCAAAACAACGGACTATTTCGTGAAAAAGGGAGGGCCCTCAATCAAGGTGAAGGGACGTTAGCAAGCTTGCGTCAGGCTCGCCCGTATACCGGGCTCTAAGGAAGGGGGGGAAAGGGAGCACATCGACCAATCAAAGTGCTAGAGGAAGAAAAAAAGAGTTCAAATTAAAGGGCAAGATTTTGAACGGGTGATGCCATGGCGAGAACTCGGTTTGGGGGGAAAAAGTAGCCCTTCTGTCGACTGGGAGCGGGCGCAAATGGGACCGGCGGAAACCAAGCGCAGGGAGAGAAGACAGGTGTGTTGAACAGATCGGCGTCGATGGGTGATTACTGGTGGGGGGTACTTAGGGGGAGGGGGGTGCCTCGGCGGTGCGAAAGGGGGGGAGAGAAGGGTAAGGGGACGGAAGGGGGCCTTCGGTTAGAAGAAGGACATCAAAAAAATTTGAGTTCTACCCTTCCGGAGGCTCGCTAATAATGGCTAAGAGGAGACTATCTATTAAAGACGGTGTATGCTCTCAGCACAGGGGAAAGAGAAAACCTCAACCGCGCAGAAAGGCAACGAGAGGATTTTAACACATAAGAGTTCGAGCCTGGGTTAAGTTCCATACATCGTGAAGAGGACCTGTCAAAAGGCGCATGCTCGCTGTTCCGTGTGTGGCCCGAAGAGGAAAAAAAAAAAAAACAGTCCTCAAAAGGGGGTAAAGCGGCCTCAATATCCTCTACGACAGAAGAGCGATAAAGAAAAGACGGGTCTTAGGATACTTCTTCCGGGGGGGATATGTGTATGGGGGTAAGTAGAATTAGGGGCAGATTCACGTCCCACATCGGGGGCGCTTACGTCAGAGGCTACGAGATCGGCTCTTTTATTCGAATGAAGGAAGGATCGACAAAGTCTGTCCTCTATTCATCGTCGACATGAAAACAGAGAAGGTCAGTTGACGTGCAAATGAGGGTCTCTATTCATGAGAACGGTTTCGCAGCGAACGGGAGTGAGGATCTCTAGATGGCAAGACGGGGGTACATGTCAGGGGGAGGGGACTCCTCGCAGGAATAATGCGCCGAACGAAAAAGGATCGTGCTCTCTCAAGGGGGGAAGAAAAAGTTATAGTTCGAATCCGGCTAATTGATTACGTTCAGAGAGGGCAAAGACACCGAAAGGAGGGGGGCCGTTTTCAGCGTACCGAGCCCTCGGAGAAAGGGGGGGGAAGGTGGCTGGGGACGGGAGAAGCGTCTTAAAGGTGGACCCCGCGGGTCGTCTGTACATTCACCAAAAAATAAAAGTCCAAGTCAAAGGATCGTTGCGGGCTGGAAAAGGAAGGAGAGGGGAGACAGGGAAGGATCGAATCTAACAAAGGAGGGGCCTCTCGGTCGATATGCGCAGTCTAACACCTGAAGCGCCTGTCCGAGAGAAGGGGAGGTTCACGGTCCTTAAGGCAAGGGAAGTTACGGGAAGAAGAGGACATTGGGACTGGAGGGGTATCGCCAGAGAGCGCGAGAATAGAAAGTTCCTTCAGGCTGGCGGTGGGAAAACGGACATTAAGAAGGGTCTTCATCTTTGCCCTCAAAGGTCGCACTTAGGTGCAGGTTAAGGATCAAAACGACGACACTCACGGGAGGTTGAGCAAAACAAAACCAACCAAAAAAAAAAACAAAAAACAAACAAACGAAAAAAAAAAAAACAAAAAAAAAAAAACAAAACAAACCAGCAAAACAAGGGAGCTGTTCAGAGAAAGCGGGGAGTAGACCACGTATGAGGACGAGGGATCTCAGAGGGGGGGGGGGGGGGGGGGGGGGGGGGGGGAGTCTATTCAGAATTCATCAGGGACGAAAAAATAGGCATCTCGTCCTGGGGGAGGGAGGGCGGGATACACTGGGGAAAAAAAAAAAAAACACACAACAAAAAAAAGACGGTTTAGTAGGAGAGTTCATAAAAAGGAAAAACAGGAATAAAGAGGTGGGAACACTTGCTTTGAGTACGGGCAGGATGCTCGTCGTGATCGAGCTGTGGGTTTTTCAGCAGGTTAAGATAAGAACGAGGAGAGAAGCAAGAGGGACGACAGAAAAAAAGCCTGCATACGATCGCGATGCCCAGAAAACGCCGAGGGCTAGACAGACACGGGGAAATGGGCATGGTCACGAAACGGGGAGCGGCTTTTTTTCGGCATCGACACAAGCTTGAAGCTTAGAGAGGAAAAAGACCGGGTTTGGTTAAAACCGAGGGGGAGCCGTCTCTGCTAGGGAAGGAGGGCAATCCGGGAGGGGGGGAAAACTCAAGGCGGGGGAAGGCCAACACAAGAGAGAAGTCTGGATCGGGCCTTATCCGCGTATCGTAAGACAAAGATGAGGACCAAAGCTCGGGGGGGGAAAAAAATCGTCCAGAAGTTGCCCATGCGGAAAACGTAAAGATACAGAAAAGGATCACTCAGTAGAAAAAGCGAGCCGTGATACCTTCGGAAGTATGGGACGGGGGAAAAATGATACCCGCCATCTTGGGCTGAAAGGAAAAGTCATAGGGGGAGAAGGGGCAAACGCTTAGAAGGCTGCATGGTCGTTCATTATAGCTAAGACGCAGGCTTTACGTGGAAAAACGCTTGGAACTTCTGCGGTTGAGCAAAAGGGGGAAACAAAAGCGGTGTTCAAGTTTCGAAAAGGAAGGAGGCAGCAGCCAGCAAGCAAACTATATGCTCGCTCTTGGCGCAAAGTCCGGGGAAAAGAGGCCGGAACGCATCACGCGATAGGCCATCAGAAAAAATGACTTGGGAGGTAGAGCGGGGGGGGGACGTGTTCCCCGTAGGGTTGGGGCGGGCAATTTCCTAGCGGTGGGAGAAGCCGTCGTCATATGACTAGTTCGTAAAAAGAGAGTCAGGGAAGGGGGGACTTTCCTTGTTATTAGTGGGGTGGGCTGAAGCGCGCGCCCGGGGAAAAGTATTGGGGACTCGCGACAGGAGCGGAGAGGCAACGGACCTCATGACGACATAACGGGAAAGGAGGGGGACCGACTGGGAAGGAGGAAAGGAGAATTATCCTACACGGAAAGGAGCGTAAAGGAGTGATGTGAGATTACTGAGGCGATCGAAAAACACTAGCGAAGGGAGGGAGGGATTCGTAGCGAGCTTCATATCCGGCGGAGGGGGGGGAAATGATCCGTGAAGAGGGAGAAAGGGATGCTAAGTACAGGGACAAGGACGAGAATGTCCAATGTCGAGGCTCCGATCGGTGGTCTCGGACAGGTCCGGAAGAAAAGAAGAGAGAGAGATTGCGGTCCGTGGAAAAAAAGACTCACCCGGTGACTAAAGGGAAGGAAGACATTGGGAAAAACCAACTGCTGTAGCTGAGTAAAGATGAGGATCCTTCAAAACCGGTCGGGGATGAAGCGCGGGTGCGCTGGAGGCTCATTGGCGCGGCCAGGGTGAAAAGGGGAAGGGACTGAAAGTGTGGGGGAACTCGTCATATGGCATACAAAATGAAGGCTAGGTCAAAGACGAAAAAAGAACTTCCCTTCTGAAAAAAAAGAAAGAAAAATAAAAAAAAAAAAAAAAAAAAAGGATTGGTGGCCAGAATGGCAACAGGTCAGAACCGTCGGCAGAAAAAGGGAGCGAAACCTAAGAAGGGAGTGAACTCTTCCCGCTTCGATTTCGAGCGTCAGGGAAGGAGGACAGGATCGAACCGAAGAATTCGGGGATCATTTCGAGCGCAGGTTGCGGTCAAACAGGATCTGAAAGGGGCAGAAGGGGTACTGGCGTTAAGGAAAAAACGAGAGGTGCCATTACGGCTATCGCTTCGCAAGAAGGGGGAAAAGCCGAGACGTAAAAAAGGAATCTGCATGTCGGTCCTGCCAGAGCGCAGCCTCCGGCAACTAAAGAAAGGCCTTCGCGGGCGGGCTACACAAAAAAAAAAAGCAGAATTCAGAGGGAGTGGGTCTTTTGCAATGCAACAAAAGGAGGAGGGGTGTAATTAAGAGCCTAGGAAACTCAAACCGGCATGCGCTTCAAACCGTAGTCTTCTCAAAGTCAAGTCGACGCAGAAAGAGAACGTCGTGCTATCGAAGACAGAGAAGGGGGGGGAAAAAGGGGATCTCGAGAAGAAAAACGGGAAGTCGCTATGGACTGGGTTATGGGTGGTAAACGACTAATAACGGGAAGGGGGGAGCTTACGCTGCTAATCGTGAAAAGAGGGGGAAAAAAAAGAAATGAATAGATCTTTAGAGAGGGGATAAGCCCGGAAAAATGAAAAAAACGTCTCACTGCCCTCCATTTTAAGAATGTTCCATCGGGGCGATAGGATTGAGAGAAAAAGACGTACTTGTCTATGGCGCGCGTGCAAAAAGGTTCTTCAAATAGGAACCGCAACAGAAGCAATTGAATCTGGGCGCCGGGTTTGCAACGAACTCTGCAAGATAGAAGGAAGAGGGTCTGCAAGTGGGAAGAAACTCTCGAGCTGCGACGCGTCCAGGGACTTAAGACTGGTTGGGGGGGAAAACTGGGGAAAATGACACTGCGGGAGCATCCTCGAACAAGTTCTTGAACGCAGAGGGGAGAGGGGGAAAAAGGATTCATCAGAGGGAGAAAAAACAAAACTCACAGAGACTTTCGGCGTGGGACCTCGTTCGCGCCTTGACTTATGCAGAAAGAAAAAGGGGGAGTTAAACATTCTTTTCAACGAGGGAAAAAAAAAAAGTGAAACGGTCCTCGAGTCGACACTTTCTCTTGCGCTGCGGCAAAATCGCTTCCACATGTAGAGAGGACAGCGAGCTAGGAAAAAGGAAAAATTGGTGCGTCGTTGAAATTGCAATGGGAGCAGGGGAGTATCGATACGGCACTACCAGTGGGCAAGGGCGGGAGAATGGAGGATGGGGGGACTGAGACTCTTGATACCCAAAGAAAAAAAAAGGGATCGGAAGTCTCATCAAAGAACAAATAACCGGTAATGAGCATGGAGCGATGCATAGATCATGCGAGTGGAGAAGTTTTCAGTACTACTTGCTGAGAGGAATGGAGGTAAGGAAAAAAAAAAAGAAGCAAAGGACTCTTCGACTGGTTACCGCGAGATCATCCATTTCCAAGGGTGCTCTCACTCGACTCCGCATCAAAAAAAATCCTTTATCTTAAGAGAGCGTTCCGAAGAGGGAGGGGGAACCGTCTGGGGAGTTAGAGAAAGTTAGGGACAAGTGGCGCTGATACGTCCAAGGTCTGTCATTGCCGTTATCTCTTCTCTAGGACCGGGGGACTGGGGGTGGGAAGCGATGAAGGGGGGGGGTTCTTCTGACGATAGAAGGGGAAAGGATAGAAAAGTATGTCCCTGGATACCAGGTTACAGCCTGACGTAGGGAAAAAAAATGACTCCTTAAGCGAGAGCGGGGGGAGGGGAGGGGAGAACGATTCATAGGAACGCCCGTCTACTCGCTGGAAGGGGTTGGGTTGAAAAGAACGGAGGGGAGGGGACTCTTTAAGAGTGTACGTGGAAGTTTTGTGAAAAAGTTTACGCGGGCATTCCGGGACTGGGGGAAGGGGGGAATGCTTTCCCGAGGTCCGTCGGAAGGAAAGGGGGAAAATGCCTCTTGTTGGAAGATCAAGGGAGCTACTGTGTCAGTAGGCGAGGTGCTTTACAAAAAAATTCACAGCGGTCTTGAGGGGAAAAAGCCGCGCAGGAAAAAATGAGGGACTGGAAGGCGACCTGAAAGGAATGTCTCCCTAAGATCTTGTCGCTCACTACCAGCCAAGGTGATCTTCTACGAAGGGTTCATATGAGTTGGGAGGGGTGAGGGGCACGCGACTCGGGGTTGAAGGGGAGGAGAAAAAGCCTTGGGAAGAAGGAGCCTCAACCGAAGGTTGCAGGCAAAAAAGAAGCTCCTACCTTGGTGCCCGACGGGGGTGTGAATGGGTGAAGGAGGGGAGGATTGAACCACATGCGTGAAAGTGCAAAACTCGAAATAGGGGGGAATAAGAAGAGGGCGGGCCATGGTCGCGCCGACCTACATTCAGCGAAGTAAAGCCAGAAAGAGGGCTAGGCTAACGCCACCCTGCGTACGCGCGCCAGGAAAAAAAGAGAAATGGGGGGGATCTAAAGTCAAAGGAGAGCTCCGACAAGAGGATTCGTGACATCGGTCAGTCTACAACGCGGTGGGGGGGTGTGTACTCAGCCTGGGAGGGGGACTTTACGACCTGTTGCGCAAAAGGGGAAAACATCTGGAGTCTGAAAGGGAAAGGAAATAAAGGGAGAAAATTCTTGCGAGTCAAGGACTGGCGGATACTGCCGAGGAAAACTGGTGCTCTCGAAACATCGCCAACGCGGTGAAAAATCAGATTGCCTCGCAAAGGGAAGAAGCTCCGGGGAAAACGGCGGGGGATATATTCGCTTATGGAGCTAGCTACAGGGTTTTATTCGCTTGTATTTGCTCAAAAGACTTGACAAGGACTAGAGGGGGGAAAGCGGGCTCACGTACGCATCTCAATCGAGACTAGGGGGAGAAACTGAGCTTCAGATAAAAGATAAAAGGTCGGGCATTCCCAACTGGAATCTCCGCCGTGGCCGCTGAAAGTTCAGAATATTCGCTTCGGGGTGTCGAATCGAACATTGGAAGGGAAGAGCGGATTCGGCTGCGATAAGGAAAAAAAGACCTGTGGTTGTGATGAAGGGGGAAACCGGAAGACAGCAGTAAAAAACCTCCTTACCGTCAAGCTTCTATGGGGGTCTGAGTCAGCAATTTAAAGCTAAATTAAAGAGGAAACGCATGCCGTCATGCAGCGTCCTCGGAAGAGGAAAAGAGGAGACAGTCAAAGGCTCCAGAAGGAAAAGTTCAAAAGGGCCGACGCAGCCGGGGCTCGCGATGGATGAGTCGGCCAATCACCGGAAGACAAGTCTTGCGCGGCTAGTACGGATCACTATCATGAGGGGGGAGAACTGACGCGCATTCGCGCTGGAGGAGGGGAGCAGGAAAAGCATGGAATAGGACCGACTACGCACGTGAATCGATCCGTCTGGGTTCAGAGAACCGATCGGCGGGGGAGGTATCGCGGGGGATGACTGTCGAGGGGAGAAAAAAAGGCAGGAATGGAAGACCGAAGGAAAAAATGCTGGATATCTGAAAGACGGACGGCTGGAATCGTACTCTGATGCCTGGGACACATAACGCTTGGGGGAACATTCAAGGCTGACTAAGAAGAATGAAAAACAAGGAAAGGACCGTTCACGGCAAACAAGAAGAGGGGAGGGTGAAAAGTCACGAAAAGGGGGCAGACTAGGCGCAAGGACCACGATGAGCCTCGTCACGTAGGGGACTGGAGGACAACAGAAGAGATGGAGGGACCGACATCTAGGGAGCGTCGGAAAAGGGAAGGAGCGGATAGTTGGAAAAAGGAGGGCATAGAAGACGGGCAAGGGGTTCAAGTCCGTGCTGCCAGCGTGTTGGACTTGACTGCCTGTCGAATTGGCTCGTTCTTTGTTTGAAATTTAGAGGGAGAAACAAATACTGAACATACGCGTCTCTTCAGAAGAGAAGAAAAGAAGCAGAAGAGGGGAGATGGCTCGAAGGTATTATATCAAATGATGATTGGGCACCCAACGTCTGGCGCTGTTTAGGACCACAACAACACAGGAGGGAGAAAGAGACCTCGGCAGTTTGTTTTACAAAAAAGGGTGATCGTCCTTCGAGCTCTACCGCCATCAAGGGAAAAGGGAATGGAGGGAAGGCAGTTATCTGTTATCAGGACGTAGAGGTTGGGTGCTTATAGGGGTCGTATAGGGACTGGACACCAAACCATTCACTGAACCCTAACTAGAAAAGGTCGGCGAGTATGAGAACAGTAAGGGGAATGCCATGTTGCCCAGGCTCTTTTGAGCTGCCGGAAAACATCAAAAACGTGACGCGAGAAGCGACCCGATGGGGAGACGCAACGCGCCGAAAAGGGACACGGTGATCCGGGGTCTTTAAAGTGGACTCAAGAGGGGGGAGATCCTATATTACTTATGGGGGGTGAGGGACGTGGTGGTCGACGACGGGAGTGTTGAAAAAGAAGGGGTTCGAAAACGCTAGAACTTCTGCAGACTGTTCAACAGGAGGGGATCAGGGAAAAGTAACAGGTACAGCGCGAAAAAAAAACAAGTAAAAAGGAGGAGGGGGGAGAGGGGGCATAGGCGTGCCAGCATTATCCCTGTCGCTGTCGACATGCTACATTGACCTCACGCCTATGCAAAAAGAGGGTCAACTTAACATGATCGTAAGAAAGAGGACTAAAAGGGGGGGGGAAATTGGTCAAGGGTAGACATCAAGGGGGGAGGGAATAAACTAGTCTTCAGTCGCACCCGAGGAAAAAAAGGAAAACATGGCGTGGGGTGGCGGGGGGGTTGGGTGTTTTTCATTAAGAAACAAGGGTCGGCAGCCAATTACAAGACTATCCTAGGGTGCAGGAGTTTAACGAGCTCAAAGGAATCTGTTACGGCTGAAACGAAAAGATGAAAGGGGGGAAAAAACGATTAAGGTGGAGGAAGCTATAAGCTAGTGCGGACTCCACCCACTGGAGAGAGCGTAGACAGGAAAGTAGAGGCGGTGAAGACGCGGAGGGAGGAGAAGGATAGGCGATCTTCATACGGGAGATTGGGGAAATTACGATGGAAGAAAAAAACGATATTCCGTCAGGGCTAACGATAAGGACATGGCGACGATGATTAACCAGACATGGGGTTGTAAGGAGGGAGCGGGAGACAGTCTCCTCGAACGCCTAGAAAGATAAAAGAAAGATGGGATTAGGATCAAAAAACTCGATTTGGGCTTAAAAAGAATGGTCTTTAAATAGACTATGAAGTCTTCATGCATCACAGATCTAGGACCGTGAGTGTAAAGAGAGAAAGGAAGGGGCGGTGAACTCTTTTGCGAGGGAAAAGGAATCTGTTCGTTGGGGGGGGAGGAGAGGTTTTCGTCATGTGCGACTAGCACCTGTGGTGGAACCGTTCTCTCCGGCCCCACAGATCTAACGCATGGGCAAGAAAAAAGCAACAGGAAAAAAACAGCAGTCCAAAAGGGGAAAAGGAAAAAGAAAAACCAGAAAAAATACTTCGTCCGTCAGGACCTCGCTTCTAAGGACTCAAGTTGCGAAGTTGCGAAAAGGAGAGAGAATGTCTGTCCTGAGATCACGAAAAAACGAAAGATCGCGGGACTGAAAAACGTGGGGAGTTCCCTATGCTCAGCGATTAGAACCGGGGGCGAACCTGAGATGATCTGAAAGGCGGCCAAGCGGTCCGGGAAGGAGACTTCAAGAGGGAGGGACCAGATAGCACGAAGAAGGACAAGGTTCAAAAAAAAGGGTCGGGGGGCACTCCAAAAAATCTTCGAAAGTCTGGAAACATCAGAGTTCGATTATTCAAAGCTGAGGCTGACAAGGGGCACGCGGGAAGGAAAAGAGAGTCCTTTCCTTCTCCGACGAAGGGGGGAAAAATCAAACA
>Ga0179591_1207758_pt1 | contig 13831 bp, 16 predicted proteins | sample CZOMad2_1_08_16f_FD_182891 | JGI IMG/M metagenome (GOLD analysis project Ga0179591, IMG submission 182891) | Vadose zone soil fungal communities from Angelo Coast Range Reserve, California, USA - CZOMad2_1_08_16fungal (PacBio error correction) | ecosystem: Environmental > Terrestrial > Soil >...
CCAAGTAAGGAAAAGGGGGGTATGGTTCGCGGGACCAGAGAAGGAAGGAAATTTCACATCGGTCGTCACGCATAGAAACAACCGGATGCTCCAAGACAAAACAAAGAACGGGAATCATCTAGAAAGTATCGGGGGAAGTTCTTGAGGGGGGGGGAAAGGAAAAAGATTCACATTGAAGAAAAGAAGTCAAAAAATTAGGTCCAGACTTCGACGAATGGAGAAAAAGAGGTAATTCACAACAAAGGGAAGAACAAAGAAGTTCGACAGAGAAATACCTGTTAAGGCAAAACCGAGAAAAGTATAATACACCGCCTCTATTAGCTTCGGGAAGGGGCATGTAAGAAGTAAAGGGGAAAAGCCTGCCTTCTCTTATTGGGAATAAAGCCTGGGAGTATGAAGCCACGTCAAGAGGACGTGCGGGATTCTTTAGGTTAACGGGCTCCACAATGAGGCAACAACCAATTTAACTCGACAAGTAAGATGCTGAACGGGGCCCTCCTTCTTCTTAACGTCACAACATAAAACTGAGGGAAAGGGAGCTTCAACCAAAGGCCCAATAGGAAAGGTTCTAACCTGTAATGTCTTAGAGGGGAAAGAAGAGTTTGTCGTCAACTGGACGCAGGGAACCGGGGTAAGGGACGATTAAACTGCAGGCATGAAGTCCGACTAGACATCGCTGTAAATAGGTGCATGTGAAGAGGGGTCGACTGGGCCTACGCGTGAATGACCGGGGGGGTCGGGGAAACCCATGTCTGACCTCGGGACTCAGCATTGGACTAGGGAAAAAAAAAAAAAAGAACTAAGCTATTGGCCTCTTGGGAAGATGTCGTCTTAAGGAATTAATTCATCGATTAAATTGAGCCCGCAACATTGGCATCGAGAAACAGAATCCCCCGACCACCCGACAGAAAGGAGGAAGAACAGACTGGAGACCGTTTGGGGGGGATACAGACGATAAGCGTTAGAACGGGGATTTATGAAATGGTAAACTCATGTTTGAGGGAAAAAGGGGAGCCTCGAAATTCGAAGTTCTGTGTGGGTTGGAACGAGCAGACAGCTGAAACAACCCGATCGTCATGGAAGCAACAACGGAGAGGGCGACCGTGGCTAAGCTGCAAATTGGGGCGGTAGTCGGGAAACGGACGTTAGACTCTGTAAAAACCGTGAGTGTTTACTAGCAGTAATCGACTGAAAGTCAAATAGGAATTCAATGCAAGAGGGAAAGTGGAAAGGGTCAGGTACACTCTGAAGTGTCGGAGGGGGAAAAGGAGTGAACGGAACAGGAAATTCCAAAGCAAAAATTAAGCTTAGTACTTGGGGTTCTTACGGCCGGAGTGGGGTGAGCCATAATTCTTAACTAAAAACTCATAGATGAAGTAAGGGGAGAGGAAAGAAGCTAAAGAAAGCGTAGGAAGGGCTGGATGGAATTCAGAGGATGAGTCAATTTAGCAAAGGGCGATAAGCAGGCGGCATATGTATTAACGAAGAAAGAAGCCTTGACCCCTCCAGAATAAAGCCTGGGAAACAAACATAAAAGTTTCGGCTGGGGGACTTTGTATCGAAACGGGTGGGTCAAGATTGAAAGAAGACAGCAACTAAAAGTGAAGACATACCACAACAACTAGATGAAAATAGAAAAGTGTTGGGGAGAGGGCGCTCGGGGTGCCCAAAAATGAGCCTCCAAACCCGGGGCTAGGGGAAAGTTAGGGGGGAGGTGTCTTTGAGGAGAGAAGGAAGAAGAAACAGGTTGGGGGGGGGGCGGTAACGATAATGTCACGCCTCGTGCTGGAAGAAACAAAAAAACAACAGCAAAGAAAAAAGCAAGCGACGCAGCTAAGGTGGTTGGGACCCAGACGGGCGTCTTTATCAAAAGGGGAGGGGTGGGTATGGCGGACTCAACCAGGAGGCAGTCGTTCTCGGGTGAGGGACTCCGAGACACGTGCGGGAAATGTCTTGAGAAATTTGGGATACTTAGGGTCGAGAGGGGTGTGTTTGAACTGGGCCTTAAAAACAAATATCACGAATCTCACGATCAGATAGTGTTCAAAGAAGTCGCAAACAACGCTGGGGCCAAATCGTCACCGAAAGAACCAAAGAAGCAATGCACTCGCTGGGAAGCCAGATCTTCTGCGTGCGGGGAGGCATAAAGAAAGACGGAAAACCAACGCGAAAAAGTTCACCAGGAATAAAAGGATAAAAGAGGGGGCCAGAATCGGCCCAGTGCGACGACTGAAGCAACGGGCATTTCACACAAAATGAAAAAGAAGGAAACCCCGAGGATTTTGAAACAAAGGATAAAGCTGACCAGAGTAGGCGACAAAGTAAAACCAACATGAAATCACAAAAGACTGACTCGAAGGCGAAGAGGCCTGCGGCAAAGGGCGTGGCAATGTGGGGAGAACACATCTAGATCAACCAACAACACAAAAAAAAAATAGAGGGGGTTAGAAAAGCAGACCCTAAGCCGGAGCAGTGCAAGGTGAGGAAGTGAAGGGGTGCGTTTCCAGGGGGGGTTTTCCTTGTCATGAAGAAGCTCCAAGGGCAAACTTACCAAAGAACGAGTGGGGGATACGTGAAAGAAAAGAAACTGCAGGGTCGGGGGGTCAGGTTTTGGCAATAGGACGTCAAAAGATACGAGACAGACGGGTTGGTCAGAATGGGAGAATTACTGTCCATAAGTCACATATAGTATCTCAAGGAAAATCAGAGGGAAGGGGCTAACGTGGTTTTTTAGAGGGGGGAGGAGAAACGTTTGTGGGAGTTTATCACCAACGAGGGAATGATCGAGAATGCAGGCCTGAGGAAGGGGTCGACATAGGTACACAATGGCGGACGCCACAAAAAGAAATGGTCTCAATACCTCACCGAAGAGAAGGAACCGCCAACTATAACCGGAAACGGCACAGAGGGGTTGGGAGCGGAAAATCACAGTTGGGGGGATACAGACTAAAAACCGCGGGACCACAAAATGATGAAAGATTCAGAGGAAGGTGGTGGGTTGCCGGCTAAAGGTGGATGACGGTCCGAACGTGGATTTCTAAAAAAAAAAATTTCAAGATAAACAAAGGGCAAAAGCTGTCAAATAGCCTCGTGTTATGCAGCGAGGGGCCAGAAGTACGCTGCGAAAAGGAAAGAAGGGAATCAGAAGGGCTGGGGGGGGGTAAAAAGGGGATCTCCCGGTGTGTCTTTAGGAGACAAGACAAAACACCACCGTGAAAGAAAGGAAAGGAAAAAAAAAATAAATTGGCTTGAAAGAAGGGTAATTGGGTAACGTTCGGTATGCATAAAGCCATGAGCAAAGGATGTCAAAACGAAAGACACTACGAAAACCGGAGTTATAGACAGTGTAGAACAATAGCTCCTGAGCAGGCTCGTCGGAAGACAAGGGTCCGACGCTTTATCGCCTGAACACAAGAAAAAAAAGTGGGGTGATCCTGGGGTGAGCTGAAGAAGTGGAGAGCCGGTCCTGCACGATACGCCGCTCGGCCCCAGTTTGCACTGGGGAATAATGGCGGAAGAAGGTTGCATGTAGGTAACCAAAAGAAAGGGGGGAACCGGAAATGTAGAAAAGCCCATGTTGGAGCGACGCGGTCAGGCTAACAGGGGGGAGAAACGTCCAAAAAAAGGACGCTAGACGTTAAAGTACACGCGGAGACCCTACAGAGGTAATGTATCGAAAATCGCCAGGATGCGGAATCCAATTGAAGCCTAAGTCGTTTGGAATGTTTTCAATCTCTCTCTCGTCTCCAAAGAAAAAAGGGATTCTAAGAGGTAGTATAAAAGCGCGTCGAAAAAGGGGGGGAGAGTTTTACAATCTGGGTCGCGAAACGCTAGTACGCTCCATCGAGGGCGAGGAGCTTAGTGCTGATGAGCGAAATTCTTTTAGGGACCTTAAGTTTGCCTGCTGGAAGGTCAAACGGAATAATGCGGGTAAAAGAGGAAAGCAATGGAAAGTCATAAAGTAAGCAAGAAAAAGGGAAGCCTACACCTATAAAGAATGAATTCGTCTCCACTCTGCAACTGGTAAAAAAAATGGGGTTCCGAGGCATGTGGGAAAGGAAAAAAAACAAGACTTACGGCGATTTCAACGCCTCCATTAAAGGGAGAGGTGAGTCAAAAAGGGGAACTGCTCCCGCCTCCGGAAGGGAGAGCTGTAAGATAAGGTGGGAAAGGAGAGTCGTTGACGGACCACTCTAGGCGTGCGTCGTAGAAAAAAATCGAAAAATAGGGGGAGGTAAAAAGGCGCATTGTCTCTCGGAAAGGCAGAGGCTTTGGGGGGTTCTAGTCCCCAGGTCTCAAGATGTGGGAGAAAAGGTGAAGAAGAGAAGAGAAAGGGAAAAAAAGGGTGTTCTAAGTGCTAGAGGGTAACCAGACGGACGCCTTTGAGTTGTGGGGACGAAGGGCAACGAAATAATTAAGGTCAAAAGGTACGGAGAGAGTCAAAATGCAAGAGCAAGAAAAAGAGAGAGAATACGAAGGGAACGGGGTGATCCAGTTGGAGTTAGGGAACTCTCCGATTCGCTTATATATTTCAATTACAGGGGGAGTTTGGAGGGTGAGAAAAGGGGACGCCAGGAGAAGGGGGAGCGAAAAAAAAATATCAGGGGGGGTCTGCCTTGGCCAGTCATTTTGACTAGAAAAAGGCCGTGGGGGGGGGGAAGGGGAAGAAATCAACCGCCAAACTTCTCGAGAGCCAGAGAGAGGAAAGTATGGATACGTTTTGGGGAGATTGACGAGATTGTAAACGGGAGAGACTAAAGATCCGTGCTCTTGTGGAGAGGGACAAAAGCGAAGGAATCCTGGGCGAAATGTCGAATGCTCGGATTCGTTTTAAGGGGGATTCGGCGGGGGAACCCAGAAGCATCTACCTAAACCAGAAACATTCGGAACATGGGGAGGGATTCGGGTTCTGCTGTGGTCCAGAAAGGGCCGGACGGAAAAAAGGGGGAACGAAAAGGAAAAAGAAAAAAGCTAAAGGAAAAAAAAAGGAGAAGAAAATATGCTAAAAGGGATCGTGAAAAATGAAAGGATATTCTTTAGGCGCAGCGAGGATTACTCATCAGTACCGGGAGCCTCTCGGGGAGGAAATACCTGTTAAACGCTTACTGTAGAAAAAGAGGGCGACAAAACGGTTTTTCTGTAAGATAAAAAAGAGTCGAAGAGAACATGGAAAGCGAGAAAGGAGAAATACGGCAAAGGAAAAACGGCTCAGGTGTATTGAAAAGACGAGGACGGCAAGCCAGACTGTCAAGAGGTTTCAAAAAAGCTTAGACTCTGGGACCAAGACAAAGATCGGCATAAGAATCACGTGCGGAGTCAGAAAACAGACTTAACTTTCAGGACAAGGAAAAGAGGGAAGCGTTTGAGAAAAGTCTCCCCACCAGGGGCCCAAAAGCTCACTCAGGACAGAAAGGAATCAGGGACCCCTCTGGCAAAGCGAATCGAAATGAACCCACACCAAAACACATTCCTCGCTCTAATCCTTTGAGAGGGTCAGCGCGGGAGAAGTATTAAACGGAAGCAGGTAAATCCTCCTTGAGCAGTTCTCATGCGAGCGGAAGCAAATACAGTGCCTTAGAGGGGGGGTGCTTCCAAAAGTAGAGTGCAACTCCAAAGAAGACTCTTCAGTCGGGTCGTTCAGCAAATGAGCAAAACACTGGGTAAACAGAAGAAGTCCAGCGGAGGAAAGGGGAGCACAGAAATAAAACTGGGCGACTAATAAAAAGAGAGGACTTAAATTGCACGCAGGGCGAGGAAAAGGAAAAAACGCATCCAAAAGGCAGAAGGTCGAAGAGAGAGGGCCGCTCTAAAGTTGGTTAGTCAAATGGCACTGGAAACTGAGGGTACAGAAAGAAAGAAGGAGTCTGGTCGCCAGTGTACCAGTCATAGAAAGTCCTGGGGAGGAGGGATATTTTTTCGCGAAGCAATTCAGTACAAAGGGATTAAACGCAAAAAAATAGAAGATGGAAAAAGTGGGGAACAGGGAACAGACTCCTATCTCTGCGAGAGAAAAGGTATCCATGGCCATAGGAGAAAAGGAACCGGAGAAGGAGGGGGATAAGAAAAAAAAAAAGAGGACACACATTCCCCACAGAGACACCGGTTTGAATCGCAGGGGGAGAGACAAAGGGGAAGAGTGAAGGAAATCAAAGGTAGAGGTGGAGGGAAAATTGGACAGAAAGGATTTGGGGACAATCAGCTTGATCGATCATCGCTCCTAAAAATAAAAAGAGCGTCGGGCAGCCGGATGATTTTTCGGGCTTAACCCTGGACATTTTAGAAGGTAAAGGAGGATCGTTATAGGAAAGAAGAGTGAGTAAAGGCAAAGAAGTTGTGGAAGGGCATTCTCACCGTAAACGCGTCCAAGAGAGGGGAGAACAGGGGAGGAGAATTTTCAAGGTACCGTACAACCATAATAGTCTTTCCTTAAAAAGATTAATGCACGGGATGTAGGAATCGGATAACAGGGGAAAAAGAGAGGAAGTGTGGGGACGACTTAGGGGTGAGACAGAAAGGAGAAACCTATATATGGAACCAATGGGTCTTGCCGTGTCATTCAGTGTCGATAAGGTGAGTCTTGATGGGGAAATAAGGAGAAGTCAATGGATAAGGCGAAGAGGGAGAATAAAGTCTGGGAGGGGCTTGTCTTAGAGAAGAGAGAAAAGAATACCTCAAATGGAACAAGAAAGGAAAACGAACATTTCAGGATGGGCGTTGGCGGGGGACAGAGAAAAAGGGGTTTTTTTTAGGTGAAAGACAAGGAAAGGAGTAAGAAGGGGGAAAAAAAACGGAAAAGAGGAGAGTCGCAGAGGGGGGGGAAACGGGGCTGGAGGGGACCGACTCATTCTGGGGCGCATACGGGAGGGAAAAGGTTCTGAGGGGAGGAAGGTGGAGGGTAAGGGGCCACCGAAAGAAGTTGTTTAGAAGAAAGTGAAATACAACGATAAAGTCAACCACCAACACCATCGCCTCGATAAGAAAGCCTAGGGTTGGGGGGAAAAGCGTTGCGTCCAGTAAAAACTGGACGTTTGGGGAAGGAAGGGAAAAAAAGCATTCTTAGAAGAGGAAAAGGGGGGTCTTTTGCTTCTGATCAAACGGTCTTTCGGAAACTTGGAATAATTGCTTGCGGCGAAGTAGGGTTTTAAGAAGTAGTGAAAAAGCGCGAAGATCGTCATTCCATCGTTTTAAGTTCAACGAAACCAACCTTGTGAAAGAATCACGATAAAACAAAAAAGCGAGAAATAAGAAAGCTGGTCAAGCTAGTGATATAGGTTTCATCTCTAACAACTTCCGGAGAAAAAGGTCCAAAGGAAAAATCCGGAAGTTGATTATAATAAAGAACCGTCGGCCCAGGAGATACAAAAACGTTACATCACGCGGGATTTTCAAAAGGGAGCGTCACGAAGAAATACCTCGTAGGGGGGGGTCTCGGAAGGAGGAAATATACAGACGGCGCAGAGTCGGAGGAAAACCAAATCAACTAACACTACATATCTACTAGTCTGCTCGACGCTTCCGAGGGACGGATTTTTTCTACAAACAACAGCCTCGAAACAAAAACAGGGTGAGAATTTTGGGGGAAAAATGGAAAACACTGCGAAAAATATACAGAATAGGCGGGGGGAAGGGTGATTAAGCTGGGGGTCCTGGTTAAATGAAGACGGAGGCGGCAATATGGGCCAACGCGGAGGCTTAAGAGGAGGGGACAGCACCCAATAAGAGGGTGCGAGAGCATTCTGTCAATTCGAGAGAGGGTAGGGGCAACGTGTCCTCAGAAGGGACAGACGAGTGAATATCTAAGAGAAGGGAGGGAAGGTTTCCGATGTGGAACGTACTTCGTATAGACTGACTCCAGACTATACAAAGAAATCAACTCCGGGAACAGTCGGATTGCGAGAAAAAAAATTGGGTTGGTTTAGATAATTTTTCTAGAGTGGGCGCGGATCAGCCAAAGAGGGGAATGAGACTTGAGCTGCGGAGTTAGGGAAACCGAGCGGAAAAAAAAGAAAAAAAAAGCAATTAGTAAAGAATGCTCTCGAAAACCGCATCACCGTTGGAGCTGATTCCAGAAAAAACCTAACCTAGGCAAGGAAATGTGGACTCCTGAAGAATGGGGGGGAAAAAATACTCAACCTGACGCAAACAGAGCGGACAAAATGAGACGTGGGTTTTGGTTGGCCGGAACTCTAAAGCCTAGGCCCCAACAAAAGGGAAGAGCAAGAAAAGAAAAGGAGCACGAAGAATTGTCCAAAAAAAAAGTGGGTCCTGAAAAAGAGACTTTTTTACCGCAAGTGCCGCTCGACCAAAAAAGGGCTGCTCAAGAAAGGGCTTGGTTTTGAGGTGAAGAGAAAAGGAGGGCTTCTTAGTAATCCCAAAAAGAAAAAAAAACGACCAGACGAAGTACTTTCTCAGTTGGGTCCTATGGGAAGGAAGTCCGCTGCAGAGCACTCTACATATGAAAAAAAGGGTTAATTGCGCGTGCGACTGCTTCCATTGAGAAAAGGAAGAGGCTCGAAATCGCTCTCCAGGAGAAGGAAGAGGAAGAGAAAGCCAAATTTGGGGGTGGAAATGGGGTGAAGTACGAACTACCGGAAGTGTACTCAAAAAGGCGAAGAGCTCTTTTCACTTTTATAACTGTTTACTCAAGTGGACTTGGATAAAATCAACAGACAAAGAAGGGGGGTCAAAAGACGGGGTCTAGTCCCCCATTTTATATCTCTGATGTCCGATAAGACTGAGCCTGAAAAAAATAAAAGGTTAGTACGAAGGGAAAGGGACCTCTCGAACAATAACAGAAACGGAAAGACAAAATGGCAAAGGGGATGGAACGAGAGAAGAAACATCAATCTAACCGGTAATAATACCGAGAGAGGGGTGGATGTTGTACAGCGGACGAGCTAACGCCACAAACCGGAAGAATCGCACAAATAGAGGGATCCGAGGGAAGGAAAATTGATTGGAAATCGGGATCTCAAAGAAAAAAGAGAAAAAAATTATCCATCGGGGCTCGGTGTATCCTAAACACGTTCAGACAGGCGTGTGCGAGAAGGTAGGCAAGATGTCAATTGTAAGAGAAATTAAGGGGGGAGAGACGGCTGACATAGAGGCCAGTAGAGCAAGACCGAAACTTAGAAAAGGCGGAACTTCTGTCAACAGGCGTACATCAAAGATTGAAAAGAACGCGAGGGCATGCATGGGGAGTGGCCGACGGGAAGTGGAAAGGATCGAAGAGGAGTCCGTAGCGCGCAAAGGGAATTCAAACGCAGCGTACAGCGAGGGTCGATCGCAGTTGAAAGTCGAAAAAAACTGTACTTGAGGGTCAAGAGTGGGTCCTAATCGGTATCGGTGGAAAGATCTCTTCCTCGAAGAGGAAGAAAGCAGGGGAAAAAATATAGCTGGAAAACCTTGTTTGCAGGGTGGGGCGAGCAGTCAATTTAAAAATGGAGGGGGGAAGCGGGGGGAAAAGGTAAAGACGAGGAGGAATCTTCAAGAAAATTAACTCGGAATCGAAGCGAGTTCCCAGGGTTTTTACGATTTTCTGAAGCGGGGGAAGGACGTCCAGAAATCCGCGACGAAAGAAAGGGAGGTCAGAAATCCGATCAACCCATCCATGTATTTCATAGCGAATCCATCGGCGAAGGAGAAAAGGGACACTGCAGTTTAAAATAGATGATATGAATTGGGACGGACTCAAAACGTCTTAGAATAGGGAAGCCTCTTGCCGTTGCTTTCAATAGGGGGAAGAAAGGAAATAAGTTTTTTGAAAAGAGCGTTAAGGAATCTTGCCCGATAGTTGCTGCAGGAAGTGGGCAGGGAGGGGTGCCGTCAGGTTGGTACCAAAACCAAAAGATCCGGACGAAAACGTAAGCCGAAGGACGGGAACGAGCCTTATTCTGATGGCGATACGCGCAACGTTGATATCAAAAGAAAGGGGAAAAATAGGGTAAATGAAGGGTAAGACGGCTCTGGGGCCGGAGGATACTCACGCGCTGAGGTGGCGCCGTTGGAAAGGAGAAGGAAAAGGGATCGTATTCGTTTCTATCATAAGTGAGAGAAAGGCAAGAACGGGTGACCCCCTCCCGCCACGCTCGAAGGGTCGTTCAGAACTTATTTAGAATGGAAGGAAAGGAAATACGGCCGAAGGAAGGGAAATCGAACGCTATAGGAGATCAACAACTTATTGTGGGAAAAAGAAATGAGAGCTTGGGAATCTTCGGGTAGGAAAAGTTCGTCCGTAAACAAAAAGGACAGGAAAAAAGGTTGAGCAGACGAACGTTCTGGAGGGTAGGTAATCAGGAACAACGCAGTTCAACGAGAGCAACAAGCCTAACGGGACGGAGAGACGAATAACTTCGCAACCTAGGACGAGGGGTATTTTCGTCTGGTCAAAAAGAATCGAAGAAAAGTAAAAGAAAAGTTGACAGCCAGAGGGGGAGACCGAAATCAGGCTCCATAAATCGCAAAATCAGAAGATTGCTACGAAAAGAAGGGGTAAAGGGGGGGACATATTCCAAGGGCGGGAGGGGTATAGGGGTAAAACAAAGGGTGCAACGCAAAGACGCAGCCCCTATTAGGGTCCGAGGTCACTGGAGCCCAAGGGGGAGACAATAGAAAATGACTCAATGAAGCATGAACAGTATGAAGGGAGATCCGGGGGGGGGGTCTCGCTCCAATGGAAGGTGAACGAAGAGGTCAACTATCCTCTTGTGCGCTGAAAGCATAACAGGGACGCTCCGAATGACCTCCGGAAAGGCTGTGGTCTGACCATTATGATGAAGACCCGAACTCAGAAAAGTGCTTCTTCTCGAAACTTCGCCAAGATAACGCTTAGAGGGAAGCGGACTTTTCAACGTTGACAAACAATTCTGGTCCGGGAAGACTCGAAGAAACAAAAATCTACAAGAAAAAGCGGAGGAGAAAGGCGGAAGGGCCCTCCTGTTAGTAAAGGAAACTATGGAGAGTAATCTAGACGGGGGGTCTCAAAGAGAAAAAGGGAAGGGAGACACGGTGTAGAGACTGCACCTACGAAGGAGGGAGAAGAAAACAGTGCTCATAAAAAGGGAATCGGCAGCAGTGGTTGGCAAAAACGGGCCTCGCTGGGAAGAAAGACACGGGCAGTAAAAAAGCTACAGAAAAGAGAAATAGTGGGACGACAAGGAACTCGGAAAGAGATCATCTCCTATAACGGTAAAACTGCGAGAACGCAAGGGAACCTGGTATAGGGGGGAAAGCTGCCTAAAGTTATACAGAACAAGAATGGGGAGTTAGGAGCGAATCTCACTGATGGGGATTCTTTTCTTGGGAGCGTATTGGTAGGGAGAGATGTAAACAATTGGGGTCGACTAAGGGAAAAGAGATTTTTGCGCAGCGAGGGGGGGGAAGAACCGATAAAATAGGAAACAAATACAAACGCTAACGCAAGGAGGAGGACGGAAGGGCAGGAAACTGCCATTGTGGCGTGGCGGGGAAGAGGATCGGTATCGTGAGAAGCGTCTTCTTAAGCCCCGGGGATTACGGAGCAAATTCTCGAAGACCCGTAAGCCTGCGATATAGAAAGGAAAGCCGGGGCGGAAGCCTTGTCCCCAGTTAGGGGACGAAAGAAGACGCTTTGGGCAGTAGGAAACAAGAAACCGAAATGAAGAAAAAAAGATTAAAGTGAAAAACGGCAAAGAGGTAGCGTCCGGGGTTTGGAGGGACAAAGGGGGGAGGTTTTTACATGATACGAAGCAACAGGAGAAATTTCACCAAAAGGGCTGGAAAGGAGACCCGGCTCCTAACCTCTTTGGTAGTTATCGAGGAGGAAGCGGAAGAAAAACCGTGACAGGGAGCCAGGCAAGCAGTAATCCTCTCGTCTTCGGCTGGCGAGAGAAGAGAAGGTGACCCCATGACTTCGAAAGTCATACAATACCGTAGAAAAGGCGGCTGGCTTTGCGGAGGAAGCGAAGGGGTGGGGGGAGGGAAGAGACATCAAGGGACTTAAAAAGGACAAAAAGACGCGGGGGGAGGATGACGGCTGAAGCCTTGTTTGGGGGGAGGGCGGCTCGGACCCAAAGCGGGAATTCTCATCCCGGTGTCGAAACATGTCCGGGTTCGTTGGATGGTCGGGAGGGAAAAGGGGGGGGTGTCGAAATAAAGGGAAAGTGAAAAACAAGGGCTTAGAACAACAAAAAAAACATCACTAGGAATTATCAGAAATGGTTGGGAGGAAAAACGTTGGAAGGATTGAGCCAAGGGAAAGGGGGATGGAGGACAAACAAGGCGGAGGAGGAGATAGTTTTCGGTTTCTTCGTCCACGGGACTGGTGAGAGACAAGAGGGGGGACGGGCTCTGGGGTGGCGCTTCCGTCGAAAAAAGAAACGACTCAACGATCCATTCCCGCGTTTGGTTGACTCAAAAATCGCCACCAAAAGTTTAGAAAAGACGAAAAATCACAACAACGGCGCAAAAGAATCGAGGAAATAACGGGGGCTCGGAAGTAAAAAGGAGAGGAGAAGCACACGGCTGGAAAATCTGTCCAAACTTTCCCCGAACTGGAAATTGAGGTGGAAGAACAAAGGGAGAACAGATAGGAAGACGGTGTTAAAATCACAGCTGTTCGACACGCCCTTTCAACTAAATGCCCCCTCGTTGCCCTCGACAGATCGACCGCCAATAGAGTTCAAACGCAACAACCCGCGTAGGGGTTTCGTCCAAAAGAAAAGGGTAGATTACCACGTAGGCGAAGGGAACAACTATGAAAAAAAGAAAAATTAATCCACTCCGGTAGGACGCACGGAGGACAAATGGAGGGAAGAACTTGGGATGTATTGTTTTGAGAATATATGACACACAACTTGGGGAAGGAAAAAGAAGAGGTTTTTTAAGAAAAAACTCGCAAGGGGGGGGGGAAAAAGTGAGAGAAGAGGGGAATGAAGGGGGTGGGGAGTGAAGGGGGGTGGTCCCTTTTACAGAGTTGGAAGGCAGACGGGGAATAAAAAGGCGGGCGGCCAGAAAAAAAGAAAGTGATAAGGAAGCTGCTTGAAAGGGCGATGAAATAGAAAGGGGGTAACGGTCAATCGCCTGGTCGAGGAAAGAGACCCTAACTAGAGAAGGCTTTAAAGGTGGACGGGGGACCAGAGGAAAGGACAGAGGAAGAGATGAAAGGAAAGTCGAGAGGGATGCAGAGAGGGGGTAGACGAGCTTGGGGGGGGGGATCGGACGGGGGGGGCTCAACGGGGTGGGGAGGCTGTTTAACTGCACCACAACATACTGGCTGATTGGCAAGAGGGTAGAAGTAGGGTGATCCCGATCAGGGGACCAAAACTCGAAAACCAAAAAGGGGACGAATGGCGATCCCAAAGTTCTAAGGAGAACACGGCAAATACGCAACTATGAAACAATTTGGACGCAGGAGAGGGGGAAAGGTTGGGGGCTGAAAACAAAGCAAACATATGCAGGAGAAGGAAGGGAAGGTTTGTGGGGGTTACCGAACGACCGCGTCAGGAAACCCCCAAAAACCACCGGGAAGCCCGTAAGGAACAGCCAAAGGCAGAAGAAAAAACATTTATTGGGGAAGGGCCTTCAGTAGGACGTTGACCAAACAGACGCGAAAAATCTAAATAATCCGCATGCTGGGGGGGGCGGGTAGGGGGGGGAAGCGATACGACGGTTTAAGTGGTAAGGAAAGAAAAAAGACGTTTCCGCCGGAAATCTCCAAAGCCGAAAAGAGGTTTCCCGAAAAGGGGTGAGGCCGGGGGAGGGGAAAGCGAAAGGGAAAAACGCATCACTAGAAGAGGACCGCGCCGTGAGGTATTGGAAGAGGGGGATTCAGGGGGACTCAAGGGAGAGAGGC
>Ga0179591_1231703_pt1 | contig 13830 bp, 20 predicted proteins | sample CZOMad2_1_08_16f_FD_182891 | JGI IMG/M metagenome (GOLD analysis project Ga0179591, IMG submission 182891) | Vadose zone soil fungal communities from Angelo Coast Range Reserve, California, USA - CZOMad2_1_08_16fungal (PacBio error correction) | ecosystem: Environmental > Terrestrial > Soil >...
ACCCAGCGAATCAAAAACTACCCAAATCCGCCTCGGCCAAAGAACTCGAGCTCTTCCTTAAGGCTAAGAAGGGAATACTGCTGCGGTCCAAGCTGGAAAAGGTACAACGGAACTCCTCGAGCAGTAACCGTCAATCATTGTTCAGGCAGAGGAACTGGAAAACGGTGTGAGGTATAGCCTACAGAATGCGGAAAACCGGGGATTGCGGCATCAAAACTCAACTAGGGAGAGAGGATACTGCGAAACGAAGGGGGAAGAAACGTAGGGGTCCTTACACAGTGGGAAGACGGGAAAGGGCTTAACAAGGAACCGGTTAAAAGGTGGAGAAAGTCGACTATAAACGTGGGAAAAAGTGGATGGCAGCAAGAGAGTCAGGGAAGAGAGAAGAAGACTCAGAAAGAGGGGGGGGCAAGGGGGGGGGCAACGGAGAAGGGGGGCGGTTTGGGGGAAGCACAGGGGGACGGGGTAAACAAAAGCACAAGGACCGGGGGAGGGTTCGTCTTTTTGGAGGGGGGGGTACAAAGTTTTGGAGTCTAGGAAATAGTCGTTGGGTAGTTAAAGAAAAAGAAAGGAGTCGTTCCAATGCCCCTGGACGAACAGGGGGCGAAAAAACGGCAGATGAGTCCGGAACAGCAGAGAGATGGCTTTCTTCGGTCAAGTGGGGAACAGAACGGAGGAGGAAAGAAGGGTGGAAAATACCGTCAGGAAGGTCTCGAAATGGAACAAGTTGGTGGAAAAGGTAACCATTCCAAAAAAGCTGGGAAGGTACACGCACCGAAGAGAACACACGTATGGCGTTCAGTCTGGGAGAAAAAAGGACCCAACAGAGGCTCTGACGGACGAGAGGAGGGCCGGCCCGCGGCCGGAACGGTAAGGCAACGCCTCGGGGGGAAAACAGGAGAACAAGGAACAGCAGCTTGGGGGTACCGCGCGGGGAAAATAAACGAAGCAAAGGAAATAGGACAATCCTCTCCTCCTATTCTAAAAAGGAAAAAAAGGTACGAAGTAATATATACTCGACAAGGGGTAAAAAAAAAAAAGTATTCAAGAAAGTTGTGTCTGAAATGATGGGGGTGAATGGCTCGGATTGAATTCAATTTGGGGTCTGGTCGTTGAACGTATGAGGAGTTTCTGATCACTTGGCGGGCGCGCTGGAAGGAAAGGCTAAGAAGGTCAGGGAGGGGTGGAGGGCGGCGATTTAATATGGAGGTGGGGGGGAAAAAAGAGGGCGGAATAGGAACATGAGCAGTCCCCTCAGATGTGGTGGGTTGAGCAGGAAGGACGGTACTGAAAAGATGGCGCGGTATAAATCATTGCCGAGTAAAAGAAGACTGGGGATAGAAATGGGGGGACTCGAAGGGAAGAACAGGAGGGGGGTGCGTTGGGGGATCGAGATTTCGCAAAGCAGACGGGGAATTCGCTAGGGAATTCTTTGCAGAAGGGGACAACGTATGAGGAAAAAGGCGCAGTCTCAGATGGAAAGGTCAGTTACGGGAACCCGGAAAGGAAAACCGAACCACCTTATGGGAAACCGGGATCACCTAGATCGGAGCCTGTGAAGGTTGAAGGCGGCGCAGCTTGAAAAAAAAGAGGAACTACGGGAAGCGGGAACACACGAAGAGAAAATCAAAATCATCAGGCAACTTTTCGGATGGGGAAATCTGCTCAAAGGGCCATATAAAAAAAAAAAACAAAAGGAGGTATGGCAAAAGGGAGAATGTGCGCCAGGAGTTGGCAAAGGAAAAAATCTTTTCAAGGATGCTTAGCGCTGGTGGTGGAAAACCAAGAAAAAGTGATTCCTCCAGCTCTCACCGGAAGGCGAGCATGATTGGATCGCTAACCAAAAACATGGGGCTTTTGCGAAAAAGGTACCGTCCAAGGACTTGCAAGAAGACAGAAGAAACGAGCCTCGAACAAGAAAAGGGAACTACCCTTCCCAAGATCCGTCAGTAGGCCCCTACCCTCTAAAAAAAGAGCAAAAACACCGTTTTCCCTCTATGACAGTTAAAATCCCAAGGCCCCTCACGGGTAAAAAAAAAGAACTAGGCGTTTAAAAAGGCGCTTAAATCTGACTAAGTGTACAATCTCTCCAGAAAAGGCTCGTAATGTGGTGGAGCTCAAGAGGTGAGCTATGGGCAGATAAATTGGAAAAGAAACAGCACGCGCAGACAACATAGGGAATACAACAAGGAACCGTCGCAACCCAGATTGACGCCAGGACCAGTACCCTCAACGTGGAAACGCAGGCCAAAAACTCCCAAGAAAAAATTTAAAACCAACGCAAAGAAGTCACTGCCTCATGGAGCTGGGGAAAAGGAGGCCACACACAACTTAGCGAGCGGGGCATTTGTCAAGGCGCACGGAAGAGGCGATTGTGGAACGCTAAGTTTACGTCTGAAAAGGACGTAGGCTACCCAGCTTGGCTGCTGGAAAAGCCTGCGGGGGGGACCGTCGGGCTTGCTGAAAAAGTTTGATCCAAGGGAAAGCCACGCGCGCTGGAAAAATCCGATCAATCCCGGCCTCCGAAGGCAACGTGGGAATTCGACGGATACAGACACTGAGGAGGTCTTTGCCAATGGGTCAGTAAAATGATGGGACTTGTTGACACAGGGATCAAAACCAAGGCCATTAGTTCAGCGAGGTAGTTCCAATCGAGGGGGGAAATAGGAGGGGCGCGGAAAAAAGTATCCGAAACGAAAAAAAATGAGTCCAGGCCAACCATTCGGGAAAAGGAAATCACTGCGTGGGAGTTGCGGCCGGGGGGGAGACGGGAAATGTCCAAAATAAATAAAAAAAAGACAGGATTTTCCGGACGACGATTGCCAAAACGAGAAAACTCCCAAAAAAAGACCGGGGGGGGGAAACGAATGACCCGGGTGCGGGGGTGGGAACCCAAGGGAGGAATAACATCGAGAACCAATCCGAAGAGGGAACCGAAGAAGAGAGCTATGGTCGTCTGCTCCGGGCCTGAAGCAGGGCTGCCAAAGAAAAGTGGAAAACGATTCGGAAACCTAAGCCCAAAAGGGGCAGTACCAAAAGTTTCACCGTTTGAAAACTGCCGAATGACATAAAATTTGTTTTCGTGGTAAGAGACTCCATAGACGTCGAAAACAGCGTGGTTCCGTCAAACTCATCAAAAGAAAAACCCGTGATAGTGACTGACCCTAGAAGATACGGGCTAAATTTTTACCAACCAATCTCTTGGTATCTTACCAAACAAATTTAAAAGAGTGATTCTTCAGGCTGCATACCAAGGTTAACCCTTTGAAACGATTCAGGTAGGGGGAACCCTGAACGGGGGGCAGGGGGAATTTCAGCCTATGTCGGCTCTCGGACAGCGGAAAAAGAGCCCTAAAAAGGGACTCGGGCATCGGAAAACTTATTGGGAGAGGGGTGGGTCAGGCACCGGAGGGTGGGACAAGTCAGCTCGTGAGATTTCGTGAAAAAATTGGGAGTTCTCTTTGTTGCAAAAGGTGCGGGGTCCACTGAAACGGATTCGTTTGGGAGTGCTTCAAATTGGGGGTGTAATTCGTCGGTCAAGGGAAGCATTCACGAACGAGGTCGAAATAAGGGGCAGAACTGGGCGGAAAAATAAGGGAAGGGGAGGAGGATACTTTTCAAGACCGGGGAGATGACCACAAAGTTGGGGAACTATCCGTACTTGATCAAGGCAGGAAAGGCGTGGAAAGTCAGGGAAAAAAAAGGCTCCACTGGTAAGCAAAGAGGACCTCCAGGTGGTTCCTCTGGGGATCCGGCGAAAAAGGGTGAAGGGGAGCCCTGGTGCTTTATCGTGCCAATCGGGCAAAAAAAGGGGGTCAAGCGGTATTGTAAGAATCACTAAGGGAACCATCTTATTTGGACATAAAAAAAGATGGGGGCTCCTACTACTGGGTGAATCCAGACGCTTCCAATCCAAAGGAGAGAAGAAAAAGGAAAATGGGGGGGGGGGGGGGGGGGGCACAGTAAAAATAGTAAAATTCTCCTCACAGTGTTTTACGCAGTCTTCGATAATTTAGTCGGTTAAACAGTAAGCGGGGTTAAAGAGAGGGGGGGGAGGGTTAAATTGGAAGAGGGGTTGCTATAACGTGCAAAGTACATCAGGTCGAGGTACTGGGAGCAAAAAATCGCAGGCCTATTGGGGGGCACGCTAGCATCACGCGGGGGGTAGGCGGCGGGTCCTAGCTTTCTTGGTTCGTGACGTCTCAAAAAGAGAGACAAAAGAGTGGGGTTTTGTTTTCCAAACATCAATTTGGTATTCGCTTTTGAGAATGAGTTCCGCACATGAGTGCAAAAAAAAACGGAGAACAAACTTCCCACAAAAAGGTTTTGGAGGGATACGGCCATTGGGAGGGAAGTTGACTCTAGGGAAAAAGCGGGGGGATTTTGGGCGAGGGTGGGAATGCGGGGAGCAGCATGTGGAGAAGGCGGGAAGGCCTTTCTTTTATCTTCGTTACGGGAACCGGAACTAGGGGGGAATAAATGTCCTGCGGGAAATTCAATCACAAAAAAATTTATTTTCACAGGGGGATCGTCACCGAGATAGAGGATACATCTGTTGGCCAGAGGGGATTTGAAAAAAGGAAATAGACTGGTGCGAACACACGAAGAGAAATGCAGGACAGGGAACAAATGCGTTCTGGAAAGCTCATGCGCCAAAAGAGACTCTCAAACAACAAAGGAGGGGGAAAGAAGGAGTGACCCTTTCCCAAGCAGAACGTGGATGGAGTATAGGAGGAGGGGGGTTCCCTCCAAAAAGTACGTCAGTCCTCCGCCTCAAAGAACAAGGTCACCGCCTGTATGATAGGATACGCTCAAGGAAGACAAGGGTTTCTTTCTGGCAGTACCGGACAATTGTAGAACCGAGAAGTAGGGGAATTGGGTCCAGCCAAAACAGAGCATAAGAACCTACCACTACAACCATTCAACTCTGATCCACGATCTTGCAGGAAAGTAAAATCATCGAAAGAAAAAAAAAAAAACTTATTTCATCGATCCAATTTCGAGGCCGTCTCTCGAAAAGGGAGGGAGAAGTGAGCAGCGTAACCGGCTGAACTCAGGGGAGCATGGACTCATTCGCAAAAAAGAATTTAGGTTGATCTAAAGAAAGGGGGGGGAAAAAAGACGCATTGAGGGGGAAGAAAGAAGGGAAAAGACAAACGTCACGCAGAGGAAGGGAAGAGGGGAAAAAAGCGGCCTGGGAAGTGAAAGACGTCAAATGAAAGCGGGGCACTCAAGGCCAAAAAAGGAAAAATGAAAGCTTATTCCGGGCCCCCACACAGAGAAGGGGCTTGTCCGGCCGCAAAAGGGAGCTGACTCAAGTTCTTACAAACGCTTTGATCGTCGTAGACTCTTAGGTGGGGGGAGATTTCCCACAAGCCCTGGAGATGGAAGCGGCCGGTGTCAGGATTCAAACGGAGACGACCCAGCATGCTGTTAAAAAGCACGGGGAAAGTGGCTGCTAAAATAGGGGAGACCATGAGGGGAGGGAACGCGGGCCACTCAAACGATCCCTTAAACGCGCCTCGTGAAGCGGGTGACCTTCGACGGGATAAAAAATGAAAGAAAGGGCGTATTTCCTTGCAGAGACAGGTGAAATGGGAAGAAAAAAAAGTTAGTCCGCCGATAACGCGTGAGGTAAATAGGAAGGGTGGGGAGGAAGCTTGGTCTGATGTAGAAAAAACGTTCGGAAGAAGAAAGCTCTCGTTTCACTGCCCAGGCAGAAAAGGAGGGGAGAGCGGGCGAAGGGGGCAAGGAGTCCATGGGGTTAACGACGAATTCAAATGAACGAAGCTCCAACGAAGAGTGTTAAGGAGAAACGATCCAAGATGACTCCCAAAACTACCAAAACAAACGAAAAAGATGAAAAAATGACGGTTGGTGTTAAACCCTCAGTGCGGCGCAAACCCACAGAACTCAAGGATGCCCGAAGAACTCAGGCTAGGGAAGTCGGGGAAAGAGAGTCTTATCTTCAACTGCCAATTAATGCAAGGAGGTCAACGTAAATAATCGCGATACGTAAAAAGGTGTCAGGGGGGAAGTTGACCTTCCCCGGAAAGAAAAGGGGGGAGGTTGGGTAAGGGCGACCAAAGAGACTTCATAACCTCGTGGACCAGCTTAGATCTCTCAAAAAAAAAGGAAAAGGAGGAGAAAATATATATCTGGGGACCCACGGCAGGGTCCGGGTGGAGTATCTCCCAAAAAAAATAAAAAGTGGGAATCCGGGTAATGAAAGGGTACAAGTAACTTTAACAACTGTGGCGCTCCTAGGATGGGAAGAGGGGGGAAAAGAAAACTGGAGTTGAAAGTGGGGGGCACCTGAAAGTCGCGCTCTGATAAGACCATGCCTCTGGCGGCGGGCAGCGGGGCGAGGGGGGGCAATGTTTGTCTTCACCCATCCGCGGCCAAAAGGGGTCAAGAGGGGCTTTGGTGCGTCCTTTGTAGGTCCAGAGTTTGGGAAAAGGCGGACTTAACTAACCTTTTGGGATTCAGGGGGAAGGGGGGTATTAGCGTTGTGTGGTAAAAACCTGCAGAAATTAACGCAGCGAATCACGTGGGGCAAAGGCAGGGGTGCAAGGAAAAAGAGGTGGGGCTTTCTTCAGAACGCCTCGGCGATGGGAAAACAAGAGGGGACCCCCCTGAAGGAGGAAAAATATCATAGGCCGGGGTGGTGGGGGATTTCAAGACAGGCCTCTATTGTAGGACAAGGCAAAATTAAAACTGACCATTTGATTTTTCATCTGCAACGGAAAAAGGGGAAGGGGCGCTGGGGGCAAAGAGGGGTGTGGTATCAGTGCCTTCTTCACCGGGGGGGGGGGGGGGGGGGGGGGGGGGGGTGGGTGGGGGGGTGGAAAGAATCTGTGTGTGTGTGGGCGAAACGTATTTGGGGGACAACGGGACCTGCAAAAAGGGCGCGGGGACTTTAAACTCGGTTGGGGTGGGGACAGCACCAATGGGTGGGGCAGAAGAGAGGAACGAGAGTCTCTAGGGGCCGTGGGAGGCGGAGGGGAGGTAGCGAAAGCCGGTGGATGATTGAAAGGACCATTTGCGCTAGTTGCGGCAATTAAGAAGAAGGCTCTCGAGGTGTGTGTTGAAACAAGGGGCCGAGTGCGACGGGTGTGTTGAGGCTAAAGTAGGACGCGTGTGTCGATGTGGTCAAGCCGGAAGTTGCATAGGTTTGTACTAAGCTGAGCTGCGCCGTGGTGTGTGTGCTTGTGGTTGGTCGAAAGATTCTAAATTAAAAGAGGAGGGTGAGGGAGAAAGAATCGAAAAGTCGTTTCACATTGTCGTAGAAATCGCGCAAATGGCAAAAATGTCGACGAGGGGGACAATTAGATTGCAAAAAAAATGAGGTCATCTTTACCGTCTCAAGATCCGAAGCGTTTTTTGGGGGGGGGGGGGGAGAAATCAGTTGTATCATGAAAAAAGGGAAAATCAAAGGAGGGATTGGATCTCTATTTTAGCGGCAAGCCTCAACAGCGGATAACGCTGGGTGCTTCTGGTAAAGTTGATAGTCTCATGGGGAGGCTGAAAATTTAAGTCGACGGCTCAGGAGGGCGACATGTCCACGAAGGGAGGTCAAGCGCACCTCCCAATGGGATTGGGCAAAACCAGGGGCAAGCAATGAATCGAGGCGAGGGGGGGGCGGGGGGGCTGCTACCAGCTGAGGGTAATGCCGTAGTTGCGGGAACAAAAGAAAAAGAAAGAAGCGGCAACTGAGGCGTTTTCTGGGAAAATGCGCAAATAGACTCACAACACAATGGGAGATGCAGAGAATGGTCTCCGGGAGATTTCAAAAAAAAGAAGAACCTGGTCAGGCTGGCTTAGAGGGGGGGGAAGCAAACGGGGACTGCAGGTACCGCGCCGCATCAAACTTCCCGGGTGGGGCTACGAGAGGGAGTGTCGCAACATCAAGGTGGAGTTACGGGAAGGTTCAGTGGACATTGGGGATCCATAGAGACGGAGGAGTTTCAAACACAGAAAAAAGGGGGGGGGGGGGAGATCTAAGGGGGAAAATATCCTCCGAAGCGGAGAAGGTGCTTCTTAACATACAATAAGAGACAAAACATAAAATCCGTTATGGAAAGTCGGACGTTGAAAAATCCCGGCAAGGTATCTAAAGCAAAGGAGGAGAGGGAGTAATTCAGGTTCAGGTACCGACTCAAAGGGATCAAGGCTCGGAGGAAACAACCCGAGAAGAACATGGAGGGGATCGGCGAGAATGTCGAGGAATATATTAAACAGCCATCACGCTCGCCCTACTAAGCCGTCCACTAGCTGAGGAGAAGGGGGGGGGGCAAATGAGGCATCCGGACAACGCCTCTAAAAAAAGGATAACACCCTCGCCAAAACCTAGCCAAAGTAAAAGAAGATGCCTTCCCGGAACGGGAAGTCCCGGCCCAAAAGTAGAGGCACTGGGCGCACAACAGGGATCGCATTTCTCTCTGTAATGCTGCATTGGGAAGGGCGAGTCGAGCACTGGAGTCTGAGTTGAACATAGGGGCCACCCCCGGAGGGACGGGACCAGAAAATGATGCGTCAACAAATCTTGTGAAAACACGTCGGGACGGCTGAAAAAGAACAGGTGGAAGACAATCGTCGTGGGCGGAAAATACGACCTCCCGCTCGAGATAATCCTGCGGTTCCGGAAGAAAGATAAAGGGGGAACAACTTGGCGGGGAGCAGGGGCTTACCATATTAATTAGTGTTGGGACCTTGAGAAAAAAGAATGAAGAATGGCCGACTATACGTCAAAGGTGAAAAGTGAAAAAAGGCGGAGGGGGGACAAAGAGGAAAGGAAAAAACTCTAAACGGTCAGAAAACAGACCGCTCGGGCGTTACCAAGAAATCATGACCAAAAAAAACCTGAGGAGACTCAGTTTCAGGTGGGTGAAAGACGAAAGGAAAATGAAGAATACGAAAGACGATGTGAAGGGGAATACTAGTTCCAAAGCTCCCAAAAAGGAAAAACTAAAACGAACGAAAAGGAACGGTGGGACGTGTTTTACCACCAGGCACGAGGAAACAGAAGCCGCTGCCCCCGAAATCGAAGTCAGGCTGTACCTCTATGGAGCGAGGGACAGGTGGCAAAACATCAAAACTAAACCGGGTCTTTCAGAAAGCGCAAGGAAAAACAAAGGGTTGAACACGGCCAGGGTAATCCTGCGGGAAGAAACCTGAAGGGAAAGGGGCTGGTAAATCCTAACAGAGGAAGGGAAAAGAGTGGTGAAAAGAAGTATATCTCTAAAAACGGGAAAAGAAGAGAAGTAACGAGGAACAAACGGTAATAAGGTAAAAAAGGAATTAACAAAGAAAAAAGTTTTAATCCGGTCATGCGGCAGGCCCTTAACAAGACCCCGGTGAACCATGGTTGGACGGAAGCACTGGCGGATGATGTGGGGAGACGGCCCTTGCAGTTCAGACTGAAGGGAGTCGGGGGCCGCGGACATAAAACGAAAGAAGTCAGGTAGTTATGGAAGAAAGGACGGAGTGGGGGTTACTGGGGGGCGGAACGACAGAAGATTTGTCACAAGTCCACGGGTCAAGATGCTAGTTGGGCTTCCTTTTATTCCAGATTTGGGGGGAAATGTACAAAATGAAGAAAATCTGCGTTTGGTAGGGGAGGATTTGGAAAGTCGTCGCAACATGTTCAGCAACTGAGAAAAAAGAAGAAGGGGGGGCGGGATGCGGGGAAATTTACGAAGATCGCTGTCAAAGTCGTGATCAGTTTGGTCTGAAGGGGAAGCATTAGCTATTTCAAAAGGGGGAACTAAACTACGTCATGCGTGAAATAGCATAGCGTGTTTCGCAGGTCAAAAAAAGGAAGCAAGAACTGGGGCGAAAATGGCCGAATTACGCCATTTGTTATGGGAGAAGGGAGGAAGGACAAGGCGAAGGAGGAGGGAAGCGGGGTTCAGGGTAGTTGGCCTCCCCGGGCAAACAGAAGCACGGTAGTGTCATCCTACACGAATGAAAACAGAGGGGATTGGGGGAAACAGAAAAAGGAGGGGAGCCTACGACGGTAATCCTAATCCCGGCGAAACAATCCTCGACGGGAGAGGCCTGGGCATAAAAAATAAGGAGAAGAAGCGCTTCCACGTTTTGTGGGGCAAAAGAGTGGATTAAGAAGAGTTTGAAGGCGGGAACCAAGGCCTCCTTTTGGTAGAAGAGGGTGGTTGGGGGGGGAACATAGGGGGTTTGCGGGAAGTTGAAAGGGGTAAGCATCCCGGAGAGGGGACCGGCACGCGCGGCCGCACATCACGGTTCCGCTGTGGATTGGGAGGGACGCTGATGGGGGGACCTATTTCGTTCAGCCAAGGGCCAGATCAATTTGCGGGATTCCAAAAACACCATCAATGTTCGCGCGGGGGGGTCGAAGGGGTCAAAATGGAGCACCAATGGTGCAGAAGGAGGAGAAGGCAGAAAGAAGGGAGAGGACGTTTTTGGAAGACACGTGGGATCGAAAATTGGGGAATCGATGAAAGAAAACGGAGTGGAGAAAGTGTCGAGGGGTGGGGGCGGTCAGCAGAAAGAGTGGGGCGCAAGGGGGAGTCGGTGCGGTAGAGCAGCTGGGGAAAGGGGGAAGAAAAGGGGAGTCAATCTCTATTTAAAGGCATACGATGGCAGCAAAAAAACTGATGTGAAAACGGTGTCCCCTAAAATGCAGGGGGACGGGGAGGAGGGCGCCTAAGGCGGGGAAGGAAAGATGAGGGGGATGAACAACGAAAGAATCCTAAGGCAAAAAAGTCCACGGACTGGAGGGTCAGAAAGCTCAGTCTAAACATCGAGAGAAGCACCCACGTAGAAGAAGGAAGAGGATGGGGGGTTCGCCTGAGAGGGAAAACAAATCAAAAGCCGGTAAAGGAGTATCACGTTCGGGGTTCCCCTGCAACACCTATTACCGTCAACAGACGGCGCCCTCCTCACCTCAACGGCTAAGATATCTAAGGGGGGATAGCTTACCTGGTCATCTGGTGGCGTTCGTGAAGTTCCAAGCCCGAAAATTGGAGCCAGACGAACGAAAATTTTTAAAAAAAAAAAAAACCGAGGAAAAAAATAGACCGAAAAGCGCCCTGCAGAAGCTGGAGACACGATACTGAGGAAAGCTCAACAATCCCACACTCAATAATTGGGGAGAAGGTATGAACATCGGATCAAAATTGAAAAGGGGAAGTAGAGGAAAAAACGGCGCGCCTGATGAGGGTAATGGGCGCAGTGAAACTTTTGAGGAAAGACTTACGCCAACAGGAGGGTGGATAGAAAGAGTGGTTGGAAACGTGTTACTACATTGAAAAGCCAAAAAAAAAAAAGAGAGGCCTAGAGCGAACAAGCAACGGGAAAGGGATAGAGGGGGGACAAAGGCCTCCTGGTCCGAGTTACCTAGAACAATGAAGTGACGTGGCACAGAGGGGAAAAAACACGGAAAACAAAGATTCTTTAAAGGAGGGAAAAACCTACGCAAAAGTACTGAAGAAACTGTCTGGGCGGCAAAGGGAACTCTACTTCTTTCTGCGGCATAAACTGTCGGAGTTGGGGGGGAAGAAGGATGAGGGGGACCGTAGGAGACCGCTGAAATGGTCAAAATTCCTCTGTTTCGTCGAGAAAAAAATAGTTGGTCAATTCGGAGTGCCCGGCGGACCAAAGGGGGACACTAAGCAAGAAAACGTCCTCTCTCCACAGTCCAAGATGAACAAAAACTTTCGATGTTTAATGAACGGAGTCGTACCAGATGAGGGACCTTGGAAAAAAAATTGAGTCAAGTCTAAGGAAATTGAAAAAGAAGAGAGGTAGTTCCATCGGGGGGGGGGGGTTCAAAGCTGAAAAACGTAAGACGGACAGCCCACTATGGGCGTACCTGACCCTCATTCTTCAAAAGAGGAAATGACATGATAGAAAAACTGGGGACAAAGGGGGTGAACACTAGGACAATTAAGGAAAAACGACCCAACTCGAGGGGCTCGGGACCGACGGAATTTCCAAAACGAGGAAAAAAGGACGAACGACCGACTATGAACCCGTGGGGTGAACTTTTTAAAAAAACCAGGAGGTTGCTTACCAAGCGGGGGACTTCAAATCCTGCCAGGCAAAGAACTCTGGAAGAAGAAAGGGGTCCTTCTGCTCAGAGGGAGAAGAGGAAGGCTGAAAAAGACAAACGGCCCGTTCGTGTCACAAAAAGATCATCAAAAATTGATCCGGGACCAAGGGTTAACCGTCCTTGTGAGCCGGCCGGCAGAAACCGGATTCCCCTTTTGGGATGGTAAAAAAAGAAGAGAGGATGACGCGTGGTGCCCCGTGACTCAGAAAAAACAAAAACGTAGGTGAAAATAGAGATAAAAAGGTCACCACTCTTTGTCAGAACGTCCCAAGGGGAGGAAGTACCAAGAACAAAGTTGGAATCCTTTAAGGAGGGGCGAATTAAAAAAGGAAAGGGCGGGCAGCAAAAGATTAGACGTGGGGAATGAATGCAGGTTGTTGTCAGCCTTAAGAGTTACGACTCATTCGGATCACTGGAAAATAAGAACGAGGAAAAAAAGAGCGGCGGGTTGTGGTATGGTTGGGGGGGGACTCACGATCAAAGTTGTAACACCCTTCAACGGGAGCGTGGGGTGAGGAATGGGGGGGAGGGAAAAAGGTGGGGGCAATTCGTTCTAGCGGAACGTTTGTAGGTCATCGTTGGAACATGCGGGGTCACCAAGGGAAGACATGGACGAAGGACGGAGAATCAAGCAGGGGGGAAAGGCGGAAGGGTAGGGAACGGAGCGGCTGTCTTCGCATCTTGAGACGAGTCGCAAAACTCCATGGAACGACCAACAATAGGGCGGAAATAGCACGGCTGGTTGGGAGAGGGGTGACAAAAGAACAAAACATCATCTGGACTAGAAAAAGGGGGCAAAGGAATTACACCAGGTTTGGAGTAAAAAGGGGGGGAGACGTCGGCCAAAAAGTAAACGTAGGGTCCTCTTGGGGGATGGAAAGCTCACTTCTTCACGCAAGAATGGAGACAAAGGGAGGGGGAAAACAACCCGACGTTCAAAATCGGGTTACAGAATAAAAGTGGGGAACTGACGAACGGGACCTATCAAGGAATCGGAAAATCAAAAGAATACAGGTCAGGTCAAGCCTACATGCAAAAAGTAAGATAAATTCTGCATCATCAAGCAGTGTTGGTCCCGGCTTGGGGACTACTTAGGACAGGGGGGAAAGAAACAAGCGCGGTGTGGTAGGCGTTGAATTTGGAAGGGTGATGCGTCACTACTGAAGAGGGGGACGAGGGGGGCGAAAAAGCACAAGGCCGGGGGGGGGCAAAGCGGACAAGGTTGTAGGCGATAGGGAATGTGAGTTTCACCACCAAAAAAAAAACACCCCATATTCCGGGTCTGATCAAGGAGGATCAAATAGGCGGGCCACCATCAATGTTGGCGCGAAAGGGGTAAATGAGTGTCATGAATCCAAGGAGTTCTCGGTCCGCATAACTGCATCAAAAGCGCAGTGGGGTGGGGAAGAGAACCATTGGGATCGGAAGTACGACGATGGAATCAGTGGATTAATCGCTATTGGGCGGGGGAAGAAAAAGGGATCGCTGTGAACGGGAGTCTTGTTTAGTTAGGGGGCCGGGGGCGGGAGGGAACCGGGGAATCCGATCGATGGCTCCCAAATGAAAGGAAGAAACGCAAAAAGGGGGAGGGGAAAAACCTGGAATCGAGTATCAAAGAGACTCACTAACGTAGGACGTTTACGTGGGAGGAGAAAAACGGAGGACGACGTAAGAAAGCCGTGTTGGAACACACGAGAAGCAGAAGCGAACGGCGGCGGGTTGAAATGCTCAGCAAAAAC
>Ga0179591_1251720_pt1 | contig 13830 bp, 15 predicted proteins | sample CZOMad2_1_08_16f_FD_182891 | JGI IMG/M metagenome (GOLD analysis project Ga0179591, IMG submission 182891) | Vadose zone soil fungal communities from Angelo Coast Range Reserve, California, USA - CZOMad2_1_08_16fungal (PacBio error correction) | ecosystem: Environmental > Terrestrial > Soil >...
GGTGGAGAAGAGGTTGCGACTCCCCGCCGGATAGTGGGGTTGCGTTGAAGGGGGAGGAGGGGAGTTCTGGAATGAAGAAGGTAGCGACGTCCTCAGCCAAGCTGTAGAAAAGTATATTTGGCCACGGACTGTCGGTTACTGCTTTTCTCGAAGAAGACCACATGGATACGAATCCCGACTGCAAGGAGGTGAAAAAACCGGAAAGAGGGGGAAAAGAAAAGATATAAAAGGGGGCAAAAGGGGGGGCCGATGAAAACCCCGATTAAGTCGTGTTAGGGAGTAACGCCAAGGCATACTGGTAAAGGGGGGGGGGGGGGGGACGACCTGGACGTGCAAAAAATCATCTTGCGACGGAGGTACTGTGGTTTTCATATCAAGGAGAAAGCGGGTCGGTTGTAAAAATGATCTGTTTGGAAGCTTCATCCGAGCCCTTGGTGGTGGGGGTGGGGGAGAGGGAGACGTCACATCGGTGTGGTTCTTCGTCGGCCACACGTGGAAGGTTATTCAACGGGCACTACGGAGACTTTACTTAGGGCATATTAGCAGGTTGTTGGTCTAGGGACCTGTTGATTCTGGCGTAGGACGGGGGGGCAAAGTGGGTGGTGAACTGCATCGTGGGGGTGGTGGTTCCGAGTAGCGCGTGCCTTCGGGTTGGGGGGGGAGGTAGTGGTGATGCGGGCAAAGGGAGGAGGGGGGGGCACATGGGGCGTCACGTCGACTTGGCAGAGTGGGTGGGGAGGGGAAGGAAGGGTAGGGGGCAGCTGGGCGGTCGGAGAGACTAATATGAGGGGGGAGAGGGGGGGCGATGGGCGAGGTGAGGTGGGGTTCTCCGGGGTTTGTGGCAGGGGGGGAGGGCGGCGGAAACTAGGGCCGTGGGGCGGTGCGCAGATAGAAAGTTACCATTGTACTGGCAACGCACGACGCCCTGAGGGGGGGAAGAAAGCAGGGACCAGATTAAAGAGTGTTACAAACAGAGGATCATGGCAGGGACGGAGTTCTATGGATCGGAGGAAAGAACAACAGGGGGGAAAGCCAGGTAGTTGGTGAGACCAAAGAAGAAAACTTCAGGATGAGCGTCATTAACGAAGGCAATATAAGGTGAAGTCCGGGGGCGCCTTCAAGAAGGCGTACAGGAGAAGCCAAGGGAAAAAAGACAAACAACTCCTCCATCGGGCCTCTTCCGACGTATGAGGGTCCATTTCTGGGTCGAAAAAAAAAAAAACTCCGTCCCCATCTCTCAAGGGTGGAACGACGCCCGGCTCAAAAGAAAATGATCGACAAAAAAACTAACCCTTCTAGGAATTGCCAATGTTGCCATCGAAAAACAAACTAAGGGCTCCGCAAGGCATGGAGAAAACGGAAGATGAGGAGTACAGGTTCAAGAGTCTCTTCCACAACCGGTAATTTCGGAGAGGGGAGCGAACGCTCTTCTGCAAAAGCTAATGAGGAAAAAGAATTTCGCGACGTGCACTGGGGGGGGGGGAAGGGGAAACTCGGATGGATTAAAATTGTGATTACGTACGTGAAGAAGAAATAATCTACAAACGGCGGGGATCGTGGACAGGGCTCAGAAAAACTCGGGAAAGGAAAAAAAGGGGAAAGGCCAGAGTTGCCCAAAAAGGGAGGCCTTGAAAGTTAGCCATACCGAAGAACACCGGGGGTGCAGATAGCAAGTGTTAAAAAAAAAAAGTTCGGTTCTTCTAGTTGATTGAATCATGTTGGGGGGAGAAGGGAGGTGGCCCCGGGTGAACTGAAGGCTAAAAGAACCATAGTGCACGGGGGTTGCATGTGATGGGAATGGTAACCAGTCAAAGCCTATCCAAAGAGGTCCGGCTTGGAGGGGGGGAGGCAGGAGTCAAAAGCGAGCTTAAAAAATCTCTAAATGCGTATGCGTGAGCAGCTCAGAGGTGGGGACTAAAAGAGGAAATGCTCCACGGACAAGGGGGCCGGGAAAAGGAGAAACTGAGGGTGATAAAGCCACGCACGTTAGAAGTCTTCGCCACGAATTCAAACGGTCCTAGGTCGAGAACAACGAAAAAAAAGCGGAGGCGAGGAAAGGAACTGAAAGACAGCCAGACTCGATTAAAAAATTCATATAAATCGGATGGTCTGAGGGTGGGGAAAATGAAGCGGTGAGATCCGGGAAGCGGAAGGGGGCTCCCGTAAGGGAAAAAGTCCAGAAACTGTCCTCGAACAGGCACAACAGGAAGAAACACAGCGATCCGCAAGTGACCACGATCGAGGCCATTTCGCGCCAGAGGAGGACACAGGGTTTAAGAAAAAGGGAAAAAGAATCCAACAAAAGAATCTGAAACGCATTTACGAACAAGGCAAAGGCTAGAGAGCAACGGTGGAAGGACAAGTCGAAGAGATTGCCGAGTAACTTGACCGCCTTCAAAGAGAACAAAAAGAACGAAACTCAGTTGAGCGTGACGGGGATGAAGAGCCAGGGGGAGGAGGCGAAAGAAAAGGAAAGAAGCAAGGGACCTCTATCCAACCGTGCGAAAAAGAGTGAGGTTGGAAAGCCCACGGGAAGGACGTGGGAGGGAGTGCGAAGTGAAAAAAAGGGAAGTTCAGGAGGAAGGGACAGGAATTTCATGCTCAAGGGCTAAAGCGTTCGGGGATTTCAGGAGTACACGGAGTCTCAGGTTTTCGGAAACGAGGGGAAGCAGAAGGGTTCCTTACAATGTGGTGGGAAAGGAAAAAAGAAACGAAGACTGTCAAAACAATCTTAAAAGCCGGGCGATCGTGCGATATGTTAAACGGTGGGAGGGAGGGGACGACAGAGACCAAGAAAAGCCACTCTAAAGGGAGAAAGCAAGAAAAAAAAGTTGAAGAAGGACTGAGCCGTCCAATCCCATGCAAGGGGCATAGGACAGCAAGCCGATGGTTTACACCCTCCGGAGGAGGAAGGAAACGTAAAAAAAATGCAGATTGAAGTCGTGAAAAACGGAAGGCCAACCCTGCGGTCGCTTTAACAATTGCAGGTGGTCTAAAGCTTTTCAATCGAAGGAGTAACCTGAGGGGTAAAGACGAGGAACTTAGGGGGGAGGGACGATGATTTGAAAGTGAAGGGGAAAGAGAAAAATGACGGGGCCGAGGGACCCCCCTCGCGGAGTGAACGGTTCGCAAAACAGTATGACCTAGAATGGATTCCAAGCTGGGGGAGTCAAAGGGATAAATCACCAGAAAGCGATTCATCGAAAGAGGACTGGGGGAAGAAAAAAAAAAAAAAAAAGGGAGGTGAGAGATACAGCAATATGATTCACAATCTGTTGGGAGAAAGCGAGGGAAGAGGGGGGTCATGAGGGAAGGGGGCGGCCAGTGAAAGTCGTAGAGAAAATCGTAAGGAGGGGGGACGGAATCACCCAATAGGAAATTCTATCAAATGTCAACCTCATCGGTAAGAAAGGGATCGAACTCCCATTGAGAGGGGAAAAGAAAAGACACTTCTAATTAAAGGGAGACCAAGCAAGAAACTGAGAAGACATTTGTTTGTCCTAATGTCCTAAATCCTGCCATAATAAGGGGGTTTGTTGAAAACATGCAAAATGGAGTCAAAAAATGAAAATAGGGCGACGAAGATGCGATGGCGATCCAACTCTTTCTGTGAAAATGAGAAAGCATAGCGTAATGAGGAGAAAAATTAAAATGGACGTGGGGATGAGGGGGTAGCGGGAGAAAAAACCAACCGTGTATACCGTCGACTCTCACACTCGATGCGGCTTGCTTTACTCTTGAAGAAGGCAAGGGGGGCAAGAATGCTGGCAAGGGCGCTTAGAGAGAAAAAAGAGGGAAGAACGTCTCTTGTACACTCAGTGACAACGAAAAAAAACCAAGATCGCCGTGTTTAGAAGTACATTCGTCCAAAGCGAAGAAAGGAAAAAGACTAGGGGGAGAGGAACACCTGTTCAGCAGGCAAGCCAAAGACGTTTTTCAAAGGTCAAAGTGAACGCCAAGGCAGGGAGGGAAAGTGTGGGAAGTAAATGAACACTAAGGGGGGAGGGGAAAGGCATGAAGCGGAAGAGGTTGCGAGTTGTGAAGGGACAGAACGGTAAACGCACCGTCCCTGATTCAGCCAAAGGATTCAACAAATTGGAAGGACTGGGGAGTGGTGGGAGGAGGGGCCGGAGGGGAAAAACGGGCAGAGGCAATTCAGTTCCCCGCGAATATTTACTACAACCGTCTATGCGGAAAAAAAACCGGCGGGGCTAAAGAGAAGTAAGACATGAGAGGGGGACGGGATTGAGTTGGCAGATTACTGGGCGCGGATGACCAAACAAAAGGAAGCGGGAGATTAAAAGAGAGGGGGATCATCTAGGCCTCAGGGTAAATTCTTCCCTGTTGTGAGTATTGTCGACGGAATTTGGACAGGGGGGGGCCCAAACGGTCCGGCCTCACTGTGTCCTTCGTTTACTGACACCCAAAATAGCGAATTGTTCGCACAAACCCTAAATTCGTGCGAAGTAAAGGGGGGGGAAAACGACGAAGTAGTGGAAGCTAAAAGAGTTCAAAGAAGTTCCCGTGAAAAGGGCCTGAGACTTCTCCTTGGGTTTTGTTTCTCAAGATAAAGAAAGATATCCTGAAATAACTTGCGAAGGTGAGGGGAAGGAAACATAGGGGCTAGCCAGTCATTCAAGAACGAACATTCCTGTATGTTGCGAAGTTGGGAAGGAAAAACTGGGGATTGAGGAGAGCCGCCGAAACGAAAAAGAATTCCTACGATCTGGCGGGCGTTTTTAAGGGAGAAAGGAAGTTTTACAATAAAACTACGCGAAAAATGGATACCGGGGAAGAATTTAGAACAAACGCATCCCACAAGGCAGACGGGGTAGGGCCTCAGCCAGATGGAAAAAACAAAGGTGCCAAAAAAAAAAAGGCCGCGAAAAGACCGGATTTCTATTAATCAGTCAAGCGGTCGTGTTGGTGAAAAAAGGGGGGGGTATTTATGGAAAAAGGCAGGGCGGGGACACGTACTCGAAGGAGAAGGGTGGGAGACAGGGGGAAAGAGGGGGGGGGGGGGGGGGGGGGGGGGGGGGGGGGGTGTCGGGCACTGAGAAATGGAAAGTCCAGGTGAATTCTGCACAGTCAAAAACTGGCCATGGCAGGGAAACCGAATGAAGAGTCTCTGAAATGTGAGAAAAGGGGTCAAGAAAGCGCCTAATAGTCAAAGAGCTCATCTACCGCACCCTTAGTCGGCCAATGAGACGAGGGAAAGGGGAACAAAAATGCTTTGAGGTAGGGAACACAAAACAGGGAAATCAATCATACCCTTTTTATAAAGAATGCTTAGCACATTTCTGGGAGGGAAGGAAGAACACATATGGAAAAGCAACGGAGGAGGAAAGAAGCAAAGCTGAGATATGTTTGAACAAGGGGCTTTTCACGCGAGATGGTGAAGAGATATTAAAGCGTGTCAGAAGAAAAAACGCTACTGGGAAATCACTCTCAAAGCTTTACCGGTTTGTTTTAATTTTAAGTTAAGGAGCCGAGAAAGCGGCAAGAAAAACGCGCATCTGCTAGGAGACAAAGGTCGTGTCAAACTGAACATATCAGAAAGAGGGGGGAGGGGGGGGGTCAATCACCAAAAAAGGAAAGGCTTTGACCAACAAGGGTTCTGTGCCGCGAATGCAAAGGAACCACGCTCAGGGCAATAGGTAAAAAAACGAAGAGGAAGGAGGGTGGTTGCGGAGATGTCATGAAATAAAAAAGGTTGCAGGGCGCATGTCGCTGCGACACCCCGCAAACTCGGATGAAAGATCCGCGAACTTCAGATCGTGGAATTGAAGGGGCGGGGCGAAGAGGGACTTCATCGCTGGGGTGCACAATCACGAAGAACGGAAGCCATCAAATATACCGCTGAATTCTAAATGAAAAGGAAGCGAAAGGTGATTGCAGTCACAGAGTAAGATTGAAAACATAGAGGCCCGGCAAAAAGTCTGGGAGCGCCCTCCTCATACGGACATTGCACAACGAGAAGTCAAGGGAACGAAGGGTCTGGAAGCAGAAAAAAAAGGACTACGGGTTTTTTGGTGAGACCGAAAAGAAAGGAAATGGGAGAGGTGTGGGTGGACACTGACGTCCCTTGAGATAACTTGGGGCGTTTTTTGGCGTAATGACGAAAGGGGGGGCTTGTCGGAGGGACACCACAGCACAAACATCTTAAATTGCTAACGGGCGTAAAATGTTCTCAGCAATAAACGGCGCTAATCTGGGGCATACCGGGTTTGTTGGAAAAAACAGAACGGGAGGACGGTCGGGAGACAGTTAATACCAGGTCTAGGCGGCAGTATCACCTGTAAAACGGGAAGGCGGCTTAAAAGAGGGTGTTCGGCAGTTGGAGAGTCAAGTAAAAAGAACAGAGCACGCGATGACCCAAATAGAAGACGAGCAAGGGGGAAAACCGGGGTCTCTTTTCACAGCCGCATGTAAACATGATCCGAAAGAAAAAAGAAATGGGTAGGGCGCTCGGGACGTCCGATATAGATCCAACAACAAAAACTTAAGAAAAGCAAAAAAAAAAGGGAAAAAAGAGATATTAAAGAAAAAGGGCAATCATCGTTTTGGGAAAAAACGTCTGCGAGGAGAGTCGGCTTGATGCCAGGACGGCTGGGGCCAAGTGGTCATGGGGGTGGAACATTCCGAGAGAAGGTAGAAGGTTCTCGCGTTCGCGGGGAACACTAGACAAATGACTAAAATAGGCATCGCTTTGGCAAAATGTGTCGGACCTCAATTGAAAGAAAGGATAGCGGAACTGGGAAAACCTAAAAAAGAGCGGGACCTGGAGTGTTGGCGACAAATTTTTCAAAAAGAGAAACCAGGAAGCCAAAGGCTTTCAGAGGGTGAGCGAATGGATTGGGAGTGACGGGAGGGGGGGATCAAAACAAACCTCAATTGGGGCGGTACCTCTATGACAAGAAAAACACCGGCAAAGATTAACCGGAATGGTTCAAAAACAACCTTCCTCTAAATTCTCATTCTATGTTCAGTAATAAGAAAACAGTATGAAGTCGGTTTGCTTAGGAAATCCGAGAATGATTCCGGAAGTTGAGTGGGACCAGGGGAAAATGGAATTCCGTGGCTGAGGCCGAACTTTGTGGACGGAGAACTGCAAGCAGGTTGTTTTCAAGCTGGGTGGCTGACTTGTCATGAATAACGCGGGCAGAGCTGGACCTGGGGCTGGGCCCAATTGGGCAAAATGCATCCCAGAAGCGTTATCTCCCATTTAATACTTTCTTTGAAGTATGAAGAAAGAGGACATCCGAAAGCTAAAAGTGGCCACGCTATGCTCAGTTGAGATATATAGAGGGGCACTTCGGGGACAACTAGGAAGTGGGAGTAAAGGCAGAAATTTAATTCACACCGGATATACCCTAATTCAAGGTTTGCAGAGGAGGACAAGTTGCCGGTCTAAGGTCATGAGGTACAAACCAAAAAGTAAATTCCGGGGGGGAAGGAAAAAAAGCAAAAAAACTCTGTAATTGAGCTTTCGCCCTCCCCCTTAAAAGCACGCGAGAAGTGAGTGGGCGCAATGGGGAGATCGTAGAAAGCAAAGTTAAAGCCCCAAAATCCAAGGAGGTGTCCGTACGTGAAAAGGGTCCCCCTCTTCAGGGGAAAGAAAAACGACGAGAGCGGACAATCAGAGGGGGCCACCCTCTGTGGTGACGGCCAATCAGAATATATAGAGGGGAACAAAACGTAAACGCAAAGCTTCGAGGGGGCAGAAAATATGTTCATAACCAGATGTCCATCAGAGCAAGGGCTACTGGAGTAGGGTGGGTAAGATTCGGTAAACAGGTAAAATTTGAAAATCTGTCCATTGCCTTCCAGAGAGACTCAAACGGGAGGACGAGATTTCGAAAACGTAGAGGGCGATCGTCATGCAGTCGTTCTTTAACAGGGCCCGAGAAGACCAAGGAAGAAGAGTCTCCCAAAAGGGGCGAGAGGACAACCGCTCCCATAATCAGACGGCGAGGAGGGGCTAAAGGATGACGTCGAGACAAAGAAAAAACCACCTGGTAAATAAGTACATTTCCCCCTAAAAAATCGTTAAGAAAAGTAGAGAAAAAGGGGGAAAGGGAAAGCCTTTGGGCAATGATGAGGTGTCGTTGGGGATCGGGGTATACGCGAAGTAAAAAAGAAAAGGGGGGCGTGGGGGGCGGGGGGACCCCTAAGCACGCGGGGCAGGACCGCAATCGCGCCGGAATGTGTATCGCTTCCGTTCACCTTACTAAAATGCCAGTCCTTATCAGCTCGGTAATGGGGGGGTCTGTTGGGGGAGGTTTCAGAGTCTCTACCGGGCACTTGTTTACATGAGGGCCGTGGCGAAGGGGTCGGAAGCGAAGAACCCTTCACCCGCGGAAGGGAGGGTTTACACTGTAAAATGGTGCACGCCCTAGGATATTAACTAGGGTCCCAATGCAGAGCTGGTGGCGTACGTCGGAAGAACGAAGCTTCGGGCCCTAATTCTGAAAGCAACCACTGCTCATGAACTACGGACTGTCAAAGAGGAGAGAAATTCAGCGCGCAGAAAATCAATTGACGGCTTGAATTTGTCATGCAGGAGCTCTTGTTGTTGCGAACAGCAGGTATAGAACGGAGGCGGGAAAGGAAGAAAGTCGCGAAATCAAAAAAAAGGAAACAAGGCTCGTTCTCTGTGGCATTTCGGCTGCTAGTGTGGGGACCGCACGAACAGGTAAGGAAGGTGAGTACCCCACTTCAAGGGGGCTCACTTAGGAATGAATTTCACAGGCAAGGTCGAAGAGCACGGTGGAGCCGATCTGAGCATAAAAACTATCACGGTTACGCATTATAACAGCATCCTTCGACTTCCATTTTCTTCACAAGAGTAAAACAGGGACTGGACAGGCTTGAAGAACGGAAATCAAAAAAACGAAGAACGATCAAGGTCGCGTTCTACGTTCAGGAGGGGTTTGCACAGCAAGGAGTGTGGGCCTGCGAAAGTAAAAAAAGTCACTTAAATCTTACTGGTCAAGCAATAAATCTTTCAGAGAAGGGTAGGGGTACCAGGGAAGAGAGGCTTTGGGGGGGAAGTGGAAAAGCGTAAACCGCGGCGCTTTTCTGTTCAAGTCAACAACTGTGTGGCGCCCAATAAATGCGACCCGGAAGAATTCAAGCAGTCGAAATAAGAAGGGCTAAATCTCCCTCTCGATATGGTTTCGAAAAAGTCAGTAAACGGTGGAGCTGGGTTAGCCGCGACAGAACGAAAAATAGAATGGGGGGAGGAAACAGCTCCCAGTCTATATGGGGCCTAGAGCTCATCCATAAAAAGTGAGGGAGAAATCACGAAAAAGAATTTAGGAGGAGAGGAATTGGGTGTGAAGACACTCCTAGGGGGAAAGGCCTTACGAAGAAAAAAAAGGACAATGAATTATTGAAAAAAAGCGCACCGGGAACCCGTCTGGGCTTCGCAGGGGAACAGACGAAAGTGGGAATCGAGAGAGGAGGAGCTGGGAAAGAGCAAGGAAATAAAAAAGCCTAGTTGGGAATGGCATGTATTTCTCGGAACTTAGTCAGCCAGAAGAGGAGCGGGACGCTTTCGCAGGGAAAAAGGGCCAAGAAGAAGACCGCACTAAAAACGCTGAACTCCTTGAATCAAAACCAGAGTGAGGGGTTCTCGGGAAGATGGCTGGGGTAGAGCTCGAACAACAAAAAAAAGGAGGTGAAGAGAAGATACATAGAGAAGATCCGAATCGCTCGGGGGGTACAAAAGAGGGGACAAGGAGCCAGGGCCTTAGTAAGTCTTAAACATGAATCTGCGGGCAAATAGACAAAGATTGAGGTGAGGGATTCCAATGGGCCGGTCAGCTAAAATAACAGGTCAAATCATGGAAAAAGAAAGAAAGGGAGGGGAAAGGAAGTTTAAGGGGACATTAAAATCACAACTACTCCTTCTAGATACAATCTTTTTCTCCAACCTGAAAAAGGGTACAACCTTGGGAAAAAGGGTTGACCAGGAAGACCGCTGAAGCCCATTAATCTGCAGTACGGAAGTCAGCAAAGCGTAACGTGGCGTAAACCAAGGAGAGGGGAGTCTCCGCGGGATGGCGAGCGAATCCACTAGGCTGGATGGAAGCGTCACAGGCTATCTGAATCTGTTCGCCGAATTGTCACAAAAAATTCAGGGGCATGGAGTCGGGGAAACGGGTCGAAAGCGAAAACAGGGTTAATACGGTCTCAGAAAAAAAGGAAGCAGACGGTAAACCCATTTCAGAGAGACTCCAATTCAGGGTCCGGCTCTGTCTAAAAATCGGGGACAAAAGCGGGAGGAAAGAGATGGTCAACAGCAGTACAACAAAGGGAAATCGTTTACTACATTCTCCAAAAAATAATTTACCGTTGGGGGAACAATAAAAAGCGGAAGGAGTTGGGACCACAGTTAAAACACGCAAAAATCGGGCGAGCATCAAAACCTCCATAATGGGAAGTCTAACTAATAAATAGAGGAGAAGCGTACTAGGGTGAATGTACAAGGCGTGGAGCCGCAATCGCGTTCATGACGCCTAGTTACAAAACGGGGGGCACTCCGAGGTCTGTTTGAGGTACGGCAAAATCGAAGTCAGGCTGGTTGAAGACGGAGGCTCCAAGCCCCTCAAAGACCTTATATCGGTTCAAGAAGAGGAATAATAATCACGGGGGGGTACATGGAAGATTTAAGGTAAACTGCTTTCTAACACTTCCCTATAGAGGGAAGAATGCGATAACATCTGGGAGAGCTTAATCACTGGTTTGAATTTGCCTCGGGGGTCTAGTGTTCGGAAGTTTTCACTGACTGGTTCAGGGGGTTGTGGCATCTAGTCAAGGGGCCGGCGTGTCCGCGTGAGTGCGGAACACAAATCAAAGCTCAAAAAAACGGAAACCATTGCTTTACTCAAAAAGTGGGGGGGTCACTGACAACACAAACTGTCATGAGAGGGGACCTCACACGAGCTACCCTGTGTGTGGGGGAAGTGCTCACACGCAAAGTCGGGGGGTAGCGGGAATTCCCTGCGGGCTCACTAGACTTGATTCGGTGCGTCTATAACGGGCGCCCGTTGGGGGAACTGGGTGCCAAAAAGTCATTACCCAAATCATTTAGGGGACCTAAGACGCGCCTCGGTTGAGGAAGTAAAAAAATCAGGGGAGACCGAAAGCGTGTATTCTGGAGGTACTTATAAATGGGGCGCGGGAGGAAGCAACGAAAGGAGTACAAGACAGGAGCACGGACTGCCGCGAGGCATTACTTGACAAAGGCCAAGAAAAGCGTGGAGAAGGAAGGGGAGGGGGGGGTGGGTCCAACTTCATGCAAAAAAAAATGCACCCGTGCTTTTGCTTGGGATGGGGGCAGGCTGGGTAAAACGTGTGCCAAACGAAGGAAGGGGCCCAACAAAAGGCTAACAAGAACCATTCGTTACTCCTGTCGGAAAGCGGTGGTTTTTGTTCCCTGGACTATTCTGGCACAAAGGTTTACTTGATTTATGAAGGGACGCGAAGAATCATGGGAAAAGATTAAGTCAAAATTGTCAGTTATCTGGAGGTAGTTCCCGAGCCCTCCACTGGGGGTGGGATATGTACAGGGGTGACGGGGAGCGCGACAGGGAAGAAAACAGGTTGAAACGGAAGATCGCTGCAAAGGGTCTCGAAAGAACCAAAGAAGGCTCGTTTTCTGGGGGGGGAGAATCCCCTGGCATAAGGAAAAAGAGAGAAAGTTTACCCGGGATAGGAGAACATTAGAAGAATCAACTGGAGAGGGATATCAAAATTCGGAGGGTCAGGTGTAGTATAAAAATGGAAAGACAGCGAATGTTTTCTCCTGAAAATGTGGCTATCCAGAGTGGTGGTCACAATCCGTAAAACAACGGGGAAATGGGGTAATACAAAGAGTTTCTCTCCCCGCAATGACTCTTGGAGTAAGAACAAAAAGAGGAGGTGTGTTGAACGGGAGTAGTTAGGGTACTCTTCTCCGGAGAAGGGCAACGGAAGCGGCTCGAGTCAAATTCAGGCGGCAGTGTGAGCCAACAGGTCAAGACCTGTTGGTATTGAGGTGTAAAACAAAGAAAAAGCTTTTGTTGAAACCACCCCTTTTGTGTCGTCGCTGCATCAGTGAAACCAGGGGAATACGGACTTAGAGTGGGGGTCTGGTGAAGCAAGATCTTTACACGGAAACACGTGTAATGCCTCACGGGAGGCAAGGAAGCGTCAACAGTAAAATGGAAAAAGGTGAGAACAGAAAAAGCGGCTTGAGAGAAAAAAAAACTGCGAAAAACGAAAGGTGTGCCGTTCTCTGCGTTAGGGTCTAAATCGATGGGGGGAAAAACAGAAGAAACTGAGAAAGACATCCCCGACGGGCCTCCATGAATGGAGAAAAGTCGAATTGGCGCAGATTGGAAAACCGAAGGGGACGGTCACTGTGAGAGGGAAAACAGGATAGTCCGCGCGACGGGAAGGGGAAAATTGCCAGCGTCAAACAACTCAAAAAAAAACGTCGTACAGGGGGAGACTCCTTAAGCTGGTTAGGAAGCGACCAGACGCTGAAATGAAGATGAGGGGAGGGGAAACAGCAATCTTCTGGGCTAGTTTTTGGCAAAGGGTAATGGGGGGCGGGTCAGAGAGAAAAAGAGACGCACGCAACCAATCCGGAAAAACAGACGAATATCTGCCTTGCAAATAACTTATCCTCGACGAACTGTGGCACCGAAACCGAAAGAGATGACGTTCGGGCAATTGGGGTTAAAAATCGTTCTGGAAATTGCCGACTACCCATTTCTCGAGAGGTTTCAAGAAGGGATAGCTAAAACCGGGGCGACGGGGACCCCTCAGGAGAGGAGCTCAATGGACCGGCTACGACCCTGAAGCTGGCAGATAGAAGAACCAAAAAAGGGGTATGGAGGGCTATAGTGAAGATCTCTCGGAAAAAACTCAAGGAAGGAAGATCGACCGAGACGAAAAAAGAACCCATAAGTTTATTATTGAAGACGGTATGGAAAGTGCTAAACACGCTGGCGTTGAAAGTGGAGCAGAACGAGGGCAGGTTCATCGAGGGGCGAAGGGCCCAAAAAATGCTCGGGCCCGTTGGGCAAATGGAACTAACACAGTCTCACAGAAGAGCGAAAGAGAAAGACCGTAACTCCGGTAGGGGGGGAAAAAAAAAATAGTGCGGAGCCTCGTCTCCCAGGGGAGAAGAAAGTCGCTTCAGGGGGGGGCTTGCTTGGTTCATCGAAGAAAAAATGGAAGAAAACGGGGGAAGCGAAAAAAAAGACAAGCCGTGGGGACAGGGAGTACGTTACCACGCCACAATCACGAAAAAGTTAAGCTTAACAAGGAAAAATAAAAAAAAATTACACGGAGATGAAAAAAAGGCGCTGGAGCGAACGAATGAGTGGGAAATCATAAAACTTCGCAGGGGCTGAGCCTAAAAATGGGTTTTGGCGGGAAACCCGATATGGGGGACAAAGAGATCTGGTTCCGGACCACTCACGTCCGCGTTATACAAATCAACTCTAATCCTCCGCCGCTTATAAAGGAAGGATGAGGAGGGGGGCACGCGGGGGAAGGTCCATCAAGGCACAAAGCGTACTTAGCAGGGAAGTAGAATAAAGTTCTCGGGGCGGGGGGGTCCCGAATAAGGCACTGGGCACGAGGACTCCCATGAGGGACATCCAGATCACCGAGTTCTTCAAAGCGCCATCCACAATGAAGGGAGAGGAACCAAAAGGGGGATGTACTTGACCCAGCCATAAGCTGGTCTATGGGGAGAATAACAAACCTGATAACGAGGCTTATTCCGTTAGGTGCACTATGAAAAAAAAAGATAGACTAAAGTCCAATCAA
>Ga0179591_1345331_pt1 | contig 13830 bp, 16 predicted proteins | sample CZOMad2_1_08_16f_FD_182891 | JGI IMG/M metagenome (GOLD analysis project Ga0179591, IMG submission 182891) | Vadose zone soil fungal communities from Angelo Coast Range Reserve, California, USA - CZOMad2_1_08_16fungal (PacBio error correction) | ecosystem: Environmental > Terrestrial > Soil >...
AGCCCGGGAGGGGGGGAGGACTCTTTCTAAGCTAATATCAAAAAACGCTGAGAACTCCGAGTAAGAAGAAATTGAGGGCGGGCAATTGCAGCAGGGCGCTCGACGCTCCAAGGCGGCGATCGAGTGCTGTAGAAAGAAAAGGGGGAAAGATCAATGGCCTTGCTCACGCATTTGACGCCTTCGTAGGAAAAAGAGAAAAAGGGGAAGGCCGGAAATCCTTATCCTTAGGCTATTGTACTCGGGAGGAGGGAGGAGACCTCGGCAGAAAATCGCCGTTGTGTAGCAAAGTAACAAGAAAAAAATAAAAAGCAACGTACCTTGGGCCTCTGATCGACACTAAAAGCAGAAAAAGGAAAGCGATGGGTTCAAGGAATCTTTCAGTCCCGGCTCGCGCTTTTAGCTTCGGAAGAAAAACAGGCATCCACTTGCATTCGATCACCATCCACGCAAGGTGCTGGGAGAGAGACATTCGGATGGGAGGGCAACGCGTTTTAAGGGAGGGTATGCCGACTTTGCGCGACACACTGCGCGCACGATGCGAGCTTCAGGGGGGAACGCAGAGGATGGGAGGCCAGTCGAAGATGACAGCGCGGGAGGGGTTTGTTCGTGGTGAACACGCATGGCAGATGACATGCAAGGGGGAAGGCAAGATCAGCAAAGCAAAAATGGTCCTTCCGGCAGAGGCTTCAAAAAGCAAGGGCGGGGAGGTATTGGGACCTATCCCTTAGAGCGTGTGACGGACCGGGGAGAGGTGCAAACAGTCACTGAGCAATCGGTCAGTATACGTGGGGGAGTCGGGTCAAGACAAGATACGGTTCAGGCCAGGAAACTTGGACGGAAAACGTTGTCCAAACCAAAAGTCGTTAGTAAAAGGAAAGAGTGAGGGTTAGCAGGCCCCGGCAGTGTACAGCGGGGGAAAGCCGTGGGAAATACAGTTTTTACTTAAAGGGAACACGCTTGAGAGGCCCCATTTTAAAAGAATGAGAAAAAACCTAGACAAAAAAACCTGGAGGTATGGCCGTCGCCAGAAACGCCCCGGAAGGAGGGCAAAAACAACACCAGAACGTGCCAGAAGAGGGGGAAATGTCAGCTGCAGCGGCATTGTTTGAAAAGGAGAAGGGCCGCAAGAGGGCAGGAAAAAAGTGGTGGCGCCTCCAGAGGCAGACAGAGACAAAGTACAGCTACGAGATGTGACACAAGGGGCAAGCAAGATCTTCGTGAAAACACAGTGTTCGCCCCTGAGGATTGACAGTAACAAATCAAATGGGGGTCCTTAATTGGGAACTGCGCCCGAAACACCGGGACGGAAAAGTCCGAAGGGGAACAACCTCGACGCAGGACGACCCTACAAACGAAGAAGGATAGGCACAGGCTCCTGATCCCAAATCTCGCCGCGATCGGTGTAGAGTTAAGGCCAAAGGCGAAAATTTTCAAACGACCGACTGATTTCGAATGCAATGGTGAACGCGTGAATAAGGGACCCAAGTCAATAAAAAGGGGGGACCCGGGACGCAAAATGGGGGAAAAGGGGTTCAAAAACGTACAACTTTTAGGGTTATGCGGAAGCAGAGCAAATGGGGAGGGGGGGAATGACAAATATATTTGCTTCGCGTTGGGAAAGAGACGACGACCAACCGAGCGAGCGGGGGGAGGGGGGATTCAATGGAGAGGGAGGAGGGAAAACCAGAGAAACGCAGTGGGGCGAAGGGTTGTTGTTCGGTGAACTCACCACCCCCCAAAAGACCAGAAGAGCATGACACCCGGGATTTGACCAAGGCAGCTTTTATTTTGGCAAACCGAGGAGGAAGTGCTGTGGCCATAAGGATGGTTAAACACAATAGTGTCTGGGCTTTATTACGGGACCCATAAGGACTCGGAACGCGAAAAGAACAATGAAAAAAGGATCGAGCAACCACCACTTAGGGAGAAAGGAGGGCTTGGAGTGACAAAAAAGCAGAGATTGGGTCACCATAGAACGCAACTCAAGGTTGGAAAATAGTGGGCAATGGTAAAAAAAAAGAGAAAAGGTAAAACAAAGAAAGCTAAAACACATACCTTGAAAAGGAGGCCGGTGCGGAATTTGGGTTTTGGAACTTGGGGAACTCAGGAACAAAAAGCAGAGGAAATGAGGATGTCCTGAGATCGACACAGAAGCGCTGAGTGTTTACATGTCGGCCCCCAAGAAATCTAGGGGGGGGACAGACTGACAGAAGGCTCATCATAGAAGTGCCGGCGGAGGTCGCCTAACTTTGTAGGGACACAGTTTGTCAGGGGAGGGAAACTCTTGACTTGAGGGAGACCATTGAAGGAAGGTGAGCAAAAACGTGGCGGTCCCGGCAACTGCCTCCTAAGGGGGCAATGTAAATCGCCACCCAGCAGATTCGAGCGGGGTTATGAAAATGAGCAAACGGAGAAAAAGGGAGTGTGGCCGGTCGGCAACAACGCAGAGACGCTCATGTGGAATTGAATGCTCAATCGGGAGGCTGTATGCCGGCGAATAGGTGACAATCAAATGTCAGTAAAGGGGGGGGAGAAAAATCGCTTTTGAAGCACGGGAGCTCTTCAAGAAAGAGCGAGAGGTACCGTGTAAGGAAGTAGTCAAAACGTCTCGGGCGCTGCTTGACAATGCGAAAACAGACGGAAAAAAAAGAAAAACACCGGGCAACGGCGGAACAGACAATGATAGGAACACTGAGAAGAAAGAGGACGGGAAAGGGCTTGGGGGTTGGGTGGAATAATGTCCGCGGGCTGGCGAAGCCCAAGAAAATCGACTGGTGTGCTCGCGTGGGGCAAAAGATGTAACCTGGAGGAAAGTTACCAATGCATCAACTATCGTTTGAAGTGGGGCAACACGAGGCAAAAGTCAACGGCCGAAGAGAAAAAAAAAGGATCTATCGTGAAATAAAAAACGACCAGTTGTCGGGGAGCCAAGGGCAGGATGAGACTGAAAGCGCAGTGCACCGTATCGTGGATCGAATCCCGAATAATCGCGAATGGCCATCGTGGGGGACGCAGGAGTTACAAAACGAAGGCTAGGCAAGACAAAGGAAGAGAACGCTTCATACCTCAGACAGAAATGCCATGCGCGCTATTGCAAGAAAGGGCATGCGACAGGAAGAAATACAATAGAACCGACCGATGGAAGATAAAAACCTTTCGGCTGCCGTCGGACGAAGGTGCAGGCCACAATCGGCAAGGGGGCAGACACTTGCCAGAAAAAGAAAAAAAAAAAGTACAGAATAGGGAATGCCCAAAGTTGGAAAACCGCGAAGTCTCCGAAACAAAATGCGGGGAAAACTTCAGCATGATGCCCGGTGAGAGAGGTCACACAGGAAAAAAGCATCCCCGGGAAAGAGGAGGAGAACCTCTGGAGGGTACTTGCTGTGTCATCCGCTCGGGGAACAAGGTTACCTTTTCAACGGAGAGGTGGATGAGGCTAAACACCACTGGCGCAGATCGTCGCAGAGCAATCTCAAAGGAGGGGGGAATGAGGAAACTACTGAGGATCGCGGTCGCCTCGGCGTTGAGGGGAAGAAGGCGTAACAAGAAAAGGTAAAAATTAAAAAGCGCCAGGAAACGCCAAGAAGAGCCTAGGACGGAGAAATCTATCAGCTGAAAAATTGCACTCCCAATTGTGCTTCCTTCAAGGGGGGAAGGGGAAAGAGCGATTAATTTGATATTCACCAAGGACCGCCCAAGAATGCAAGCTATGGTAACTGCCTCCTGAAAGAAAGAAAATCGAAGCAAACAGCGCCCCCGAACCAAGACCTCTATGAAAAAAAAGAGAAAGAGAAAAACTAGCGCTCCGGAACGACAGGGGGTGGCCAACATCGATTAATAAGGGAGGTCGGGCTGGAAAATGGTCACGGAAGTGGGCAGTACGAAGACGAGAGGGAAAGTGGTCATGGACGGCGGCACTCAAACGGAAGGGCGATGGAGGTTTTGGTCGAACGAAGATATTAATAGCAGGAGAGCCGAGGAACATGCGACCCGACCTCAAGGGGAGACTGAAAAAAGGCTGTGGGGTCAGGGTGCCCGCCGCACTGGCCCGACCGGCCAATGTTCAACGAAGACTTAAGTGCGGAGAAGCGAATTAAAACAGAAAAAATGAAACGAAAAAGAGGAAAGGACGCCACCACTCCGCCAAACGGGAAGCGACCATATCGAAAGTAAGAAACCACCCCATGGGGTGCCAAAAAAATGCCTCCATCGGGCCACCCCCCCTTCGGAGGGAGGGCTCTTAACAGAAGGGAGTACCGGGTGTCTCAAAAGACTCCTGGAATAAAAGGTGGGGAAAGGGGGAACCTAGACCCAAGCAAAAAAAATGCAACTGGAAAAATCCGCTTAAAAAGCCTGCTCCCTGGGGGAGATGAAAAAAGCCCAACGAAAACGGACGCCCCGCTCTACGCTGCGCTGATGCTAGTACCACAGCAAGGGAGGTCAGAAAAAGGAATGGATTTCTCTACTAATTTGGGGGGATGCCCTTCGGCCGGCGGACGATGTCTGCGCTAGACTGAAGGTCGAAGCAAAAATCGTCTATTGGACATATGACTTTTTTCGCAGCAAAAAGATGAACCCTTCACAGGCCAGGCAGAACCTGCTCTCCGCTTGAATATGGACAGAAAGTGCGAAGCGAGGGCCACACCAGAAAACGCAAACAGGAGAGGGAGGCAGGGTGAGCCTGCAAAAGTGGCAGGTCTATGATTTGGGGGAAAGCCGATCGGATCATGTCATCCCCTATCTTCCAGAGATGGGGAGGAAGAGAAACTGGGTCATCTCTCAAAAAGTTAGGAGAAAAGAGAAGATGCCCATCGAGCAGCAGCCTAAAAAAGTAAAAGCTCTTTATGAAATGAGCGTACGATTCAACTGTTGGAAAATCATAGAACTGCACTGGTCTTGCTTTAGAACCAAGGTCAATTGCGGACGAGGCACGCTAAAACGATTGTCCATAGAAAGGCGTCAAGAGGGTGTAAGAAAGAAGTGGATTGGGCAGATTGTGTGCAGCTCCACCGGAGCAAACCAATCTCCTATTGTTTCAAGAAAGAAGAATGCGCGCAGAAAACGTCAAGCGACAAAAGAGAAAAAAAATCTATTCGCGAAAAAGCTTGACCTCGACGCCCAGGCGTTAGCGCATCAGCTCAGAGGAGAAAGATGCTCGAAGGGGGGCCGTACAGCCCGACAACTTGCGCCTTAACGCCGGATTTTGGCAAGACTGGCAGGAATTTAACTTGGCGAGTTACACGCGCGCAAGGGGAGGCCCCTGAGTATTCTACCAAGCAAAAAAACTACAAGAAAAAACAAACTCAACGCCGCAGGACGGCGCCCTATGCGGCGAGAGGGAAGAAGTGCAAAGGGGCATACCCATCCATCCATCCACCTTTTTTTAGGGCGGGGAGGAAGGGGAGTTCAGTCCGATTGTTCGTTATTGTGAAAACCGTCTTGGTGGAGTGAGGAGGACTCCTCATAAAAAGGACATGGGAAGCGGGCCATTTCTGGAGGTTAAAAAACCCACCGGAGCTTTTGCGAGCAAAAGGGGAGGGCTATCGCAACTGCCTCGGCAAACGAACGCCTATGAATCGCACCGTCGCTCAAAAAAGAACAGGAAACGGCCTGGTGAGGAAGATCGTCCAGGCGGACCAGCTCCGCGAGGAGCTCGTCCGCGGAAAAACTAAGGGAAAAGGACCGGAATATAATTGTTAATATCGGCGGCCGCATAAACCGTCGGGAATGTCCCTTCAAGATCGGAGGGAAGAAACATGTGGGGGGGGGACGGAAGGCTGGGGCTGTTGTTTTTGTTCGGAGAGACAGGAGGAATTGGCACCTGCCGGGAAAAAAAATAGCTTTTCTGCGCCCGTTTTGCGGAAGGGGGATTGGGGACTAGTCAACCAGGAGGGAAGCAATTCCGCTGCCGGCCCAATTGGGAAGATGCAGGGGGGGAAGGATGATCGCGCGCAAGAAGCGGCCGAAACATATCGCATGGTGCGGCGCTCCTCCGAGGAGAAGTGGACTCCGACGCCTTCATTTCGCAAAGCGAGGTGTCGACGTAGTATCAAAATAAAAAAAGGAGTATGGGTCGGGATTTTCTTGACGGTTCTCGGCAGAAGGACTGGGGAGACAGCAGAATGTGCTCAAAAGAAAAATAGACCCGAGAACCCTTGGAACACGTCACTGTTCCGAGCGGGAAAAAAAGAAAAAACAAACTTGGTCGCCTGCCGTGACCGGAAGAAGAGGGGGCGGATACAGCTAAAACCAAACCGTCATGCTGCATTCTATCAAAAAAAAACCGCCCAGGGAAGTTAGTCGAAAGGATCGGGGCGCGCGGGGGCCTTATATAAACGAGGCCTCTTTTGAGCATCACTGTGCGCGCACTATAGGGGGGGGGGCTGAAGCGCGGGCAAGAGATGGGCCGGCCAGCGCTCGCCAAGGAAATCGGATAGGATGGGGGGTGCTGTCGAGAGCGCTGGCCGACTGTATCATAAATTTATGGAAAGAAGAAAGAAGAGGGGACTTAGACGGTCTAGAGCTGTCTGCAAGCGTAGAGGGAGGGGAGGGGAAGGGTCCTAGCCGGAGGTGGTTACTGTCGCGTCGTTTCCACCAAATGAAAAAAAAGGTGCGGGAGGAGGAGAAGCCATCCACGATCATTCATGCTCCCGAGTTTACCAGGGCGCAGCCGAATGTGGCTCACGACAACCTCAAAAGTAAGGTCGGGGGAGGAACTGGAGAAAATGGGGTGTCCGCCCTAGCAGGGACCCCCGTGGCCTCGCATGTGGGAAACAAAGTCTTTTTGGAGGCCAGGGTAACTCCTTGAGGCCCTCGTTTAAAAGAGGGGTAAAAATCAAAAAAGACTCGTCGCAAACAGCGGCGCGTGAGGTGCTTAAGGGACAGGAGAACCGAAAGAGACATTAACACAACCCAAATAAAGGTGCAAAGGGGGAGATGAATGTCAGCTCAAAAAAGGACTGCCGGGGTGTGGGGAAAGTGGCCGGCGGGTCATTGGAGCAAGGAAAGGGGGGGCGAAGCGCAGAAGAAAACGCGAATAGAAAAGGATAATGACAAAAGGGGGGTCAGACCAAGGGGGCATCGTCTTTGAAGCAGTCGGGGCATTCTCCGAAGGAAACCGTCTGGTCAGACAGCAAAAGGAAAAAAAAATTCCGGGGAGTGAATCTGGAGGAACCGACCGGGCGACCGCCGGAAGAAGAGGAAGGAGGGGCAAGAGACAAACCTAATAGAAGGAGGTTGCCCCGCCAACCGCAGAGCCGTCTCCTGATCAAAAAAGACGAAAGGGGAAGGCGGGGTGCGAGCTTTCAATTTCCGGGAAGACAGGGGTCGAACCAAGAACGAGAAATAAAAAGAGCTCATAAATGGAAAAGGAGGAGGGGAAGCTCCTTTCCAAGGAAAAAAAAAGCCGGGGGAAACGAAAAAAAGGGCCGGAGTCACGCCGGCCCCTTTAAGAAAGCGGCTGCGGGAGGTGGACATGACCCCTTATGACCTTGGGCACTTCTGCAAAAAAAAACAAAATAAGAGAGGGAAAAAAATTGGTCTCATGTCGTGTCGGAAAAGTCAAGGCCGAATGGGGCGATGTTAACTTTGGGTGGATTGGGCGGAGGGAAACGGAAACAAAGGAGGAAAACCACACGCGACGCCAGAAGGTTTAAAGGGGATAGCGGGCAGCTTGATGCCGACGGAAGTTCAGGAAAGGGAGGGGCAATGTTCCACCAGATCAGAGGTGAACCAACCGCGTGACGGGATGGTGACCCATCGCTGCTGGCCGTCCGGCGAAAAAAAAAGAATCGCGAGGAAAAGCACAACAAAAACAACGGAGGAAAGAGAGAGATAGGGTGGCGGGGTCGCCGGAATACAGCGTGGGTCCCCCAGCATCAACGCGTGGGGGGGGGGGGCACGCTTAGAGGAGGGAAAATTGCAAAACCTCGCATACGGGCTCCCAGAATCGAAACGATCTGCACCTCACCGGACCCAGGATTGCGGGCGGTGGCGAATTGGTGGGGGGGCGTCCTCCTAAAAGTTACATGCCTCGCTTGCATTCGTTGGGACGCAATATACAGAAAAAAATAATACGCGTAGGTGGGTGCGGGCGCCACATAGGCAAGGAGAGAATACGCTTGTCCTTCGGGAAAAGCAGAGGAGACAGAAAAAAAAAAAGGAAAGGGGGGGAAAAACGCCGGCTTGACGCCGGCAATGTTCGGGTCTTCCACTGGGGGGCTGGTAGGGGACCGGCTTATTTCAAAAAACCATGGCATGAAAGGAAAGCTGGGAATCTGTCTGGAGGCGAACTGCGAAAGCCGAGGAAAAAGAATCTCCACCCCTCCAGCAAGACGGGGTGGATCAGATCCGGCTCTCTTTTCGTGGAGGCGGAAAAAACGAAGGAGGGGGGGAGGTGTACATCTTGCCCACTGCTCGGTTCAAGCTTCATTCCCGGAATGAGATTTCAGCCAGATACGAAATTGTTTTCGCCGGTAAGAAGAAGGGTAGGGCGAAGGCCCCTCGCTCTTCAAGAGAAAACCTGGTCATTTAAAAAAGTAGGTATCCCGTCTACGGGCCTGCGAGGGATGTTGAGAAAACTCCCACGCGAATCCAGGCCCCGCGGCACGGAGGAAAAAATGGGCAGGCAAACGGCAGGGAAACTAAACACCTCTTCTTGGGACACGGGAGGGGGGGTGGGGACAAAAAAAAGGTCCGCGGGTTGCGACGCCCCATGACGCACCGAACATCCGCTGGTTGGTGCGCGAGTGGGGCTCAATCTGGTAAAGGAGGGCAGAATGGCCCCTTCAGAAAAACTAGAGGGGGGGTGGGCGGGGCACGCGAGCCCGCAGTCACTGCGAGGGCAGATACAAAGGATCGAATCAAGGAACACCTGGGAGTGGTCGGGAGCAAAATCGGCTGCGGGCCTTGCCACAAGTGAAAAAAGGCACCGGGGAATAGGGGGGATTGCTAACCATCCGAAAAGGCCGAACAATTGCTCAGCGTGGAAACGGAAAGACGAACCACCTCGAAGAACTATTCACAGGGGACTACAAGCCTCATCCGTGAAAAGAAAGAAGGAAAACTAATGAAGTCCAGCAGTGCGGCTATTGCATAAATGGCGTAAGGTCTGAAAGCTTCCGAAAGCACAAAAAATCGCCGATGGACAGATCCTTGGAGCGCTGGAAGGCAAATATAGAACTTCTCATCCACAAATCGCGCGTGCGCGACGGATGAAGTAACCAAACGATTCCCAATGTATGCCACGCGCGGGAACAGACGCGACTGTCCGCACTCCGCGGGGAGTTCTGTTATCTAAGTCATCGAAGGGGAAAGTTTTGCGGGAAAAGTTCGAAACGAGGACGAATGACAACTGAAAAAGGGAAAGGTAATAACAATCGGATTATTCCTGGATGCGTTAGAAGAACAGAGGAAAGTACCGTGTTAACGGGATTGTAGCTGGGCCAGGGCACCAAACCACAAGCTGCTAAGATCTCAAAAATAACAGACTACAGCTAAGGTCGTCCTTATACGGAGATGTTAGCAAAAAGCATAGGTCAGAAGAAAGGCGTCACCGCCGGGAGCTTCAAATCTAGGGCATGAGCGCGGAAAAAAGCTCATCGGCCAGGCCGAGTCGCACGCAGAATTCTTCAAGGAAATCCACAGTGGGGCCTTCACGGCAGAAAAAGGGGCTAAATCCGAAAACAAACAAAAACGATGAATGATGAGATTTCACCAAGGACGGCGCAAAAAGCATGGGAAAGGGCAACGTCCAATCCGGTTCCCTCTACTACCAAAAAATAGAAACACTCCAATCCTCAGACCACAAAATCTTAGGAAAAGGGACTCGCCTGGTAGCAGACAATGTGAGGACGACCGATAGGAAGACAGATAGTTCGTAGGGAAATGTTCAACGTGTTTGGAGGCCGTATCGACGGCGCGGATAGGCACAATTACATAAGAGGGAAAAGAAAAAGTAAGTTAGGAATTCGTTGTGCGCGAAGGGGGCGAATACATGCTGACGACTGGGTCAGGGAAAGGCAACATTCTGACGCCGCCGCTCTGCGGGGCACAAGCAAGGGGTGGGGGGAAGGTTTCAGCAGAAGGCACTCGGCCCAATGTCAGAGATGCCTAAGGTAAACTCTGAGGAACAAACGGTGAACGAAAAATCGAAGAACAGCGGCGACCCCGAAGGGCAAGGGTTAAGCAGAAATATAGAGCTTACCCCAAAACCAACACCGGTGGCCAAAACAAAAGGAAGACAAAGCGGGCCTTCCTGGTCGTTTCGTTGCCGAGGAGACTAGGGCGGGGAAAGGGGTGTACTCATATAGGTAATACCTTAGCTCGGAACTCGCCAAAGCACCGGCATGCCGCCAGGTGACGTAGAAAGGGGAATACAAGGTATCTGCTACGGAAACACGGCGCGAAGAAGCCGCGACAAAAAGCTGCTGGCGAGCAAAAAGGGGGGCTAAGTTCAAGCTGCAATGGATGCGACACATTTGGACTGGGGAAAGCGTGAGGCCGGAGGAGAGTGTCGGCCGACGCAGGCCTTGACGAAGCAAAGAAGAAACTATTGCATATGACTTTTGGAGCTGCCACCCAAATGCGACCAGGCAAAAGGACAGGTGCAGGGGAAAAAAACCGTAAGAGGGGCAAGCGTTCAAACTCGCCACTCCAAAAAGAGAGAAATGCCTGGATGAGGCGGGAGACTCAACGGGCATAAAGGGAAGAATGGGGGTCCCAACAATCGTCTACATTGCAGACCCGATATGCCTCACGTTCGGCGCTGCGCAGATGGCAGCGAGAACAAAAAAAAAATCTGGAGGAGGAGAGAGAGAGATGCCCCAGTCGTGCGAACGCAAAAAAAAAAGCATAAGGAGGCGTTATAAAGTCTAATGCTAGGGGGAGTTTGAAAAATCCCTGCAACTTCGTTTCTTCAGCCGCCCCTCATTAAGGAGAGCAAGGGAGGTTCAGGGCTCTAGGAAGGCTTGGCATATTCCAGGCGGCGAGCAGGTTCACGAAAGAAGGTGGAACTTTTCTCATATTGTTTGGGAGAGCCACACTTCATAATTGCCAATCGACGATTGTGGCAGTCGCACAAAATCGGCCAGGAAGGGGAGGGACATAGGAAGGAAGAAGTGCTCCCAAAAAGGTCGTAAACGCGCATAAATGGCAGCTTGACCAGAAAAAAGGTTTGGGAGAACATCATCGACCGAGTCGAGCCGCGCGTCGTTCAGGGGGGGTAGAAAAAGACCGGACGCAGGGATGACCGGATTTTTCACATGAAGGGGAAACGGTGTCGAGTGAACGAGAGAGGTTATTGGGGAAAATTAGTAAGACCACCGGTCAAAAAATAGGAGACTAGCCCCGCAAAAGGGCGAGGGAATCCCGATGAGGCAGGCGCGGGGTAGGCTTGCGAAACGTGGCAAACACCGGTTTGGAAAACCTCCTCGGTTATGAGGATTTGTTCAAGGAAAGCGGTGTATATCGCTGCGCTCCTTCAATTAAAATGGGAAATGTGCAAAGAGCGTAAGGGGACTTAGGGTTCAAAGAAAAAAAAGGGATCAATTGGCGAGCGCACAGTGCGAGATCGCCGGGTTCCTCAGTCGAGACGAGCGACGAAGAAGAACCATCGCCGACAAAAAGAAAGGCAAGGCAGGGGAAGTGCCGCGCCCAACATCAGGAATCCGACCTTACGAGCGGCTGGCCTACAACACGAAATGGACAGGAACTTAATTCAAAGCAGAGAAAGGGGTAAAGAATATTGAGTACCCATAACCTGTCGGGAATGTGGGTGGCGAGCGAGTGCGTTTCCTAAGAGTTTGGAGGTTTCCTTATTCCGGGGGGGGGGGAAGCTTGGGGGAGATGGGGGGTTGCTTCGCGTTCCCACGGATGCCTCGGGAAGGCCACAAGAAAGGGTGAGAGGGGTCGCGAGACGGACTTTGTTAAGATAAAGGCCCTCCCGCTGACTCACTCAAGAGGGGGAGGGATTAACGACCAATTGGTGGAGGCTTCACGTGCAGCGGATCGCGGGCCGGACCTCTGCTATCCGACTCATTGCGACTCCCGGGCGAATGGGGAAGGGGAAATCCTGAGGTTGAAAGCCTTCATCGCAGAAAACTGCGAGGGGAGAATGAGGGTAAGCCTTATCCACGATGGCTAATTTCGATCGGCCTACAGGGGAGGAGAAAATCAGGGGGTTAGAAATGGGAAAACTCCCGCGCCCACAAAGGTCAGGGGTCTGGCGAATCAAAAAGCCCCAGAAACAGAAAGCTTGTGAGAATAATCTGGCAGGGAAGGAGCCTCCGCGTTTCGAACTGCCACCGGGCTCAATCTTAATCTATCACCATCCCGCCAGGGCGGCGCGAATAGCGGACTTTGATAGGAGTGGAAAGGTAAATTGAAATCTTGTATTCGCGCAGCACGTCGCGCAAAGATTAAAATTTTTTCTGAGGTCCCGCAGCTAGAATGCCGACAGGAGGCGGAGAGGAGAGTCAGAGTAACTGGGGGGTTCAACCGAACGGCAGCTACTGGAAAAGGGAATAAAATTTTGATGACACTAGCCGCACTGCCAGCTGCCGCGATGAAGTCTTTAGGAACAGGGGAAGGGATTTGCTCTGGGGTTAATAGCCAGGCGACGTGGTGGCGTAAGCGGCCACGATGGCAATTAGGCGGCATCGGAGGTCGGGCTCCAGATCAATGTTCAGGCACCGCAGGTCAAGCGCAGACTAATGGAGGGGGGGAACCGAAAACGAAAAGGGATTCTTGAGCCGGGAGAAGGTGAACCCCCTCGAAGTGACCGTGGGAGGAAGAGAAGTGGAACTACAAACGATAGGTTTGGAGGCTGGTAAAATTGGACCTCATTTTAAAGAGGGTTAAAAAAATCAGAAAAAACCGTCGTCGTGATGTGCTAAGCATGGCAGAAAAAAAAAAAGATTGGGACTGAGGAGAAAAAAAAAACATAACGGCCAAGAGAGGGAGAAACTATCCGGGTGAGGCCGTTTGCCGCCGTCCCGACTGGGGAAAGGGGGGAGGAATCAAGTAGAAGGGGGGGGGAGATCGCAGCCGCGCCACGCCAGAATCCGCTACGAAGAAAGTGTCAATACCAATCTCCTATCTCTTGCGCATCCACGGGACAGGGGACATCGCCCTGCAAACCTCTCAATACCGGATTGCCAAAAGTTGAAAGCAGTCATCGGATAACATCAAGCAACAGACTGAACGATCGAAGGGGGGGAGAAGAGCCACTAGATAGATGCGCTTGACCCCAAAAAATCCAATAGGCCGTATCCTGATCACCTTGCGGCATCATAATTCGGGGGGGAGATCCCATGTGTTTTGGGGTTTAATTCCGTCGGGCACGAGGTGCGAAAACTACAAAATAACGATCCGTCAAATATCAAGGAAATGGGACTTCTTGAATAACATCAGGTCCATAAGAAAAGTGGGCCGTGAACTAAAAAGGTGGGACAAGGATTAAGAAGACGGTCATTTTACTAGTGATGCGCCTCGAGAGGGTAAGGTCAGTACACAAAGCGGGGGAATGAGGAGGGAAAGTCGCCGACCTTCACCCCCCGACGCTAATCGTGACGGGAGGGCAATGTGGAATGGAGGGTCACGACTTCAGCCCTATGGGCGAAATTTTTCTGGCGGAAGGGGGAATAAACAATCGCCAACGAGCGAGCAGCCGGGGGGTAAACACGGAATTTTCATATCGAGAGGGGGAGGGGGGGGTTCTGAAAAAGAGGAGGGGGCATGCTGAAGGCCGCCATAGGTAACACCGAAGGATGGATTGGCAAATGGTAGCCTTGTGACAAACTGCTTGGCAAAAAGGCTACAAGCAAAAAACCT
>Ga0179591_1349058_pt1 | contig 13830 bp, 16 predicted proteins | sample CZOMad2_1_08_16f_FD_182891 | JGI IMG/M metagenome (GOLD analysis project Ga0179591, IMG submission 182891) | Vadose zone soil fungal communities from Angelo Coast Range Reserve, California, USA - CZOMad2_1_08_16fungal (PacBio error correction) | ecosystem: Environmental > Terrestrial > Soil >...
CAGTTGTGTGCCCAGCGCGTTCCTGCATTTTTCCATAGGGGGGGTTCGACAAAAAGGGATCCGTTAGGAAAAGGAACGCGCGCCCTTCCAACATACCACGTTGACCCTAGGGGGGGGAAGGAAGGAGGAAAGTAGTGGCCCACCCCAACGCGCTGGGAGTAGGGAAAAAGAGGAGCGAAAGGTGAGGGACCGTTATACCTCTTTCTCTTTTTTTCCCAGTGGATGGGGGGACAGGGAAAAGGAAAGAGAAACCGGGACCAGGGAGGGAGCGTGTTTCCCGAAAGAGGATTGCTTTTTCTAACTTCCCTGCGAGGGGGGGAAAAAAGGTTGGTCGTGGCAAAGATGTTGCGAAAGGAGAAAGGGGGCGCCGTCGATCATCTTTTTCTGTCGGGGGGGTAAGAGACAACCGCCCGGTTGAGACTCAACGGCCCAAAAAGGGGGAGAGGAGGGAGGGGTACAGGAGGCGTGCCCCCTTCTCTTTTCCCTAAAAAAATGGGGGGGGGAAAAGGAAAGGACACCCGAATCCGGCGTAGGTTTAAAAAAAATGCCTTGATCTTGGAAGTGGGAGAAAAGAAAAATTCACGGTGTACCTTTTCTCAGGAAAAAGGGGACGGTGGCGATTGGCGGTCAAAAGTGGTGCCGTCGGTCGAACGAAAAAAAAAGGAAAAGGATCATGGGGTCGGTCTCCCGTAATCCCTCGTGAGGAGGGGGGGGAGGGGGGGGAGACAAACATTTAAAAGGTGAACTGTTCGCGGAGAAAAGGAAAAAAGGAAAGAAGAGGTGCCGGCTTCTCCTTCCTATTCCGGAAGGGGGGAGAGGGGGGTGGCCGATGCGACCGGCCCCCAACCACCAAGGGCAGAGAAAAAGGGGGGGAGGGGGAAAAGTGACCGTTTGCATTCACGCTATTTTTCGTTGCCGTGAGAAGAAAAAAAGAGGTGAACCGGAGAAGTACGGCCGGTCAGCGTTTGGACAGGGGGGGGGGAGGGGAAGGGAAGGCTCGTATGCGCTACGACTTAAAAAAGTGAAGGGGGAAGGGAGGGGGATGTGGTAGAAATCTGGAGATGTGCCTCCTGTGTGTGAGGGGAAAAAAAAAAAAAGGGGGGGAGCCGACTTCTCTTCTTCTAATGTCGTTCAGGGAAAAGGAGGGAGGGGGAAAAAAGAGCTGGCAATGATTTCCCCCGCCCGTGAAAAAGAAAAGGGGGGTTGTTTTGCCCCCTTTTCTTTTTGAGGAGAGGGGGGGGGGAGAGGAAGGCCGCGTGGGACGCTGGGCGTGTGTCACGGGGGGAAAAGAAAGCGGGCCCTATCTTTTCGCCGAGGAAGGGTGGGGGAAAAAAAAAAAAACGGAAGTCGTGACGGAGTTTGAAGCCAGGAGGAAAAAAAAAAAGGGGGGGAGGGCTTCCCTTCCTTTTTGTTTCTTCAGCAACGAAGAGAGGGGGAAAAGAAGGGCCGACGGGCCTGCCGAGAAAAGAGGAAGGCCCTGTTTCTACTATCAATGGGGGGGGGAAACTGCCCCTAAGTTCCTCACAAGGAGGGGTTATTGTCCGGGAGGAAAGCTCTTGCAATTGGAAAAGGGTGGGGACCTTTTTTTTCCTTCGAGGAAGGGGGACTTTCAAAGGAATACAGTCTGTTCCTTTTTTCATCAAAAACACGGGAGTGTTCGAAGAGAGGCCGAGCCTTTAACAGAAAGGAAGAAAGAGCGGTGAGGGTAGGGGGGGGGGGGGGTGGGCGGGTGATCTTTCTATTCGGAAAAGGGGTGAAGTTTCAGCAGAGAATAATCGGGTTGGGGGGGGAAAAGGGACTTGGTCAAGGGGAAGGAAAAAGATTAATCAAAAATGAGGGGCCTTACCGAGGGTGTCCCTCTCAAAAAAAGGGGGCGTTAAACTGAGACCCTTGGGGGCGAATCTCTTAATAGAGGGGGTGTGAAGGTAAGGCACTGGGAGAGGAAGAGCTTTCTTTTTTTTCCAGAAAAAACGGGGCCGTTGAGGGTGGTTGTGGAAGGGAAGATGGTGTCTATCCTGTAGAAAGAGAAAATTTTGTCCCGGTGCCTTTCAAAAGGGGGGGGGGACACTTTTTTCTTGTTCTTTGAAAAATGCATTCCTGGTCAGTGCCCCTCCGGTGAGTAGAAGTTTTTCTTGAAGGGTAATTCAAACGCCCCTAAAAGGAAGGGTCCACACAGAAAATCGGTGTTAAAACTAAAAAAGTGTAAGAGAGGGAAAGACCTATATCTCCTCTTTCTCGGAGAGGAAAGAAATGCATTTAATTCCGGTAAATAAAGCAGAAAAAAGGGGTTCAATGATTTAGAACTTCTCCACACACAATAAAAAGTCCGGTGCAGGAAGAGGGGGGGCGTTCGTAGGTGCTACCCTTTGAAGCATCAAGGCGGGGCCCCTCTGGATCCTAATAAGGTACGTCTTCCCCTCCCGTTGAAGGAAGAAAAGGGGGGGGGTTGCGTTGAAAAGGAGAGGGAGGGTGGACCTATCCTTCTTTGAAAGGAACGGTGGAGCCAGCTGAAAGAGGATATGTGGCTCCCGGGGGCAGGAAGAGATCGTCTATCCAAGTAGAAAGGTCCCAAACGGTTTATAAAGAGAAAAAATATGGAAAATCCCTACTCTAAAGGGACACATAGGCAGTTCCCTGGGGGGGAAAGAGTTGGCGGCCTTCTAGAAGCGAGGAACAGCGAAGGGGGGGGGGACGTCCGAAGAAAAAAAGTAAAGAACACCGAGGTTCTTCTCCTATGATGTTCAACGAAAAACGAAGGGAAAACGCCTGGTTTCATGCAATATGAAAAGGGGGATGGATTTCTAGTGGAGTGAATGTTCTTTTCCCTTTCACCAGTAAGGAGAAAAGGGCCTCGGCGCGTGGGTCGGCGGGGGATGGAGGAAGAGGAAAACCCCTTTTTGGGGAAGAGGCCAGAAGAGAGGTAAGCGGTTGGGGTTCCGTTCGAGGGAAGGACGACCCTTAATTTTCCTTTTATTACAGAAAAAGAGAGGGAGCCCGACGTCCTTGACTCTTTTGCATTGAACGGAGGAGAAAAAGAGGGTTGGGGGACGGCCCCTTTCTTTTCGTCCGAAGAGGGTGAAAAGGGGGGGGGGAGGACAGAAGGGGAAAAACTGGGGGCCGATCTACGAAATCTTCTTCTCCGTTAGGAAAAGGAGGAGGGGGGGGGGAGTGAAGAGTGCGTCCAAATGAAAGGTTTTCCGACGGGGAAAGGGAAAGGGTGAAGCCAGAACCACCCCTTTTCTTTTTCCTCTTTAAGAAGGGGGGAAAGGAGGGGGAAAGAAACAACAACAACGGAGGGCATTGGAGAGATATCCCATTTTTTGGTGAAAGCAAGGGAGGGGGGTGGTTCTGGGATCAACGTCATCTCTATAAGAGGGAAAGAAGGAAAAGACAACTCTTTCAACGATTCTTGTGCCGGAAGCCCAAAAAGAAGAAGGTGACGGCAACATTTTCCTCTTCGCCACAAGAGGGGTTGTTTTTTTTTTGTACCAAAAAAAAATACCTGGGACGTAAAAAAAAAGACGGAAAAGGGGAAAAAGTTAAGAAAAGGCCAACTTCTTTCGGAGGGAGGGGGGGAAGGGGGGAAAGCAACCTGCAAAAAGAGGGAGGGGGGGAAAGAAGAGACCGATATTTCTTAATATCCTTCAAACCCGGGGGTACGGGAAAAAGGAAAAGAAAGAAACTAGCGAGCGTCTGAATTTTACTATACGGAGAGAAAAAATCCTCTAGAGGAAAAAAAGAAAGAACTTCAATCAAAAGCTGCACAAGGGAAGAAGAGGAGGGTACTCCTTTTTTCGGGCAGGAAAAAATCGGCTACTACCGACGGAGGAAAAAATTCCTTGCGTCAAAAAGGTATGTGCCAACGGGACAAAGGAGACAGAAAAAAGGTCTCCAACTTAGAAAGGACAGGACCATTGAATTTCCTTCTTCGGAATAGAGGAGGAAGGGAGGAGAGGCTCCACCTTTTAACTGCCTTCAGGACAAGAAGGATCCTATCGTTCGGAACCAGAGGAAGACCTCTACCTATTCGGGAAAAAAGAGGGGGACACCGTGGGAAAAGTCCTGAACGGCAAAGGAGTTAAACCCGACTTTTTTTCTTGGTAGAGGAGGGGGAAAACGCCAAACACGCCCGCCACAGGGCGATAAGCTTAACACTTCCTGGTCTAGAATCCTCTTTTTCCGTGAAGGGGAGGAAGTTCGGAACGCTAGCTAAATTAAAGGGGGAAGGAGGGCAATTTTTTTTCGACCTTCCAGGAGTGAACCGCTAAAATCCCGCGGAGGAGGGGAGAGGAGGAGACTCTTCCTCTTTCAAAAAAAAAAAAGCCTACGCTGGCGATAGGGGGGGAAGGTTTGGCCCTTCCAATTCCCGGAGAAAAAAAGAAACGACCAAGTCTTCCCACCGTAACTTCCCGTCCGAGGAGCCAAGGGAAAAAAGGGTCACCACCCAGTGGGAAATGAAAGGGGACGTTCTCCTTCTCGGCAAAAGGAGCCGGGGACAGAGACTCCGTTGGTGGATGACAAGGGGTAGTGTCCTACGACAAAGACGGGGAAAAAAGTGAACATCAGTATGGAGAGGATTCTACGGCAAAACAGGAAAGGTACAGGGAGGCTTTCCCAACTTTCTACGTCGGGGGGAGAAGGGAGGAGGGAGGGCCCCTAAGGGGCACGGGAAAACCGGTACCGCCGGAAAAATCGATGGGAGGGGGGCAACACCGGTCACGGTAAGACATTCTCATCGAAATAAAACTCTAACCACACACACTACAGGGGTAAGCTTTCGACGAAAACGGAGAAAGTCTCCGGCACTAAAAGATCCCCTTCCCGGGACACCTTCCAGAGGAAAAAGGGCCCCCTTCACGGGGAAGGAAGAAGAGAGAAGAGGGGTACCCCCTCAATTTCACCGAGAGAGGGGAAGAGACTGTCGGGTCTTTCAGTTGATCAAGAAAGAAAGGAAGACATGCCCGATCTTTCACCTTCAGGAGCGGCCGTCGACGGGGTTTCGTCCAGAGGAGAGAAAAAAGGAAAAGGCAGCCAGCACGCTCACTTTCTCCGGCCTTTAAAAAAAGGGACACCCTCGGCGTCCTCGTGGAACAGGAGCTTGCGCCACGAGAAGAAAAGAGGTCCCCGTGACCACTCAAATAGCTCTCCCCCACCGAGGAAGGGGGGGGAAGGGGGGAGGAAAATCATCAAAATCAAGGGGTCAACCTTGAACAGACAACGGAAACGAAAAAAAAAAAACGCCTCATCCTCTTCTTCCACTCAAGGGAGGGAAGAAAGAAAAAAAAGCCAAGACCGGTGAAGCTGGTCACACTCAAACACCGGCGGGAAAGAGGGAAAAGGAAAAGGCACCCTAACTCTTCAGTTCTTATCTCAGAAAGAGAAGGGAAAAAAAGACAACCCCCCGGCCCAAAGTCTTGGAAAACCCGTCACGTCAGAGGGAAAAGGTGGAAAAAATAAACGGCACGAACACACTTCCTTCCCAAAACGGTCCAAAAGGGGGAAAAAAAGGGGGAAAAAGGCTCGACGCCTGTAAAGAGGGGAAAAAAAAGGGGGGACCCCCCGACCCCGCAGACCCCCCGCCCTCATCAGGAAAAAAAAGGATCTACGGCGCCGGCCTTCACCCTCTTTCTCACCTTTCAAAAAAGGGAAAGGGAAAAAAAGAAAAAAGTGTCAAAAAGAACATGTTGAAGAGGAAACCCAGATCACTATTTTATTTCCTGCGCAAAATAAGGAAAAGGAAGAGACCGACGGCAACAAGGGGCTGCACCGCAAGAAAGGAAAACGGGCGTCCTCCATCACCTGTTTCACCGGGGGGGAAAGGGAGGGAGGAGAAAGAAAAGAACATCCAGATCCGCACCTAGCGAAGAGCCGGAATCGGATCACTGGGGGGGGTGGTGTTCGGAACAGAGCTTCGCCACTCCTTCCTCCAAAAGGAAGGGGGGAGAGAAACCCCAAAAACCCCTGGTTGTGGGGAAAAAGAGAGGTAACCTGCCGTCCTCCTCCTCTTCCTCTAACTCGAAAGAGAAAGAGAGGGGCCTACCGTCTCTGTCATCCAGGGGGCACGACCCACTCGTGTAAAAAGTCGAAATGGAAGACAAGATCACGACGAATTTATTCTTTCTTTGACAAAGGAGGAAGGGGGTGTTTCGTCTCGGACCGAGGGTCAAAAAGGGGGTACTTCCATCGCCAAGGGAAAAAGAGGAAAAAAGAAACCAGTTCACCTTCGCTCTCATCTAACCGTACCCGCTAAAGAAAAAACGACCACTCTGGAGAACTTCGTGGGGGGGGAGAGGGGGGAGGGCCGGGGCGGCGCGTTTTCCCTCGGGAAGGGAAGAACGGAAAGCATCAGAAGGAGAGGAAGCTCGATGGCACCACATCTTCCAAAAAGAAGAGAAAGGTAACGGCAGAATAACCGTCTCAAAAAAAAAAAAAGGAGGAGGGGGAAGGCGATGCGGGGTTGGTTTACCCCATCCTCCGTTGCAGAAGGGGAAAAGGGAAAGCGTTTTGTGGGCTTGGATCGAAGGCGAAAATCACGGGTTTCCTTTTCCATCGCTTTTTGCGAGAGAAAAGAGGGGGGGGAAAAAAGAAAGGGGGAAAAAAAAGAACGGTCGTGCCCCCCCGCTCGCTGGGAGGGATGGGGGGGGGAGGGGGCGCTTATGCGCCGGTTTGGCTGGTGAACAGGAGGGGAAGAGGGGGAAAAAAAAAGAGGGCCGTACCAGTGTTGGGGCGTGTCGGTCGAGAACGAAAAAAAAAACACATGCCAGTTCGCCGTGTTTCCCCGCCCGAAAGGAAGCCTTTGGGGGTCGAAAGAGGGGGCGCGGTGAAAAGGGGAAAGAAGAAAATTTCTCCTCCTCCGGGGGAAAAGAAGGGGAAAGAAGTAGAATAGCGGCTAAAGCTGTCGGCCGAAGGGAAGGGGGGAATGCCCAAACCTTTTTCCTCTTCAAAAAGGGAAAGAAAGAGTGTCCGAACAATTGAATAGTAGATGGAAAAAAGAAGGCGTGAGTTTAAAGTCTTTCTTATCTTATGTTGAGGGGGGGGAGGGGAAGAAAGGAATATGTCACGGGTTGACCGGGGGGAAGACCGCCGTTTTTACCTTTTTCTAATGGGGGGGGGGGGGGGGAAAAGGAACGTATCGGGAGAGAACACTTGCAAAAAAGTAGGAGGCACCCGTAATCCAATCTTTAAAAAACAAAGAGAGGGGGAGAGGTGAAAAGTTCTCTTCAACTGCGAACGGAACTTCGGTTTTGAAACGGGAGTAAAGAAGGCGGCGCCTTCTATCCTCTTGTCGAAGGGGAGAAAGGAAGGGGGGGGCCCGATGCAACTCAGGAAAAACCCTGTCCTCTACAAAAAGGGAAGGGGGAAAAAGAAGTGCCCTTTTGGAAAAAACCGATTTGTCTTTGGAAGGGGCGAAAAGGGGGGGGAACCACGGCCTACTTCTTGGACGAAAGAAGGGGGAAGGGGGGGAGAAGGGGGTGACGGTGCCAGGAAACCCTCCGGCCAGGATGAGGGAAAATTTGCCGAGTTCATTTTCCCTTTTTACTTGGTGAAGGGGGGGGGGGGGGGGGAGGGGAGGGTTGCCTTAAAAAAAGGGAAAAGAGATGGAGTCCCTACTTCTACTGAATTTTTGAGGGAAGGAGAGAAGAAGTCGGGGGTATCTTCGTGGAAAGGAAGGAGACAGTGCCACATCCTTTACCTTCATTTTGGGAGGTTAAAGAACGTTGCTGGTGGGATTGAATCAAGGGGTGAAAGGAAGAGAGGTGGGCGCATTATTTCTTTTTTCACGGGGGGGGCGGCAACTAACCGTTGGGAGAAGAAGGGAGGGGAAGCCTGATAACTTTACTCTTACTTCGGACAGGGGGGGGAAAAAAGGTTTCAAAAAATATTCCTGGTGGGGAGGAGAAGGGAACTTTGGAAACTAAACCTATTTCTACTCCTCCTAAGTTAAAAGGAGGGAAGCAGGCAAAGTCTACTAGCCAATGGGGGAAAGCAAAGACAGACAGCGTAATCTCGTACGGTTTTGTGAAGAAGGGGTAGGGTACGCTGGAATTGGGGGTTGCCTTTGGTCACCCGGGAGGGAAAAAAAAGTCAATCTTCTTTTCCTTTTTTCATAGGCGGGAAGAAGGAAGGGGGAGTGGTGAAGTGAAACCACTGAAAGACGAGAAGTCTACTTGGGAGTTTTTTTTGTTCGCGGTGAGGGGGGGGGGGGGGAAAAGGATGGCCCCACCCGGTTACTTGTTTCCTACAAATCAGAAGGGGGGGGGGGAAAGTCCCCGGCCCCTACAGACGATTCAATCAACGGGAGGGAAAAAGGTGCCCCCCATCTCCTGCCGCTCGGGGGAAAAAAAGTTCGCCTTGTTTTCCTCTACCTAACAAGAGAGGGAAATCGGAAGGGGGGGAAAAAAGGGGGAAAAGGGCGGTCGTAGATCACACTAAAGTCTCTCTTGTTCTGGTTTTGGAGAAAGAAAAGAAAGGGGGTGCCTTTTCGATTGGACGATGGCAGAAAGGGGGGAAGGAAAAAAAAAGGGGGGAAGGGGGACTTTTTCCCACGGTGGGTACTTCTGTCTCCCTTTGGGGAGGGAAAAAGGAAAGAGTGAAAGTTGATCCGTTCTTCAGATTGGGAAAGGTGTTCGGGGGGGTGGAAAAAGGGGGAAAACGCGGGCCGCGTTACCATGTAGCTCCGACAAAAAAAAAAAAAGGAAAAAGCCTCGGGAAACCCTAGGGACGGAGACAGGAAAAAAAAAAGAAAAAGACGAGGCTGTCGCGTTGTCATATGTAGAATTCTCCAAAGAAGAACGGCGAGGCTCGTATGGACGTACACCGAAAAGGAAAAGGGGACGACACCGTACCCCCGAAGGGAAAGAAAAAAAAAAATCTTCTCGGAAGGTGGAAGAGAGGATGGGAGGGGGGAAGGAAAAAAAGTGGGATACCCTAATCTTTTCCTTCTCCTTGGGAAAAAAAAAAAAAGAAAAAGAGAGGACGAGGTCCTCCCGGTTGCAGGTGCGACCGATAAGGGAAAGAAGGGAAAGCGTTCCCTTTTGATAATATAATCTGCCAACGGAAAGAAAAAAAAAAAAAAAAAAGGACGGACATCCAGATTCCGGGAAACCTCAAGGGGGGTGGGACCGGAAGGGGGGGGAAGGAAAAAGTGAGTCACTACTCCTTCCTTTGTTTTTACGACAGGGGAGAAAGGGGGTAGCCCTATTTTCCATAACGCCAGAAAAGAAAAAAAAAAAACGTTCATCAATTATCCCTTTGCTCGTTTTGAAGGGGGGGGGGAAATGAATCGTTTCTGTGCCTGGAAAAGCAGAAAATAGGGGAAAAGAAGGAAAGGCTCGCTCGTTTAGTTCTTCTGTTTTCTTACCGAGGGGAAGAAAAAAGATTTCGTGAATAGAGTTAAGAAACTTGAAAAAGTGGGAAGGAAAAAAGGACGACTGTAGTTCCTTTATACCTACCTTCAGGGAAAGAAGGGGGAGAAAAAAAAGAGAAGGGGGGGGGAAGAAAAGGACGGCTGTTTGTTTGACTTCCCCCCCAAGAAGGAGGAAAAAAAAGGGGTAAATGGTTTTTGGACCAAAGGGGCGGACGAGAGGGGGAAAGGGGAAAAAAAATTTGCCGCTATTATAGACAGGAAGGGGGGGAAAGGAAGGGAACAGAAGCTGCTTCCCGGTGAAGAGGTGGAATGGGAAAAAAAAGGGAAAAACACCCCTTATCCCATGGAAGGGGGTTGTCAGCCTCCCCCCCCCTTTTCGTGAAAAAGAAAGCCTCCTTTCTTTATTTCTCTAAAAAACAACACACTGGAAGAAAGGGGGGGAAGGAAGGAAAAAGGGATCTTTCTTACTAGGAAAAAAAGGAGGGACATGGGATCAAAACCTCAAAGAGGAGGGAAAAGGTCGTAAGCACTACACTTCCTACTCCTAGAAAAAAGAAAAAAAAATCCACTCATCAATTAAAAGAGAGCAAAAAGATCTGTTATCGTCAACAGGGGAAGCGGGAAGAAGAAAAAAAACTTTACCTGAAGAGGGGACGCACAGAAAAGGGGAAAAAAAAAGGGAAGAAAAAAAGAGCCTGTCGTTCAATCACATTCCAACTGAGGAGGGGGGAAAAAGGAAAGAAGGGGGGGAACCTACTTTCTGTAAAATCCAAAGGACTAACAAGGGGAGGGAACCGCTTAACCTCTATTCTAATTATTGCACAAGGGGGGAGGAAAAGGGGAGAAAAAAAAAACACGCCGACCTCCGAAGGAAGGATTCCAAAGGGGGGGGGGAAGAGAGCCGAAGCGTTCACCTCAACTCGAACCTGGAAAGGACCAGGGCTCCTCTTTATTAAAAGGTCGTGGTACGAAGGGGGGGGGGAAGGGGAAAGAGGCGACTACCTCTTCTTTAGGAGAAAAAGCAGGCGTCCCTTTACCAGAGATTGCGAGAAGAGGAAAAGAAAAAAAAAGAAAAAAAAAAAAAAAAAAAAAAAAAAAAAAATGTATCTTCATCAGTGGGGGGAAGGAAAAGAAAAAAAATACTTGGAAAATTCTCTAGCAAAAAGGGGGAAGGAAAAAGACCGTACGGATCTCCCTTTATAAAAACCTCTCCCACAGAAAACTCCGGGAAAGAGAGAAGGGGGGGAGGGGTGGTTGCAAGGGCGACGGCCCTCCTTCTTTCCACTACTTACATTAAAGAAAAAAAAAGAAAAGGAGGCTTACGCCTATCTCCGAGAAGGACTGGGTAGGGAGGGGGGGAAAATAGAAAAAGGGAAGGAAAAAACTCTATCATTCCTCCTCCTCTGCCGTCGGAAGAAGGAGGGGGGAGAAAGACATCCTCGGAGGCTTCAAAAGTTAGGACGGCGTCGACGAAAGGGGGGGAAAGAGAAGGGGAAAAAGAGATACAATGTTTTCCTCCGCCCGCGTTTTTCCGTCCAATGCGCTAAAGAGAAAGGGAAAGAAAAAAAAAGGAGGGGGAAAACTCCAGGTCTCAAGTACGGTCAACAGAAAGGGCGACCCAGGAAAAAGAAAAGAAAAGGTTCCAACTTCTGCTCCGTGGAGAAAAAGAAAATCGAACGGCCACCAAACGAAAAGGAGGCTCTCAGTGGGGGAAAAAAAAGGGGGGAAAAGACTCGTTGCCTGGTGACTGCAACATTTGAATCCATCCGATTACAAGGGGGAAAGGGGAAGAAAAGAAAAAAAAAAAAAAAAAAAAACGACCGCATCTGCTGTTCGGAAAGGCAAGGTGAAAGAAGAAAAAAAAAAAAAAAAAAAAAATCACATGTCGTCTACGGGTTCCTTTTACCTTCCTCCAAAAGGGGAAAAAGGGAAAAAAAAAAAATGTCCTGCAACCGGGGGGGGCAAGAAAGGAGGAAAGCCACCCTCACCTCTAACCAAACACTACAGGAAATTCAAGAACGGCGGGTGGGGAAAAAAAAAAAAACCGTGACTCCCTCCCCTTTCCTCGAATGAAAAGAAGAAGGGAAAAGGGGAGGAACTCTCCGGAAAGGCAAAAAAGAGAAAGGGGGGAAAAAGGGAAAAAAAGGGAAAAAAAATGCTCTATTACTCTTTCTTCTTCGGGGGAAGGGAGGGGGGAGAAAAAAACACCCTGCGTATCTTTAACATGGGAGGGAACGTAGAAAAAAGAGGAGAAGACGTCTTTCTTCATAACACCTTCATCAGAAAGAAGAAAAGGAAAAAGGGACACCGCTCCTTCCACTCGGATCATGGAGGAAAAGTTAAGCTTCTCCACTCTTTCTCAGGGGGGGGGGGGGAAAGTGACCACGCAGAGAGCGGAGGGAAATGAGGGAATGTCTGCTGTTCAACCTTAGAGAGAGGAAAACTTTAACACCAGTGAAAAAAAAGTTTAAAGGAAGGGGGAAGGAAGAAAAGAGGTCCGTCAACTCCTCTCACTTTAAACTACTTCGTTAAGAGGAAAAAAGGGGAAGGGGGAAAATCCGCAACAACCGGCTTAAGGTCGGAGAAAAAAGAAAAAAAAAAAAAAAAAAAAAGAGTAACTCGGCAAGTTCTTATCTCATACTATCCCTGGAAAAAAGGGGGAAAGGGAAAGCCCAAACGCTGACCTACCGGAGTACAATTAGGAAAAAAAGGAAAAGAAAAAACACCTGGGAGATCACCGTCAACGAAAGGGGAAAAAAGGAAAAAAAAAAAACCTGACTTGCGAAGGAAAAAGGAAGGGAGAGCGCATCGTCCACCCAACACTTTTCTAACTTCCCCGGGGAAAGGAAAGGGCCGCCGGCACCCTCTTGTGACCCTGGGAGAAGCAGTCCTGCAGAAAGGGGAAGAAGAAAAGGAGAGGGGGGGAGGCCAGTGGACCTTCATCCATATCCGGGGGGGGGAAAAAAAGAAGAACGTTTTTTGCAATGTTGGGAGGGGGGGAAAAGGAAAAAACCAACCTGTGTACCTCCATCTCCACACAAAAAGGAACGTGACCTTCGCATCTAATAAACACACGAGACATAAAAAAAAAAAAAAGAGGAGGCCCTGGTGGTTTCCATCTACTATCTAAATGGGGGGAGAGAAAAAAGGAAGAAAAAAATCCTTTTCTAAAGCCCTGGGGGACGCAAACAGGGGGGGGGAAGGGGGGGGAAAAAAAAAAGGAGCTCCGACTCTTCTCTAACAGAAAGAGGAAAGCTTCACCCCTCTTGTCAAAAAGGAGGCGTGAAGAAGGGAGAGAAAGGGGGAAAGGAGAAAATTTCCCCCGTCTCATAACTTTCTAAAAGAGAAAAGGGAACCTCTTCTAAACTTTTGGGAGTATCGACCGGAAAGAAAAAGAAAGGGGGGAAGAAGAGGACAACTGGAACCTCCTCCCTCCTTCTCCTTTTTCACCAAAGAAAAAAGGAAGAAAAGAAGATCCTCAAAGAACACAGCGAGGGGGGGGGAGAAAGAGGTCCCTACTATCTCAACCTTTTATGTTGCCTGTCGCTCCGTGTAGAGGGAGAAAAAAGGGGAATACCTCGGCCTTCTAGAAAAAAGAAAAACGGAGGAGAGGGAAAAAAAAAAGAGGGGGGACACCACGCAAGCTCATGTCCAAACGGTCAGATCCTTCTCAAAAAAAAAAAAAAGGGGGAATGCGCTGCGTTTGGTGGGGGACCAAAGGGGGAACGATGGGGGAAAAGAAGAAAAAAAAGGTCGACGTGGCCTATTATCCTGTCTCCAGGGGGAAAAAAAGGAAAGGGGGGGGGGCGGCACGCCCGGCACATAAACTTTGGGAGGAAGAGCAGAAAAAGGACTGCCCCTCTCCCTTTTCAAGGAGGAAGGAAGGAAGGTTTTCTCTTATCGAATGGGGGGAACGGAGAAAAGGGAGGGGGGGGAGAAGGGAGATGGCCGTACCCCATTTTTTCCCTTCTTGTAGGGAAAGGAAAGCTGTTTCCAAAGAACTCCGCGGGGAAAAAGAGGGGGGGAAAAGTGGCCATTTCCGTACTGTTAACGATTTGTTTCTTTTTCAAGAAAAAAATAAGAGTCCCATCTTGTGGGCCAGGGAGACCGTCCCGAGGGGGAGAAAAAAAAAGCGTCCCAGGGAAGAAAGAGAAGAAAAGGTTTTCCCGGGGGACTGAGGGAACGGACCCAAAAAAGGGAAAAAAGGTCTCCCTTACTTTTTCTTCTTCCCTTGGGAAGGAAGAGGGAAAAAAGGGGGGAGCTCTTATATGCCAAAAGAGGAAGAAGGAAGGAGTCTTGGTGCTTTATCTGATGAAAAAGGAAAAAGGACGTCTATTTCGTGAAAGGGGAAAGGGGGCCTTTTTTTCCGTTGGGCAGAAAAAGGGGAAATTTTGGTTGGTCAGGGAAGGGAAGTTCTAACACTTTTCCAAAAAGTCGCCCTTCCATTGGTCGTCGAAGGTGAA
>Ga0179591_1240722_pt1 | contig 13829 bp, 11 predicted proteins | sample CZOMad2_1_08_16f_FD_182891 | JGI IMG/M metagenome (GOLD analysis project Ga0179591, IMG submission 182891) | Vadose zone soil fungal communities from Angelo Coast Range Reserve, California, USA - CZOMad2_1_08_16fungal (PacBio error correction) | ecosystem: Environmental > Terrestrial > Soil >...
TGGCAGGAAAAGGCACAACCTGAAGTTCTGAGTTGCCGAAACTAAAACGCAAACAAAGACTGTGGGAGAATCGCTGAGAGCTAGGCACGGCATCAAAACTAGTGGGAGGGTTGCCTGGAGAAACAACAGGCAAAAAGGAGGGCCGGCTGGTTTTCGCAAGGAGATCAAAAGCAGCAGACACTGAAGTTTTCGAAGACAGGTAGCCAGCAGGTGCTAATAATGGAGGGGTGAAGCCGAAGAGTACCAGAAGAAAAAATCGAGCAGGAGAGGAAAAAAGGGGGAAAACGACGACGCCGTATGTGGGGAGGGGCCGGATGACACTGAGAGGGTCATAAAAAAAAAAAAAAAAAGAAAAAAAAAAAAAAAAAAAAAAAAAGAAAAAAAAAAGAAAAAGGAGAAAAAAAAAAAAAAAAAAAAAAAAAAAAAAAAAAAAACAAAAAAAAAAAGAGAAACCAAAAAAAAAAAAAAAAAAGTCGCCATCCTACTACTATCAAGGGTCGGGGAGGGGGAGCCTAGCCTTGGCTGCACACAGGTCCGACCGAAATACGAGTTGTCATCCAAGCGCGGGCCAACATCGGATGCTGACCGCGACGACGGAATAAAAAAGACGTATCTGTCGGGGGTGGCAGAAAAGAATGAAAAAGACTTCAAAGAAGTGCTGGGAGGACAGAAAGTAGAACAACGTGGGGCCGAGAATTTAAACGAGAAAGAACGAAAGTGCAAGAACGCAGCTATGCAGTCCTATGGTCCGACCAATTGTGGGGGGGGGTGCGAGCGAAGCTTCGCAGCTGCAGCAGACGTCGCACGCGGAAGGGGAACCAGAAAACTAGGACGAAAACTGAAGTAACAGAGCAGGGGGCAACGCGGCCGCGAAGGAACCAGGACTTTTCGTTCCTTACAAGTTAAAGGCAATTTGAGAAGCAAAAGGGTGGGGAAGAGTGCAGCAGCCTACAATAGCAGGACAGATACACGAGAGAAAAATGGAGTAAACGGGGAGAAACTTCAATCAGGCGCCAAGTGTCGATAGTCCGGAGTTTCGGCGCAGGGAAAGAAAAGAATCAGATGAACGAACAAAGAGCATTACCTAAAGCTGGCAGGAATGGGGGAGGAATTAGTGGCGCCGAGAAGGGGGGAAAGTCTGGGCACAGAAAACAAAATTCACAGATGAGGGGGGTTCGGCAGTGCCAAGGCTTCCCTGCCGGAAGGGAGGCCGACGAGAAATGCCAAGAGAGAGGGGAACACCGGGGGCGAATATAAGTGGTCAAGGGGAGCCACTGACGGCGAAGGCGCACCGCAGTGGAGTTCGGGCCATTCGCGGAACAGGAGGTAACGAGGGGCGTGACAGGTCCTACAGAGGAGACAAGAACGACAAACCTATCGGACTCTGCGGCAATACACCTGCCATATTGGGGAGGGGACTGGGTTCAAAATCACACTACCTATAGAAAGGGACTAAAGGACAAAAGAAGGGAGAGGTCCCACTCGGGGTGAAGAACATACGGCAGGGGGTAAGCAGGAAGAATAGAAGCAGCAATTCAGATGCTCTCGGGGAAAGCACCATCGAAAACGTTGTCGGAAACCGATGAAGACCAAAAATCGGGAGGAGAAGCTGCAAAAACTCTTTTAAAATGGGGGAGACGGGATGCTTCTGACATTAGACAAACGCATAAAAATGGAACTCAAAAATATCAGAAGCCGAACGGGCCGGTTACTCAACACCGGATTGCCAGCGAAAACCTCCGGCTAACCGACGAGGACGGCAAACTGAAATTGGCGCACCGCATCAAGGAGGATGTTGGTCTCGATCCTCAGATCACGTAGGAAAAAAGAGAGAGGCGGAAAATAAAATGCGAGCTAAAAGACGGTACGAAGGAAAAGAATACGTGGCGACATAGGAGTGTACCTGGGTAGTAGGTGTCCATCAGAAAGGGGGTGGGGCGTAATAGAACATCTCGCGGAGAAGCATGAGTAAAGAAGAAAGACACCATGTTCCGGTTAAGGGGGAAAAGACGAAAGACCTAAGGCCAACAATTGATAAGTAGGTCTAAAACTTGGTTAACGAAAAGGGTCGCTTCATAGGAAAACCCCACGAGGAGGAGTAATGTTGACCTTTAAAGAGGTCTGGATAGAGTAACATCGCTGCGGAAAAAGGAAAAATTTTCTTCAAGGATTCCGGGGGGACGCCAGATGCGAGGGATGCGCAGTGAGACCCATATGAAAAGATCTTGCTAACAACCCCAAAAGATTTAGTGGTGGGGGGGCCTCAGAGGAAAATATGGGGTATTTCTTGAGAATCGTTCTTCCTTTCTCCAGCGTGTAAAAAGGTTTATCCGCGAGGGTAAAGAGCAACCGAAACAGAGAAAAAGGAGGAATTGCCGAATAGAAGGGGGAAAAGCGCGGAAGTGTGGCGTTCTGCAAGGGGGACACCTTCAGCCGGAACAGATAACCTAGGAAAACACCTGGAAGAGGAGGGGGGTTGTCGTCGTCCGCGCCACAAGGGCCAACTGATAAAGCAAAAACGTAAGGAGATCAATATTTCGGCCACAAACAGGTCAGGAGCCCATTTGAAACGACCGAGGGAGGGGGGAGGACGGCGGGCGAAACAACCCCCAAAACGGCTACCCGACACCGAGAGCTTTGTCACCGGTTCATAAATGATCCAGTCGAAAAAATGTTGTAATGTCGATTTGCTGGGTAAGGATGGAGCCTGACCTCTTTCACTTTAATAGCTTGAGTCTGGAGAAACTTGGTTTCACATTTTGGTGCGCCCCCATCTTTTGTTAGAAAAGCGTAGAGGTGTGCTGTACGGTCAGGGGAGGGAGTGTGTTGAAGGTCATGCGATGGGGAAAAAAGCAAAACCGGCTACTCGCGGAAGCAAGGTGAGCTTTCTACTTAACGTGAACGTGTATGAGGGAAAAAGCGTGGCTAGGAGCAATTGAATCTCGAAGTGTGGAACGCGAGGACACCAAAAGTAGTAGGAAGGTAGCCGATTCGGTTGCTTGTGGGTTGGTGCGCTTCGAGAAATTTAACGGAAATCGGGGGAGCCGTGAGGGAAGCCCGCCCACTGATGTGGCGTTGTGCTTGGCAAGGAACACCACACCTCTTCAAGAGGGAGGGGGGTTCCAAAGTGCAAACAAGCACTGTGGGGGCCCCACGTCTGTGACAAAGAACTGATGGATCATCGTACCACGTGTCGAATGGAACGAAACACACATCGTGAAGCCATAACAGAACCGATAGAGATAGTTTGGGAAAAAATTAAGAACTTCATCGGAGTCATAGGAAGGCCCCAAAGGAGGGCAGTCGATCGGGCCAAATTTGAAAAGGCCGGATGAGGAGCCCAGATTAGCTTAACCAGCCAAATCAGTGAAGAGACCTTTTCCCCAGCCGAGCGTAATCCTATAGAGCGGAAAGGTCGGGCGAGTCGGAGAAACCAAAGCCCATGGGTGGCAGGGGGGTTGGGCCCAGCAAACAGAACAAGAAGGTATCATCTTTTCCGAAGCCATTATCCCACACCGGAGCGGGGTCGCTTAAGGGGAGAGAACAGAAGAGAATACAGGTCGATCATGGCCACATAGCTCTCAACACAACACAGAAATAGAGAGATGGGACAGGGCCCGACCTCTACTGCACGTTCGGAAGAAAAGAAAAGAACTGACTTTTGGGAGGAGAAAAGGGCAATAAGAGAAAGGGAGTGCTTACAAATACGGCTGGTACGGTTTGGGGAGGCAGGGCAACCATGGCGCTTTTGAAAGGAGAGGGAGAAATAAACCGGAGAATAATCGCTTATCGCCGGAAAGGGAGAAAGGTTGGGACGCAGAAATTAGCCGGAGACAGAAAGAATCCTGAAGGAAGGGGATGCCGAAAGAGGGGGACCTAGGAAGAAGAAAAAGAGGGTTAAAAGGTCTCCAATCTCATCAGTTGATGGTGAAAAAAATGGGCGCTTTGCATCGACAAGAACACGCTTCCGAAAGAACGATCCGCCGGGTCACCGGCATGAGGTCGTTCTGTAAAACTTGTAGGCCCGCTACAAACAGCCAAACATACCAGGATCTGAGACTCGTGGAGGAGGGGCAACCGAAATGTCGGCCCTGGAACAAACAGAAGGGGTGTTCCCTCCGGAACACTAAGGGGCCGAAACCGTCGGACGACCGAATTCAAAAAATAGTAGGGCGCATGGCATAGGTCAAAGTAGTGTGGGGAAGAATAAAAGACAGCTGACATGTATCCAGGCTTCGGGGATCAAGCGCGGGGACAAGAAACGGAGTCAGCGCCAGAAGGCACTGCAAAAAAGAGGAGGCGGCTTTTTGCTTGCGGAATGTTTTCGTCAGAATCGGCAGGGATGCTGCCAATCGTAAGAAGAAGGGAAAGAAAAAAATCACCGTAGAGAAGGGAAACGTCGGACATAGCTACCGGCGGTAAGTCGGCTTTTGCGAAGGTCGCCACGAAATCGCAAAAAATCGATAAAGATCAATGCGTCATGACCTGGCACAGCAAGAAATCAAAAGATACGGCTGTACGGTGGCACGTAGCAGTGGACAGCGGTATTCTAGGCGAAACCGAAACAAAAAGGAAAGAAGGTCCAGGGGTCGCGCACAGGTCGTGCCAGGATAGGTCCGTGACTAAAAGACAAAAAGAGGATGGTCACATAATATTATGGAACCAGTCCACGGGAGAAGTCGTCCCGGATTTAGTCTGGTAAAGCAATTGGAAAAACAAAGGGCTGTACAATGCTGCAGAAAGTATCCCACAAGGGCGAATAGCACCGTCCCAAGGCTCAATACCATTACAGAGTTTCAGTCTGGTTGAAAAAGGACGCATAGTTCGACTGATCTAGAAAGTTACCCAAAAGCCAGGAAGACGTCTTATTTCCGGGCCTGGGTGCATGAAAAAAAAAGGTCGGTGTGAAGAGACGAAGCCTTAACATCAGTCAGCGCGATGAAGAGGCACCATCACCGAGTTTGTCGGAAACTAAAACATAAACTAGAGGTCTACAAGGAAAACGGGACGGCACATAAGAAGCCCGACTGGGAGTCGTCTCGGATGATTGATGACGCGAAACAGGAAATGGAAGAGGGAAAAAGAAGATTAATCAGTGCATAAAAGAGGGGGGGGCAGGGGCCTTACGAACAAAACCGTTGGAAAAAGAACTACAATGGAAGACCCCCTCAAGCGACTCTGCCTAACCCAATCTCGGGGTTGTTCGAACTCTATCAGAGAGGTTTATAGAGACAATCAACACCCACAACTGAGTGGAGGAAGAGATATGCTTGGGGAAAAACTGACAAACAGGAAGAGAGGGTGAAAAAAATGAAGCTTTGCAGAGGCAATCGATGGAAGGGCGGCATTTCTGTATTGGGGGAAAACACCGGTTGGCGAATGCCCAAGAGATGAATCAGTCCGCTATCCTATTCCAGGGAAAATTTTGACTAAAAAAGGAGTCAAAAGCATCGGTGGGGCCGCATGCCCACCAAAGAGTAGAAAGAAGCGGTCGCGAGTGAGAAAGAGTTTCTCGAAGGGATATTTGGTCTCATACGATGGCCTTTATCGAGCAGATAGGTCGCCTGTACGGCGATCTGAGGACCCAGTACCGAAGGTTGACGAACAAACGGCAATTTCAAGAATCCTACGTTGTTGATGGCCCGGGGAAACTATCTAATTACCCCCCAAAACCCCCCCCCAAAACCCGGGGCAGGACAAGAAGCATGCAGGGGTAAAATTTCCGGACGAGGAAGAGAGAAGGGGGGGTGCTTGGGAAAGAAGAGACTTCCTTTCAAAACGCGACCACAAGGAGTGTAACGACACCAGGGAAAAGAATTGAAGAACGCAACGAGGGGCCGAAGGGGGGGCCGGGGTTCCGAATAATACGAAGGATGGTCCTAGGGGTGCTGCAGGCTCGACGAGAACCTGGAACGATCGCCGCGGAACCTTACCTGAGTTGTTGTCGAGCACAAGACAGCCTTGGAACTAACAGCGCCAAAGTACTCGTATAACGGAAGTTGAAACTTCAGGACAGGCGAATTTATTGGCTGCATCTAGGGCTAAATGGCAGCGAGTCTAAGGTGGCGCAACCCTCAGCGGAGCTCCGGACCCTTGAAGTCACTAAGGACATAAAGGGCACGAGTCTCACGGGGGGAGGGCGGGGGTTGGAGGGCCTGACTAAGTATGTTGGCCAAGCATGTACCATCAGTTGAAGATTGCAATCCAATTATTTAACGTCGAACTAAAAGAAAGACGTCTCCTAGGGAAGGGCCTGGAACGTCTCTATACGGACCTAGTTCTTGGTCCCTGCGAGGGGCAGAGGGAGGGACGTCTGCGGATGTTTATTCAAGCACATTCCACACAACAGTTTGTGTAGAAAAACTAAAAGAAGGCAGGCATCAATAGAGGTCAAAAGATCGGCAGGGCAGACTAGAGTTCTCCAATTCGTGGGGTGGGTCGTGAAGTCCTCCACGAGAATTGCGGTGGTTAAGGGGGCCGAGTTAACAATTGTAACCAAAAAGAAATTCAAATGGTCGTTTCGAGAAAAAAAAAACTTTCGGAGCGAAAACCTATCCGGGTTGCCGACGCAGCAAAGAGTTTACCACAAGGGGATAAGTGTAGTAACGGACCGTTTGGGAAAACTTTAGATTGCGACGCTGGCAAAGAGGGGCCTAATACAAAAAAGGGGTAGTGGTATGACGGCGAGTCTGAACCGACTTCATCGTAGGGAGAGGGACACCATGAAGGCAGCATAGAGAGGCCCTTGGCAAGCGTGAAGGAATGATTTTCCGCAGCAATAGGGGCTGAGGAAAATCCAAACCTTAGGAAAAACTGAAAGCGATTCAACAGAGGAAACGAAAAAAAGAATCCGGAGAGTCGGAAAGACGTCTTGATCCTACTGGGACGAAAAACGCCCATCTGGAAAACGGGGGGCAGGACGAACACGCCGTATTGACGTGAAGGCTGTTTATACCATGCCGCCAAAAATCCACCATGATTAGAGCGCGCATTGAAAGTGACGAAGGAAATCGCGGGAAGGGTCAGGCCTGCTAAATCTCTCGAAAAAAACAAAGGAAAGAGAGAAAATTGTCGGGAAAGAGACGACAGGAGGCTAAGAGGCGTGCCGTTAACGGCAACGAAAGCTCGCAAAAATTGTATCATGGAGGAGGCAGGAACGTCTTGACGGCAGGGAGGGGGTTGTGCGGGCACGGCAGTGGCAAGTTCCATTGATATCGACTCGAGCCGGAAGATCCGGAATGGTGGTCCGATCAAAACGCAAATTGGCTGAAGGGGGGGCGTGGTAACAGCAAAATTTACGGCGGCGAAAGACTATAAAATTAAAGCACGATAGAAGACTCCCGAATGGGGAGACCAGAGACGAAGAGAGCGTCGTTAGAATTTCGCCAAATATAGATAGACAGTTGGGTCTGGGAGGGCGGCCCTGGGTAAAGTCTTGACAATGAGCGGGAGAGTGGAACGCTGACAAATAGGCGGGGACCCCATGCGGAGTGAATTCCAACGGGGGGCGAACCGCAATACGACAAATAACACCCCTCGAAAGGGCGGTGTCGGGATCACCAAGGGGGATCAATTTCAAAATTGGAGGCCTGAATCAAGTACGACAAAACATTGGGTCCGAAATTTCAACCGCGAGAACGAAGGGACGTCAAGAGAAGATGTATGACATGCAAATTGTCCGCCAGCTTGGGGGATGTCGAGAAGCACCCAGATAAGGATAAAAGCGCGCGAGGGTAAAAAAACGAAGAAAGAATTACAGCTCGAACGGCTGACTAGGCAAAAAGGGGGGATGAGTGTAAGAATCATCAGCATGGACCTCGGAAAAGGTGAAAATGGGGGGATCATACTAAGAAGGAAATCAACATACAAAAGGAGAGTAGAAAGAGGGAGGTCAAAGACAAATGAAACCTGAAAGCTTATCACCATGTTTCGGAAGGTACGACGCGAAGGGAAAAATCGCCAGTCGTGAAGAACTCAAAATGTCGAACAGAGTTAAGAGAAAGCCGAAATCGCAGGGGTACGCTGTACTTGGAAGCTCCAGGCTGTAGGAGAGAGACCGGGAAGGCCAAAGTTGTGTCGTGGCGCAGCAATCGCAGTGCGGCAACAGTCGGAAAAAAAAAAAAAGGGGGGGAAGACGTGATGATGGAAGAACTTCGCCTTAAAAAGATGTCCGGGGAAAATAGACAAAAGACACTCTTGGACGAGGGGAAAGAAAGACCTAAAGTAAAGGACAAGAAGGTCTAAGGCCTCTCAGCAATACCACTGATGGCGGACTGTTCCGCAGAGAAATCATCCGAATCTCTCCTCAAAAGTCAGGGAGCGGAGCCCAAGTGCAACAGAACGGGTAAACAGCGAGCTAGCCTTCGACGTCCTAATCAGGGAAAAGGGAAACATCTACAGAAAGTGGGGTCGTAACCGAAGGAACGAAACTCAAGGCGTAACCAAAAGCCGAAAGAGCGCCAGCTTTTGGGAAGGAGCCTGATAGATATCTGCTTACAGAACCTGACAAGGAATACCTGAAGTCGTACAATTATCGCTACGAGATGGCCGGGAGTTCACCTGGATTATTTCCAGACGACCAAAAGTCGCTACAGGAGGCAGAGGCAAAAGCTGCAAGGGTGTCGCCCGCTCATGAGGCGTTCTAACTCAAAAAAACTCAACCACAACAACGTAGAGGGGAGGAGAGAGCTCGAAAAACCTCAAAGACCGTGAAAAGAAAAGGTGCCAAGGAAAACAGGCCGTTGCCGCGGATGAACTGGCTATTTGGGAGAAAAGTGGGCGGGCAGAGATCAAGGATCGCCTGATTAATGTAGCAAGCGAGGACTGTTGGTTGACAGAACACAAACAGCGAAGAACGCATGTCAAAAAGAAGAGAATAAAGCGAAGACTTTTATGAAGGAATTTTAAGTAGGGGGGGAACCACTCGTCAGGGGAGTGTCATTCTCGATCGGGAAGGATCGAGGAAAGATGCAAATCTGGATGGCGCACCGCGCCTGAAGGAACACGCTCTCGGGGGAAGAAGCGAGGCATTTGATGCCCTTGAGAAACGATTGAATCTCCTTGAGAACAAAAGTGGTGCCGCTTAATATTAAGGGGGTGATGGAAAGGCTCGTGAGACTTAACGGAATAACAGAGGGAAAAGCCCTTGTTTGAGAACGCAGTGAACAAGGTGCCGTAGGCGAAAGTCAGATCAGGCAATATGGGAACGCTTTGGGGTAAGAGACGGTGGCGTTCAGGGCAGAATCGGGGAACCAGTCATGCCGGATCGAGAGTCAAAACCTCTGAGGCGGTCGCCTCGCCAAAACTTTCTGATCTTCTCCAAAGTAAAAGTATACCGAGCGTGTCCAGATGATATGACCCATGTGTCGAAGGGTATTTGGAGGGGGCAGGCGAGTGCTACTGACCGCCAGCTAAGGCCGACAATTTTTAAGTGCAAGACTTTTCAAAATGGAGACTCTCACAAGGTTGAGGGGGGGCGGTAAGTATTTGGAGGGGCGGCACATTGACGTTTTGCCGGATAAAAGGAAACTTATTTACCGGGGGGAAAGGAAACGCGTCAAGCGGGAAGCCTATTGAGGAAAACTGCTAAAACTGAAAGATACCGCGGCGGGTTACCAAGAGGCGGGCAGCAGGGAAGATTTCCTAATAGGAAGGGAAATAAACACCACGATGAAGGGAGAACGTAGGGGGCAAGCATAAAACGATGAAGATCAGCGTTCGGCCGAAAGGGGGCAAAACTCTTTTGTCGAATGGAAAAAGAAGCCAGCAAGTTGGGTCGAAGGGAAATCGTGCTCCAGCAAACAAAGGATTCAAGCAGGGAGACAATGTCGTAAGGGGCGCCATCAAGTTGAGAAGAAGAAGCGGAGTGACCAAGGCCGGATATCTGAACGGCAAGGATTACTAGATTGCAGAAAAGGGGAGGGGCACCATCGGGGACGCAAACACGAACCGGGATGGTATTGGGAATTCATGGAAAAACAGAAAAGGACCCGAAATCTCCGACAATTCGAGGATTATGCATTTTCAAGCGAACGGAAGAAAAGGGGACTTGCTGGAGAAACCCCAAACCGGAGACACATGGAAGGCGATAAAGTCGAAAAAAATTCATCCGGAGAGATCGCAGCGTGATCTCCTGTGCGAAACCCATAAAATCCCATCTTGGGAGGGTTGGCCGGGGCCCAAACGCGTTCTGAGACTCGTTGAGAAAATGAAGCGAGGATAAAAACCTGGCGGACATATCAACTCTACAAGGCAACAAAAAACCCCCCTCAATTATCATCCGAGGGAAAAAGAAAAAAAAAAACACCAAACACCCCAACCACACATAAATAATCGACAACCACCCAACACAAAGGGGCCTACCAAATAACACGAGAGAAAAAAAACCCAAAACAGACTACAAAAAGGAAGCGAACACAGACACAGAGACCGAGAAGAAAATGGAAAAAGACCTGGTGGGGAAAGAGGAGGCATGGAGGAAAAGAGGTTCAAAGAACTACGGGCGTGGTCAGGGGGGCCGGGCGAAAAACGGCCACCCAATGGGAAGGGTTTTCGCAGGTCAAGCAAGGAAAGATCCGGAGGAAAGAAGGCGGAAGTCGCGGCCAGGGGGATACAGGTCCGCAATGCAGAGAAGCTACCGAGGCTGGGAAAAAAAAAGGACAATAGGACGATGCAGCCTGCTGGGGGTCCCGTATGCGGCCGACGATTGCCAGATTTCCGAAAAAATCTACTACTATCCCGGGGGTATGGACGGAACGATGGTGGAAAGAAGATCGAAAGCACAAAGGCAACACATTGTACCGCGGGAGGCGGAGGCCCAACCGACTGTGGGGGGGGGAAAAACCCTACCGAGCTTTCGGGGGGTCAAAAACTGGAGACCTCAACCAAGAATGGAGGATGCCTGCCTCGAAGGAAAAAGAATTGTGGTTCACGAAATTACGCGCCAAAGAGCAATAGTGAGAGTAGGAAGAGTCGGGCCGACCGTAAATCGGATAAGAAGTTCGACATGATAGCTGCGCGGAAAGTTAAACCAACAGAGGCTACGATTTTAAATCAGATCACGTCTTCCGCTAGGAAGGGATGGGTGAGTTGCGTGACCCTACATTTCTGAGGGGGAAGGGCAAAAATGTTAATGCTACAGAAAAACCTATAAGAAGGATCACGATAGCACCCAGTGAGAGAGAATGTAAACAGTAGTGACGAGCAGCCGGCGTAGCCGCGTCGGGGAGACGAGCACGACATAAAAGAGGGAACAATCAAAATAAAATTGCCGGGAATCGCTGGAGGCTTGACTGTAACGGGGAGCATCTCTGTCTTCGAGGAGACAGACACCAAGGTATTCATGTGGACCGCGGAAAGAAGAGGTTTCCTACTGCCATTAGTAGGAGGAAGAAAGGCAACGGCAGAGGGGAACAAAGTCAAAAAGGGTCTATGTTCGAAAGGATCGACGTTGACGCCTCGGAATCATTTGCTTTCAGGAAAATAGCGAGACAACAGGAGGAAGGAGGAGGGAAGTCAAAAACTAGTTCTACAAGAATAAAACCTGGCTAGTTCAACAGAATACAGCGGGGAGGGCTGGTATATCATAGTTCGCCGATAGAAGGGAGAGAAGAAGAGTTCAACGACCGTGTTGAAACTCGGGCTGGACACGAACGAAATAAAGGGGCGACATCAGAACTGAAATTCCACCATCACAAAGGAGTGGGGAAGCCATGAGAATCGGAGGATACGAGAGGCAGCATATTCTGGAATTGCTGGGGTGGAGAGTCTATTCTGAGGAACCTTCGAAAAAAGGACAAATAACAGAATTAGAAGCGATCCCTCGATGGGATTACGCCAACCGGGAAGGGAGGAAATACAACCGGTCAAATATCTAGCTACTTCTGTCCGAGGAAACGACATAGAAAGGCGAAATATGAGGCAGTGGTGGATCGATAGAGAGCAAGAAAGGGGAAAAAGAAGATCAACGAGAAACACCGAAAGAGAGCGGGGGGAACCGTGAAGCGGTTCACCCTAACAGCATTCTCTTAGAAAAACGGGATTTACCTGGAGTAGTTGGCAGAAGTTTGCGTAATCCCGGCCATCGGACGCCTGATGATGAGTGCTATTCCATTTGGGAAGGGTTGATAAGGTCAGCGATAAAAAGCCATTCCAAAAACCGGTAATATTGCGGCTCTCCCTGGTAGACCGAGTTTCTCAACGGTCAAAGTGGCCACCAACAACTGAGCAAAGGGGGGGAATTGCTCGAGCGCCGGGGAGAAAGATTTCGCCTGATTCGAGCTGCGGAAACTCATACTCTAACCGGAATCCGCCGATGAAGGGAAAATGAGAGAAGCGACACTATGGAGCCTGCTGACAAAGGAAACAAGCTGGCAGGTGGTTACCGAAGAAAAAAGAAAGTGTATTTTCTTGTAGATTGCGGACTCTTCAAAAAAAGTGTACGTTTGATACAAGAATTAAGAACTCAACGAGACGGGAGAAGCTTGCAATAAACTGTGTCAGAGGGAAGTGGAGAGGCAAACGACCGAAATTCGGGAAAGAATCGAAAACCGCATCTGGATGGTGGCGGTGAAACCTCCGGACCGAAAAATGGGACCACTTCAGAAAAACAGGGAAGAGGGTATCCGATTTCCGCCGAAAAAGTGCGCCTTGAGTGAGGGCATCGAGGGCGCGATGCAAGAAGGGAGGTAAGCCCACGCCGAGAGTTACGAAAAAAACGGCCGGGATGAGACAAAAAGGGGGACATAATTCATCTCACATTGTGGTCTTTGTTCTACTGGGCCTTAGAGGAGATTGTCGGCAAGGAAGGGAACCCGGACGTTTCCCTGAGGAACTGAGGGTAACAAAGCAAAGGATACCGCTGGGGGAATAAGGAATGGTAAGAGTATGGGGGTTACCACGGACGAGCTGATCCTGAAAGGGTCCAGAGACCTGCCAATTGGTTCGGACAGTAGGCCTCAAAAGAGATGGAGGTTGAAGTGATCTTTCCAGCATTTCAAACACAATTCGTTGGGGGCGGCCAGACCTACAAGCAAACGGATGTGAAGGGAAGTAACGTTGCCTGAAACAAAAAAAACATCCTCTTAAGCGCGAGGGGGAAATGCTGTCCGAAGACACTGGTGAAATCCTCACTCAGGTGACACAAGATAGCAAGTGAAGTCAAGAAAAAACAGAACGCGTCAAAAAGAGGGAGCCCAGCACCAAACCGTAGAAATAGTAGTAGGGGGAATTCGGGAAACATAGCTCTCGTCGTCATACTGCCCAGACGAAATTCTAGAGGGATCTGCACGTTTTCAAAGCCGATAGATGGAGCTCAAGAAAGTGCGGCACGCCCCAAAGTCGGGCCCTGGCCTGAAGTCCAGCCGAAAACTTCCTGGAATATCGGCGACGATGATCAACTCCTTGGAAACAGCCGCAACTCTGGTGCGGTGGGGAAAGCCGGAATTGCTTTGAAGAAACCGTGGGACGACACCTACAAGGGCAGAGCCTGATACCACCATGATTTCGGCTGGCGAGAGTTGAGAAGACGGACCGAAGCGGAAACGAAGGGTCCTGATCAGCCCATAAGCTCCAGAGACAAACATTAGATGAAAAGAGAAGAGAGATTAAGGAACCGACCTCTCGATCTACGCGTCGGGGGAAGGTCTTCCACTGCGCAACCGAAGAACCTGGTGGGAAGGGCTTGGCTACGGAAATAGTTCTTCAAGAAGCGTGTAGTTGTGTTTACAGCAAAGCACAAAAGGCGGCATGGGGAGGGAAGGAGATAAAGACAGAGACAGATCTAACGGACTGAATTTTCCTAGCGGAGGAACGTCCAGGGGACAGAAGGT
>Ga0179591_1255439_pt1 | contig 13828 bp, 12 predicted proteins | sample CZOMad2_1_08_16f_FD_182891 | JGI IMG/M metagenome (GOLD analysis project Ga0179591, IMG submission 182891) | Vadose zone soil fungal communities from Angelo Coast Range Reserve, California, USA - CZOMad2_1_08_16fungal (PacBio error correction) | ecosystem: Environmental > Terrestrial > Soil >...
CGCTGAAACGAGGAGGTAATCTTGAAGAATCCTCTCAAACAATCGTAACAAGGGGAAACAAACGGTTGCGGGATGATGGTAAGGTAGTAGTTCTTCTATCTGCTCGGCCGTACAACAAAAGACATTTCGAGGCCGTTAAGGGCTAGGAACTGGTTCATAAAGGCCAGATCCCCCAAAAAAAAATAGCCCTCCTAGAAACTTAAAAAGAAGGGAACAAAAGCAGGATCGGACTTATGTCTCGAAAGGTCGAAAGGTCGTTTCACCGGAGTTTCACGCAATTAGAAGAAAACGCAGCGCGAACGTGCAGGTAGGAAAGTGCCGGCAGACCACACCCCTGAGAAGCGCAGGAATGGAGAAAGTTTGCATTGCAATCGGAGCGTTCAAAATTTTCGTAGTCAGGAATAGGACGAAACCTTTAACGAAGACTTTCCCATTCACCCCAAAGCCGAAAGGTGTAGCGAAAAAAGAGTTTTATGATTCCTTCTGGAAAAGAACAAAAGAATGCTTGACGGAGGTCCCCGAGGGAGTTACTGGTTTAAAAATAAGGTGGGGGAAGCCGAACATGTAAGTAGGAACTCAAGTGATTTTGCAAACTGGTGACACTAAATCTGGAGGTGAATAAATCAGGACATAGTGGCGCGGATTCCCAAGCCGACGGTAAAGCTACCGCCGCGGGTGAAAAGGGCATATGAAAGGCCAGTAAGTTAGAAATGGGAGTCCCGGGCGGACCTGGGTGTTCTCGGGGGCTACTGTAAATTTCTTCGGGGGCAAAGAGACGACTCGAGGATCGGAAGAGAGAAAGCCGATCCGGAGTCCGCAGGCAGAATAAACGGTGGGGAATGAGACACAGGCCTTCGCCCTCAACAGAACGGCGAACACGAACCCAATTAATACCAGGCCGCTAAAAGACGGAACGGCCGGTCTACTGAAAGTGCTGGCCATATCCCTAAAGATTTCGGTGGCTAAAGTGTTACCGTTCAGTGTTGAGGTGATCCCTGGGAAGAGAAATCAAAGGGTTCTCGGGTGACGGTCGAACAGGGGATGTAGGGAAGGAAAACACGGAGGTACGTATTCTGCTCCTTTGTAGCGGGGGGGGTCTCGCGCTGAAAGGCGGGAACGTTCGGTAGGGGTGTTCCCGGGTTATTACTGCACGTGGCCTAAGGGTTAATCCGCGATCGCTGGGTGCAGTTGCACTACGAAAGGTCCCCCCCCCCGGAGTCGGCATTCCTACAGCGGAGAAAAGAACTGGGGGAGGGTCCTCCGCGGCGGGTTAACTAGGGATAGAGGGCCAAACCTCCCCGCGGCACAGGGGAACTAACTTCCCACGAGCAGACACTTCGCCGACGTATAAAGGCTGACGAAAGAAAGGCGAAGTCGCTACTGACGAACCAAGAAAGACTATCAATCACCGTGAGGGTAAAATAACTCCGCAGGTAGCCTCCGAGCACCGGGATCGAGTACGGGGCCGGCTACCAAGAAGTTTATGTGCACGGGGTGGGGGTAAGGGCACGACCTTTCAAAGCGCGGTGGACGTAGGGGGAGACATAAAGGGACCTGACCACTTAGAAAATCCTGATCGGCTTTCGAGGACTACGGTGCAGCGATCACCTTCGGCAGGGCGCTCATCCGTGGTCTAAGAAGGGAGCAAAAGATGCAGAGGTGGACTTCAGGGGTACGAGGGCGTAGCCGACTATGGAGAACAAAAACACGATCGACACAAGCGAGTGGAATTGGAGCGAGATGTTGCGCGGAGAAAGGGAGCTCATCTGAGGAGAACGCGTTTTTTACGTCGCAGGGAATTCGGAAAGTCTAACGCTTGTGCTGAGAAAGAGACAATTTGCACCCTCGACAACACGGTCAGGACGAGGGAGAAGTCCTACATACTTAATAGCAAACCGTGAACGCCCAGCTGGCTGAAGATCGTTTAGTCATCCCCTGCATACATCAGCCGTTGACGACTTAATGACTCCTATTAGTAGCACGCTCCTGATATAAAGAACGGCGAACAAGGAAAGCCTTCCCATAGAGGGACCGCATCGCCGCAAGGCGCTAGCGCGGGAAGAAATGGCGGCCGACTAAGTCTGAAAGAGCCGTCAGCGTAATCACAGGTGGTACAACTTCAAAAACCCAAAGAAAAAAGAACCGTGGTCAAAGATCTACTGGGATAAAAAGAGGAAAATGCTCAAAACACTGACAAGGCCTGGGACTAAAGGAGCAAAAAAGACCGGGCCCCGAGACCTTGACACCTCCGGACAAGCATCCTCAGGGGATCCGAGACGAGAAAGATCGACGGCAGCTAAAAAAAGGAAGGAGGGTCCTCCGCGCGCGCTCCTAGATCAAAACATTTAGTTAAGAGGGGCGGAACCGGGAAGGTTGAAACGTATCATGCAAAACCGGGGGCAATCGAAAAAAAACGGGTCCATCAAAAAGTCACTACAACTTCACCGTGTGGCTCTGTCGCGGTTCTATCGCCGGGGAGGTGAGTGGGGGGTGAACCCGCGGCCCTGGCAGAATCCCGTTCGGGGAGCACCTAATCATGGGACGAATTGGAACATGCTCTGGCTAGGAGCGCGGAGTCCGCCTACCGGTCCTACGTCAAGGAAGTGAGAGCAAGAAAGTGCTAAAAATGGTGGAAAGGACTAGAGTGGTGGGAAGGCAAAAACGGTCCCTACCGGACGGAGAACAAACGAAATTGAGCAGCGAGTCGTGACATTAATGAAAGGTCCGGACGCTTCGTGTAAAGTTGTCAACAGTAAGAATAAAAAAGTAGGAGGTAAGGTCGGACGGGACTAATTTGAAGCCAAATAAGAGTAGTAACAGGAGCTGTCCGAGCGGCGAGAAGCGCGAGTATTCGTACTAAAGGGTCCGATACCCACCGTCCCCCTACCTAATAGAGGAAAAAGCAGGGAGAAAGTGGCCTGTCAAGAAGGGGCAGGGAACGTGAATGTTCAGACATGAAAATGCCCTACGAAGAAGTCGCTAATGGAACAAGTCCTTTCGGACCATATAAAAGGAAGTGTCATGGACAGGGGGACGGGATCGGACTTGATGGCGTGAGAACTCTTCACGTACTGCGGAAAACAAATGGGCGACGGTTGCGGGAGTTTTGGTAGCTTTTCCTTTAAGACATCGAACAGGATAGAAAGACAGTTCAACAGTTCTTCACTGGTACGCGAGGGGAATGGCAAACCTGAGCACCACGAGCCGACCCAAGGGCGCAGCGCCGAGGGAGGGCCGGGCTAAGACCGCCGAGGGAGAGACCGACAGTCCGCCGGAGGGAGGACGAGGGTCTGCTCGATTGGAGATGGGAACTCATGTACTACGCGTGAACTAGAGAAAAAAAAAGCAAACATGGGGCGCAACTGGACTGGGAGAGACCAAAAGATGACAGGATGCGGTCAGCGTAGGTCTAAAAACTATAGGAAACCCCCACAGGAGGAGGGAAAAGAGAGAGATGTGGGGGGAACCCATCCGGGACCGCATGTCTTCTCGGAGAGTCGATACACAGAGAGGAAGCTCAAGGTCGCTATTACAGCGCAGTGGGGAACGGACGTTCACGGGCGATTGACATTAGTCCATCAAATGCAAGAAAAACAGTCGTAAGGGGAGGAGAAAGCGTCGCGTACCGAGAAGGACAGCCGCGACCGAGGCCGGAACAGTGTATAAAATGGGCGGCGAGGGGTGAGCGACATCAGCGGACGGGGACCGGCAGCAAGGCACGGCGGTCGGAGGGAATCGATTTGAACGTTCAGTAAAAACAGAGATCCCAAGCCAGCCAAGGTAAAAGGGAGGGTAACCTGGAAAATTCCTCAAGAATAAACAGAAGAAGTACCGGCGATTTGAAATGTGCCTCCGCAATTGTAGATTAGTATAAATTCTACGGGTAACGTGGTACCTTCGCGAGGAGGCAAAAAGCGGGGCTTTCGAAATTCACGTAGCCCGGAAACTCGGGGGACAAGCTCCGGGGGGGAGAAGTAGTTTCACGGGGGGAAGGTGGGGGGGACGCAACCAGGGTATACAGGACAATACGCGTCAAGGAGCGTAGGATCGGACGATTGACGAGAAGGCGAGGAGTGTAACCGCGGGTGGGCACACGAACCCGTTTGGTACCCGCCCCGACGAAGACCCCCCCCTTGGAACGACGCGGGAGGCGTCACAAACCAGTTCACCAATAGAGGCCTTTCCTCTCCGGGGAAGACAGCTCGACGCGTCGTGTCCAAAGAGGTTGCGTACACGAAGTTGGGGACACTTACAACTATCGTAAGGAAAGGCAAGGGAGCCATACGGAGAGTACTGTCTGGACTTAGGCACTAAGGCCTCCTATATCTGAGAAAAAAAACCTTTTGAAGGGGTTCCATGAGGAAGTGGTGGCGACCGTACTGGAATCCTCCTTCTTCAACCATCAGTTTAAGCCGCATATCGTACCGCGAAGAGCCATAAGGGAGGAGGGGCCCGTTGTTGATGCCGAGGCGGTTCGGAGCGTGACGGTTTATTAGGACGTTTTACAAATCACTCCTCCTGAACTAGACAATCCATCCAGTTGCTCTCGGGCGGGGTCGGATGAGTCGCGTCTCGCCGGAAGGGGGGGGGGGCCGGTCTTTCCTTCTATATCTCTTGGCTAGTACACAGGGGGAGGGAGGCGTTATGAGGTCAGAATCTTTGGCGCACAGGGTCAGTGAAAGAGGTCCAGAAGTCCTTGTTGATCAAGAAGGGGCGCAAGTCGAGCGCAGCCTCGGTGCTGGCTGGGAAAGGGTGACGGGTGAGGGAAGGGTGATCGCAGATTGAGAGGAGATTTGGACCTACTAGTAGAAAAAGTGGTCAAGGCTAAGAGGCGAGATGCAGACGGGCCCAGGGGGGACGATAGGGGGAGAAAATAGCAAGGTCGGCGCTCACGCAAGGGAGATAAGAGAGGCCCGGGGGGGGAAGAGGCGGAGGTGCGCTCGGACAGAGACGGACCGAGGATGCCGTGGGAAAGGGAAATTTCCCATCGCTACGAAGACGTGTTGGTCAACCACAAGTCCGGACAAGGAGCTCTATGCCCTCTCAAAGGGCAAGGGACCGTGTTGGCGAGGGATAACAGGGATGTCAGTTTCAATACAGCCCCACATCTGCTCTTTTCTAAGAGCTCCGGCCGGCGACTTAAACAAACGCGTCGACCTGAGCGCGAGCAGGGTCGCGATGCACCACCCTGCGGATAAACGCGAGATAAGGCACGAAGCCTCTTTTGGAGCTATCGTCGTGTCACGACATTGGTCGGAGGAAAAGCCATAGGTCCCTTGGACGTAATAGAGCAGGGGGGTGTGCGAAAGGACGGCTCTCCAGTCGTCGGGAGAGCCAGAGAGGGGGGGGGGTTGAAGCTCTGAAGACTGTATTACGAAGACACGAAAAAGTCCCTATGCGGGAGCCTGTTGTCGGGTTCGGGCAACCCCGGAGGAAAAAAACTCGCTTGTGACAGGGCGAGAGAAGCCAGCCACACATACCTAATGGTTCCCGCCCCGCTAGGGAGACCGACCTTGCAGCGGGCCTCCCGAAGGTTTTCTTTCCGGAGGACATAGTTTAACGAGCTCGTTAGTGAAGGGTTCCTTCGGCTCGGAAAGGAGAAGGTCATCCGGTTCGGATGTCAGGCAGGTAGGGATAGGAGGAGCAGGGCGTAACTCGGGGGGAGGGTAATGGAGAGAGTAAACGTGTGACTTTGAAACGAAACTCGGAATTAGCATCGCAGGTAAATCCGCACGAAAATGGTCGCAGGCAGCGACCGCGCTCCTGGGGGTGGGGGAGAGGGACACGGATAGAAACAACGCGAATCGGTGAGCCGGGGCATACCACGGAGGCAAAACCCATCGTGGACCCCCTAACCGCGCAGGGATACGCAGCCCGGCAAGAGGCCCGAATCGGAGACCAGATCTAATAAAGGAGGACCGACGACCGGAGAGTGGTTTCAGGCCGTCAAGAAATCAACGGAGACACGTCGCATCACGTACATTTTCTTGGCTAGTAGGGGGCTCCCGAAGGGAACCTGCCGGTGACCCAGGTCAAACCCCTCAAGAACCGGGATCTCGCAGAACGTCGTGCAGGATCGACCGGACGGTGCGCGAGGGTCAGAGTAGGGGTAGCTGCGGCAGGTTGAGACTCTTTTTTAGACCGGGAGAGGAACGTTTCGGTTCGTCTACACAGAAGGAGAGGCGTTCTCGGACATAGATCGATACGTGGGGGGGGAAGAAGGGACGCCCAGAGACCACCCACCCGACAAAGGGTTACCGGACTCTTGATATAGACAAGAAACACTACGTCGGGAAACATACCGGGGCTTCAATCTGAGTGGAAAAAATCCTCTGGTCCGACTCTTTCATATTAGCACAGAAAGATCATGACAGGAAAAGAAATGTAAAGGGACCTGAACGCACTGTGAGAGGAAGAGAAGGTTTCAAACCCTCGAAGGAGTCGGGTTGCACTGACTCTCATTCTTGTTTAGGGGGCAGGACGACTACTGCTTGGAGACGAAAAACCGGTTGTCTGGGGGGGGGGGGGGTCACTTTGATTCTTCGTGCAAGGCATTTCCTGTCACGAAAAAACCGGAACGCAGAGGGCGACTTGGCACGTGCGCACGTCGTCGAGGATCGTGGGTCAGGCGGTCCGGGGGCACGGTGTCAAACTACGTCGAAAGTTTCGCTTTGCGCACTCATGGGACCACAAGGGGCTCGAAATCTCCGCACAATGAAGTTCCGGAAGACGTATGTTTTTTCCCTTCTGGGGACGGCTCTTTCGGGGGCGAGGGACGAGCTTTGTGGGGTATGCGGGCGGACCTCAGACATTCGTCAGGCTGGAAGCCATACGGGAAAATGTGTGTTCGCCATCGCCTCGAATTAAAAGATGGGAAGAAATATGGAACCATAACCCGTCAAACCAAGAGGAGAGGTTTGTTTACAGGGGAATGGTGAGAGGATGGTAAAAGACGAGACCGTCCCCGGGGGAATAGAGGGAGATCTCGAAAAAGGAGGAGGGAGGAAAAGGAGATCTCTATAAGTAAGCATATTCCTACTCAAAACGCACAACCCAAACACACCAGTTCCCTGTCAACAAACGCAAAGCGGGGAAGGTTGGGAACAGACGTTACGAAATCGGACAGGGAGAGCGAGCCGAAAAAAACGGAACAGTTCGAGTCCCTGTGACGGGCGACTACTTGAAACGTCCGGGACGAGAAAAGGACCAATCGACTGCCATGACGAGAGCCCGGCGAAGGGAACCTCATGATCGGGAAAAAAAGGTTGTAGCGAGTTGAAGAGTCGGGAAACGGATTGCAGGAGAGAAAGTCACGTTCCGTCGAATGCCTCGACCCACACCTGAAATCCCTACCACTGGCGCCTGGCCGGGGAAGAAACGGAAAGCGGGCCCTCCTCGGAAGGGTGAGAGTTCGACCGGGACGAAGACTTGGGAAAAGTGCAAAAAAAATCCGCAAAGGTTTCGCTATAAAAGGACCGGGTTCCAGTCGTCAGAGACCCGAACAAAGACAAGTCTTGACGAGTCAAGGCTCTTTGAAGTCTGAAGGGGTTAAAAATAAGAGGAACAGGGCGAGGGAACGGGTAACCGAGAAACAGTTCACGAGAGGGCGGGAGACGATGACCTAGGAAAAAGAGAGGTGGCCAAAAGGTTAAAACAGGAAAGTCATGGTTGCGGGAGAGTTATGGCCTGTCCCTGCAGCCGGGGAGCGGGGGGTGGGCACGGTTGTCTAGGTGGGTACGGTCTTCGAGTGAACACAGGACTACTATGATAGGCAGAGAGACGAGCCTGAGGTCCCGCCCCGACACTATACGGAGGCGCCCTGGCAAAAAGGGAGAAAACCACAATTCCTTCAGACCGAAGAGGGCCCCGACGACAGCGCCCTTCGGAAAAGATACGTGACGAGACTCGCTGTCCCGTCAGGGGGCGTTGCATAACCTGGGACTGGAAGTTTTTTTACAGGGGGGGACACCTTACAGCCAGAACCTGGAGTGGGAATTGGAAGTTCTTGTGATGGATTCCCGGGCAAAAAAAGAGACTGTCGTATTCTAGCCGGGGGGGAGGAGGTCTCGCGCTGCAGCGGGCTTGGGGCGTTCATACGGCGGCTAAAAGGGGTTTACAGAACGAGGTGATTAAAGAGGGAGAAAAGGTGGCGCGATCTCTTGATGGGGAAGAGGAGAAGGTCCCTCCTGGCGGACCTACACGGGCGAAAAAAGAGCCCTTGCGCGGCACAGGAGTTGATCTAAACCAGCCAAAAAGCGTCGCTCAATAAATGAGCGCCGATCGCAAAGCCTACGATAATAACAGGAAAGGACGAAGGAAGCTGACCTGGCGCCTCCGAGAAGAATGCCGACGAAGAGCGCGGAATTATGGGGAGGAAGGAAGACAACGGCTCGCCGTCGGGTCTCGCTGAAAGGGAACAGAGGAAACCAAGACCAGGATTCGATATCGACGACTTGAAAAGGACGGCGGGTTCGAGGGGCGCATCGAACTAACCTTCAAGCGGCGGAAGAGAGGGGGTCTACACTTCAAAAAAAGAGATCACGCCCCACCCCCCAACCCCCAATCCCAGACCCGAACCCCCCAACACAACCCCCAAAAACCAGCACACCCAAACCCCCCCCCCCCCCAGAAAAACAACCACCCCAAACCCCCCAAAGAAGAAACAACCCCCCCCCCCAAACCCACCCCCCTTACAAAAAAAAACCCTCACCCCCCCTCAACCCCCAAGCCACCCCAAAAACGAACACCCCCACCAAAACCACCCAACCCACCCCACCAACCACCCCAACCCCACCCCCCCAACACAGCAACCCCCCCACCCAACAAAAACCCAACAACACAGCAACCCCCCAACAAAACCACCCCCCCCAACCCCACAAACACCCCCCCCACCACCCCTCAAGGGAGCATTTCCAGGCAAGGGGCGAGCCGGGGAGGGAAAGAAGCACTCGCTAAGTTCTAAAACATGCGGGGCACGTTTCAGTTGAGACTCTTCGTATAACGCGAAGTAAGAAACAAAAAAGCGTATCGCATGAGGGAAGAAGGGGGGTAAATCTATAATTGCCTGAGGCTTCCGGAAGGCGTTGGGTCTCGCGACCGCGTCACAGGAAAGAGCTCATTTGGGGGGGGGGGTGAGAAGAAACCTTCCGGAAATAGCCCAACACAGGAATTCGAAGGAGGCCAACTGAAGGATCTCGGCCAGCCTTGGGGAAGACCCACGTATGTCGAGAGGAGAGTGAAAAGGAATCAAATCCCTTCCCTTTTTCGAACTGCCAAACCTCGCCTCTTCTACGGACCGGCCTCTGCAGATACATAAATTCTATGTAGGGGCTGCCAGTCGACGGGCCCTCACGACAGGACTTAGCAAGCCGCGTTAAGCGCCTACGGCGGTCCGACGTGAGGAAGATCCGGATCTTCTGAGGGGGAAGAACCACTCCACATTCACCCGCAGACCATGATCTGGAGAAGGGCGCTCGACCTGGATCACGTCACCGGGAAAGGCCTGAAAAAAAACCCCCCCCCCACCCATCAAAATCAAAGACCGGAGACAAACCGTTCCGGGAAGATCCTCACTCAACCTCTGGATCATACTCAGAAAGCAACGTTCTTACGAAACGTGCGAGCAAAAAGAAAACGCTACACGCTACTAACGGGGGGATGGAGTTCCAGATGGGAGTACACCATTGATTGGTTACCTTCCTCTAAACCCCGAACGCCTAAACGCAAGGGGTAGAAAAAAAAGGGAAAAGAGGACACCGGGACTCGAGGTCCTCTGTCGATCGCTAGTACTCGAATGGGCAGCCCATGCGTAAATGGGGAAGAAAACCGCACAGGGAACAATTAAAAGGCTCGTTCTAAACTATCGCGGTGCCGCCTAAGGGCCGACGGAGGGGAAGTTCTCCTTCCTGCGCAAAATACCGGGGGACTATCAAAAGTGTTCTGTCAAAGGCACGGAGGGACGACAACCAGCCAAAGGTCTCAAAACCTGGCGAGAAGTTAGGCCATTAGGGAAATTTCCTTACGCGATTTTGAGGGGGGTTTGTAAATACGCCTCCGTGAAAAGGGAGACTTTCTTCGTAAAAGCGGCCCACGCGGGGAAAAGAGAATGACTGTACGCCGCGAATCGATCTATCACTCAGCTAAGCGGGAAGGACGGACTCTTTCCGTCCCCTCCTGGCCCCGTACATAACCCGCCCGGCGTCGATCGGCCTTTAACGAGTGGGGGGTAAAGGTATGAATTGGCTACAGCCCAAGGCCGCTACTAAATACTAGAACGAATTGCACGAAAGGAAGGTCTCAAAGACGAATTCTTCACTTGGACAGGCCTTTCTGACCTTTATGACGGGAAGCTGCCGGGGGAGCGAAATCCAAGTGGATAAGTGTCTGTTCTGTCTGCGTGGTAGGGAGGCTCCGTTGAAAAGCAGAGAACGATTTTCACAGGAACATTGGGTCAGGCCTAGTGGGGGTAGTTGCCCATCCGCGCACAACCCTCGGTCCCCAGTGAGGTCGCCCAAGCAAGTACGGCCGAGGGGACGCAAAAACCAACGCGCGAGGGACGCGCCAACGAATTATCCTAGGGAGACCGGGGGAATTATCGGGAATTTTGATACTCTGTGAAATAGACAGGTGACGACGAAAGCCGTGAAGGAACCTGGAGAGCGATCATGACGACAACCGCCCGCGGGACGCCTGAGGGAATCGCGTCATACCAAGATCCCGAGAGAAAACAAAAAAAGGAGGAAAGAGGTAGTGGAGAAACTAAGAGGGCCCCGAATACGGAAGCTGCGCGCATTGGACTCGGCCAACTCCTCGAAAACCTTTGCGCCCATGAAAAAGCGGTGCGAGAGGTCACCTGGCGCAAAAGATGAGAGCGCAACTTCGGAATAAATGTAAGATCAGGCTTTCAGTACAGCGAGTTTCGGTCCAAGGCCCGCGGAAAGCAGGCCTTTCGGCAAGGGGGGGCGTCTAGTGGGGGGCTCTTGGGAGGACTCGTCGTATCATCACGGGCACCGCGGGTCAATGCGATCGGGACGGAACGTCAACGAAAACGCGCGGGACCAACGCCGAACATTCGCAATGGTCTAAGCGAACTTCCAGAGATCACGCATAAAAAGTCAAATAGCAAATCCTCTGCCCCTTGCAGACGCCAGGTCGGGGAGTGAGACCGCGACCTTGGGGGGAGTTTAAACGTAGAGGAAGGGGGCGTCTGCCTTGGGCTTCGCACTGTGGCAAGGACCCGTCGGGGACTACGTCCGCGGTTTGACCAGGAGGTAGCCAGGGGCCGGTTTGGGGGAGCAGGTCGTCTCGAATACGCGAGGGAGGAAGAAGCTTCGGATCGAGTCTACTGTAAAGCCTAAGTGGATCCCAGCGGGGGTAAGTCCGCCGTAGCCCTCCCATCACGGCGGGGCAGGGGAACCACAGTTACCGCAGACCCGGACCTTCCATCCGACGACCTCGCCATTTTTTGAAACGCGTGGGGGAGTCGAAAGGGCAGGACGACCAAAGATCGTCGGACACGTCTGAAGGAGGCCGGACGAGCACGTCATTTACGAGGCCAGTGGGCGTCCTCAAGGAGAACGGGGAATTCGGCCAGGACTGGACTTTTCCGTAGGTCTCCGGCGCTACAACAATCGCGGTCACACTCCCGAGCATCGACAGAGAACATAAGACACAGGGGCCGGGAGGGGCCCAAACGTGTGTCGGGAAGGGGGGTCGAGGGGGGGAAGGGTGGGGAAAAGGGGACGTTTGGTCAAAAAAACCGTTTACTACATCAGGAACTCCAAAGGTTATCGCGAGCTCTTCGGCTCTCAGGAAGGGGGGGACGCGGGGCAGGGGTCGAGGGTCTATGTCAATAGGGGTTTAGTGGGAGGATTCTGGAAAGGGGAGAGGGGCGAATAGTCTTGGCCTTTATTTCTTCAGGTCAAGGTTGGGGGAGAAATTCCGTGAGCAGGAGATCGCCGACGGCGTTTGTCTGTACGGGTGTGCAAGAGGGGGAGGAGAATAGATCATTAGCTTGTCGACTTCGCCTAATGTGGGTCAGCTCTCCGCGGCGGAGAAGGCGAGTGCAACGTCAGATCGGAACAGGTCGCGAATCGCCGTTGAGGGGGAGAAGGAAGCGGGCCGACGGATATTCGGTATCATGCAGCGGGCAGTCTAACTGGTCAGATGAATGAAGGGTAGGACTTGGGACAAAGCTCGAGACAGACGTGGTTGAACCGGGAAGGGCCAGAAGTCAAGGAGGGCGGACGAGATCGCGTCCTTGAGGGTTGGATCGGTGCCAGTCACGGGCACAGAAATCGAAGCTCGTGAGGAATAGCACGGAAGGCAGACGCGACGCCGAGGAGAAGCAAAGGGAGCTATTCACCCCATGATGAGACGATCAGCCGGGGGACCTCTTGTGAGAAAGTAGGGGGGGGTCATTAACAGGGCTCACGGCCAGATGGGGAAAGTTACAAGAGAAGACGGGGTCTAAAGGCGAGGACAGGCCGGCTGCTAAAGGAGAGGGATACGGCGACTTAGGCATCCAGACCCAGAGCTTGGAACTAGGCTGGGAGTTAGACGTGAAGCGGTGCGTCTTTTCGAACACGACGACCCATATTGCCATGTCGTCGTCACAGAACATCAGCACATCCTTTTGAAGCCGTTAAGTTCAGAAGACGGATTAAACCGGGAAGCTTGCCTCACGCCTTGGTCTGACGTCACTTGGCGCTCAGGCGGGTCCGTTGCCGTCGTCCTCTTAACTCTTGAGATTCCATCCGGGAGTCCGGGAAGGAAGTTGACTCTCTTACGGCAGACGGGCGTCTAGGGACGCTAAACTTATCGGGTCACTCGGGGGAGGGGACACGAGAAAATTAATGGGAACCCGCGCTGGGGGCGAGCCGTAAGGTGTACGCAGAGGCGCACAAATCCTTGGGGGGGGGGCATACATGGCCGGAACAAGAAAACTATATACGACGGGATCGGCACCCGTGGACAGCCCATGGAAGTGCCAAACCCGTCGGGGGGGCAGGGGAACCCCAACCCCGACCGCCGTCGGGGGGAGAACGCCCAAAGTAAACTCTTACGGGCCGAGACACCCGTAACAGATCGGGAACGAAAAAGACCGGCGCAGGGTTGTCAGGCAAGGAGACGAAAGCCGCGGGGCAACGCTCGCCAGCACTTTTCGGAAAATCGGGTAGGTGCTGCCACGGAAGAACCAATGCCAGGTCCCCCATTTAAACACACGCCCCCACTATACCATGGGGTCGCGAGGAAAAGGGTTATTAGATAACGTACTTTCATCCGGCAGGTCGTCAGGGGGGCCCATCTCTTTAATGAAAAGGGTAATCTTTTGGTCTACAGTCGTTGGAATCCGGTGGTGTTGAAACCCAAAAACAAAACAGTACCCAACTACTAACATTTTATTGTACTTGGCGTGAACGTCCTTCTCCGGCTTGTCTCTCCGAGAAGATGATATCGTTTGGACAGAACATACTAGCCAACCGGGAGCAAAAAACCGGCACGCGCCCGCTGGACAAGGGGGGCAGTATAGATATCCGGCAACCAGGGGCGTGACGAGACATTGACTGACTCCGGCGTGGCCTTCCGGCGAATCACGCTGTACAAGTGGCCCGGACAGATTTCTTTAAAGTCGGAACCTGGACTCGGTTCACCTGACGGACCAGGGTTGAAGAGGACTCTTCAGGTTTATAAAAACTTGAAGAAAAGGAAAGGTAGTGCGAGCCGGGGGGGGGGAGCTCAAAGGGTTCTGGGAGACGGACGAAGAAAAGGGGCAAACTCGTGTCGAAAAAAGGGCGGGGTGGGTTCATAGGTTCGTGCCCCGGTACAA
>Ga0179591_1330670_pt1 | contig 13827 bp, 14 predicted proteins | sample CZOMad2_1_08_16f_FD_182891 | JGI IMG/M metagenome (GOLD analysis project Ga0179591, IMG submission 182891) | Vadose zone soil fungal communities from Angelo Coast Range Reserve, California, USA - CZOMad2_1_08_16fungal (PacBio error correction) | ecosystem: Environmental > Terrestrial > Soil >...
TATCTTGCAAACGAAAAAAGCATCGGATGGCCAGGCAGAAAGAGTCTACTTAGCGACGGGGGAAGAAGATCAGGTAGTATCGCCCAGTTTGAGGAGCGTCGAGCTAGAAGCTAACAAATGTTCCGGGGATCTCCGTAAAAGAACCAAGGACCAAGAGCGAATCAGCCTCGGTGACAGGAACTCTGCGGGGAAGAGGTAGGGGAAAAGGTCAGGGAGACTTCTTCTGAAAATTAAAAGAGAAAAACAGCCAGGGCACGAAATGGTCAGGAGACTCCTGAAGCAAAAAGCATGGCGTAATCATCAGCACTAAAAACGACGCCGGGTAGGGAAGGAAAACTGATCGACACGGGGACAAACAGAAGGATGGCAAAAAGAAAGCGCGACGAACAGATTGGGAAGCCCCGGATCTCGGCGGCCGATCAAGAAGGAGAGGTGAAAAAGTAGGCTAGCGGAGATTCTCGAGATCAGAGCGCGAGGGGAAGCTGATTCAGGCCTCCTTCATCTGACCCAATACGGAGGCCTCAAGAAAGAGCACGCCGTGGGTAAGGAGGGGAGGCCTCCGAGAGGGGGACTAGAGAGGGAGACCCTAACTGCATGGCGCCGAGGCCGCAAAATAAGATTGTTTCTCGAAAAAAGACTGTTCAGAAAAACGTGGAAAGGACCGGGGAACATTCGGGTAAAAAACGGATTCTTCCTGGCCGGAGGGACTATGAAGAGGTCCCAGCTATAAGAGGATGAACCGGCGAACACATTGAGCTTTTAAAGGCCTTGTAAAAAGCCGGGTTTAATGAAAACTTTAATAAAATTTGGGGGAAGAGGCGGGGACCGTTGGGTCAATATTAAGGCCGTTATATCGAAAAATGCAGGGGGAGGGGAAGGCTTCTCGACCGCCACCAGAACGCAGAGAGATGGGGAGTTTCCAAGAATCGATAAGCAGGAGCGAAAAAACTGGGAGGCTACCTCAGGTTTCTCCAGGAAATGACCGTGAGAAGAACAGGAAGGAGCCGAGCGATCAGGAAAGCGAGGGCTTAAAAGGAGAAAAGTGAATGAAAACACTAAAACTTAAGAGAATCGTGCCATGCCTGGCAATTCCTCATCATCAACACCGAGAAAAGCCAACTCGAAAAGACGTTCTGGGGCCCAGGAGGCCATAGGAAGGAAAAACGCAAACGGGAGAGTCCGAGGCGATTTAGCTCATCCTGAAGGTGGAGGAAGCAGCCTTTGGCAGAGAGGAAACCAAAGCCAGGAAAAAGGAGAATGGGATGAAAAAAGGTGGGGGGTGTGGAAGCAGTCGACCCGGGAGAAGGTGGATCGCGCGACTGGACGCCGTCAGTCAATCTAGGGGGCAGAGTACCGACGCTTAACTACATCAGGCGGCGGAGCCTCGGAAGAAAAGGGAAATCGAGGAGGATTAGGGAAGATAAGCAGGAGGGTTTAATGGTGAAAGGGGTATGTAAATAAGTCAGAGGGATAGGGATGATTGGAAAGGGGGGGGCAGGTTTGTACTCTTGCGTCACCGAGCGAAACAGGGTCTGTAACAGGGGAAAGGAGGGAGGGAGTTTGACAGGTGAGGAAAAAGAGTGCCCCCAAGGGAGGGAGAACAATATAAATCAGTCAAGAAAGGTTTCCTAACGAGGGATCTGCTAAGGCACTTAAATGACAGCCCGTAGCCTCGGAAAAGACGGCCAAATAGGCCAATGACCGCAAAAAAGGATGTAGGGCTGGGGGGGGGTGATTTGAAAGAAGAGCGGGACACATGGGGCGGTAACGACGCTCAGGATTGCCCAGGCGCGGAAAAAAGAGCTCCGAAAATAGGGGAGGCCTTACGAGCCAGGTAACCACGATTTTTAGTGGGCCAAGGACAACTAGAAGGGCATTACAGATGGGTCTGACCTCGAGGGTGGCCTCGTCAGGGGAGGGGGAGTAATGCTACGCGCGAACGGAAGAAGAATCGCGGAGAAAAAGCGCCAAGGAAAATTGTTTCTGTCCTCACGGACAACGCTGAGAGGCGAGTGGCGCGACGCCATCGCGTGGTTCACGACAGATGCGGAAGAAGACAGGGCACTCGGTGAAGGAAGAGGGATGCCTTCAAAAACGCCGAAGTACGAACAAAGGAAGATTTGAAGAAGCAATTTGAAACCAGAGTCCTCCCGGCGACCAAAAAAACGTGCGATCGGGAGTCATGTCGCAAGGAAAAGAGGGGGGAAGAAATGCGCAAGGGAAGAAGGAAGTATGAAAGAGGAAAAACGGAACAAAGCATGAGATCGAACATAGGGGATAAAGGGGAACCGAACACCACACGAGGTGGGGGAAAGAATCATAGCGAAAACCCAAGATAAAATATAGAGGTAGCGAGACTTGGGGGAATTTCTGGGATGGAAAATGACGAAGGTCGGAGCGTCTTCAGTGGTAAAGCGACGAAGGTTAGGCTCTTTCGTTCTCCGACTCGAGCGTTCTTAAGCTATTCCGTGAGAGGAAAACTGGGAAAAAAAGGGCTCAGGAGGGGGTCATCGAAGGGAAAAACTGACCAGAAGGAATGACTGTTTCAAATGGAGGATCCCTATAACCTTAAAAAAAAACGAGTGGGGAGAAAACTATTGTAGAAGGGACTATGAAGAGAGGGCGTTTCAATTATTCCTTTCTAAAATGGGGAGGGGGAGAGTGTGCACATGAAAAACAAGTTTCGGCTCAGGGGGGGAAGAAAAGGAATAAGAATTGACATCGGTTCAAATCAGGGGAAAAGTAGGAAGGGGCGTTGCCAGAAATCTTGGGCGGTACTCTCACCTGAGCGTAGACTCTTAGGAAGTTCGAGAGTGTGGGTGTTGGGGGGGGTTTTTGGGGGGGGGGGGGGGGGGGGGGGGGGTGGGTGGGGGTTGGTGGTGTGGGGGGGGGTTGGGGGGGGGTTTGATGGGGGGGGGGGGGGGGGGGTGGGGTTGGGGGGGGTGGGGGGGGGGGGGGGGGTGGTCAGTTATGTGGCGGGGGGTTCAGTGGCGGGGGGGGGGGGGATAGTGGTGGGTTGGGGGGGGGGGTTGGTGGGGGGGGGGGTGGGGGGTGCTGTGGTGGGGTGGTGTGGTGGGGGGGGGGGGGTTTTGGGTGGGGGGGGGGTGTCTTGGGGGGGGGGGGTTTTAGTGGGTTGAAGGGAGAGTTTTTGTTGGTTTTTTTGGGGGGGGGGGGGGTGGTGTGTGGTGTGGGGTGTGGGGTGGGTTTGTGTGGTTGGTGGTGTTGTGTTTTTGAGGTTTGGGTTTTTGTTGGGGTGGTGGGGTTTTTTGTTTTGGGGAGGGTGAGGGGGTTGTGGTTGTGGAGGAGTGGTTGGGGGTTTGGGGGGTGGGTTGTTTTTGTGGGTTTTGGAGAGGGGGGGGGGGGGGTGGGGGGTGGTGTGGGGTATTTTGGTGGGTGTGGGTTGGTTGGTTGTATGGGGTTGGTATTGGGTTTGGGTTTGTGTTTTTTGGGGGGTGGTTTGGGGGGGGGGGGTTGGGATGTGTTTGTTGGTTGGTTTGGGGGGGGCTGGGGTACTGAGGTCTTCCGTCAACTCGAAGACTCGTCCACATTAGTACCAGGTGTGGGGGGGTGGATGTTCAGTGTCGTGTGTGTTCAATGGACTATTGATGACTGACAGTCTTTATTGTTTTGGAGGGACCAGTTTGAGAATGACGGGACGCTCGGAGGAAAGGGGGGGAGGGTTCTATTAGACATCAGGAGGGGAATGATAAACTGGTTATCACAACAAAGGTCCCTCCAGGAATAGACATTACGTGAACAAAAAAAGGTGCTTAACTTGGTTAGGAAGTCACAATAAAGCACTTAAAAGAAGAAATTATCAGTTATTCAAGCCAAGGAAAAGAACCCAAACGGAGTTGAAACTCGGGGGAAAATGATAAAGGAGGATGGTGACAGGGGATTCACACATATGATAAAAGTGAAGGTCGTAAGCTCCTTGTAGGCTCTAAGAGTAAGTATCCGGGGGGCAATGACTATCAAAAAAGCAAACGCCCAAGAACAGGACGGAAAGAGCATCGCGAGATTTTATAGGGATCTGGGGGAGCCTGAATTCCGAAAAGAGGAGTCATCAAACGTCAAGTATAGAATCGGGATCAATAAAGGGAGAAAAAGAAGTATTGGGACAGGGAAGAATATGAGTTGGGTCGGCTTCTGGGGCTGTCTGATAGGAATTCCTTGGTGAATCTAGCTAGGCTCCACCTCATTCGGTTATGATGCGGGCGTGTGAGCAGGGGGTGTCCCGCTCTTAGTAGAAAATATCGGATCCTTCATGATTCTCCATCCTGTAAAGGAAGGGAATTTACACAAAAGAAAAGAGGACAGGACCGTTAGAGAGAGAGATTGAAAAAAAGATCACAAATGAGAATTCCTTGGCATTGGGGGGGGGGCTGGGGGAATACAACACACCAATTCATCTCTATAAACGAGAATACCAAAAACTGGAAACTCTTCAAGTGAATCAACTGGAGACAAGAAAGAGGGTCTCAAAAAGGGCGGGAGAGAAAGGAGATCTCGAAGGTATCTCCAGTGGGAAAGAAGAGACAAGAATGAAAAGGGGGTGAGAGAACGTTCAAAGCAACTGTTTACCACGCATGAACGGGGTTAGAAAATGATTTGTGAGCATCCAAGCGGAGGACGAATAAAAGGCAGGAAGTGGGGGGATGATATTAAAAAACTATCGAAGAGGGCTCAGGGGGAGATCGACATCCCTGTATGGAGGAGCTTCTTGAAGGTTTCGGCTAAAGAAGGCCGTCGATGTAGAGAAACGAGGAGAATCGTATCTCTATAGATCATAAAAGTAGGGGAAACCGACACCGACGGTTGACGAAGGAAGAAGAGGAAGAAAAAAAGCTCTTCGGCACGACCTTCTCTGGTAACAGAGGGAGGGAAGGGGAGAAAAGACTTTAAAGAAAAAAGGTGGGTGCTGAGATACCTAAAGTTCGTCTGGATGGGGGGAGGGAACGAAAGATCGAATCAGTTATCAAAACCAAACTTACGCAAAAAATACCTACTTGTCTCAAAATAAAGCGAAGAGGGGCTAAGGAAGAAAGGAGGGAGAGGGGTCTGTGGGGGATTGAGCAGCCTGCCTGAAAAAGGTCGTAGATGAACGACACAGGGCAGGTTCGAACTGAAAAAATTCCTGCGGAGAGAGGATGAGGAAAAATTACTTGGGAATGAAGCCCAGCGGGAAGGAAAGAGAGATCTCAAAAAAACAAAGAGGGGGGAGTTATAGATTTACGTGGGCAAAGGAGAGCGGGGATTGCACGAAAAAGACCCTACATCGGCAGTCTGATCATCGTACCTGGGTAAAGAGAAAATATTCTGAACGAACGTCAGGTTCTGGGTAACAGTCATTTCAATTCAAGAAAAAGACGAAACGCCTCAAAGAAATATAAAGATTGAAAGAGGGGAAGAGTATGCAGGGGGTCACTGAATTTCTGAACGGGAACTTTGCGAACCAGGGAAATTCTAAGGGGCGGCCGTATCCAGTAACGAAGGGATAAAATCAGACCAAACTATCAGGAAGGAAAAAGATCAGGGCCAGACGGCCGTTAGAGGTAGAAAAGCAGGCGGGTCTTTTTAGGTTGAGGGTACAGAAAAGGTTTTCGCAGGAGGCCCTCAGGCAGGAAACTCTTTCGGTCACAGAGGGCCGAGAAGAGAGAACTACCTATCGAGAGAATTAGGGAGAATCGGAAAAAAGCCTCCGTGCATAGAACCAGCCTGAATATAGAAACAAAAAACAAGGACTTGTCGTAAAAAAAAATTCCACAGGGGAGTATCGTGAGAGAGCATCCCTAACAAGACATAATTGAGAGAGCATAATGGGTTGTTGATCAACAAAAAGAAGTGTTTATTAAAAAAATGAGGTTAAAAGAGGGGGATGTGCCGTTCAAAAGGACAGGCTGAAGTCTAGGGGAACCGAGCAAAAAAAGGCTAGAGAGAGGAAGGAGACCAGGTCAAGGGAAGGCGAAGGTCCGCTGTGTATACCTGGGGTGCATTTGGGGGAGTTCTCCTTTTGGCCGGATGGAGAGCCGTGATGATCAAAAATCCCTTGTGAAAAGAGAAGGGTCTTCAAACAATCAAGAAAGAAGAAGGCAGGAGGTGAGACCTCGAGGCTTCGGCTCAACTTTTTGAGAGGAGGACGGCTGACTTTTTTAAATTGGAAGAAAATCGATGGAGAAGCACTCCGTTAAAGCATTGCGAAGGAAGCGGTGGGGGGCCGGAATAGAAAAAACATGCTATTCAAGGAACACTGACAATGCGTAGGAGCCTATAAAGCAGGAAAAATTCCGAAATTGAATATCAGGACACACAGACAGCCAGCATCACGATCTGGTCAAAGGTCCGCAAGCAAACTATCGCCATCTTATCGGAAGGGGGGATGGAAGGTAAGCCTCCAGGGCGGTAGAAGACGCTGAGTTTCGGCGAAGAAAAGGGAGAAAAGAAAGTCCGAGAGGAAGCGCGAAGCAGAGGAAAAAAGGGGGTGTGGAAAAAAAAAATAAAGAGAACTTTGTTTTGGTCGTTTGGAAAAATTAAAACAAATTGAAGCCCGTCTCTTCCGGATTCCTCTACCTAACATGACGGAGAAAAAGAGCTCGTAATCAATCGGGGGGGAAACTTGGAAAATCTCCGAAGGGTATTGAATGGGAAAAAAACTCTGTTGTGCTGGTGAAATTTATTTAAGACCTCAAAAAACTTGTGAAGGAAGTCAGTTCTCTACACTCGAGAACAGGGGGAGGGAAGGAAAAGACAAAGATAAAAGCGTTACGTGGAGGGAAAGAATAGCCCAAGTTCAGCAACCCAAGGAAGAGTAGCCGAAAGAGAACATGTGTTTGAAACGGTAGGAGAGAAGCAAAAACGGGAAAAGGGCCATACCAAAAAGGTTAGCAGGACTAGAACCTTCCTGCAAGACAAAACAGATCCGAGGGGGGTTCTAGTGAAGAGGAATAGGAGACTGGGACTTCTGCCTAGACGTATCAAAAGATAAGAAGTAGAGAGGAAGGAGACCCCGGCAAGTGATGAAAACAAAGAACATTGAAGATAGGAGGGCTAGGAAGGAAGTTGGAGAAAAGGATCAAATTCGAGAAGGAGTATAAAATCAAATCGTCAAATCCAAGTGTGGTAGAGTAGGCTTAGCACAATACAATCACGATTGAGGAATATATCTACGGGGGGGAAAAAGCGAGTTTTGCCAAACGAAAATCGGGAGAAAGGAGGATCGAGGCCAAGAAGGATACTAAGACATAATGGGAAACGGGGACAAACGAACCGAAAAAAAATGCCTAAAGGATTCTGTCCGTACAGACAAGGGTAGAGGGGGAGGGACAAGACCCGAAAGGATACGAATAAGATCATAGACCGGATTCCGAGATCGACCATCTAGAAAAAAAAAGCATCAACATGACCAAACAGGGTACTTAAGCCATCTCATCAAAAAAAAAAAAGTATGAGGTGGCGTGTCTAGGTATTTGGAAGGAGGACTACATATGAGGTGGTTCATTTTAGAACTTTGCTTCCAGCTGGTCGGACGATTGCCGGGGGAACGATCACTGTCTTCTTCGTCAAGGGTGAGACAAACTAGGAGGGCCTGAACAGCCTGATGCGCAACGTTGCGTTTCATGGGAGGGGCGGCGTGCAGCGCAAAACCTTCGAAAGTAAGAAATTAAAAATGCTGAGGAATCAGGGAGAAAGACCAAGACGAAGGGGGGAAAAAAAAAGGGAGAGAGCGCGTCCTCTGCTCTCAGAGTGGTGTGAAAAGGGGAGAAACAAGGGGAGGAGGCGTGGGCGGGGGAGAACGAATTACCGAAAGGTAGCTCCGGCGACGAAAGAAGATAGTACCGAGGGAGGATCGGAAAAAAGAGGGAAGAAGAGGGGGCCAGCTTGTGGAGAGGAAGAACTCTATCTCTGGCTACTGGATGTAGAACGCAGCGTCGACCTCGGAAAAATGGCGCAGCTAAAACACAGTATGAGCGGTGATAGTCTTCGGTAAGGGAGGGAGAGAAAATCAAGGTCGGGCTGGAGGACAGTTCTGCGACAGGGAGGAACTGATATCTCGTCACCATGGGCACTTCATATGAAGAAGAAAGGGTCAGGGCTGAAAACATGGGTCTAGAATCATCAATTCCCCGAGAAGAGGACGGACCAGGAAAGAAAAGGGTAGCCTGGACTCAGCCCCGGCAGGGCATACGCAGGGAAGAGGGATTGGGAAAGGAAAAGAAAAACAGCGCGCTGATGACTATATTAAAAATCCTTCGTGAACTTTAACAAGGGAAGGAAATGACTGGGCGTGCAGGGGGGGGGCTTCGTCAGGAAGAGGGGGGGGGAGTTAAATCATGAAAAAGAAAGACACCAAGCTCTTCCATTAAAAAAGCTGAGATGGTCTTTACAGAGGGGCGTCTCGGGGATTAACGAAAAGAAGAGCCAGCACATGTCTATATAGGAACGTGAGAAACGTAGATCAATTAATTCTAGCGGAAAAAGATGGAGCATGGGCAAATGAGGGACTTTCGGTGGGGAGGGTGGTCATAAAAAGTATCAGGAAGGACAATGGGGTGAAACTATCGGCTAAGCGGAGGGGTCGGGCCGCAAAACGTTTCTAGCAATGGTGGGAAGGACCTAAGGGCCTGGATAGACAGCTCGCTTCAAATCTCAGCATAACTGTCCTAGGGTTACACTAGAGGAGCATCTGAGAAAAGGGATATGATAGAGGTAGATCCGGACACGCAAAGGACGGCTTGTGCGGGAGAAGAGTGAAAGGAAGCCCTGCTGCGAAGGATGCACCAGATCAAGTGAATAGGGCAGCCAAATGGCTTCAATTGGTGCAAAGGAACTAAAAAGATTCAACCTAAATAGAAAAATAGGAGGGGAGCCGAAAGATATTGAAAAGAGAGGAGGGGCCTATATCAAGTGGTAGAGCTCAAGTGGACCAGACTGTCCTCCATGGGTTAAAGAAGGAAGGCTTACCTTAGGGTTGAGGAAGAAAAACAAATGAGTCAGAAGAGTCTTACCTGTGGAGGCTTCTCGAGAAGGTATCACAGGAAGATCTTCTATGCGGGAAAGGGTAAGGTGGCCTTGGAGATATTTGGGTAGGGCAATAAAAGTCCGTTCGATAATCCACATACGGTCTAGAAGTATTCTAGGATCGAGCTGCTCAAAACTGGGGGAAGAAGAAAAGTTCACTTACTAATTCTCTAATAGAAAAAAGGAATCAACAGCGCGGGGATGTCAGTCGGTATCAACTACCTGAGGGTTCTATGGAGCGGAGCGGACGGGGGGAGCGGCAGTTCTGGATATACTAAGAGACTTGTTATAAGCACTGTAGTAGGCAAAAAGGGCTTAAGAAAGCTGTGGGATTTCAAGGCTAGCCAGGACAGCAGAATTGAAAAGGGAGGTGACATGAAAGGTGACTTTCTTGAAGGGTTTAAATCTGAAAATAATGCACGCAGATCTACCAGAGAAGAAGCCAAATTGAGAAAGGAATCGGGAGAAATTGCAGAACTGGAAGGTGTGAGGCAATCCCCTCTGGAAAGAAATAGATTCAGAAACAAAAACAACGGGGTTATAAAATATATTAAGAGGGGAAGAAAGAGAGGGAAACTTGGGGGCCGCACACTTCATCCAAGTTAGCAAGGAGAAAAAAGGGCAGAAGCAGTTTCTAGTCACCTGTTCACTTTGAGGAGGAGAAGGGGATTGCTTTAAGAGAACTCAAGAGGAACTGAAAGAGAAAAGAAATCATCATCGGATAGTTCCGAGGTCTCTTTCACTTCTGTCGTGAGGAAGGGGGTGCTTCATCCGGCGGGGGGGAGGCGCAGGAATCAAAGAAAAAAATGGTAAGGATCAGGACAAAAAAAAAGATCAAAAGGATGCGAGGAAGTTAATCAAAAAACAACGGGGGAAGCGAGTCGACAGCATCAGAACTTTAAACGGACTAAAGAGGAGGGTTTTGCCGAGGGACCGGAGTGAGCAGAGCAGAAGTTTGACCACTCCGCAAGAGGAATCAGAGAGCCGACGCTGCGGAGACTGGCAGCTCAAATGAAGGTAGGAAATGAGACAACGTCGCTCCAGCCGAAAGTGCCTTTGTCGGGACTCGGTCAAACATCGGGAGTTCTATTCATTTATGCCGGAGGCAGTAAAAAAAACGCGAAATGCAGTCAGAAATCCTCGGTTGTGAGGGGGCGAAAAATCAGGGGTGAAACATCAAGGAATGCAGGAAACTGCGCTTGTCAACGCATTCCCAGGGAGCTAGGGGTGGAACGAACCAGCCTCTAGATCAGAAGGGTCGAGAAAAGGGGGGAAGACTTCCAGAACTGAGGAAATCAAGGTGATGCAATAAGACCTGGAGGAAAAATCGAAAGGTGGGTCCGAAATAGAAGGGATAGCGCGAATTTCAGTTAATGATAAATGGAGATGCCGAATAGGAACGAAACTAATTGAGGGGCTAGACCCTATGAAGAGGATAAACTCAAGGAGAGAAGAGGGGAGGAGCTGTTTGGAACGGCCCAACCCGAACGGTGGAAAGAAACCTGACGGAATCCATATGGAGAAGTTCAGAGAGGGAGTAACACAGTATCCTGGACAATGGGCGAGGGGCATAACACTACTCTTTAGAAAAATAAGGAACAAATTACCCAAATATCGACATAAAAAGAAGGCCACAGCGACCTAAGGATCTGTTAGGGTCCCATGGACCCAGGAAAGAAGACTCCGGAGCAGACGGAGGTCGTGGAATGTGGGGCGAGGACGGGAAAAATGATTAAGGGGGTAGGATGTTCGACGACTCAGAGAAAAATAACATGCGCGCCGATTGGGAAGGGGGGGGGTTTTGTGTTGGTTGGAATGGGCCAGCCAGGGGCAAGAAGTAATCTTCCTCGCTCTCCTGCACATGCGGGCTTTAAAGGAGGAGGAGGGTAAGATTGTGGACGTTGGTCACAGCGCCAAAGGGTTATAATGTGGAAGAATGTCATAGATGGTGTGTGAAGGGTATGTGCCATGATCTCGGGGAGTAAAGTGTGTCGACGGGCCGTATATTCTACGCCGAACAGGGTAGGGGAGAAGTAAATGTGGAAAGGAGGGCCTTTGGAGTGAAGAAATTGAGTAGGCCAGCAGGATCTCCACGCAAAGAGAGTATGTAGACGATAAAATGCATGAAAGCCCAGAAAAAGCCGGAGAAGGCGCCGTCCAACTCCAAACCAATGAAGAAAAGTGACAAAGAAGGATCCTCTGGGGGGGATTGATCATCGGGCAGAAGGGCTCGAACGAGGGGAAGTAGACTCCGAGCATAGGGCAGTAACGCCTACCGACGGTGGGGAGCCAGAACGAGCTGACAGAAGGGGAAGGAAAGCGAGGAATCTTTCTTCCTACGCGAGAGGAATCAGACGGGCAGAAACAGAAACCGAACCATTTGGGGTTTACTCTCCAGAACGCCGCGCGGAGGGTTAAAATCGAACTCATGTCTGGTTGAAGATCCAACGCCATAAAAGGAGAATAGGCAAGGCCAGCACGACGAAAGGATTTCCTAGTAGACGGAAGCGTGACTGGAAGAAAGAATAGACCTGAGAAGAACCGGCAAAACACTAATTGATTGGGGAAAAGTTAACATAAGAGTTAGGATGACAGGCCCGGGCTCCCTGGTTAACATAGAAATACTATATCTAAAATATGGATGAAAGGAAAAAAAAGGCCAGAGGGGGGGAACGGGAAATCTCGTTCTCAACAACGGAAGGGAAGAGCGAGATGGCTACTTAAGGGGGGCAGGATAACATTCTATGAACGCTGTTGGGTCTATAGAGGGGGGGAGTAAGGGGGGACGGAAAAGAAGTACTGAAAAGAATCGTGCTGCTCCGGGGGCTAGAAAAGAATGAGGTGACTTACCGGTGCGTGAGGGGGAGAAAGAAAGGGCAATGAATCGAATCCTGGTTCTGAGTGGCAGAAGGATCTCCTTCACCTATCAAGGTCGGAAAGAGATGGAGAGATGCTACCTCTCTTCTTGGGGCTTTGGGAGGGTAGGGATGCCAAATGGGGGACGTGGCTGCTTTTCTTTTCTGAAGCTTAAGTGCCTGGGGCCGTTCGCGACAGCTACCCGAAGAGGGTCAATTGGCATAGGGATGATACGGGGGGGCGAACAAATCTGGGGCGGACCGGAAGTACTCGAGTCTCGGGGAAGATCAATAGGTGTTTGCTATACACGTAGGAGAATATTCAATAGAATAGGGATCACACAAAACAGGAGGTCATCTTTCTGGGACTTGCTTTCGTGACAAAGGGTATGTGCGGCTAATTAGGGATGGGAGGGTTTCAGACGTTAGGAGAAAGAAGGAGCTATCTATAGGTCAAATGGGAGGGAGACGGGGATATCATACGAAGATGAACTGGGTTCGTATCTCAAAACGTCAGATCTTCATGAAGGGCCCGCAAGGAGCAAGGGGTTAAGGTAAGAAAAACAGCAGCAAGCATTAGGGGCGAGTTACAACTTCACCAGCACCATGCGGAAGATATGCAGAAGACGAGACCGGGCTCTACCAAGGTCGACACACAAGAGGGATACGCCTTGAGGGTCGGGAAGGGAGATGGGAGGCGAGCGATTACGAAGACGGGGGGTCTTTCATGCGCAGGAAAAACCCGACACAACCAGAAAGAAACGTCCTGAGCAATAGCGAGAATTGCGCTTTAATCAAAGATCAAGGTCAAGAAAGCAGAGGATTAGGGAAGTAAGGAGAGGAAATTCTAATGAGTAGAGAAATGGGAAAAACGGATTTGACAATAACCGGAGGGGTCTGGTTCGTGGGGAGCTGAACTAGAAAATGACGGAGATGGGTGGGCCCCGACATGAGCCTACATGGAGTGTTAGGCGTCCAATTGAGGGAAATGTGGGAAGACTCTTACCGCGTGTCAAAAAATAGGTCTAGCCTTGGTTCGAGGAAAAGAAATAACGTGCTAGAAACCTATACAGACTAAGCGAGCAAAGGCTACCGCTTATCGATGGGAGGGACGACCATTACATTCTTAGGCGGTGAAAGACTGAGAAGGCGAACGACTTCCTCTACTGAAAGGAGACATACATACACCAACGGCGACTGCAATACCGTCCTGGTTACAATAAACGGTAGTATGAAAACAAACCGTCTTCAGAAGACAGGTAGAAGAGATCGCATAGCTCATAAGGGACAACGAGATAGGACATAATGCTAGAGAATGCAAATTAAGAGAAAATCCGCAGTGGACACCGAAGGGAGACAGTTGAGGGGGAAACCTTCTGGTGGGACTTGAGAGCACAATAAGGTCGCGCTCAGGGCATTATCTGGGTTGTAGGGCCTTACCTAAAAACCGAATGATGAGGACAGAGCACCGTTTCTGAGGGGATAGAAGAGGAAGGGGGTAAAAGGACGAGTCTGAAGGACCCTAGCGGGAAGAAGAGGCGGTCATATATCTGAGCTATTGGCAAACAATAATTAGGACTCTGCAGAAGGGAGACGGATCCCCTCTCTAGGCGGGACCGAAGAAACAACCAGGCTGCTGTAGGGCGAAAGATAGAGGGCTGGCGGGAGGATGATCGAGCACGAAGCTCTTTTTTTGAATATCTAAAATGGGAGGAGGACTGGGGATAACTGGGAAAAAGGGAAGCTCCTGAAGGTAGAACCTGGTTAAAGGATCCAGAAGTGAGAAGAGATAACTTAACGCGATCCGAATGCTTGATTTTTACTTTCTGTGTTAAGGAGCAAATCCCTAAGACAGGTCGTCAGAAAAAGTCCCCAGGGCATAGAAGCGGAAATGATCCTCCGGCAAGTCGAAGGAAGCTGATGACGGGGGATCTTCAAAAGCAAGGTCACGAAA
>Ga0179591_1397875_pt1 | contig 13827 bp, 19 predicted proteins | sample CZOMad2_1_08_16f_FD_182891 | JGI IMG/M metagenome (GOLD analysis project Ga0179591, IMG submission 182891) | Vadose zone soil fungal communities from Angelo Coast Range Reserve, California, USA - CZOMad2_1_08_16fungal (PacBio error correction) | ecosystem: Environmental > Terrestrial > Soil >...
CTCGTGATAGAGGGAAGAAGGAAGAACTTCATTCAATAAAAGATAGAGGAAGTCTAATTTTCATCATACTTTCTTCTTTTCAAGAAGGGGGAAGAGGAGGGAAGAAGTCACGGACTGAAATGGGGTTTATAAGGGGGAAGACGACGTCTGCATAATCTTGTGCGAGTGGTCGTAAGCGACACTTCCATCATCTCAATTAGGGGGGGGGAAAAGGGAGGGAAGGAAAGAAATCAAGCCCGGGTGGTAACAAAAGAAGAAAAAGAAAAAGGGAAGGGTTCCTTAACTGAATAAGCAGATTAGAAGGGGGGGGAAAGGATAGATGCGGGTTCAAATCTTCACCGGGAAAAAGAAAAGGAGCCCTACCGCGCGCGAAAATCATCCTCTCTCAAAGGAGGAGAGAAACCAAACCCCAGGGAGGGGTAAAAGAAAGAAGGGGAAGATCGCTGATTAGCGTCCTGGTTCGGAAGGCTCCTTCATCTCAATAGGAAAGAGGCAGCGACTCCCACAACAGGGGAAGAGGAAGCGTCTCAGTTCATGCACAAAGGAAGAGAGGGGAACCACGTCAGGCTTCTTTCTTCGTGCCGAAAAAGTGCGCTTATTTCCGTGCCGAGGAAAAAAGGAAAAAAAAAACCAGAATGCGCTGCGTCTGGAAACAGAAGGGGGGGAAAAAAGGGAGCGGGAATCTCGCAATCTATCCAGACCGTGAGTGAAATCTGCAATTATGATTTGAGAAAGGGGAAGACTGATCTTCCTCCGTAGGGAAGGTAAGTGGGGGATTCTCATCTCCAGACGGACATTCCTATACTATCGTGTGGGGGGAGGGGAGAAGAAGGGCCGGCTTTTTAGTAGAGGAAAAAGAATAAGATAATTCCATCTCGCCCTGGAATCAACCAACCATATAGGACGAAAAAAGGGAGACTTCTCTAACTTAAAAACGAAAAGAAAAAGGAAGGTCTTCTCCTCAGTTTTCGGGGGGAGAACTATTTGCCTATGAAAAGCAAGAAGGAACGAAAGACTCTCCCGTGCCGAGCAAAAAAGGGGGAAGGAAAAAGAGGAAAGTCCTTTTCAGATGGGCGCGGTGAAAAAAAAAGAAAAAAAGTTGGGTTGGCATCTACCGAAAGGAAAGGAGGGGGGTCTCTAAATACCGGGAAGGAGAACCATATAACACCTTCATGAAGAAGGAGAAAAGATCAGTTAAGCCTACTTACGATGACGACAGAGAGAAAGGGGAAGGGCCGATCAGCCCTCCCACACGAAGGGGGAAGGACAAATTCTTCTCCTTAGAAGTTGAAAGTGATTAGGGGATACGTCTCGTGAGGGGGAGATGGAGGAGCCTTCACCATCTCTACCTCGGGCGGGGGAAAGGCTGATGGCGCCGACGGCTCCCAAGTAATGAAGGGTTGACTATTGTGGTCGTTAGAAGATAAGAAAAAAAAGGGCCTTTCAGCGTTCCCGAAGGAAAAGGGATCTCCGTCTTAACGGTAGGGGAGGAAAGCAGAGCCGAATCATCAGTGTGGGGCAGCTTCCAGAAAAAGGGCCGAGGGCTTTTGTGGGAGGAACGTGGGGGGAAGGTCCTTTCTGCTAAAGAAGAAAAGGGGGGGAAAACGAGCAACCCTCCGATCAGACGAGAAGGCATGGAAGCGAGGGCTGTTTTTGTTTCACAGAAAAAAAAGGCGACTTCCTCGAAGAAAGAAAAAAAGGTTGTGAAGCGGAGGATCAGCATCATCTGTGGGCGAGGGAGAGTAGAATCCAAGGGAGCTCCAGGTCATCACCGACGAAGGAACAGTAGGGAGGGGGAAGGGGAAGAAGACGTCAGTACTTTATAACGGAAAAAAATGTCCTTGAACTTACGGCCGCCGTCTATGTATGTTGGGCGGAGCCGAAGAAAAAAAAAAAAAAAAAAACCAGCTTCAGCATTATCATCTAGGAAGGGGGAAATGGGGGAATCATTATAAACGATAGGATCTTCTTCTTTTGGAGGAAAAAAAAAAAACGGCGGCTTGTTCACTTCGGAAAAGGGGGGGGAAGCTCCCTTGGATTAAGGTTAAGAAAGACAGGGGGTCCCTGGATTTCATTCCGGATGCGAACAAGGGGGGGAAAGAAAAGGACCCGGCTATAGTGTATTAACCGAGGGGGAAAGGAGACGCCGCTCAGCCGATCTCGATCAAGAATCGATAGAAAAAATTCTTCTTTCTCGAAAGGGAAAAAAGCGTCAAGCTCACCCATCACCTACAAGGAGAAAGACGTGCGGGTCTTTCAAGCGCGTGAGAAAAAACAGAACTTCTTCTTCGTTGATAAAATAGAAGGGGGGGGCCCGGCATGCCTCTCCACAATGAAGAGGGGCGCCGAGGGCGGCCCGAACTGATCCATCTTCAACTTCCGGGCGTCGGAAAAACGTTCCGTTTTCTTGCAATGAAAGAGAAGTGGGACGACGACGCCCACCACCTTCTCGTTGCCGCCCAGATAGGCTTCTTCCTGGTGCTGCTGCAATGCCAGCCGGAAGAGAAAAAGGAAGGTCATGGCGCCCCTCGTAGTTCATGGAAGAAAGGAAAGGAGAAGCCGGCCTATCCGCGACTTCCCCGGCGGTGGAAGAAGGACAAGTTGTTGGGAGAGTCATGATCGACCGTTACGAATCAAATCAAAATGGGGATCCGCCGCTGCCTGAGAGCGTAAACGGTTTTCCGGCCTGGAGCACGTAGAAAAGACTCGTCGCCCGGCCACACGCGCATCATCCGGAGAGAAGGGAAAGGAAAAGCCTACGGGGATGGTACTACCTCGGCAAGACGGCAGGGGAGAGACTGAAGGGCGTCCTGAACGGCGAGTTGATCAGAAAGGAACATCGATGATCTCTCGTATGCTTAACTTTCAGGTCTATAGAAAAGAAAAAAAAAAGCGGTTCCGCATAACGAGATATCATCGATGGGAAAGGGCGGGGAGGCGGCGAAGCTTATCAACTCTCCGTTTCTTCGGCACAGAGAGGAATAAAAGGGACCCCTGCCTCTTCTCTATGTCGTACCATAAGAAGGGAGGGGAAGGAGGCGGGGAATTCTCCGTAATAGCCTGCCGGCGGGAAGCAGTCGTTCCCCGAGGTCGAATTGCCTCCAGGCCTAGCAAGCCGCTCTGTCGAACAGGGAAAAAAGGCGCCCCCATTCCGCCCAGGCCAACGAATATTGAGAGCCAACAGTGCCGCTGCCGGGCTATTACCGACAGGGGCATGTCTGACAAGGGAGTCTCCAAAGAAAACGCCAGGGCATTAACTCCGAGGGGAGACGTTCCCAAACCTCCTGCTCTCGCCGGCTGCATGGAGCAGCAATCTTCCGTCTCTGTAAAAAAAAAAGAGAAAAGGGGGTGTGCGTCGTCCCGACACTTGGGGGAAGCGTTTACAGGTGCCCTCCCGGAACGGCTGTCGCCAGCACGACGCCCGACGTTATATTGAGAAGAAAAGAGAAAGAAAGAGCGCCGCCCTCGGCGTCCGGCAGGGGTGTTAGATGCCTGCGCCAAACATACTGGGATGTCTCTTGGAGACAAAAGAAGGGTCCTGCGGAGACTCCGTAAAGGTCCGCGCCCTGCTTAAAAAGCGCGATTCTTTCATAACTCTCCTTTATAGAAGAGAAGGGAAAAGGAGAGGGAGATTCTTTATCGATATCGGCTGAGAAAAATGATTAATCCGGGTTTCATACACTATGCGCCGGAAGGAACCAACCCACCTGAGCATCCCTTAAGGAAAGGAAAAAAAATGTGCACGACCTGATCAAAGGGAGAGTCAAGCGTGGAAAACCGCCGCCGCCTCCGGATGAAGGGAAGGGAAAGCTGACGTTCACGATCTGGATTATCCTTATCATGGGGAAGGGGACCGGCGACATCTCCTAGCTGCTCATGCTGCCGGTGTGGTGCCTTCGGCTGACCCGATTCGGGGGGGAAGAAGGCGGTCAGTTTTCTACCAAGAAGGGAGGAAGGGGGGAGATGGTGTATACTTCCTGCCGTCGTAGGCGGGAAAAAACGTGTGGGGGCTTCTAACCCTGACCTGACTCCTTGGGCCGTAGGGTCTTCGCGTGCTACCTGGAAAAGAGGAAAAAGTAAGGACGGCTACTCCTACCCTAAAACGATTCCTTCTGTTAAAAACTTCTCCTGCCTTGTGAGGAAAGAAAAGGAAAGTCTCCTGGAGGGCCTCGCTGTTCCCAGTTCTTTTCCTACACCCATGCCTTAGGGCGGGTTTCTCTTCCAGCGCAAAAGAAGGAGTAGAGAAATTTCCCTTTCCAGGGGGATCAACCCACCTCCTCGCCAGGTCGAGAGATTATTTGCTCTACACTCTGATGTCCCGGCTGAGAAAGGTCCTACCGTTGAAGGGGGAAAATTATGGGCCCGCAGAATACCTATTCACGCTGAACGCCCCAGGAGAGGCGAAAACCATCTTCACCATGAGAGGGGAGCCCTTCGTCTTTCCAGAAAGAAGAGAAAAGGGAAGAAAGAATGGACGAATCTATGTCGAGCTGTGAAGGAAAAGATACTTTCTCCCTCCTTCCAAAGCAAGAAGGATTTGCAAACATCTCGGAAGAGAGAAAAGGGACGAAGAAAATTTTCATAGTGTGCTGGGCAGGGGGATCCAAAAATGCTCGCGTTCTTCATCTTCATTAGGGGGGGGTTTCATTTCCCTTTGCAGAGAGAAGAGGGAGGGGATGGAAGGAGATTCTAACACGAGTAATTCAACACGTGGAGGGGACATCTGCCGCTGCCAATCACCACGTTCTCTTGCATGGGAAAATTTGAGGGAAGGGGGGGAAAAGGAGAAAGTTCATCTCTTGGCCAAATACCTGCAGAGTCTTGCTCTGCACTGGGCGGAGGAAAGAAGGCTCATCAAATCTTTCGCCTGGGTGGGAGAAAGAGGACATTCCTCCCCCGAAGCGCAGGCCGCCGCCCTTTGGAGAAAAAAGAGAGGGGGGGTTGATCGCCAGCTTTTTCCTGAAAAAACGGAGGGGAATATCGTAGGCGTCTCATTAAGATCGCCTACATCAAACGGGGGAATCTGGAAAGGGGAGAGGGAGAGGAGAGGAAAAACACGCTCTTCTCGGCCCTTGCCAAACCGCGGCATCCCCACGTACAGGAACGACGATGACGACTTCAGGAAAAAAGGGGGAGAAAAGGGGGAGGAAGACAACGTCTACTTGCAGAAGAGGGCCCAGAGACCCTGTTTCATTTATCATTGCTGAATTCCCAAAGAGGAATGGAGAGTCTCGTGCAAGGGAGAACTGGGGCGAGTTTTCTGTCTCCATTAGACAAGGAGGGTTTACAAAGAGGGGGGAAAAAGAGAAACCTCCGCCCGTACGTGGTCAAAACAGCGATCTGGCATGGTGCAAGAGTGCCGGTTTCTGGGAAAAAAGGAGAAAGGAGAAAAGAGGACGCTGCCGTATCCCTAGAACGGGGACTCTCATCCTCGATCATTGCGGGAGAAAAAAAGATGTAGGAGGAAAATAGAGATAGAAGGAGAGAGGGAGGAAAAGGGGGGAGCCGTCTTCTGTAGGGCTCCGTAAATGCGAATTCATCGAGCCACAGCACCTGCACTTGGAGACGCTTAGGAAAAAAGATAGCAGGTCTTTGTGTGAGGGGGGGGGAAAAAAGTACAGGATAGGGGACACCAGCGCACCAGCTTGGGGGTCTTATTTGCTTGCTTAGAAAAAACGCCCCAGTTTTCACGGAAGAAAGGGAGGGAGGAGAAAGAGGAGAAACCTCATCGCACAGATTAGAGCGATCCATGAACCAGGGAGTAATGGCGGAACAGGAGAAAAACGTTGATGCCTCCCAAGAGAAAAAAAAAGGGGGGATGAAGGAGTCCTAGTCTGTGCTGATGGGGGGGGCCGGGCTTGTCCCTGGGCGGTGCCAGGAATGTTTTCGCGCATGCCCTATAGAAGAACATGCCCGCGAGGTTAGACGCCTCCGCTATTTCCATCTCGCCCTGCGGTCGGAAGGAAAGATAGACGAACGCGGCTACAAGGGGAGGCGGGAGGGAAGAAAAAGAACTGACCGTGGAGGAAGGTCTGCGAAGAAAACCAGAGTAACTAGGTGCCTATGACCGGCCTCCGGGGGAGAGATCGCCCGTGCCTTCAGTGAAAGGGAGGAAGGGGACCCCAGAAGATGGACACCGGACAATCATCATTACCCAGCTACACTTTGTTGCTTGAAGGGAGCGGGTATCGCGATACCTCGGGGAGGGGGGAAAAGAAAGCAAAGGAAGGAATCGGATCCCCGGGACAGACGCAGGAAACGATTACGACGCGCGAGCATGGCCAGGAGGAACCTGCCAGGGAAGGAAGGAACCTTGTTGTAGTCCGCGGGGAAAAGAGGGAAGGGGGGGAAGGGGGAAAGAAGGGGGGGGAGGGCTGCATTGGCTTGCCGGGAGACGTCTCGGCGTTCTTCGAGGACCATCTCGGACCTCGCTCTCATTCCGGGACCATCCGGGCGCGAAGGCAGCCCCGGAGAGAAAGAAGGGAAAAGGGGTGTTCTTTCTCATCTCAGGGAGGCAATTTGGGGGGGCCTGCCCTCTGCTTTCTTGCGGTGCCCAACGGGGCTCTCCGGAGGGGGGAAAAAAAAGTCCCGGCTGGCGGGAGAAAAAACGAAAAAGGTCCATCCGTCTAGACCGGATTCAGAGAGGGCGTGTGGGAAGGGGGAAGGGACACCGAGGGACTAGCCAGCAAGCGTTGCCAGCGATTGTGGCTGGCGAAGAAAGAGGGGTGTAGCCCAGCACCTTCTCGGAGGAGGGGGAAAAATCTAGGGCTACTTCCTCTGACGAACTCGACGAGAAGGAGGATCAGCAGCATCGTGTGGAGAAAGGGGAAGGGAAAAAAAAAGGAAGGGACAAGAGGATGCTCCAGGTAAGCACGCGAAGAACGGGAGGTAGCCTCACCACGCCTAAGAGCAAAAAGGTAGACCATCAGCCCCAGAAATTAAGGGAGAAGAGGGGGGGGGGGAGACACCTTCCCGCCTTCGAGGTGGTGGGGGACATCGCCGGCCCCTCACCAGCGGCATCAGGCGAAGCGACACCGATCGAGGCAATGAGAAAGAGGAAAAAGGGGGAAAGGAGTCGGGGGTGGGTCCGAAATCCGTCCTTCTCTGGGAGAACCGAAAGGCGACATGGGGGGCCCGGAGGGTCCGGGATGCTCAGGAAAGGCGATAGTGTATGAACCCCTTCTTTCAAGCATAAAAAGAAAGAAAAAAGGGCTCGATCCAGAATCACTCCCTCGCCCGCCTCGACGACTCCGCGGGGAAACGTCCGCCGTTCTGCCGCATCGTCGAAAAATAAAACAAAAAAAAACCCCCCCCCCCCCCCCCCCACCCCCACCGCCCCCACCCCCCCCCCCCCCCCCCCCCAAAAACACACCCCCCCCCCCCCCCTCACCCCACAAAAAAGACCCCCGTCACCTCGCCCCCCCCGCCCCCCCCTCCCCTCCCACAAAAAAACCCCCCCCACAAAAAAAACAAACAACCGGAGGGGGGCCCCAACATTAGCAAACCCCCCCCCCCCCCCCCCCCCCCCCCACCCCAAAACCCCCCCCCCCCCCCACAAAAAAAAAACCCCCCCCCCCCCCCCCACAACCCCCCCCCCCCCCCCAAAACCCTCTTCACCCATCACCGCCTTTGAGAAGGGGGGTATGGAAGAGAGGAGTCCATCTCCCTCATGAACACCTCAAAGGGTCCAAAATCGCCATGCCCATTAGTGGGGGAAAAAAAAAAGGAAGACGCCGCTGGCGCCGATGAGGCGTGAAAATAGTTTCTCTTTCTCCTCGCAACGTCGGGAGGAAGGTCCGTGGTCGGGCCATTTCCCTGTCAACAAGAAAAAAAAACCACCTTCGAGGTTGCCGCCCAAGCGGGTGTACAGCGACGGAAAAAGGCTGCTCACTCAGCCGGCCGCGAGCAGGAGGGAAGGCCATGGCGCCCCTCGGAGGGGAGGGGAAGGGGAGAGGAAACGGAAGTCCGCGACTTCCCTTCGTTGTCAGCCAGGAACCAATCGAAAGGGTTTGAGTCTAGTCATGAGCTCCGTTTACACCATCAGGGGGAGGCATGTGTGAGCTCCGCGGGAAGGAAAAAGGGGGGAAAGAGGAGAGGGGGGGCTCTCTGGAGCAATTCCAGGGAACGGCTGTGAAAACGGCCACACTCGCATCAATCCGGCAGCCTAGTAAGAGAAAAAAGGGCTACGAGGGATTTGTACTACCTAGAGCGAAAAAAAAAGAAAGGGAAAGGGGTAGATCTTGCCGCCGACGGCGAGTTGGATCAAACACTTAAAAGGACGAATGATCTCTCGTATGCCGGACTTTCAGGGATCTCTCTCACAAACAAAAAAAGGAACGTTCCCATACGAGATATCATCGTATGGGAAAGGAGGGGGGAAGAGGAAGGAAGAGAGGAAAAGCTGTATCACTCGCCGTTCGGGGAAGAAGGGTGGGATGGACGCCCTGCCTCTGCTCTAGGTCGTAAAAAAAGTCTTACAGCGGGACTTAGTAGGGAAGGAGAGGAGGAAGAAAGGAGAGGGGGGGGGGGGCCGTGCTACGAGCCCGGTCGTGCCCGAGGGGGGAGACACAAGAGCTCCCTCTCTCGGGTGGCCAAGTGGTTTAAAAGGAGGAGAAAGGGAAAGAAGGAAACGATTATTTCTTCGTAAACGGGAAGAAAGCCGGTTCCGGGATATTACAAACGAGCCTTTGGCCAGGGCTTAAACGCAAGGGAAAAAAGATCGGCCAGCCGCCAGTGCCAAGAGAAGGGGGGGGAAAAGGGGGAGGTCATCCCTTTGCCCTCCTTCTCGCCGGCCGGGGAAGGAACCTTAGAGGCCTTCTCTTACACCGCTCTTGGGCGGAAGTGAACTGCGTCGAGCTTTTTACAGGGGAGGAAAAAAACCATTCTTTCACGACCTTGGGAAGGAAAACTCGTCTCGAAAATCGGCGCGCCTCGCGCCCCGCGGAAGGGAGAAGGGGCATGGGCGATGGGATCAACGACGAATACGTGGAGGGGGGGAAGGGAGGGGAGAGAGAGGAAAAAGACTCCTACGTCGGCTAAGTGGATGGGTTCGCTTGCGGATGAGAGGGAAGGGAGAGAAAGAAGAATGACCGCGGAGGCGTCTCGCGGGAGGGGGGGGGGAAGAGGGGGGGGCTGGCGGCGCTTCGGGGTCAAAGTGGTCAATAAATCGCCGGGCAGGGATTGCCGCTCCGTGACGTTGAAAAACCCTGAAAAAAGGGAGAGCCGAGAAGACGAGGAGCAGAAGGGATATGATGTTTTCGGATACCCTTTTCCGCAGGAAAAGGACCATCCATTCTTCCTACAAAGGGAAAGAAGAGGAAGGGGAAAAGAGGGGGAGAAGGAGACTTGTGCCTCGATCCGTGAATGTAGCCTTCGCATCTACGAGCTGCTCAATCTTCACGAAGGCGCTTACCGAGGGAGAAAAAAAAAAAAAGAAGGGGAAGGGTGGCTGACCAATCCGAAGGTTAAAGGGGCTGGTTCTACCTTCCTTGCCGTCGTCGCGTGGCCGAAAAAAAAGGAAAGACTACCTTGGCCGTCGTCTGCGGAGTAAAGGGAGAAGAGGGGGGGCCGCCTTCCTGCCGGCTAAGCGGAAAAATCACACATATGCTTCTGATCCTCCGCTGTCAAAAGTTAGTCGGCGTGTGCGTCGAGTTCGCGAGGGAAAGGGGACTGGGGAAGATCTGTTCAAAAGAAAGTAGATATCATGTGACTTGTCTACACCCATGCCTGAAAGGAGGAGGGGTGCTCGTCTGCCAAAGGCGCTGCCACGGCGGATCGGGACATTGGCCCCTCGTTTTCCATTGGACAAAAAAAAAGAAATAGTCCAGTCGAGAGCTCACTCTGCCACTTGCTCTAAAAGGGCTGATCCGGCAAAGAAAGGGGAAGGAAAGTTCCTGCCGGAGAGAAAAAAGAGAGGTCACGCTTAAACTGCCCATCCTTCGGCCATCTTCGAGGCGGAACGACCACCATCGGAAAAAAAGGGGGAGGGGAAGGAACAGCTACTGTGCTGCCTCACGATGGGGTCCCTGTAACTGAGAGGGTGAATGAGAATATCAGTGAAATCGCAAAGAAGAAAGGGTCTTCCTCCCTGCAAGCAAAGGGGACAGCCCCTTCTTGAAAAAAAAGAGAAAAAGAGAAAAGAGAAATAAAACCAAGTTTGCAGGATGTTTGGGGGGGGGGTCCCTCCTTGCCAATGCTAAAAAGGGGAAGAGTCATCGTCGCTCCCTGAGGAGGGGGGAAGTCCTTCTCTATTCATGCCGGGGGGGGGGGGGCAGGGGGATGTATCCTTACACTAGTATTTTCTCGAGAAGCGTTGGCGGGGGGGGGGAAAGAAAGAAAAAAAAAAAGGGTCGCTGGGCATGTGCTGTAGGGAGAGGCCCGGCAGCTTCTGGTGGCAACTACCGGAGAAGTTCACGTTGCGAGGGGGGAAAAGGGGGAGAGGAGAAAAAGAGTCTGCCGTCTCTCTGAGCCCCCGTTCGCCTTGGTTGACGAGCACAAAAGAAGCCCCGGTCCGGGATTGGGAGAGGGGAAAGAAGGGAAGCCTCCCTTGTCGAATGGGGGGTTGAGCGCCAGCTTTTGGAAGCAGGGCGAGATTTATAGGAGGGAGGAGGAGAAGAGCAGAATCACCGGGCAGCTGAAGGTTTTCTGCGGATCGTGCCGCGCGACAAAAAAGGGGCAAGGGCCCGCCATTGCCACGAGGAGAGGGAAAAGAAAAACGTACACTGTTCCAAAGACGAGGACGACTTCAGTCAGAAACGATCTTCTTGGAGGGAGAATTGCGCAGAAATTGTCTGCCTGGGAAGAAAAGAAAAGGGAGGGGGAGAGACTTCCCGCCGCTGGGGATTCTCGTTCGCCGTCAAGACGCAGTCGCAGGAAACTGGGCGAAAGGGGGGGGTGCTAGCCGGAAATAAAGGGGGGAAAGAAGGGGCGCTTTCTTTCCGAAAATGCCCCAAAACTTCCCTTCGAGAAAAGTCCCTCTCCCCGTTCCTGTGGGGAGGGGGGGGAGGAGGAGAAAAGAAAATCTTCACCGAAGTCCGCTGTCCCGCAGAACGACGCCATACGCGAGCATTTCCGGTACGAGAAAGAGAGAGCCTTCAATTCTCGCGGGAGAAGGAAGGGGAGAAGGAGGGAGCTCTCCGGCATCGACTCGGGAGGAGAGCACAGCACAGGGGGGCACTTGTAACTACTTCTGTCATTCATGCAAAGAAAAGGGGCGTTGTTTGGGGGGGAAAAAAAAAGGAGAAGTTCTTCGTCCATCCAAAGGGTCCACCTCAATGGGGGGGGGGATGCGCGTTCTCTCCCGGGGGGGGGGAAGGGGGAGAAGAAAAGAAGGGTCCTTTCTCCTGCGTCTTGAGGGGGCTCAGAGAGGGAATTTCTAGCAAGCTATCCGGAACGCATTGAGTATGTCGGAGAGACGTTATTCCTCCAAGAAAAAAAAAAAGAGGGAAAAGGAGTTGCTGATTTGGGTGTGTAGCATCTCCTCGTGAGGCCTATACTAGGCAGGGGGGGAAGGGAAGATCGCTCAGAACATTCCCGAGAGGGGGCTATCTTCAATGATACCCTCCTCTAAAGAACGTCTTCTCCGTCATTAAAGGAGGAAAAAAAGAAGACGACTCTTCCTGACAAGGTAGAAATACCCTCCCCCCCTCCCTTACGCTTGGGGGCTCCCAAGTGAAAAAAAAAGGGGCCAGCTAACTAGTTTCCACTGGGTTTGGCGGCGAAAGCCTCTCCGGGAAGGGGTAGACGCTCGGCATTTAGTTGCAAAAGAGGAGGGGGGGAAAAACCCGCAGCATCAGGAAATGGGAAGCGCGATGCCCATCACGTGAGCAGGTATCTCTAATAACCGAAGAAGAACCAGAAGAACACCGGAAGAAAAAGGGAAACCTTACCCCGGGGGTCTAGACTTACTATTACTACAGGGCCCGAAGGGAAGGGAAAGCCTCCCCCCCCGCCCTTGTGTAGGAACTTGTCCAACTTCTGCTCGGCGGAGGGGGAGGCGGCAGGTTCTTGCCAGGGGGGGAAAATATCTTCCGGGGCTCAGGAGGAGCCTTCAAACACATCGCGTCGCAGTCAAGAACTGGAATGGCGTACCGAAGGAAGAAAAGGAAAGAAAAGGAGAAGTGTTACGATGGGTGGAGCAAAATGAGAATATGGCCCGCACGGCTGGGAAGAGTCCCTCTGTCGATGAGGGGGGGGAAAGGGGGGAGACCTCCGGCAGAACATCTTATGAACGCAGCGGGAGGGAAGCCAGGGAAGAGGTACTTCCAGGTCAGCGTCGAGAAAAAAGGAAGGGGGGACCTGGCCGAGGGAGGGGGGGGGGGGGAAAGTTTTATGTACAATGTCCTTTGGAAACAGCAGCAGCGTTGACAGAGGGGGGGAAAGGAGGGCGACTTCAACCCGCCGATAGGGACGATAATTCCCTTGACACTTCTCAGGAGGGGTGGGTGGGAACGCTCTTCCAGAAAAGGAAAGAATCTCTAAGAAAAGAAAGAACGAGGCAGCTTATTGATCACATCATCTTTTGCGAGGTAAAGAAAAAGGAAGGCGGACACCTCTTACAGATGAAAAGGAAAGAAAAAAAGAAAGGGAAGTCTTTCATGGAGGGATTAAATCCTACTACGTCATAAAAGGTATAACACATCCCCATCAAGGGGGGGGGGTCGCCACCGGAAAGAAAGGGGAGGATGTCCTAACTCTTCAAAAGCTATGGACCCATCACCATCTTCCTCATTATCAGAAGGGAAGGCGAAACGCCATCTATTCAGGGGAGAAGCGGGAACTTCATCTTCTTCGGTGGAGGACAGGCGGCGTTCTTGTCCACTTCGTAACTTTTATCCTAAAGGGGATCAGGCTCGATAACATGGGGGAAAGAGGAAAAGAAAAGGAAAGGGGGGAAAAAAAAGGAAAACTTATCTTCAATCCCTGCCCGGCGAGAGGACGTCTGGTCCCTTGCACTCCATACCCGACGCTCCTCTCAAAGAAAGATCCCTCGCCCTCCTCGACTCCTCCAGCGGAAGTAGAAGAGCCTTCGTCTTTCTGTCCCTAAGAACGACCCCATCACCTCCTTTAGGGAAAGGAGCCTTTTCAGCGCTTCTTCTCAGCTCAAGAGAAAAAGGGGAAAAGGGAACGTTGATCCCATCGCCCGAAAATGCGCTCTCCACCCCTGCCTGCGAAGGGGGAGGTGCTGCGCCGATTTCAGGAGGGAAGGGGATAAAGAAACCCCCCCCCCCCATAAGTTGATTCGGGGAGGGAGCAGAAGTTCCGTTTCTTTCCATTACAGGGAAAAAAGGCATAGAAAGGAGAAAAAAAAATTCTCGTTTCCGAACAAGACAGGGAGAAAGGGCGTCTTCCTTTTCTGCTCCATGCATCGGCCGCGAGCAGGAGGGCAAGAGGGCGCCCCTCGTATTTCATGGCACTGAGGGGGAAGGGGAGGGAAAAACAAGGGGAAAGGAAAAGGTCCCCTTCTTTTTTCAGCCCTGCCCAAGGGAAGAAGGTGGGTTTTTTAATAACCCCGCATCTGGCCAGGGTGTGGAGGCGAAAAAAAGAAAATCATCCGTTGGCCTTTCTGCATGGGGGGAAGGAAAAAAAAAAGAGGGGGGAGGAAGCGTGTTTCCTCGGCCTGGAGGCAATTCGGAAGAAGAAACTGGAAAGCGCATCATCCGGCAGGCCTATTTACTAGCATCCCGCCTACGGAGGAGGGTACGACCTCGAGCAGCGGCAGAGAAAGAGAAATAGGGGGGAGGAGGGGCCTCCTAAACGGCGAGTTGATCATTTGGTAGAGGAAAAAAAAGAGGTCCCTCAGGATCTCTCTTATTCCTGACTGTCATT
>Ga0179591_1143676_pt1 | contig 13824 bp, 15 predicted proteins | sample CZOMad2_1_08_16f_FD_182891 | JGI IMG/M metagenome (GOLD analysis project Ga0179591, IMG submission 182891) | Vadose zone soil fungal communities from Angelo Coast Range Reserve, California, USA - CZOMad2_1_08_16fungal (PacBio error correction) | ecosystem: Environmental > Terrestrial > Soil >...
AAATGTTACGTTAAGGAAAAGAGGGGGACCTTAGAACCTCATTATCGGGTCAAATTCTCGAGGCGCGGCAAAGGTGCCGGCGCCTTCGCCACATTTCGGGGGGTATTAAACAGGGGTTTCCGTCAGAATATCAGAAAAAGGGCGGAGACCAAGCATCCGACCGACTTCAAGTTCAGGACTTGAAAGGCGAAAGAAGACAAGAAAAGAAAAAGATAGCTTAGGTGTGATCTCGGGAATACGGGAGGGGAGGTCAGACATACTCGCCTTCACGTCAACAAGACTTCATCACATTGAAGTAGAAAAGAAAATCGAGAAATAAAAACAAGGTCGAGATAAGAAATTATCGCGATCAATGTGTCTTCTAGTTGCAGGCTATCCGAGTCCTAGGACAAATGAGTGGCAGAGGTGTCCGGGAAAATCAAACACCTCAACCTGCCCCCTCGCTGGTCTTCAAAGGGGCAAGTCGGCCTAGGTGTCAGGCCCCAGGGCTCGAAAGAATCAAAAAAACCTTTTCAGATGTAAGTCTCCAAACACAAGATAAATGCAAATGCCAGTCCGTGATACGTCCCGTAACATATGGAAAATCAGATCCAGACACAAAAAAGGAATGAGTCTCAAATGGAGGGGATCAGGTGGAAAAAGAATGAATGGATAAGGAAAGCGTACCGAACAAGGAAATGAGTAAGGAGGATAGTGGAGAAGAGAGGGAACTCAGAAGCTCTGGCTTCCCCTATGGACCCGCAATCACAGTTCCGTCGAACCCTAGAGAGCGGGCTCTTAACTAGGAAGAAGAGAATACCGGAGATAAAGTTAAGCCGCCCACTGTTGACTCAAGACTACGGTTACTGGGGGCTTTGGTTCCTTAGATTCATTAGGAGGACAGTCCCTCGAAAGAGAAGCGAAATAAAGCTTGAAAAAATGGGGGAATGAACGTGGAAGGAAACTCAATTTTTTCCAGACTGGTCGAGCCAGCGGATTGAGAATTCTTCAAAGGCAGGCGCGGACTACCATTCGTCAGATGGAAAAGGGGGAACAGGGGATTGGTCAGGAATTGAGTGAAAGAAAAGATATGCTGGTTCTTCAGACATGAGTTCTTAAAGTGGCAAGGGCGCCCCTTCTAGAACTGTCGGTAATGGTGATATGACCACACCTTGGGAAAGATTGAGAAAAACGAACTTCTGTGGATGTTGCCAAGTTCTTCATTGACGCCAGTGTCGGAAGGCGAAAAAGCCGCTCAATCGTAGTCTGGGAAAAAGCAACATACGACTATCAGAAACACGGCGAAGCAAGTTTTAAGCGTGAGGGAGAGACGGGCACTGGGACCAAACAGAACAGAAACGCGCCATTAATCTGGCCCAAGTTGATCGAGTAGTGGGTGTATTCTCGACAACCTCTTCCGAGAGCGGGTGGCTATGGGAAGGGTGGGTGGGATACTTGGGAAAAGTTACATCTAGTTCAAATATTCTTTTCTTAAATCCCGATCCAAGATGCATTCAGCTCGTATATGTCACCTTCGCGAAACATGCGGAAAACGTCGGGTAATCACGGGCAGCCGCCTTCTCAGCTGCATCAAGTTCTCGAACTGCAAAATTAACTTTCCTAGCGGTTCATAATGCTACACCGGTAGTCGTACTGGAAAGAAGAGACGACAAAGAGAGGGACCCCTTTAAGGCACGAGGAATGGAAGAAGCGACGGTCAATGTCGTGGCGTAACCCAAGGGGGTAAGGACATATTTTCTGGGCTCTGGAGAAATGCACGCTGAAGAACAGAAGGGGAGGTCCCCCAATGTTTGCACTCGGTTGCAGGAAGAAGACAAAGGCAGACGGACCTGGACAGAGTCCGGGACGGACGTGGCGGGAGAAAGAATAACCGGCAGGCGGAGGTCCTTTGATTGAGATGCCGAGTAAAACGACGTTCAGGGGACCGGGTGGAACCTGGGACAACATTGTGGGGGGAATCGAAAAGGAACAAAAAAAGCATTGCTGAAAAAAAAAGTCTGTCTGTTGGGACAACTAAGGAACAAGCAGGACTGAAAAAAGATTGACACGTTCATTTGTACGCAGAGAACTGAGAAGAGTAGTGGGAGGTGCGCTGGGAAGCAGCAGCTAGAAACACGACCGGAATGGAAGGGGAATTTGGGGAAAAAAAAGGAGGGCAACTAACACAGGCCTTTCAAGCCGAGGGAGCGGTTGGGGGGGCCGGGAGGGAAAGACGGAGGAAAGAAGACAGCAGCAAGGAGTTCAAATTGACCGCAAATTTTGGCACAGGAGAATCGAAAAAAAAAAAAGGGAAAGGGCAAGGATACGTCAGCGTCCAAGGGTGCAAGGGAATAAAGGGAAGGAAAAAAAAGAGAAAAAAATGGGAACTCACTAATATTCCGGCAACGATTGCTCCGGGGCTTAGAAGGGAGTGGGAAAAAAATAAAAGAGAGGAAAAAAAAAGGAAGCGAAGGTCAAGATATATGGGGGGGGAGGGGTGGGGGCAGGAGGAGAAGCGTAAAAAGGGGGGGTAGGGAAGGAGGGGAGAAGAGACAGCCGATGAAATACAATTCTTTAAGCGATTGGTGAGATAACCAGAAAAATCAAGCTTTGGGGACGAAAGGGGGAGTAAGGAACTTACAATAAGTGGGCAGTTAGAGCAAAAGAAAAGGAAGAGTAGTCAGGTCGACCGAAGGAAAAAAGGAAGGGGAAAAGGGAACGATCTGTTGACTTGCCTCTGCATGTCCTCAAAAACAATCAAATGCGTGGACACTGCCAATCAAAGACCGAAGAGGAAAAGGGAAGGCTTCCATCCAGACCGGGCAAGTTGAGGAAAAGGGGGGGAGAAAAGAGAGGGGGAGGGATCCGTCTTCTACAAAACAAGGAAGGTAGGAATTAAATACTAGGCGGTAGCAGGGGGAGAGTAAGGAAGTCAGAGAGGGGGACATCGGCCGTCGGGGACGGGAATTTCCAAAGCACAAGATAGGGAAAAGGGGGTGTGTTGGTTTGTGGGGGTGGGCAGGTGTAAAATGTGGCTGCAAAGAATGGGAGGAAAAAAGAGAAATCGATAAGGGGGAGCGGGGAATATTTCTGCTGGGAGCGAGGCCAAATAAGGAAAAGAGAACAAGAGAGAGGGGAAAGCAGAAAAGGAGTGAAATAGGGAAGGGTCCCGCGGAATGCATGCCGAATCATAACGGGAGTTAGAGAGGGAAAAGAGGAAGAACATGGAAAAAGAAACACCCTTTTTCGGAAAATTTGGGCAGGCGAGGGGAGAAGAAAAAAAAAAAAAAAAAAAATAATCAATAAGACGGAACTTGCCGTCGCAGGTGGGTTCGTGTAAACAAGAAGAAGGTAGATGACCACCCTTTGGGTCAGGCATGGAAAGGGGAGGAGGAAAGGAAGAAGAGACAGTTGGTGAGGGGAAAAAAAAAAAAAATAAATCGTCATGCACCCTGCTTCGAGGTGGGAAAGTCCAGAATATCGCTAAGAAGCCAACAATGGGGAAAAAGGCTCACATATTGTTCAGAATTCTACTGGTCTTAGGGATGTGTCAAATTTCCGGCAAAAAGGGGAGAAAAAAAAAACAAAAGGAGAGGAAAAGAGAAAGATCCATACATTCTTACGCAAAGGACATTTTTGACAACTAAGAAGAACAAGTCGAGTTCGAATCTGTTCCTTGAAAACAGGGAGGAAGTAAAAGGGCAAGGTCGGGAAAAAATCGGAGGGGGAGGTGCTGACGCTGAAATTAAGAAAAAAAGGAAGAGAAAAGGGGGGAGGAAAAAGGTACCATAGGCACTGACAAAAGGGCTTACACGACTAAAAAATATTCCTTTCCAGAAAGAAACACAACGGCCAGGTCATGACATTATGATACCTGCGAGGGCAATTCCATCAAGACAGGGGGGGAGAAGGGGGACGTCTGCTACTCCATCTCAGAACTTTAAAGATCCACAATTGATTGTAAGTAGACTGCAGAAGAATTGAGGGGGAAAATAACTGGGAAATCAGGTTCGAGAAGAGAACGAGAAAAGGACCAAAATCAGAGCAAGGATGACGGGGTAATGTTTAATCATCATCAACATAAGGGAGTTGGAGAATGTGGAGGATCTGGAGGAAACGGCGTCTGAAAAAAACATTTACCGCCACATTTACGGTTGGACGAAAGGGGAGGGGGGGAAGAACAACGGCCCCTACGCTAAGGATAAGAGGATAATATGCTACGCACTCAGTCATCTTTCATGCCAGAAACGACCGGGGGCGTGTCTGAGATTAAAGACTTAGATACGGAAAAAGAACAAGGGGGAGAAAAGGCTTCCTCGTGTGGACTCAGGCAATGGTCCACTATTGAGGGGAGCACCCAAATTGATTTGAGTTGGGGTCATAAAAAAAGCAATCAGAGAAAGGACAAGTCGCAACTCTGTCTGTCGAAAGGACTTGACTATCAACTTGGACTGAGACAGACATTCATGCGGCGATGCATACCAAATTGGAAAAAATGGGAGGTAAATCCAAAACTAAGAATCTCGTCTCATCTCTGGATGGACGCATTCTCAAGCAATAAGGAAGGGAAAGGCAGGGAAATGCGGCGACCTGCTCGTACGTTTGTAGCGGGGAAAGACAGATCCCGGAACTCAAAGAGACAAAAAAGGGGGGGGGGAAAAGGGTAGGACAGGTGAAACCGTCAATCTTGTTCTCAAAGTTAGTGCCAAGGACGAAGGACAAGGTTCATCTTTTATCATTTCAGATGCAACCGAGGGAGGGCGAGGGACGCGGAGTCTGACTGCCGAAGACTGGGAAGCCTAATCGAGACGAAGTCCGTTTGCCCAGAAAGGGTAGCGCAAGGACCGGAACGTCTCGGCTTGCGGGTCTAGCGGGGGGGAGGAGGACAAAAGAAATCGAGCCTTCTCGCTAATAGAAAGGAAAAACTCTGGAAAGAACTGCTTGCTGACTTGGAAGTTGGGAAACGTGGAAAAAAGGAGGAGGAGGGGGGGGTCAGTGTTAGAGACATAACGGTTACAGGGAAGAAATTAAAGGTCAAAATCCTCTCCAGTACTCCGAATCTCATCAAGGGAAACCCAAAGACGATCATGTCCCAAAGAAAGTAATGAAAGGGGAAGGCAACGAGGAAGAAGGGGCTTGCTACTCTTTCACCGGGAGTGCAAAAAGTGATGTTGGAAAAAATTAGTGTCATAGGACTTGTACTCCGAGAGAAAAGAAAGAAAAAGGAGAAAAACCGGTTGTAACCCGACGACAGGGCACTTCTATTCTAAAAATTTCCTCTTGTCAAAGGGAAAAAAAAAAAAAAAGCGAAAGGAAGCGCAATAAGACGTTTTCCCTTTAGCATCGAAGATAAAGGAAGGGTGAATGTTCTCTCAATTTCTTAGGAGGGGGGGGAACAATAAAGGGGAAGAGGGGGGTGGGAGTACTAATACTGCAACACCGCTTATCGTCCGAAGGGGTGAAGAAGAGTCTAACGTATTGTTGGGAAACTGCAGCCCGGGGGAAAAAACTATGGAAAAGTCGAAAGATCCAGTTTTCCAGACAACAGGTCCAGAGCACGAGGACCAAGGTGGGGGCTCTTGATCAATTAAAAAAAGACGATAAGTGGGGAAGAAAAGGAAAGAATGGGGGGATTGTTTTTCTGGTCTTATAAAACAAGGTCAACGTAAGAACGGGTGTACAGAGAAAAAAAAGTGGGTCAGATCTTCGTATTGGGCCCAGAGACGGGGGGGGAAGGCTGATGTTGGAGGGATTTACACCTGTCTGAAGGAAATCACAGTTGAACATCAACAGATAGTTAGAGTTAGGGAAGAGGGCAAGTGCAATAAAAGCCTACAGTTCAAGGGGGGGGAAAGGGAAGGGGAAAGGGAAGAAGAGAGGGTAAACAAACGAAGATCTTCTATTCTCCAACTGACAATTGAAAAGCAACTTAGGGAGCAGGAATAAGGGAAATAAATGAAGGGTTGAAGAATGAAATAACAAGCGATGGAGAGAAAAGCGGAAAATGAGGTAAGGGTTAGCCTCTATCCATATAAAGAAGGTTCGAATGAGGTCCGTGAGAAAGGGAAGCTGAGATAATGCACACCTCAAAAAGCAAAAAAAAGAGGGGGGGGAAAAAAAGGGCACCGGGGGGAGGGAGATCTTTGGCGACTGATAGGCCTACTCCTCCGTAAAGCCTCCGTCGATCGAAGTTTCAGAAACTGCAAGAGAGTCAGGAAAAAGGAGCTCAGCTCTTCAGACCGGTGAAGGACTATTAAGGGGGAAAAAAAAGAAAGGAAAAACACGTCAAAACACAAGGCTCCTGAGGATGTTTTCAGACTGCAGTTTTTCTGGGAAGATTTCTACCCGGGGCGGAAAAAAAAGGAAAATGAGAGGAGGTTGGAAGGGGGAAATATGGGGGGTACTTCCAGAACAAGAGGGGGGGGGCCTCAGGAGGTGTAACTACACATATTACCGGATAATTTCTATGCGAGAAGTGGCGGGAAAAGGTTTGGAAATGGTAGGACAAAAAGGGACTCTTCTTCATGAAAACGGAAAAAGGGAGAGGAGAAGTCATTAAACTCCTCCTACAAATTTTCTCGTAAGAATTGAGACCGGGAATAGAGAATCTAAAGAAAAGACAAAAATTTATTCAAGGGGGGAAAACGAGTAAAAGAGGAAGGAAAAGGAAGTAAAAGACAGAAAGGTCAAGAAAAATCTCCTCGATTTCTTCGTTACTTGGGAAAGGGCGGAATTAATTAGAATCGGGGGATAGGAGATGATAGGAATGAGGAGAAGGATGGGAAAGGAGGCACTAAAGGGGATAAAGACATTGGATCAGGTCTCCTGCAGGGAAAGGAGGAGTATCAGAATCCAGATACCAGGGGGAGACTGTACCACCGGAAGGAAATGAAGGAAACTTGCGTCACTCCTAGATTGACTGGGGGAGGAGGGCTACTCTTCTTGGCGTAAGAAAGAAATGACGCGCCGGGAGGGTTTCGGGTCCGTCTCGGGAGACATTCCTTTTTCTGCAAATGAGGCGTAAAAAGATAAAAAAAGGGGACAAATGACTGGAAAGAAGATAAGTCTTAAGGAACGTTTGAAGGAGGATTCGTGGTGATGAAGCGATAGGGGAGAAATGAGGTCGGGTTTTTTTGACCTGGGCAATCAGAGAAAGGAGACCGGAGACGTTATTCAGATATTCTCGAATATTGCCGATCAGAGAGGGGGGGGAAACGGCCGGGTGGAAAAGAAGGGTGAATGTCTTGGTGAGGCGTGCGCTAAAAAGGAGGGGAAAGGGACGAGAGAGGGCTGCCTCGAGCATGTGTTTCGAAGTCGCAATCGCAGGAGATTCCAAAGGGGAGAAAGGAGCTCGAGTCTCAAAAGAAATTTCACGACGGGGTGGGGGAAGAAAGACCAAAGGATAGAAAGCGATAATTACGGTAGGGAAAGCCGGCCGGCAGCGCGCAGAGGAAGGGGGGATGGGATAAAAAGGTTGGGGCAACAGAAGTTGACTTGGGGGAAAAGGAAAAGGGGGAAAAAGAGGACTTCAACTACCTACAAGTACGGGCGGCGAGGGGAGTAATCACACACGCGAAGGGGCCGGAGGACGCCTTGTCGGGGAAGGCGCATCGTCATACTCGTGGGGCCTGCCGGCAAAAAGCGCAGGAGGAGAAATAGGAAAGGGCAGTGCCAAGAGGAGAGAAGTCCCCGGTTTCTCGTGGACAATCGAAGATGCGGCCAGGGGAGAATCAAGAAAGAGGAGAAAAGACAAAAAACGATGCAAAAAGGGAAAAAGAATACGCTCAGACGCTCGAACGCGCGTGTCGAGATCGTACGGAGGGAGGGGATGTGGAGGAAAGAAGGAGAAAGCTCCCTACTAAAGCATTGTGACACAAGCAGGGGAGAGGCATGAGGGGGAACCACAAGCAGACGGAAACCAAACGGTCTGCGCTTTGTCCTCTTGGCGACGAAGGGAAAGATACATGGAAAGGGAAAAAAAAGTAGGGAACAATGCGAAACAGCAAAAAGACGGATTTGTTGGGACGGCCTGCCGTAACAGAGAACGGAACTGGAAGGAGGAATCAATCAAGAGGGTGGGGGGCGAGTTTTTGCAAGTAAGGAGCGTACCCGTGTGGGGGTGGAGAAAATAGGCGGGAAAGCAAGGGGGAAAAGATTGAGGAGAACATTTTGCCCGGTGCTGTGAGAATAGGGGAATAAGGGGCGTCAACCCGAAAAATGGAGGTAGAAAGAATAAAATAACCTCCACAAATTTTCGGGTTGAGAAAAAAAGAGGGGTCACGGGACGGTATCTTGTAAGATTTGTGCAGACACGCCATTTCTGGTGGATTGGGGTTTTAGCTTAGCTTGAAGATGAGGTTGTGTACAACGAAGTGGGAGGAGCCAGTTATGTCTTTCTTTCTTTAAAAAGCGTATCATACGGGGAAGCAGAGCGGGAACGGGCGCACAACAAGACAGGTGGAGATGCTCCTTCTGTATGTAGGGAATTCAAAAAAAAAACAATGATCAAAACGAGAAGAACAAGAATCAGTGAACCCGCATAGTCAAGATCAACCATGTCCTCCGAGTGTGGGGGGTTCAGAACAAAAAAATCGACGCGAAAACACCAAAACGGAGAGGAGTACCATATATATATAGGGGTTTGTTATGACAAAAAGAGCCAAGAAGTGGAAGGCGAAAAAGGAGGAAAATTGGTGGCGCCATCGTCTCGTTAAGGAAAGCGGGTCGGGGTGTCATTCCTACACCAAAGGAGCATAACTCCAATTTCTTTGTAAGGGGAGGGGTAGGAGCAACGGGGAAAAAGAAGGAGATTCATGGAAAATCATCGCTTTATACGAAGAAGATGGAAGCAGCACGGGCGAAACCAAGAAGGGGTAGGGGAAGACTAGCATATAAACCCACCACCTCCAGGGGGGGGGGGGGGGTTTAAGGTTCGGGGGCACAACGAGTAAGTAAGGAGATGGACAAAGAGAGTTGTTGATAAATCTACCAAAAAACGGTGTCTTGCCAAAAAAGAACGTCTCTCGGAAGCTATACGCTTGCTAAGAAAAGTTTCCGGGAGGCGTCAGATTAGATAGCACCGGGCACACAGGGGAGCCGCTGTCACCACCAAATTTCTTGCAGAGGGAAGCTCAACACCAAATAAAAATGGGGAAAGGAAATAAAATGTGCATCCCCAACCGGGAGACAAATAAGAGAAACGTGTGCCAGCAAGTGTTGAGGGAAAAAGCTCAACACTTCTCTCTTGTTTGGGGGTGGGCGGAAGGTGGTCAATTCGGAAACACATGGGGGACCCCTTAAGCTAAATCACCACAAAGGACAAGACAGTTTGATTTGGGGGAAAAAAAAGAGGCTGGCGCCTCTTTTCTATTAATCAGGCGAAGAATAAAACTTTTTAAAGTAGTTCGAGCCGGGGTGGGGGATCAACCGCATTTCTAATCGTCTCCAGGCAACTCCGCCATACAGGAACGAAAAGAAACTACAAGAAGGCGATAGAGCGGGAGAAGGACTTCTGTGGGGACCTGGGTTTCCCAAAGAAGTCAAGCAGAAGGAAAAGGGATCAGGTCGCGAGGGGAGGTAAAAAGACTCATTGCTTGCAACTAGTACCTTTGGCGGGGCAACCGGATTCTTCAACTCAACGCAAGGGGTCCGCCGGAGAAACTTAAAAGGCCCTATTAGCTATTACGAAAAAGAAGATGAGCTACGGAGAGGCTTTGTGGATTTCGAACGCAGAAAGTTGGAATGACAATCTTTCGTTCTAGGAAAGGAAAACGTAAATGGGGGGGGTTGCATTTTTCAAGTGTTTCTAACATTTAGAGGGAAAAAAACTAGACAACAATCTGAAACTGAGAGCACATCATTGGGGGAAGAATCGCTTAAAGTAGGACCTCCGTCTTATCTATGGCTATCATTTTTGTGATGCGGAGGCCACTCCAACACCCAAAGTGAATACGGAAGAAAGAGAGCTTCCCTGATCTTCAAGGGGGGGGGGGAGAAAGGGTTGTGGAAAGCGCGGCTATCTTGACTTAACACCATGTCTCGAGGAAACTCCGAGCGCGCAAAGACATACTGGTTAACCAGGAAAGAACGAAAAAAAGGGGACATTAAAAGCGGGAAAGCGAACGATGACGGGAGGGGGATCGGAGGGCGGAAAAGCTGCCGGGATACTTAAGAACGATCCTCTGGCCGAATATCTTCGAGATCCATTAAAACAACCGGAAAGGGGAGATGAACTATACAAAAAAAAACAACCACGAATCCTCGGCCAAGAAGCACGTCTCTCAGAGGGGAGTGGTCAGAAGCATTGGCGCCTAAGTTTGCTCTACTGTCATGCGTCGGATTAGGGGGAAAGGGGCTCGAACGAGATAATTCTAGACAACAGTACGATCTCAACGGGGAACGAGAAAGAAAGGCCAAAAGGCACACGACGAAATGGGTACGGGACAGGCAAAGGCGGTGTTGGGGACAAGGGAAAAGAAGTAAAAAGGTAAGAGAGTCTCTCGGGATTTCGGAGAACAAGGCAAAAGGTCGTTCAACTGCATTGCTTGCCCGCCGAACGGAAGTAGGAGAAAAAAAAGAATCGAAAAAAAAAGTTCAAGGCGGGGAAAGGAGGAAACATACCAAGCCCTAGAGAAGAGGAAAGAGTGAGTCACGCGACAATACCGTGCTTCTCGGTCTAAGAAAAACGTCAAATTGAAGGGAGAATTAGCTCTCCGATTAGAAGAATAAAAAAAGAGGGAGAGCCAGCCCCGTATCGCGATCCAGGGGTCTGCTGCTTTCAGGGGATATAAGAAAAAGGGGAAGAAAAGCGCGCTGGACCGGATCCTCAAAACAGTCCTAAAAAAAGAAGCTGGGTAAGCATCGCCATTCAATTATCCGGGGGCTGGCCCCTTCATGGCATCGCCTTCCTCAAAAACCGTGGCGCTGGTTCACACAACAATAAGCAAAAATGAATCATTCCTGGAAGTCCGACAAGGGGGCTTGGCTGAACAGATTCCCCAAAACAGAAGGCGAGGCCGACATTACGGAGCAGTTGATCAACTTACTGCTCCTTTAAGCGCAGCCAGAAAAGGAATTCCGTCACGTCTATCAAAAAATGCGCTCTATCAGCCAGTGAAAAAACACCGGGCTAAACCATCCTACAGATAGAGGCGGCTTACTGAGGAAGGACGAGAGAGAAAAACAACTTAAGCTACCGTGAAAACGATTGGCTCACAGACGGTCTTCTGGCGGTGTTCCGAAATGCATTATGTCGACCAGGGGAGAACCACGATAGAAAAGCGAATGGGAGGAGTACATTGGGCAGCACGGCGCGACTATAAAGCGATTGAGCAATTTCGTCAAACAGGCATTCGCTTGAACCAAATCGGCTGAAGAGGTGGAAAGTTGAGGGGGGGGGAAGGGGCGAGCAGGAGTAAGGGGTTTCGGGCTTACCGACTTTAGGCTGACATTGTGCAAGGTGAACCACCGGAGGACGGGTCGCCTGATTCAACAAGGGGATCGATGAAAAAAAGGAACAAGTCTGAATATAGGTTGGGATGTTTCAAGAAGGGAAATAACGGAAAGAGGCGAACATCTAAGGGAACCCCAAGGAGCTGGGGGAAAAAGAGTCGCAGAGAACTAACCACTACCGCCCCGCGTGACCTTCCTCGATGAGGGGGAGGAAGGAAAAAAAAGTGATAAACAAAGAGAACGAAGCCGAGGCGAAAGGGAAAAAGGGATAAAAGTTGGGGACTTATTAGATCGCCCAACCGCTTCATGGAGATCTGTGCGAGTGTAACTGTTGCAGGAAGCCTTGAAGGTCAAAGAAAAGATGGGCAAAAAAAAGCTTTGATTAAACCGGACGCCGAAATCAAAAGGAAGTATAGGTATCTGCCCCGTTCGAGACCGTATAGGTGATTCGGGGGGTCGTAATCACCAGGGGGAAGCCGAGTGGCAAGAAAGGGGGATAGAACTGTGGAGCTAGGATGGTCGTAAGGAGAAGAGGTCGACGTGATGGCGATGCGCTCCCCTTCGCGTCCCCTTTCTGCAACTGACTTTTAGAATAAGAAGGGGTCAGGTCGTCGAGTAACAAAAAAAAATAAAGAATTTAAAGGGGGGGGAGAAGGAGATGCTCTGACAAGAAAATGAAACCAAATGTTTGGCAAACGTTCAATCATCAAAGACAAAGGCGAATCGGACGCTGTACGATTCAGGTACTTGACGTGTCGTAGCACCGCCTAAAGCGAGCGTTGAAGGTTTAGAAATGCTAGTCGGGGGAGGAGGGGACGAAAGGTACGAATGGGGTACATTTTATGACTCGCGAACCAGAACCAGCCGCACCGCTGTACTGAGAATATGCATTTTGAAACTCCCTTCAGAAAATTCATTGGGAAAAGCGTTTGCAGCAAAGATGAAATTTCGCAGAAAATTCGATTCGTTTATTTTTGTGCCTCCTGAATCAGCTCTAACACAGAAAAGGGAATTGTACCGGAGTGTCAATCCACTTCCAGGCAAGCCAGGACTCTTTTTTACCAGTGGAGGGAAGCAGCAGGAAAGATAACACAAGAAAATGAGGGAAAGAAAGCACGACGTGTTGGGGACATCCTTCTAACTCTTTTTCAAGGAATACTTCATCGTCCCTGGCATTAAAACACTGGGACTTTGACTTGAAGCAACAGAGGGGAAAGGACAAACGAAAAAAGGATATGGTCAACCGTCACAGTTGCTCCACGCTAGTCTGCCTTGATGTTCACCAACTCACGCGACAAAGGTCCTAAGTTAAAGAAAAGAGAAGAATATTCCTATCCGTTTGAATTCAGGAGATGTACTTCTGGTCGAAGAAAAAGCAATGCGCGAGGTAAATTGGTAATCTGGGGAGGGGTGAGAAAATAAAAAAGCCGGCTGGTGCTAACGGGGTTTTCTGCCTCGCCTTGGGACACAAATCATTGGCCTTAGAAAAGCCACGTCGAGGACTTAGAAGGGGGGGGGGGAAAGGGTCGAAAAGAAGTGGTAGCATAACTGTTTACCTTTCATCTGCAGGAAATCACAATCAATAAAAAGGACGGGACCATCGAAAAAAAAGATAGGAAAACCATTTAGGAGAACCTCCAAACAAGGGGGGTCGTGTCCCTCTCTTGGTGTAAAAAGGCGATTCGTATCTCCTGAGGGAGACGAGCAGCACCAACATGACAAACTTAGGAGGAAAAAAGAATTGAGAGTAGAAAGAGAGATGAAAAATAGCCGGTCTGTTGCATTTCCAACTCGCCCATATCGGCAAAGGGTTGGGGAGGGGAAATAGCAAAAGAGAAAAAAATGGGAAATTGATAAAAAAGGGGAACCATGGGGGGGGTGGGGGGGGGGGAGTCCCTAGAATCGCTGCGGATGCTTCAGCCAAATCCTGTTCCTCCAATAGGAATTGAAAAAATGACGAGGTAAACCTGAAAAGATCTTAGCAAGTTTTCCCGAGGGAAACAATCCGGAACAATAACGGAGGGCGTCTTGGAGCTTTAAAAATAAAAAATCCCTTAACTCCACCCTGTTCAGGTGAACTGGGGAGGAATGACCGTCAGTTAAGAATACTGAAAACTTGGAAATGTTCAAGTGGGGCGTTTGGAACAAGAACAAGATTCCAGGGGGAGTCCGAGTACCAGCAAGGGGGTCCATTAAGGGAACCGTGTGATCGAACTCCCTCGGTCGAGCAGTTGGTGGGAAAACCGGAAGATTCTCCGAGGGCATAAAAAAACGTCGGTTGTTGAAAGGCGAGCAGCCAAGCAAATGTTGGGGGGGGAAACAGCCAAAAGGGTGGTCAGAAATAAACGAAGGGCGTCTGCTTCGTTGTCACAATTTCCTTGCGAAGAAGTTCTT
>Ga0179591_1258910_pt1 | contig 13823 bp, 13 predicted proteins | sample CZOMad2_1_08_16f_FD_182891 | JGI IMG/M metagenome (GOLD analysis project Ga0179591, IMG submission 182891) | Vadose zone soil fungal communities from Angelo Coast Range Reserve, California, USA - CZOMad2_1_08_16fungal (PacBio error correction) | ecosystem: Environmental > Terrestrial > Soil >...
TAAGTCCAAAAGAGACTGGCTATAACCTACTAGACCGACGAAAATGGCAGCAGCAGGGTACCCAGAGACGGGTTGAAACAAGGTCAAGCTCCTCAAAGGCAAACTATACCTCAGGAACACAGCAGGGGGCGTTCAGACCGTGAAAAAGCTGCAATTACCTGGAGAAGGAAGGAGGGATTCGTCTGTTCCCGCGCGCTACCGTCCTTTGGACACGAAAAAAAATTCAGGTCAAACAGAGGCGGTGGACACCAGCAATAACGAAATGGTTGCAAACGTCCCCAACGAAAAACCTGAGGCGTGAAACTGTGGGGGGAGCGACAGGCCGCGTTCCTAAAGGAGGAGGAAATAAAGCAAGGTGATGGACTATTGGGATGGTCAAATGAACTAAAGAAGAACGGGGGTCACGAGGAAGGAGGCTCTAAATAGAAGGAACCGAGAAACACTGTCCTGATTTCGTATAGACAGACAACAAGGTCATCAACTGGGTCCATAAACACACGTTTTCCCGCTCATCATGGACATCACTTCCTACTCTCCTCCTGTTGAGGAAGGGCTACAGCAAGCCAATTCAAACTGAATAGGGTACAGGGCCCCTCACACGCCGGATCTGCGAGCGTGTCCCCTAGAAGAATGCTGGTTTTTCGTTAAGGACATACATTTCTAGGCGCCTTCTCCAGGATAGCTCAGGTAAGTACGACCTGACAGACTGTCATGTACTTAAAAAGACACCAGTAGTAGACGGGGAAAAAAACCAACCGCCGTGAGGATCATGACCTTATTGCATATTCCGGCAAAAGGAGGGCAGGAAACGGTGTCTAAGGGGGAGAGCAGTTGGGGGCTTCCAGCAGAAAGAAGAGGAAAAAAAACTACGCGGAACGGTATTTTGGGGAGGATAAAAAAAAAACGCCTAAAAGGGAGGGGGCACGCAATGAACCATCCATCTCTCATTCCGGAACCCGAATAGGAAAGTCAGGGGTGTTTGGTTCGGCTAGGGGGATCGTTCCTTTGGGGGGGGGAGGTATGGAGCCGGGGGAAGTCCGGACGGTTCAAAGTGGGATGGGTAACGTGACCGAGCGGGGGAGGGGGAGGGGGCAGAGGTGGCGATGTAACCTATTTCTGAGTACGTCCCGGAAAATCTGCAATTCTAACGGAACCAGAAGACACTTGACCGACCGCTTAGTCAATTCCATAGACGAGAACACTTTCCTCAGCGAGCGTTTGGGTTTCATAACGTGTCAACCAAGTGCTAGGGGGAGGAAGCAGGATGGTCAAGCAAATGCGTGTGGAAGAAAGGTCGGGGCAGGGGTGAACACAATACAAAGCTCAAAACGGCAAACCCCTGAGTTGGGGCTGCCAGGCAAAGAAGCACGCTACGTGTATTTGGGTGCCTCTCATGGAAAGTAACTCACGGCGAACGGCACGTCAGAGACGCTTTCTGAGTGGGTTCGACGGTACACAGTGGCGTGGGGATACAGCGGAGCAGCATCTTGAAGTGACGTCCAGGAAGGCGCTGGAAACGTGTGCCACGAAAAGAAAGTAAGCATCGCGTTATGAAGTCAGGCATGGTCAATCAATGTAGAATAAAAACAGTCTGCATTGAAACCAAAAGGGAAGCTCGGAGAACATTTTTTCTACACATAAGTATTGTTATCCACCGCCATCTAATTAAGTCGCACGCGTCATGAAATGTCAGGGCGCTATCAGATCCCAGTGTTAAAACAAGAACCTTAACCTCTCCCTCCACGCTGCTAATCTCAGACAGTCTTATAAAACTTAGGGACCGTCATCGAGCGCATGTCTGTAAGCATTGTCACAACATCCTGACGAGGGCTACCAAACGTTAAGTGGTAGACATTCGCGAACGAAAGGAGTAAGGGGGGTAAATGGTTCGACATCCGATGGCAGGTCCCGGAACTGAACGAGGGGGGTTATGTAAAAGATAAATTAGAAGGCGGAAACGTTCGAGCTGAAAGCGGCTGTGTGATTTTCTTCCACCTGGTCGCGAAACCTCTCTTGCAAGGGGGAACACGTTTTAGCTGGATAGGCTTAATGTGAATCGTGGCGGACGGGGGCTAAAGGGGGGGGAAAGGTGTTCATGTGGAAGGGGGATGATCCGGAATGGAACTAAGAAAAGCAGCGGAAAAGCTGATGAACAAGTCCTTTCTATGCGCAACGGAAAAAAGACAATTCGTTCCAAAAAAACTTAAACTAGTTCTCCCTTCTCCACAGTTGGGCATCCTACTTCACACGAAGTTTCTGGAGGATCAAAACAGGAGAGAAACAATGGCTGTTTGCGTTAATTCCGGTCCAATGTCAGGAATCCTTAGCTGAACGGGTTGAAACCTCAGTGATATCCAAAACTATCGGGCCGCCCGAATAACATATTGCCACCGAAGACCAAGGCGAGCCCAAACCGCCAGGGACCGTTTTGAGAATGGTCAAACCAAGGAAGAGTGACAAGAAGGACCCCAGAGAGGGTTTCGGTCGAAAAAAAGAAAAATCGAACATACCAGGGAGGGGTCAAAGAATTCAAAAAACCAGGGCACGCAGGAAAAACTTCTTGGGTAAGGAGATAATCACGGGATCATGGGGCTTCAAAAACGGGGTCGATGGACCAGTACGAAAAGGAGGAAAATAAGACTTTGGGGAAAACATTCATGAGGGCTGAAACGGGCTAACGAGGGAGTAAACCGACCGCCACTATGACCAGGATTCAGAAAGGTGCCAACAACATCGGGGGGATGTTAAAAACTGATCACGTGCATAAGGGGTGCTCGGGCTGCACTCAACCTAGTAAACTACCTCTAAGAGTGAGTTATGAGGCCAGTCGACGGCTTTTAAGGGTGGGCATCCTCAATAGACTGGGCGGACTAAATCTGTATTCCCCAACAACACCCGTTCTCTACTGGGATCATCCATAGATCGTGAGGTGTTGTCGGTAATGGTTTGCTACTTGCACGTTGAAAAACGGTCTGGGGGACACTTGACAAGGTCAAAAGACTGGCTAAATGGAGCGGGATTCACTCGGGTAAGCGTTTGCCGGGTTGCGCACTCGGGGAGAATGTGAGATCACTGTATAGGGTTGCCTCCCGGAGGAGGTGGGTGCTTATAGGTGCCATACGCACTAACACAGAGGACAAGAGGAGCCTGGGTGGCCCTGCCGACTTCTCCGGGAGACCGACGGTTGGGCAAGCTGGGGGTCTGGTAGATACTTTGTATTCTGAAAACGAGCGGTGGGCGACCGGTTGGGTAAGTGGCTCAGCCCATCGAGGTTTTTCGGAGTTCATCGACGAAAGCTGGCACTCCACCCGTCCTGGCTTTGGGGGGCCATCTGGGTGTGATGAAATCATTCTGGTAACCATCACGGTCATAGCGTTACGCGAACCGGCTGGGGGAACGATTCGGGAGGGGCCAGGGGTGCCTCAAATAAAATACGGAAAGGGAAGTGGCGTTAGTGGTCTTAGTATGGGCAATGAAAAAAATTGTCTGCCGAAGGGCTTGTATCAGAGTGGGCCAAAAAAATTCTGCTGGCGAGGGGGAAGACTTCAACCGCACCAAACAAGTTATGCAGTTTGGGGGGTCTTAGTCAACCGGTAAGACGTGGCAGCGCGGTGATGGAAAACCAATTTAACTGGGCTGATCACGTTTGGGCTTGTGGGTCTCGACCTGTTTTTCGGTGGCTTCCCGGCTGGCAACGTTAGGATGTAAAAATGTGAGGCCTGGAGCTAATTTGTACATGACTGCCAGTGCCATTCAATTATACACGACAATTCTTAGCAGCTGAAACAAGCCGGGCCCTTTGCGAGAGAGAACCACTCTGGGGGTGGGATCGGAATCTCTTCTCAGGACCATTCCTCCCCATACTTGCTGATGAAAGCGCTTTAAGGCGGGGGGAGTGGGAAAGAGGGGGGGGAGAAGAGAAGGAGTAGGGAAAGGCAAGGGGGGATACGGAGAAGATGGAGAGGAGGGGCGGGGGGGGGTGGAGGTTAGGGAGAGAGGTTGAGGGTGGGGGAAAGGGAGAAGAGGTGTGGTTATGTAGACGGGGGGGAGAGAGGTTGGGTGCAACACAGTCACCTAGTAATATCAAAATTTAGTAAAGCAGATCAACGCGATAAAATCATAATTCAGTAATCTATGAAACCAGGGAGTTTCTGAACGGGAAACTAGAAACAGAAAATGTTTTGCGAACGCATGGGGTGACGGCCGAATGGAAGGGCGACGGAAGGGGGATGCAGAGCTCTCTGCCTCCTCATTGCCTTTCGTAGTTCTGGCTCCCAGTCATGTAAGGCACGATAGCTAAGTCGTCTTAAACGGGGCGGCATCCAAATCTTGGTTCCCATAACCTGTCTCAACTCTCTCAAATTTGGTTCTTTCCAAACAATCACTTCGTGGGATGTCCGTCAATTGCCCCGGAGGTCACTACAACGGGGAGCTACGGGCGTGTGGCAAGGGGTCCCAGCGGACGAGGACGTCCTGATTCTGTCCCGGGGGGGTGGAACAGCAACTCCCCTTTGACTCGAAAACACGCCCGATATCGGGGGTGAAGAAATGATCGTCAAAAATCTGTGGAACTGCTCCCTTAAACTAGGTTGTTGGTAGGCAAAAACACAAAAAAAAAAAAAAAAAAATCATTGAAAAAAAAGCAAATCCCGGCAATGAATCACAGGACTTACTAATCAAACTCTTGCAAGGCCTAAAAAGGTGCAACAGAGGAAACCAGCACAAGGAATCGGGGGAGAGACAGTTGCTGGGGGGGGTCTGGACGGCTTATAGCATAATGTCTGCGAGATCTACATGCATGGCTCCAGGACCGTACAGCAAAAGGCAGTAAGGTAAAGCTCCGCTAACTCAGAAAGGAAAAAACAGAACACTTTGGAAAAGTACGGGGAAAAATCAGGTCCCCCTCAAGATACAGGTATACACAACAAAAACAGGGACGGACGCAATTCGCGGAAAGGTATGGCCTGAGAAGAAAAAAAGTGGGACAAGGGCGTGAAACGGCACAGGAAAGGCGAGAAGAAATACCTTGGTCCGGAAGTCTGCAAGGCTAGGCAAAACTTCAGAATGGACAAAAGATGAATTCTGTCTACAGCATTGCAACGAAGGAATTACCGGGGAAAGACTCCAAGCGGGGGAAGGGGGGTGCTAAGGTCTTGCTGAAGCGGACAGCAAAGCGGAAGGAGTAGACTTCTTCAATCGGGCCTTGGAGAAGGCGAAATGGAACAAGCAAAAACCGTCCGGAATCCATTCCCTCCTAGGCAGTGAGTCGGCATTTCTGGGGCTTCTCACCACAGGGGAATATGCTATGAGTTGCATCAGGCATGGATTACCCATAGGAAAGGTAGATTCGAACTCAATGGGACACGGGTGGTGGGGAGGCAATTAGATCCAGAAAGGGGTGGGTCCTGAAAAATAACCTTACGTCCGTACAGACTGACATACATAGAACTCTTCGTCGAGACTGGGGACCTTAAAGGGTCGAATGGGAGAACCAAGCATGCCAACAGGGAAAAGGGAGGTGGAGTTGGAATGGAAACCACTTTCCGGTTGAGCAGTTGGGGTGAAAAGCCTAAACGGTGCGTTGCTATGAGCAACTACTCGAGAAAAAAAAATTGCGCTTTCCAAGCCTATTTGGATGCCGCCTAAGGCAAAGTGGGAAGTTGCAGGCGGGAGGGAACTCAAATTTTGAACTTTAAAAATGCAGCATGGCAGCTTGCCCTGTGATTATATCCAAGAGCCAAAGAGGCGGAGAGCCGTCGGGTCGGAGAACCGGTATGCCAGTACATGAACTGCTGTCTTCGCCAATTGGCACAAATAAACACGTACCAGCTCCTTGGTCGACCACCCGAGTGAGAGTACGGTCGCTGTCCATTGGCTACCCCCCTGGCTTAAAGAGAAAGGACTCAAGTTGATGGAGAAGATCTCGCGTTTATGGGAACTAAAAAAAAAAAAAGACGCAAAACGCTACTGGCGAAACGTTTCTATCTGGAATCTAAAGTTTGTCAAGGGATGGGACGCGAAAAAAAAAGTCTAAAAACAACAACGGAAAGGGGGGGGAAAAGGGGGGAATCGGATTGCGGGCAAACAAAAACGACCCTACGGGAATGAGAAGTAGAAAACTCGAAGTAACCTGAGGAGGAGGAGGGTACTCAAAAAACAGAGGGCAGGAAAGATGGAGAAGGCGTTAAGTCAAAATATGGTAAATCAAGCGGGGTGGGGGGAAGAACGCTATAGAGAGGGAACGTTACGTTGGGGCCCACATACCGGAAGGCGAAACGAAAAAAGGTGGACGAAGAAAAAGCCGTCAATTCTCCGACGAATGGAAAAGCTCCGGGGACAAAGAGGGCTGGTGGAGGAAGGGTAGGCAAGCGCATCATCGAAACCTTCAGGGAACAAGTAAGTCTTGGCCAATCGCAGGAAAAACAGGAATTGGCAAATTCCTGAAGTGGAAATCCGCTTGTTCCAAGTCAGTCGCAGGAAGGTTGCACACAAATCTTGACAATGAGGCGACCCGGGGGGGGCGTGGACAAAACAATTTCTCAAAGGAAATGAGTAAATCAAAAACGAAAATAACTGCGGGGGACGGGGGGAATTGATTTTTGGGCGCGAGGCAGTCGAACAAACGTGCCGAAGAACAAAGACATCAGGGGGAGCTCCATGGGCATAGGGTTGGTCGGAACGTAAGAATTGTACCGGGGATCAAAACAGATAGGCTCGAATGACGCAAACAACCAAGTTCACTGGGGGGCCAATAAACAGGGTACAAGAAGAAATGTAAAATCCCGGGGAACCAGGGTAAGACATCCGAGGAAAATTAAGGTCTCAGCACCTAGGAATTTCTAAACCACAAAGCGCAAAGCCCGAAGACGGGCATATGAAAAACGCGTTACGCCAAAGGATGGGGTTGTTCGGTGAGGACATTCAGAGGGAGACACTTCGCAAAAGGGAATATTCTGAGGGCAGCGCCTATTGAAACGCGGGCCGGATAAGAAATGACACTCGTAAAAAAGGAACGCGGAGGAGTGAGTACTTGATGTCGGCAAGGAAGGGAAAAAATCATTATAAGTGTTCTGAATAAAACGGTTGGGCAGGGGGAAACGAAAAAAAAGCGACAATAAAGGTACGGGGGATGGAAATCAGGACTCTCCGCGGGAGAATACAAAAGTAGATTGCCAATCACGGCGAATGCTCGCTTTGGGGTGTGGGTTCTAAAAGTCAGTGTTGAGGGGGAAGGAGATAGAACTTGGCCGGGGGTTTCACGGGGGGAGTTCTTACCAGGGTAAGTAAGGTATCTGTGACAGTAGCTTGCAGGTAACGAGGGAGACCCTCTGAGCAGGGAGATACCGAGCCTACTTTAAGAATCTTGGACCAGGTAAACAATTGGCCAACCCCCCAAAAGTATCCTCCCTCTCTGTGTCCATAACTGTGTACGTGAGCTCTAGGGGAAAGCCGGGGGTGGCTTTTCATATTGCGGAGTAAGGAAAAACATTGCGTCATGGTAGAGTTGGGTTTTGTGAGTACCCCCTAAGTAGAGGTGCAAAAGGCGGAAAATTACCACGAACAACGCAGACCCTCATTAACTGGTCATGATCGTGAGTGAAAGAAAGGGGCGCTCGAAGTCTTTAAAGAGTAATGACCTCATTGGGACATCAACAAGATAAATTTTCAGGGTACGAAAGTCAACGGGGGAGGGTTCGCTAGGCACTGGATCAAAAGCCACAGGGGTCAGTGCTCGTTATAGGCTTTGGTCCGGGAACTGGACCTCCATACGAAGATTTGTCTGAGATTTCCGGCACCGAACTAATGGGGCCTGAATCAAAGCGAGGATAGGGGTAGGCGGCCACCGAGTCTCACCTGTTTGCTCAATACGGAAGGGAGGGACAAAACGCGTCCAAGGGGCTGCTTAAAGTGACAAAAAACGGATATCAAGGTGTAAAAAAGACCTTCCCGATGGGGAAGCGCCTCGCAGCTGCAGAACGTTATAGAGGTTCATGGTAATGATTGATTAGACAATCTCTTCCCACCGGGGGAAAGTGTAAATTTTAGAAACGGGTGTCTCGACGTTATATACGGTTCACCCGCCTGCACTTGGGTTGTGCCCTCCCGTCTTCAATGGGTCAGCCCTTTTACCTGTAACTTTCCCGGCATGACAGACGGGGTAAAGGGAAAAATGTGAGGAGCACGGCAGAGCTGGGGGTCGAGAAGAAAAGCTTGGGGTTTGTACCGGAAAGGAACGTCCTAGAAGGACAACGATTTTTTCCGTCTGAAAAAAACTTCCCTTTTAAAGGAGGTGGATTGCGCGGTCCCGGTCATGGGTACTTGGCCTGAACCACTTCGAGCGGCCAGGCCGGATGACAAGCGAGAACCACTGTGTCCGGTTGACGGATAAAATGCCACAACCACGTTAGAGAGAAACACTTATAGAGGACCCGGAGGGTACACTCGCGTGACTACATAACATTTGGGCGCATACTGAAGAATCTTTTTTGTTTGGTTGGAGTAAAAGCGCCTTACTAAGAGGTTAACTTTTGGACCCGTGGGATAATAAAAAAGCGGCACAAAAGGGGTAACGTAAGAAGAAGAACAGTTAAACGACACAAAGTTGCGAATTTGGGGGGAGGAGGAGAAACCCCAAGATGCGAATCGGAGTGACCTGGGAAGTTTCGACCTAAGAAACATGACAGGGGGAGAGGCCAGAAAGAGTTCCCGATCCAATGAGAAGAGGTGGTGAAAATGAAAAGTAAAACCAATCGGCGAGGGGAGCAGACCCGTGAAAGGTCTGGTAAAATCTTCAGAGAAGGAGCCTCAACGTACCTGAATCTACGGTCGGTCTTATGTTCCGGGTCGGTGAAGAATTAAAGTAGCAGTTGATATCTGTGTGCCATTAGCGTCAGCACAAAAATAGGAGCAAGCCTCCTTCTCTCCTGGTGTGAAAAAACGCCACACGCTCGGAAAATTCCGGCAGGATTAGTACACTTTTCTAAAACTAGTAGACGTCTGGAAAAAGCTGAGACGAGCTTAACAAGATAGTGTACTTCAATGGATGCTCAGCAGACATTCTCTCTCACCAACAACGTTAATTAATTTGAAAATGATCCGATGGGTCAGGAGTGGGGTCGGGTCCTAAAGAGTTCAGGGTCGCACTGACATCATCGAGTAATATGGAATTCCAAAAAGGGATAAATTGTATATTAATGTGCAGCGGGGTTTCCGTAGACCCTTCGGCGAGGGTGAGAAAGTAGGCAAAACAAGAGCAGATGCGACGGGGCTAAAAAAGAAGGCCATGAACTGGTACCCCCAAAGGGAGTACAAGCGGTCACTGGATGGTCTGAAAGCGAAGGGCTCGACAAGCCCGGAGCTGGGGTGATAATCCAACAAAGGGGAACCGGGAATTGGGCGTGAAAGTCACGGAGGAGAAACAGACGGACACTGCAAAGGTGAGACAGACGTCTGACTCCAGGGGTTACTAACGTAGTTTGCCGAGAATAGGGGGAGAGTGGAAGGCTAAGTGGGTCATTATGTGACAATGTGGGCAATGTGGCTGGCCGGGATGGCTTGAGAATTGGAAAAAAAGTTAGGCGGCATGCGAAAGAAGGACAACGTCAAAAACGCGACAAAATGAGCGTCGGTTGGGAGCAGACAGGCTTCGGGGCAAGAAGCAGGGGTCCGGGGTGGAGATGGGGAAATGGTAATCCGTTCCCTGGTTGTTCCTCCCTCTTTGTCAATGGGGGCTGCCCGAAAGAGTCACGATTCCAGAGGTGAGGGTTTTGTTAGCGTCACACCCTCGGGTAGGGCTACAGGCCATGGAGAGTCGTTCCGGAGTGCAATGGATAAATGTGAGTCGCGGATGGTGGCAATAAAAGTGCTAGAAACATACAGGTCTGGGGTCTCAATCTTCAATTTCAACCTACCATCTGTGGTGGCGTCTCTGTGTCTCGAGAATGCAAGGTGGCCTCCAATCGGCTGATGCGATCCTTCGGTCAAAGGGGGCCCTTGCAGCCTCAGTCTCCGTTAGCGCAAAACAAAGGGTTGGCTCATATCTTTCAGGCGCGGAACGCAAGGAGACAGTCCATATAATGGGAAGAACAGGAGGATTGAGAAACAGAGGTCGACAAGGACCGGGAAGTACAGATGTGAGAACGCCGGCAGTACGTTCAACAAGGAAGGGGAAAAATTAGAGAGAGGAAAGGCCTTCCACAGAGGAAGGGGTGCAAAAACATCAGTTATAAGAAGGACGGGGCGGGGAATCATCGGAAGGACAAATTCTTATCAAGTCATTAAAACAGGAAAGACTCATTCGGTGGGCAAGAGTGCAGAGACAAAAGCGGCGTCACTTGGAGTGCAAAAGTAAAAAAAAAGAACCCGTGGGGCGAGGGCAGGGCGGGGGGGCAGCGCTCCCCATCGCCGCGGAAGCGGACGTCCCATTAGAGCTTCTCTCCCGATGAAACCCCGGACCTGTGATACGTCGAAACCTAGACCACCTCCTACGAGGGAAGCTGAAAATCGGCAAAAGCGACCGGTGCATGCCTACCTCATGGTTGGACTTGATATGGGCGTGGGTCGGCACCAAAACCCTGAACAGTGGCGTGCAACAATAAGGGCCGACTGACAATCGGCCGAGCAAAAACGGGGGAAGAAGGATGAAAAAACGATTAGGAGTGTTCGGGGAGATAGAAGGGCTCCCAGGGTAATCGTCGATGGGGGCTCGGTATCAAGGGAAATGCGCCGGGCAATCCATTCAATGGAAAGCCATAAGGGAAACCGGCCGCCGGGGACTTCACACGTGCGAAATTCCGTACAATACCTCTTGACACGCAAAGGCCGCCACTCAACCAGAAAAAAGGTGAGGAGGGGGGTTGGCTAGAGGGGAGCTCAGGGGCGGGGAATTCGGAAAAAACTCCGCAAGTAACTTTCCTGCTGGCGGGATCTTCAAAGGGGGAAGGTCAACGGGAAGCCCTGTAGAAACCAAAAGTTCAAAAAAAAAATTGCAACTCTCAAATTGAAAATGTGAAGATCCATACAGCGGTTGGGGTTGAGTGTAGGACCTTGAAAAAAATAAAAAGGTTGTTGAGGGGAAGCAAAAACATCGGAAGGGAAGGCGAGGAAAAAAAGTCGACAGCGCGAAAGCGTACAAGACACCACACTACGAGGCAAGGAAAAAAAGTAGAGAAAATGCAGTCCGCTATTCGGTCTGGATGGGGGGCAGGGGCGTAGTTGTCCAGCAACCAACAGCGGTGAATCGAAGTATCCCCTATTACACGCGACAAGAAAGATAGCTCACCGCAAAGGCGGGGGGGGGGCATGGCGAAGGCAGCAGGCTTCATCGGGGAGCGGGTACCCAGCCGAAATCCTACAAAAACAGGTCACAGGGAAAAGACGGGGGACAAGGAACGGGGGAGATTCCGGGAAAAACATTCGAAAACGGTATAAGGGAGATGATGGGGGTGGAAAGGTTGCACCAAGGCCGTTCTTGAAAAAAGCATTTAGGCGAAGGGTTTAAAGAGATTAGTGTGCAAGGAAAGACAGACCTCTTCGTGGGAAAAAACAAGGTGACAAAGGTCACCTGCCTTCATTTGGAAAAATTTACTGACTTGGGGGGGGGTGTCATATGGGTTTTAAACTCAAAAAAAGGGTTACCTCTTCTGTCGGGAGAATAATGCGCTTGCATGTATTCTAACCAAAGCCGTTAGCCGGGAGGGCAAGGGTTAGAGGGGTGCCAGTAACGTCAAGTCGGCGTGCAGATGTTCCGGGCAATAATACGTCCAGGTCGGACTAAAAAAGAGGGAATCTTAACGTCGGGGGCATTTGGGAAAACAGATGATTCAAAGGGGGGCCTATGGATGACCTCCGGGGGTATGGTGGCTCGCCGTTAATGCTGGGACGAAGCGGGGAAAGAAAAAATTCGCGCTTCTGTAGGACTGTCTATAACTGTGAAGAAAAAGTAAGGTTGCGAATAGGAAAGGACATCGAGACTCAACAAATAGAAGGAAGAATAGGAACGAGGGGGGAAGAAAAAGCACGTACGTCAACTTAGGGTACAGTTGGAAGAGATGCAGCGGCGGGAGTCTGAGGTCAAAGGAAAAAGTTCCTCGGAGCAAAAAAAGCAACAGGTCCTGGGCCACCACGGAACCAACTGAATCATTTTGGGCGACAGTACGAGTAAAACTATGGGTCGAGGCCGAGGAACTCTCTGGGCCGGGGAAAACTTTTATTTGCCAACGGAAACCGGGAGAAATAAATCAACTTTACTGGGGGGAATACCACCAAGACTTCTCCGAAAAACAAGGAACCAAAAAACCGCCTGCCCATCACCAGGCCGCATTAGCCAGGCAACTCCAGGAGAACCCAAAAGGAAAAAGTGCGGCCCAGTACAGAAGGAAAAAAAAGCACTGAATCCCTTCCTGCCAGACCGGAGAAAGAGGTTGTGCCGAGAACGTCAGAAGAAGCAAGTCCATGCATCAGATGCAAACGTCGGCTGGGACACCAGGATAAAGAAGAAAGGTGGGGGTGCAAACGTTCCCCAACAGAAGAAGGGGGAAATGGGTTTTGGACGCGCAATCCGAAAACCCAAGTGCCAGGAAACTCGCTAGGAGTGCTCGGGGGAGGTACTGTACGACGCTGCCTATCCTCAACTATTGGGGTACAGGGAGTCACGTAAGAGGGGAAATCCCTCCAACAAAAACAAAGGTTTGGAGGGCTCTCTCCGAGATGGTTCCTAGTTGTCAGAACCTTTGAAACTGGCATATCAGACGAAAAGAGACCTGTTTGAAAATTGAGGAACGGGGGGGACGGCGACAGAGCAGGGATGATTCAGTCGTTAGCGCCAATCAGTGCGGGCGGGGTTAAGATTCGAGACGGGTCCGGTCGTCCCAAGATGCCAAGAAAATGACCACTCGCTTATCGTAGAAGAAATCAGACAAGTGATCCAAGGGAGGGCACGAGCCCTGTATGAGGTAAAAAAGGTATGATACCGTGCAAGGAGGGCAGAGAAGAGGCAGTGGATAAATGACTGGGGACCGGGACGAAGCGTACGGACCCTGAAGTGAAGGTTGGCGGAGGAACGCGACTCTCAGCAGGTGCTGGCGGCAATGTGGCCCTTTCCACCTATCCTTCATCTCCTGCACACTCGCGTACCCAAAATGACAGAACCTCCATAGCGTTTTGTTTGAGACGACCTTCTTCACTGTTTTTGAACGGATGTCAGCTTGGGCTTTCAATGAAAAAGCGCCGGGTCTTGTTTCCCCTCGGGTGATGAAGTTGAAGGTGGTAGGCCACCCTAGGTGGAACAAGGGAAAAGCGTGGTACAAAGATGGGGCTCATAAAAGGGGATGGATTCGGGGCGAAGGGGCAACATTTTTGGGAAATGGACCAACCAGCGACGCCGTGACCGACGGCGGGTATTCTGAGCCACGCACAAAAGTAGACAGAAACCTTCAGAGGGAAAAAAAACCTGCGCGCCTGATCGGAGTGGGGAAAATGCGTGGACGGAGGGGGGGGGAAACCGCCTCAAGTACGCCAACTAGTAAGGCTGGGGGAAAGAGGCGGATGGAGGGCCAGTGAAAGCAAAAAAATGTGCTATGGGAGAACGATCCGTGTCCTGGCATTCATACATCGTATCCCCATCGGGGAAGGGGACGCTCGGGGCGAAAGAGGGGAGGGGGAGGCTTTCCAAACAAGAACGTAGTCTTAAGACATCAGGGATTCGGCTGGCCCATTCAAGAAGTGGACGGAGTGCTTAGAGGACACGATCCCCTGAAAAAGAAAAAAGGGAAAATCAAAAAGAGGATTGGGGGAGGACTGGATAAAGCGCCTGCTTCGTTAAG
>Ga0179591_1301481_pt1 | contig 13822 bp, 20 predicted proteins | sample CZOMad2_1_08_16f_FD_182891 | JGI IMG/M metagenome (GOLD analysis project Ga0179591, IMG submission 182891) | Vadose zone soil fungal communities from Angelo Coast Range Reserve, California, USA - CZOMad2_1_08_16fungal (PacBio error correction) | ecosystem: Environmental > Terrestrial > Soil >...
CGATTTTTAAATGCCAATTCAGAGAAGACCAGAATCTTGAAAACTCCAAAAAGGGGAAATCAGCTATTTCCCTTAATATATGTGTAGAATGGATTACCCAAGCTGGCTCCCGTACAGCCATCAAGGTGACCACCACCGTCCCTTAAAGGAAAGCTCAAAAGGTAGGAGCGTTGTAACTACGACGAACTCTCGCGCATCATATTTTTAAAAAGTATGTAAACAGATGCTTTCTTCGAAAGGAAGTGAAGCAAAATTAAAAGGGGGGCTAAAGAAACGTTCGTCCGAGAACGGGGCCTCTTGCGCCCGCGTGTCGTACCGGGCATTTGGGGTGGGGGGGTCTCTCCAAGGAAAGCATAGGGCAACGTATACTGAAAAGGAGAACAGGAAAAAAAAGGGAAAGGGAAAACAAAGAGAACGGGGGGTGGACGTGAAACGCTTGCGCCCTTTTTGAGAATAAACCAAACGCAACTGCTCCAAAGGCTTACCCCTAGTCTAAAAAGTAATGCCTATGGGTTCACGAAGGTACCGACAACCGTAAACGGAAAGGTAATAACGGCCCTCCTCTACAGTTAGAAAAAAACAAAAACCTCGCTTTCCAATAAAGGTGAAAAAAAAGGAACCAATCAAAAAAACCCACAAAAAAGAGAGAGGAAAACAGCAGTTCCGTACGAATCAGTAGTCTGCCACTGCGAACGCGGATCAGCTTTCGCCTTTGTGGAGGAGTCGAAGCGATCCTGGAAAAGGGGGGAAATGAGGGGAAAAGGAACGGAAAAAAATCAGAGCCTTTCTCGTGTAGACCTGCATCGCCGAGGGCCCCGGGGTCACGCGCGCGAGACCCGCAGAATGCCCGGCCATTGATAGTCAATTATAAGATCGGGGGGTACTTAAAGGGGGTGTTGGAATGCCTCCTCAGGAAGGGAGCCCATTCTCAAAAAATCTAAAAAGTCGCTTAGTCAACCCATTCTTTTATCAGCAAGCGCTTAAAAAATAGGTGAGAAGAAGATGCCTGCCACAAAAGGAAGACATGGGGTTATAATAACGTCTCAGAGGGAGAACCGATACCCCTGAGACTCAGAGGTCTCATTCGGTGGAAAAAAAAACCGAAAAAGCAATCACGGGGAAAAACAGAAAAGAATCGAGACGACCTTAGTGTCGAACCACCCTGCCACGGAACCAGATGGGGCGTTCCTCAAAACCCACAAATGAAAGTTAAAAGATGGGGGGGGGAGAACGACACTAAGACCCTAAAGAACAACTTCAAAATTGCGGCGTTTAACTTCGTGGTGGCGCATGAACGGAGCAAGAAAGTCACTAAAATCTCTAAGTGCATGAATCTCTTCATCGGAAGCATCGAGCAAGGGGAGCCTCGCAGCCGGCGATGGTTCGGGGCCAGATGTTCTAAGCCGCAAGTCCCAACAGGACTTTAAAGAGGGGACAGGTACTTTCGGAGAGAAAACTCAGCAACGACGATACCAAAGAACCACCTCCGTCAGCTCAGAGTTATAGCCAAAGGCGCTCACACCGACGCGCAATTCAAGTAGGAAAGAATGGGGACCCGGAATTTATGTAAATTGTGGTTCCCGCCTGCACAACGGACTATGTGTTCGCGGAAATAAAATGTAGAGCGACCTTTATAAAGAAAAAAGTGAGGAGACAAGAAACATCCTGACATACTTACCAAGCCGTCCCATTGGCGACGCATGTGTCTCTTTTTGGAAGGGAACCTCAAAGCACGGGCCGCAGAATGGTTCACAAAAATTTTCATCTAAAAAAAAAGCATTAGGGAGACAAAACGAAAGAAACGATGGGGGACAAGCTGACCCTTACTCGAACTTACCAAAAACTCTGTCACGGCACAAGGGGGGGGGTTAACGAAATTAAAACAAATCATGGGGAAACAACAAAATAACGCAAAATCCCACCGGGGAAATTAATAGTCACTTTCCCAACGAGCGCAGGCGGCTGTAATCTACCTTCGCGGTAGATGTTCGTTGACCTAAGGCGATCCGTTTTGCCGCCCGAATGTCGGCAATCTTCGGTCTTGCGGATTTTAGCGACGGTCCTTCAAAGCCGAGGCCGAACGGCATTAAATGGTTTGATCAAATCGCGCTTCGCTTGATCCGACCCCGTCGAAGAAAAGGGGGAGTAATAAAAAGGAAAAGGACAAGGGGGTCCTAAAGGGAATACCGACCGAATACGCAATGTGTGCGCTCCGGGGGTTAAGTTGAACCTTCACTACCATTGAAAACAGCGTTCGGGCGTCGCTACCTTGCTGGGAAGGTTCAACATCTTGGGGTCAGGCAGAAGGAATAAAAGAATAGGAATCTAGCTAGGCCCTAGCTAAGTCGACATCCGCAAAGGATGGAATGGAGATACCTGATGCGACTGCCATGGAGGCTACAACGAACTGAGTGGAAATGCAGATTTAAAGAGGATAAACTCAAAACTAGGGGGGGTATAAAAAGGGATTATAAAACTTACCCCCGCCCACCGGCAACCTAAGAAATATTTGACGAACAAAAAGCGCGGTGCCGCCTAGTCGAGTCTTCCACGATGTTCCCTTGTACCGAAGTCAATCTCCGAAAAATGCCGTGTTAGGGGAGGGGGCAAAACTCAAGGTACTTTCACCCGGTAAATCAAAAAAGGAATGCTATCGACTCGCCGATTAACGACGAAGATCTCCTGAGCGCGCACGCACTGGCCGGGAGTCGTATCGAACGAGCGACAGCCTTACTTCTCGAAAGGAAAAGGTATAGCTAAAGAACAAAGGGAGGAAGGCTATGAGATAAATTCAAGGTCTCCGACGAAGCGGTCGCTCAAAGCACTCGTTCGAGCGAAGCCCATTAGGCTCCGATCATCCGGAAATTGTCGTCTATACTCGGCGAGCCGATAAACCAGCCTGGGGGGTGTCTAGTGGAAGGAGGGGACTCAGCAAGCCAAAAAGAGAATGTTGTTCCGCGAGCGGACGTGTAAATGGGAACGTCGTGAAGACGCTAGACTAGTGCGGCAACGCATTTTGCGACCTATCTGATGGCGCGCCGGAGGGGGAGTTAACGGTTAAGGGGGAAGGAACCACTGAGATCTGTTAAGGGGTGAGTTGCTCAGAACAATCTCGCAACTGAGTAACGGGGTCGGTCGTTGTAGACCGAGCCTGGCAGTCCTGATCAGTAGGTCTCAATCCGCTCCAGCGATTTTCGACTCGCAGCGACTAGGAGATTAGGGAGAAAAGGCGAACGAGAAGAAGTAAAAAGGTTAAAAAGGGAGGGACGACCTCGGACGATCCATCGAGAACGCTTTGTTTTAGGAAGGGCAACGAATAACCACGCACAGTCGGTCCATAAAAGCACGTACTTGCCCATTATGGGAAGGTAGAGTAAAAAGAAAAGGTTAGAAGGTTCATGGCCGCGGACTACATCTAAAGAGAAGTTGGTAGATCAACCTAAATGCACTGTTTTTTCGGCCGCCGGCGTTAGGCCCAATTTTTCGTAAAGAATGAAAAACCACTTCGCAAATAAGTTGGATAAGCTTCGGCGCAACTGATCGCCGGAAGGCCACCATGTCGTAACCGACTGTTGTCCGGCCCTTCTCAAGGGCTATGGTGACCTCGGACATTTTGAGGGGGGGTCGTGAGTCGGGGGAATTTACGGAGGGCCTTCAACGCTTTCGTACTTCTCGTGAGCCTTTCAGAGTTTGGCCAGCGAATCGTAAGGTGGAGAGCAGCATCGTTGGGAGGGGGTCCAAGGAGGGGCATTGGGTTAGGTGGGGGAATAAGGGGCTCCAGGGGAATATGATCAGGGGGTGGCGGCGATAAGTCGCATTTGGGCAGCCAAACAGATTCGCCAATGGCTCAGTGTACTGTGGTCGTAATAGTAGTTTATATTAACGAGGGAGAGAGGGGATGGGGCTTAAAATAGGACTCGAAATAACTAGGCTTGAGTCCGCGCCGGCGAACCACACTAATTCTGTGGCAATTCTGTCTGCTTAGACGGATAAGAAAAAAACTCGAGGAGGAGGGGGGGTGGGCAGTTGGGGTCTCTCTGGCGAGTTTGCAATCGTATACTTGAAGACCATGAAAAGCGCTGAGGCTTGGACTTTTAACCGGGCCGCCCTGAACAAAAAAAATAAAAGAAATGTGAAGAGTCGAGGAAGATGCATGCCAGAGAGAGTTTCGCTGAGTCTTGCTGCTCCGTTATGGAGTCACGAAGGATGCAAAACGCAGCGTGGACTTGCTTATGGGAGGAGTATTTGAAAGGAGACACCACTCTTGAAATGACTTTGAGGGGGCGGGGGAACGAGCTGGGGCGGTTAAACGCCGGGGCGACACTCGTCTAGCGACTTGAGATGGAAGGCAGGCTAAGTGATTGATTGTCTGGGCGGCCAGAGAGGTGGAGGGGGGGAGAGATTTGGGAGGAGGGGCAAAGAACGATTGCTCTCTGAGATGTTATGGGCCAATGTCTTATGGGGGGATTTCCTTCCTTCGCCTATTTTTAAGAAATTTCATAAAGAGGTGTGACTTTAAGCGACGGTTTAGGATGTGATAGGAAGTGGAAACGGCATTTTGGAGGGGAACATGACCAATTAAATGTTCCGAATGTACTCTAGCTATCGCAATGCGCAGGTGGGCTGCGGGTAAGAGCTGGTGCGCGCTTTAAAAGAATTAGCTTATGGAAAAAAGGGAAGGAAAAGGGGTAATTCTCTTACGGTGCAGGCAATGATATTGCAATATCAAGCTTACGCGGCGGAGCGCGCCACAGTAGTGGGTGAAGCGGCAGTTAGAAATGGAAAGACGTGAAGTTTACTAATTCAGTACGGCCTGCGGCACGCTGGAGTTCGGAGTGGTGTGTCGGCGGGGGGAACTGGTCCTGGTTATCATTGAATTTAAAGGGAGGGGCTTTGTCGGTGGGTGACTTAACTGAGAGGGTGGGTGAAGGCGGGGTGATTTTCACTACCGAGTTTCCGGTTGTCGGGAATTGCATAAATCGGGGAAAATTTCGAAAGGGACATTATGGGTAGGGCAGGGCAAGTTGATAGTGAAAGGGGGAACAAAGCAAAAGCTCTTAACCGACGCCACGGTGCTACTTATGCGAGTTACGGGGGGGGGGGGGGTTTGGGGCACGGGGAGAGGCGTACATTATCCAACTAAGTGTCGTTCCTTGGGAGGCTGCCCGGTAAACAGCCGCTGGCCTCCAAATACTTAGAGAGGAATTTCTCCAAAAGACACACGTCGCTGAAGAATTTTCGCATTACGGAAGACATTTAAGGGTACGGCGGATGGAGAAAAGATCATTTAGATACGAAGGGCCAGATCAACAAAGATAAAAGGTGGGGTCGTAATCGTGGTATCGCGAACGGGCCGGACATTACCTGGATGCCTCTCTGGAGCCATCGTGTAGATAGAAAAGGTAAACCTTAAAAGGGTCAGTAGCTTCAGTCATTTGTGTCGTCCGATTCGGGGCACTCTCTGTCGTGCTGGGATGAAACGAAAGAAAAAAAAAACGTATTAGGGGAGGGGGAAAAGAAGATATCTCTTGGCAGCGCCCACTAAAATAGAGTTCAAAGTCGTGCGCCACATTGAAGCAAAACCCCCCCTATGCCGCATCGCGGAAGTGTAAAAAAGCTACTTAGAATCTTGCTCCCCTTAATCGTCAGCCTGGGAAAAAAGGTCCGCCCGTCGCGATCCGCTTCAAAAAAAGTGGATTCTCTTTGGGAAGCGCGAACGCGGTCACCGATAATATTTTTTCGATTAGAAGAAGAAAGATAAAATTCAAAAGGATGGAGGAAAGAAGACATCTTCATCGTCTGTCGAAGTCCCTTGGCAAAGTAACTGAAGATCAAGGGGCGCTCTTTTGCGCCCCGCGCGCCTTGTTATAACACCCAGGACACTTGCCCGGAGTGGACTGGTGAAAAACGGCCTAAAAAAAAATATCCGGGGCAAAATTAGAAAAGGTGAAAATGATCTTTCAGGGCCGCCGCTTTTGAGAGGGAAAACAAAAAACGCAAACCAAGGTGCACGCGCTCCATCTTCTAAAAAATTCTTCCCGATGTTTTAAAAGGAGGGAAAAAAACGTAAACGAGGGCTGAATAAAAGGAGGAAAAAGTCCTCAAAGTTAGCTCAAACAGCAGCCTCGGCGTTCCCCAACAAAGAAACGTGAAAATCAAAAGGGACACTTACCTTCCGCCGCCACCCCCCCACTCCGCAGCGTGACCATCCTGAGAAGAGGTCAAGAAACTTGTGGGGTCAGTCTTCACCACGGGAGGTGTCGGGAAAAGATAAGCTTCTCGGTCAACCCGTGTGGCGACACGCTTAGCCGGTAAGCGCTTGAGATCAATAGATTACCAGGTCAAAAGATAGCGTCACTGAAAGTGGAACGGACCTGAGCCGAATGCAAAGGGGTAACGACAAAAGAGGGGGAGGGGGGATACCCTCATCAAACACGCCAACTTGCTTTAGATTTTCATTCGTCACTTCTTATTGGGGCTCCAAAAATGAACGGGTACCCGCGCCAATCTAAAGTGAAAGAAGGGGAAAACCAAATCTTTAACCAGTCAAATAGGGAGCTTGAAAAAATAAGTCAGAATGAGGGTTAGCGCCTATAACATTGGGTTACAATAACCTCTCAGAGAAGAGCGAATACCATGAAGAACTAATAACGAGCATTCTATGGGAATCCAAACTCAGCATCACTTGCCTGCGCAATCTCACGGAAAGCCCTAAGTGTTGCCGCCTCGAACACAACGCGGGCATAAAAAAAAGAAAAAAAGTCAAGGAAGATTTTGGTGGGTCCGCCGAAGCCGCCTCCAGTAAAGTAAAATGCGGGCCTTTCCTTCGTGGACCTAAAGCGCCATGAAACGATAGCCATCAGAGAAAACAGGGGGTGCTGAAGAGCTTCAGAATCATCTCAAAGGGTAGTCCATAAGCGAAAGCAGGGGTCGCAGATGGGGGTTCTCGCACCGCCAATCCCAGTGTGGGCAGTCTACACGAATGGGGGCAAACTCAAAAAAAAAGAAAAGGACACCAACAGAGGATCAGAGGCGTTCTATTCAATGCTCGACGCGCAAGGGAACAAGACCAGAATTCCCCGAATTTATGTATGTTGGTGCCCGCCCGCGAATTCAAGCCGACAATCTTTCGCGAATGGGAAGAAAAAGTCGAAAAAAAAAGGGGGATAAAACAGCAAGGAAGAAACCGCCTGGGGAGAACAAGACAACAGACGACCGACTTACCCCGAGAAATTCCCATTTGCGACATCGTCGCTGTTTGCCCACTGGCGACAGCCACGACGCCTGCGCCGATCATCTAGCCCTGTCCGCGGGTATTAAAAAAGAGGAAAACACGAAAGGGAGGGCAAACTAAAAAAATGGGGGCAAAAGGGACTCTCAACTCCGATTCCGCGGGCCCAAAAACCTCTGCACGGCTTCACGAGAAGTTTACGAACGCGTAGATGAACACCCGCGTCCGGTCCCCGAACGCAAAGCCCACCGGTTGAATTAAAAAGAAAAAAAAAAGAGGGATAAGAAAGGATGGAGGGGGTAAATCACTGGAATGAAGTTGAATACTTCAGGGGGTAAGAGGCGAGAAGGGGGTGGCCGCGAAGGACGTTCGCAATTCTATTCGGTGGCCGGTCGATCTTTAAAAAGAAAACGAATAGAAGAGTCATTTAATGGGGGGGAGACGAAAAAGAGGTCGTTGACGCTGGAAGAAACTGCCAATGACACGTCTCCTTTTGGAGCGTACGAGCCGGCACCTCCAAGTTCCGAATGGGCGTAACGCGCGAAAATGAGTCATAAACGGGGAAGGACAGGGTTAGGGGGGGGAAAAAGGAGGGTGACAGTCAACCGTCAACAAGCCGTTAAGGGGGGGGGGGGGCTCGAGCTAAAGCGCTGGGCACTCAATCTGAGTCACTTAAAAAAAAATCTAGGCTCTATGAAAGGCAGAGGAGAACATCTCCTTGAAGACGGATGGAATGGATCAGATCATGTGAGATGTGGGAGGGCCTACAAAGACCTGACGTTTTCATCACGAGTGGGACTTATACAAAACTACGAAGAGACATTGGAAGTTCTACAGTCCACCAAGGCCGCAACACAAAGCTGACGCCCTCAGAGTGGAACGTACCCAAGCGAGTGTTCCGCACTCGATCGCTTCATGCGATGTTCCAATTGCCGAATCAAGCGGAAAAAAGAACAAAAAAAGGTTATGTTCAACAAAGTGGGACTTAACCGGAAGTTAAAATAAGGCTGGGTCGCTCGCCGAGAAAGAGTGCCTGGAGAGCGCGCATCTGGGCCTTGCTTCGCTTCATAGGAGTATTGAGGCGACAATCTCAGAACATGCAAGGGGTAGAAGAAAACAACAACGGAGGGAGGAAAAGTAGAAAAAGATCAATTAAGTGCCTCGACGCAGAGCTTGGCTCAAAGGCGACTCTTTCGATGAAGCACGGCCTGCCGGCGAGCTCTCCAGATCTTCGAAACTCGGATAGTCCGTCAACCAACGCTTAGGGGAAAAAAAAATGCAGGTTTCCGGGGGAACCAGAGACAAGCGCTCATGCTGGTCCGACGGATCAATGACATCGCGGAAAGACCTCGATAGGGCGGCAACGACTTTGCGGTTCGTCCTAACACTCTTGAAGGCGAAAGGGAGGCCGGTCTAATCCACGGACTCGATTTTGGAAATTGTTCTCAATTCGCAACGATGCGTGAACGGCAGTCGTTTCTGTACTCCTGCAGTCGCAACATGATCAGGCATTCCATCCGAAAAATCAAGGGAAAAAAAAAAAAAAAAAGTGGGGGGGGGTCGACTGAAAGGGAATCCGCTCGATTCGATAGGGGGGGATCTTCGTGCGAAAGAGTGAAAGACTTCCACGCTTTCAGGGAGTATTCTCCAAAAGGCGAACGGCTTTTGAAGGGTAAAATCCTAAAAAAGAGATGAAACGAGTGGGAAGGGGAGAGGGTGTTTTCTCGCTTCTCGGATAACCATTATGGAAGAGGTGTCCGCGCTCGGTACGCTACAAAATGGTAGACGTTCTGAGGGTCGGGCGTATGGGTTGATCACTGTAACAAATGAAGGTGGGGTTGGGCCTAACCTTCTGTGAAGGACCATCTTTTTTAGCAATCGACGCCGCCACAAGACCGTAGATATTCCGACGCCTTGAGTCAAACGGTCACCAGTCAACGAAAATGTCAACGGATAAAGAAAAAGAGTTACCGAAGCCTAGGAGGAACGAATGGGAACATCCCTCATGAACCGGTGGGGCTTTGGCGGTCGGGCTGGCGGGAGCGGGCCTGTTCACGGACGCGTTCGTAACCTTCTCTGGAACCGGGAGTTTTGGGCCAGAGAAGTAGGCGATCTGGACAGGAATGGAATAAGGATGTAAGGGAGAAGTGAGTGTGGTAATTCCCGGAGACAGGGATCGTCGCGCGGCGCGAGCGTCGCATTGGCAAAAAATGACATCGCAATGTGTGACAAAGGTCTCAAAGGAGGAGCGGAGGGACTGGTGTACGCAGGCGGGGCTAGCGAGTGGGGTAGTGCGGCGTATTCCGCGAACGATACGCTTTTCCGGCTTGGGGGGTTACTCGCAGGCGGGAAAATAAATTCAAGAGCAGTCTTGAGGGATTGCAATAAGGAAAAAAATAAGAAATGAAGAAGAGGACAGGAGGGGGTTTGGGAATCGCGGCCGAGTTGCAACTCGGAGGACTTCGTAAGAATCTTTCCAAATCAATGGCGTAGCTGGAGTTATCGGAAAAAACGAAACCGAACCTTATGGTCTGGGAAGGCTACATTTCGCTATGGCGTCGATCGATGAATGAGAGAGAGTGTACGGATGGCTTGCTGCTCGTTCATGGCAGCCATCCAAAAAAGGGAAAGATCTGGGAATGAGTCCTGAGGTCGGAAACTTTTCTTATACCCGATTGAAAATGAGGAGGGAACGCAATAATGGGGCGGGGAGCAGCAGTGTGGTTCGACGACGTAAGAGGCGGGAAAATGCTGGATGGGATTTCATGGGTGGGTAGGGGTGGGTCGTCCAGCACTAATGTGGATTGGTGTCTTCGCTCGGTTTTCGCTCTGAGAGTTATTGTCGCAGATTATGGCGGCACGTTAGGAAAAGGGTCCATTCACAATAGGGGGGGGAGGAGAATGGTCTAGGGGGGGAGATGGGTTGAATGGCGGACTTGGCGTTTATGAATTGAGAGGGAAAAAATGGAAGGTTGGAGGATTCTGCAAGAACCACTTTAGAGTTCAACACTACTGGAATAAGTGGGTAAGCAAGTGTTCCGGAAATGTGGGGGAAGGCGGTTAGCAGGTCGCCCGCGTTAACACCGGGGCCCATTCGTCTGCTATGGCAGTCTAGTCAAGAGAAAGACGATTTGAGGGTTTCGGGGGAATTCAGGTTCAATAGAAAAGGCGCCTTACGGGAGAGAGTGCGCGCCACAAGGAGTTGAACGAGAAGCTGAAAAGCTTTCGCAAAGAATGGCAGACGAAAAAGGGGGCCTGAAGTACGAGAAAGGAGGGGAAATCAGGGCGGTGGTAGGTGGCGGGGGGCTTATTTTGGAAAAGTTCGAACCTTTTTTGGCACTGATTTGGAACGCGGGGGGGCTTCTTGGTTTGTCGCGGGTAAGAGATGATGGTAGGGTGTGGGAACCTAGGTGACCGGTTTCTTAGGGGGAAGATCAGGGAAATTAAGAAAAAGAGAGTGGGAGAATGCTTATTGGGGAAGATTTTAGTTTGGTTTATATCAAAGCTCGGTCACGACAAAGCATCCACGGTGCTACTGATTGCGGATACAGGGTGTTTCAAAAACGGGAGAGGGACAGAATCAGGAAAAATTCAACTAGGGTCTGGCAATGGGGGGGTATAGCAAATGAGGTAGAACAGCGCGCGGGCGAAAAGAGGCCACCAACGGTCGTTACTGCGCCACGTTCTACGCTTGAAGATTTTGCTAAAATCAGAAGGAAGGGTTAATAGGACGCAAACAGAGAAAAAAGTAGACGCGTTACAAGATCACAAAGGAATCCCCCTTTTGGTTCGGAGAGTGATCAAGCCGGGTACGTACGGGTTGTTGTCACAGGTAATGATTGAGAGTGTGGACCATTCGTTGGAAATTTCGCTGAACCGAAGAGCGGATTCAGTTCCAGAGATGCGAATGGGGGGCGGCCCGATGAGTCACTTTCAATAGGAAGGCCTTCAAATCGAAGAGCAAAACCCAACGGTATTGAAGTAGATGATAGCTATGGGACAGCCAGTCACGCGAAAGAGTTCCCATCGGGCTCCACAAATGAGGATAACTTGCCGTCAAGCTTTGTCATCTAGGGAAAGGAAGAAAAGACGAGGTCACAAGGGAATCAGGACAAAGAATGGGGAAAATGGGCGGCCGACCCGTCCGCTGATCACCGCTCAGAGGGATTCTCTTTGTATGGCGGGAACGCATTCTCCAGATATGTGTAACTCAATAGGGAACCTGGAAGGACTCGTACTGGGGCTAGAAGGGAAAGTAGACTTCTTGGGATCAATCTGAATTACGATCCGGGCTGGGCCTCTTGCGCCCAGCCAAGGTCGGCCGGCATTGTCGTAACCCAAGAACGACACGTAATAACCATTGTTGGGGAAAAAGCCTCGACCCTGAAAAACCAATACTCCTCATAGTCAACACCCAAAAAAAAAAAAAAAAAAAAAAAAAAACCCGCCAAAGAAAAACACCAAAACCAACCACACTAACCACAAAAACACACAAAAAAAACACAAAAACCACCCACACCCCCACAACAAACCACCCGAAGTGATGCGGCGGTCGTCCGCGCTTTGGGAGTAACCAAAAGCAGAACTCTCCGGGAAGTCATTCAAAAAAATAAGGAGGCTTCTAATTGAAGGGTCCCGATTTATGCTCCTCCGCAACCGGAAACTCGGTCCGAATAACTCTAACCCCTACTCTCCAGCGCAAGCAATGACCCATCCGTGCCCAAATGTGGTAATCAAAAAAGGGAACAGAAGTGGAAAAGACCTCAAACACACGAAGAAAACGCATCGTTATCACCAGTCCGACTGGAGTCGTAAGTTTTCCCGTCTGGCACCACTTCTTCGAACGCAGATCAGCTCTCGGTCACCAAATTTTGCGAAAAAACTCCAGGAACGCAAAGGGATATGGGTACAATATAATTTACCGTGCACCTTCAGCGCTCCTTTCTCTTGCATATGCATCAGCGAATGGACAGGGGGCACGCGCGCGACAGCGCTACACAAAAAACCAGGCCCCCGGGCGATATCATTAAGAGAGTACGGAACAGTCTTACGGGGGGTGGTTGCGCCTCCTCCATGATTCCTCCAATTCCGCGCGAAATCCTAAAAGTTATATTCCGCTTGGGATCAATAGAATCACGAATCTTTAAAAATATGGGAAGAATGAAAAGAAGGGGAAGGACTAGAATACTGGACATAACCTCTGATGCAGAAGAGAATCCGAGCGAAAAGGGCCCTGTGCGGAGAAAGAACCATCGTCATCTGCACCACTGAGGGGGGGGAAAAAAAAAAAATCACCCTTAGAAAAAAAAAAAAAACCAAAAAAGAAAAAAACACCACACCACAAAAAAAAAAACCAAAAAAAAAAAAAGAAAGGGAGAAGAGTCTCAGACGCCGGCCCGGAAGTCCACGACATGCGCACTCATGGGGGGGCAATAGTGAACCGAATCAAGAAATGTTGAAAAAGCGTAGGGCTAGTGGATGGAGTGCGCGCCACAAAGAGGGGGGACTACACTGCCAGTCTACTTCAAGATGCGGACCTTTCCTAGCCTTAGTATTAAGCCATGGAAAAAGAAGACAAATTCAAAATATGTAGGGGGTGGGAGGCATGCTGCGCTATCCCGCGGGGCCAGGCTAAGCCTCTGGCCGGCGATGGTTCGGTCTGCACGGTTTCATCGCCACCAAATACAGGGAACCGAGAGGAGAAATTTGAAGAACTCTCCCAAGATAAACCAAAGCCAAAAATCGCAGCTCGCGTTATATTCGCGCTCGTGACCGACGCGCAAGAGATAAGAAGTCTCCCCTATTTATGTGTCATAAGAAGGGAAATGCAAAAGAAGGTAGGAGAATAGCCGCGTCACGCAGTACTTGACCTCGACTCGCACAAAAGAAAGGAACACGACAGTCGACAGACTTACCCCACGCAGCCCTGTCCAACCCAGGCACTCCGGGGGGTGAAAAATTAGACTCTTCGAAGCAAGACGACTATCTCTCTCCAGGACTCGGACACAACTTCATCGGGCAAGCACGAGAGTCTGGCAACGCCAGTGAAGATCGCCACAGTCGAAGCGCTGGCCCAAAAGGGGAAATTATGGGGGGTGGAATGCAAGCTTAAGCATTCCCTCTTCAACATTGGCCAAACCGAAGCAAAGTTTCAGACTGCTGCCCCGCGGAGGCCGCCATGCAGAGCGAACGGACCGGTAACATGTTCGTTTGAAAGGGAAGTGGGTCCGCCGAGTAACTATCTAGGGGGGTCTTGTTGGGGCTCAAGTGCGTCAAAAACCAGATGCGGTATGCAAAGGGGGAGGCAATGGGGAAAATGGGGGACAAAAAGTTCCGCGCGAGGCCTACATACACGGCATTGTGTTATCGACAAATCGCGACTATATGAATTATCTCTGAACATGCACGTCTACCATTGGGGAGGGTACGAACCTTCAGTTCCTGAGGGGGGGGGCAAGCGACGCGTATCGAAGAATAGTCGACATGTCTGCTGAGCACGTATCTCGTTTAAGCAGTGGGGGAAACAAGCGTCTCGTCGAGTGCGGAGGATGAAAAAGTACTCACTAAGCGTGGGAATACATGTGTTCACTT
>Ga0179591_1331100_pt1 | contig 13822 bp, 17 predicted proteins | sample CZOMad2_1_08_16f_FD_182891 | JGI IMG/M metagenome (GOLD analysis project Ga0179591, IMG submission 182891) | Vadose zone soil fungal communities from Angelo Coast Range Reserve, California, USA - CZOMad2_1_08_16fungal (PacBio error correction) | ecosystem: Environmental > Terrestrial > Soil >...
CGTCTCGAAGATCCAAATTAGGGGGTGTGGGGCAACTTGAAGCGTACGTGAGGGGACCCTTTTCTCGGTAGAATCGATCTCTCAGGAAGAGGAGGGCGAGTAGGAAGCCGTGTCATGTCCTCCAAAACACCCGCGGTCGGTTACCGAAAGAATAGCCCGCCATTAAACAGAGGTTGGGATGAAAGAAGGAGAACTGCCTCAACCCAGAGAGGTCCAGGGAGAGACTGCGCTCTAAGGGGAGGCCTCAAGGGAGTCAAAAAAAACCATGCAGGGAATAAAGCAGCTCTTTGGAAGACAAAGCGAGGCGACGGATTCGATACATGGGTGAGTATGTTACCCGAGACCAACGCGATGGCGCAGAACTAATCGCCTTGTTCATGCCTTCGGAGGGACAGCCTCCCAAAGGGTAAAACCCAAAAACGTCAAAGGCCCTCGCCCAGGCTCCTGGTAGATCCGAAAATGGAGCCCTTCTAGAGGAAGGACAATAGGTCAAAAAAAAAGGGTTCACAAGTCCCCCTTCCGTGCGCTGAAGAAAAAAAAAGCGCACGGGCCCGGTAGGAAGAAATAAAGAAAGGAGGAAGAAAGTACTACGGGAAGAAGGATAGCACATGTTCGGCTCTCCTCCAACGCACATAAGTCCTGGAGGAAGGATCGCGAAAAGGACGGGCAGCTGAGTTGTGTGCGGGGAATCGGACCACTGGGAGCGACGGGGGGTCCAAACTAAGAAAAGTGACCAATCAAGTCAGCTAAAGGGACTCAATGGGCTATCCCCTGAGAGATCTGGAGCAGGATCATATAGTTAAACGAAAAGGAGAAAACAGGGGAAAAGGGGCCTCCAAAACCAGTTAAAACGTATCCCTGTTCGCAGTGGAAAAGGAGAAGTCTTCTCTAACAACACAAAAGATGAGGAGAGGGAACCGCTGGTGGCACCAGACCGAAAATACGCACCCTTCGGCATTATGCAGGGGTGGGTTCTTAAAAAAAAAACGGTTTCGGATGAAAGATTTCTTCAGGGTAGCAGCCTATCGCGCATAGCGCCGTAGGGGAAAAAAGCAATCTCGCAATTGCGGAGGAGTTGGGGGGCTAGACTGCTGTAGGGCGACCCTCACGAGTACCAAAACATTAAAACGCAAATGCCGCGTTGGAGAAATCTGCGCTACTTCCAGAAGGGAGAGAAGGTGAGGGAAAGAAGGAATTGTCCAGAGGAAAAGGCCACAGGACCATTATTATACCGGAGGCGGTGCGAACGATCGTCGTCCGGGGCTAAAGCAACCTGTGGGGATAAAGAAGGGGAGTTGAACAGACTTTTTTACCTCTTATTGTGCTGAAGAGCCAGGTACCTAAAAAGATCGTTTCTGAAGGGGATAACACCGAGCCGGGTCAGCGACCGGTGAAAAAAAAGATCACATCGGCGTCTTTAAGCCGCCTAGGAGGAATTGTAGCCCGGAAGAGGGAGGATAAGGGCGGCCTCACCCATGGCGGCAAAAAAATGTATAGCAACTACTCGCTGGGGTCTGAAAGAGAGCAGGGTAGGCGGAAAATGCAAAACACAAAAAAAACTTGAACCTCTGAGGAAGGACTGGAGGAGGCGCATCCTCCCAGCGAAAGGTTACTGCGCCGGTAAACAAGTCCACAACCTTGTGGAAATAAGTCTTTAGTAAGAAAGGGAGCGGCTGGTCGGCCTATGCAAAAAAAAGCACCAAGCCTCTTGGCTTGAGCTCGGCCGATTTGGACAGGAGACTTGCAGCAAATGTCCCTACAAAACCGGACGAGCGGACACATCTTTAAGCTGAACAGAGGCGCCTGCTGATTGCTCAGTCCTCGATGTCGGGGAAAGCGCAAAAGGGCCCAGACCCCCGAGAGGAAGGCTGCGTCATGCGAGGGGCCATTCCAGCCGACCCATCAGGGTGCAGATACTTACATCACCGACAAGAAAAGGATACGCCACAGCATGGAAGAAAGGTTTGTATCACAAGCTTTAGGAGGATCCTGAATCCACTTGAACATCCATCATCCGAAGGAAGGGAGGGAAACACCCCCCGGCGGAAAAAGTAAATCGGGGACATGCCATTAATGCTTAAGAAGAATGTTTGCGCTAAAGGAAGAGGACCAACTCAATTCGGGCAAGGAGAGATTACATACCGGGGGCGAAACTAAAAGACTCAATGTGGAAAAAATATTTCTTCTGGAAAGGGGGGAATCCTGTAGGTGATTATGCGATCTTCAGTCTCGGAAACGGACCCTGGACTCGTCTAATGTGAAGGGGAACAATGAACGCTTGGGGTCATGAAGGGCGGTCGTTGATTCCAAAATCAGTGAATTCTCTTCCAACCGGGATTCGTGAGCGCTTAAAAGAACTGCGAAAGGAGAATTACGTGAGAGAAATGCAGAATGCACTCAACTTAACTCGCTCTTTGATAGGCCGGGGTCTAAGGTACTCAACAGATCTAAAACGAACTTACGGCGCCAAACTGAGAAAGGGAAATAGAACAGAGAATCAAAAAGGACCCTGCAGAGAAAAGCTGGCTCTAACGAATGCGAGAGGAGAGCAAAAGAGAGAACGGTAAGGGAAGGATCACTGGGAAGGGTGAGAGAGAATAGTCGCCGAGGTCGCGGAATGCTAGATTCCGGAGGAAAAGGGGGAGGCCCGGGATTCTACTTTTTGCGGCTGCAACAGGAGGAGAAACAAGAAAACAAGAGGTCCAGAAGGTTAGAAGAACTCAACCCAGAAGGGCCGTGACCTCGTTAATGAAAAAGGGAAGGGGGGGAAATCTGGACTGTAATAAGCAGGGAAGAACCCGGCCACGGGGGCAGGGTGCGGCTTCCCGATAAAGCAGTGCGCCGTCCGTCAGCGAAAGAGGACTTCTTCTCATCTGACACAAAGAACCGCCGGTTGCTCCGGCGGGGAATCGCGAGTTCACTGGTTGCAGAAGGGCAAAAAAAAGAAGGAACAGACCACTCTCTGTTGGTCAGGGCAGAACCCCTGAGTTGTCTCGCAAAAAAGCCTCTGAGCCTCAAAAGGTCACCAAAGCAGAAAGAGGGAAAAAAATGTTCCCTTTTCGGAAAGGCGTCACCGTCTCGTCGAGATCTGTCAGAACCAACAAAGAAAGCCTCCAGGAAAAAAGGATTAAATTTTTTCCCGCAACGAAGAGAGGAATTGGAAACGTTTAACTATATCATTTCGACGGAGGGGAATGGAAAAACCGACCGGGACTTAAAACCGAATAGTTGGAGGGGTGAAGAGGAAAGAGGTCTGCGGGTGTCGAGAAGAGAACGGGACTGAATGCGAAGTCCGGTGAGACGTGACGGGTTCACGAGAAACTTGGGGGAAGGGAACAAAGAAATGAAAAAGATTACCTCTTCCTGCATGGCCCTATCGGAAGAGGGCAAAAAGGAACGCCGTTTCATTGGGCCCCCGGAAGGCTCTGCCCTTGGTCGGGGCGTGACATGGCGCCACGTCCTGTTCTCCGAACGCACGTGCGGGAAAAGAGGAGTAAGGGGCCTTCCTGCTTGGAGGTGAAGGGGGGAAAGCGGAACACCACGGGTCGCTCGAGAGGAGTTTCCAAAGTGGAGACGAGAAAGGGCTAAAGACTGCTTCTTTCCGGGTCGGCCTTCCTGGGGAGCGACCTCGATAATAGGCGGGAAAGGAAGCGCCATCTGCAAGGTTGAAAATCACTGAGCCGGGGGGGGGCAAATGTCTAAGCCAGGGAGAGCAAAGGCGAGCTCGCCGAAAGATGGCGAGGGGGGGGGTCACTATCATTCCAAAAGAAACGGGCCTCCAGCATGGGCATGGCGCCTACGGTGAATTATCGGAACAGCCGTACCAGCTCAAAAAGTTAGGAGGAAGAGACCTTCAGGCACGGGGACAGACATTGTGTCGGAAAGAAGAGAGCGTGCTCAAAGGAGATTAGGTCAAAAAAAGGCAAAATCTCTTCCAGTGAGGGGACTTCAAGAACAAATAGGGGAAGAAAAGGGATATGCCTGCCAAGACTGATTATAAAGCCCGCCGGGAAAGACCCGAAAAAAAAAGGGGGAAACGAAACCGGCCCTCGCCCACTCGCGGGGAGAAAAGCCGGAAAAATCACAAGGGGCCTTTCGATCATGCCCAAAACTATCATAAAAACCGCAGGGGAAAAAAAAAAAGGATCCCCCGGCCTGCGCGGAAGACCGGCGCCGACGTTGAATGCCCGACTAGTCCCTGAAGAACTGCGAAGAATCCGCGACAGGCGGTGCCTCCCCAAAGAAAAAGCTCTGGAAGTGGTGGAATTCTCGACGCAGCTGAACGACCTTCATGACGGCGTTGAGAAGGGGAGAAGGGGAAGGAGAAGGGTGTCCGTCCTAGCCAAAGGACCCTCCTAAAAAAAGGGGCATAGTTCTCGTGTCAGGAGCACGCCGCTATGAACTCCTAAGGACGCAGAGCTGGGAAAAGGCTCAAGGTGAGGTGTTCCGGAAACCAAACCTAAGGAAGGGAGGGAGGAGCCTGTGTCTGTTCGAGAAACAGTTGAGGGGTTAAAAGCTCGCACAAACAAGGAGGAGTAAAAGAAAGTATAATAAAATCCCTGTCGAGGGAAAGGGAAGAAGGAACGACCGTGCTGGTGGGTCGGAAAAAAAAAAAACTATCACCGAGGGCGCTCTGCGTCCGGCGAAAAAAAAAAAAAAGCGAGGACATACTTCTGCAAGAGTCACGAGCAAGCTGACGAGGGGAACGTGGGCTGACTAGCAAAAACGTCTTAGCAAAAACACTTTGGAAGGAACCAAAAAATAAAACGCCAAGAAGGGGACAAGACTCTTCACGATTCAAGTTGAGACCGGGGAGGAACAAAAGGAAACGAAGGTAAGGCCTGTAAGGGGAAAGCGAAGACCGGCAGTCGGGCTGCGGACAAGGGGAAAAATGGCATCTTCCTCTCACGCCAGGGTTGTAGTACAGGGGCGGTTGACTCTCGGGGGGATGAGTGGTGAGGGAACCTAAGTGAGGAAGGAGCCTGGGAGAGGGAAGGGGGGAGCGTTACTTGTGGCGGGGGCACCTGGCGCTCTTTACGAGAAGACCTTAAGGGAAGAGGACGCCCTCTCGGAGAGAAAGGGAGATACCTCACATTGAGGCTAGTCCTAAAGCGTAGCACGAACGAGTGCATCTCACCGGGGGACGGGGTCGCCTACAAAGGTCGGGGAACCTCGTAACATCCTCGCGCTCGCCCATGCGTGAGACTTGGTTGCGGAACAATTCAGAAAAAGAAACAACAGGTGGCCTGTCCCAAAAGGAAAGCTAACGCCCTTTGACGAGTCGAATAGCCACTACTCGCATCCAGAGCCTATGGGGGTCCTTCTCACTTTCCAGAAATAGCCTTAATGGACCAGAGCAACACGAGTAGAGGATCGCGTCGTAAAAGGATCAAGCTTAAGCGACATACGCTGAAAGCGGGAAAGGGGGGATGCGAAATCGGCGAGGGGGAAAACAAAGTTGCCGAAAAAAAAACTAGAGCTCTCAGAGCGTCTAGGCGTTAGGCACATTTCCCAGGACCTCGCAAATGGGTTGAAAAGAACCAGCATTTGCAAAAAAAAAAGGGTCCCACTCAAGCCATGGGAACGCGCCCGTGTAACCTCAAGTGTGGGAAAGGCAGAAGTGGCGCCCTAACCAAAAGAACGTCATCCGCGCAGATCGCAAGGACCCAGAGCAGCGATTATAACGAGCAGAAGGAAAAGGGAGAGGCCTTCTCGTTAAAAAGGGGAAAAAAATATTCCACAAGTCGCAAGCAATTTCGGCATCAAAATTAACTTATCGAGAAAAATAACCAAGAGCGAAAACAGGACTCGGCATTGTGCCATATACAACAATCGGGGGGTCGAAACTATGCAAAGGTCTTAACAGGCAATAAGGACGACGGGCTTAAGATTATACGGCAACTGGACCCCAGAAGCTCTCAAAAAAATTGGACGGAAAGAGCATGGGGGGGGCATTGGTAGGGTTAGGGTGGGGTCAAAGGCCATCAAGAGCAGGTCCGTCAGAAAAGAACAAAAAGGCAGTTTAGGTGGGCGGGACCTCAGGGGGAGAAGGGGACGCGTTAAAAACCATATATCAGGAACAAACTCGACCGAAACGCGGGGGGGGAAGCCAGGCACACCTTTTCCCTCAATACCTAGAACCACCGCTGACGGCACCCGGAAGGGACGGAACAACGAGGAAAGGCCCACGAGAACGAAAAGGAAAAGGATAGATAACGATGGGCGGTAAGCGGAGAAGTCCTCAACCCTTAAAAGTGACCGGTAGTCTCCTAAACCGTCGCCGACGCGGAAAAAAATGACCGGGGAAGTGCTGTTCCAATTCAGGCTAGAGCAAGGAGGGAGAGACTCATCAACAAAACGGATAAGGAAAAAAAGGGAGTTTGAGCAACCCGGAGAGAAGCGGAACTCAAAAAGGAAAGGCCTATCAGGTCGCGACACAGCTTGGGGGGGAGAACATCCTTTATACACAGGTGGGAGCATTGAGCACGCTGAAGGTTGGGAGAGAGCCGGGAGCGCTGCCAGAAGGGAGAGTGCTCTCGTCTAGACGAAAGATAGGTGGTCAGCACGCAAAGGAGAAAAAGATGTTGCGGCCAAAAACAAAGAACCGGGGACAAGGGAGGGGAGGGCGGTCTAGTGCTCCCCCGGAGCATGTCGAAAAAGGAAGCCTCGCAAAAAAATGTAACCAAGGAAGAAAGAAACCCTGACCAGCGGGTGGAAGGAGGACGGGGAAACATTGTCCGTAAAAAATCGTTAACACTAATAAAGAAGACCGGCCGCCCCAAAAGAAAAAAATGGGGGATCAAAAAAGAACGGCGGGGGGGCAAAAACTTCAAGGATAAGGGCCTACTGAGAAGAGAAGAAGTACTTTATCTTCAACTACCGCCATAGGGGGGGTGAGTAGGAGTATCGCTTGGTTGGGCGAGTAGGACTCAAACCGGGCTAAGTCCTTTGGGCTAATTGTGCTTTTGCCGATTAGAAGACCCGGCCTTAACAGAGTATGCCCGAAAAAGAAGGAACGATCCCTGTGTCGCAGAAGTCCGTTTCCAGAAGGCGGACGCCGGGCTGGGACATGGAAGTAATGCAGCAATGGGCATCCGAACCAGCGGGGAAAAAGAGGGGGGGTCTTTCTAATGATCCCCCGGCCTGCTGGGTGGCGGTCAGGGAGGGACATCTGGGGCATCAGGCCACAACAAATTTGTGAAAGAAGGCCTGGGCCCAAGGGGACGGAAAATTTCCTCAATGCGATCATCGGAAGAAGGTTCTAAAAGGTCGCTGGATCCGAACCGAGGGGGAGAAGGAGGAAACAATATAATCTTTGGAGAAGATGGTCCGCTCGGCCACCCTGTATGCCAGTGTTGTTCACCGCGAAGTGAGGAAAGTTGAGAATACGAAAGCGAAAAGCCGAATCTTCTCTAGGGTGTCATCTAAAAGACCGCTTGGGAAAAAAAGGGGTCAAGCATGGAATTGCGCATGCCGAAAAAAAGGTTGTGGGATCGGCAATCAGAAGGCCGAAAGTACCATCAGGGGCAAGGTCGAAGCGCCCGTAGACGACGGCAAGTTGTCGGCATAAAATGTCCAAAGCTAGTGAGAGAGAACTGAGATGGTCGGGAAAGGATAAGCCGCGATTGGGGCAAATCAAAATAAAACCCTTTGCCCCCAAAGGCCTGGAGGCCGCCGGTAAGGAAAGACAAAATTTTCCCCAATAGGAAGAGGACCCGGCCATCAAGCCCATAGAAGGGTTTCATCAACAATCCCACTAGGAGTGTCCGAACGCGATAAAGCAGGGTCAGACTCCTGGGGGTTCACCGGAACCCGGCCTTGCGCAGAAGACCCGGAAGAAAAAAGAGGTAACGTGCCGGACCCGACTGCAGGAAAAAGGCGAAGGAAAAAGGCCTGGACCGGCGGGAGGGGTCTCCATCCACCTTCAATCTAAGGATAGGAGCAGCGGAGGAAAACGAAAGAGGCCTGTTTACCGCTGTACAAAGGAAGGCTAAAAAGGTGGAAACCGGCCAGAAGCGGACATCCATGTAGCCGCGCGACAAGCCGCCGCTATGCGAGCAGTGGGGGACGCAGACAAGTAAGGACAAAGCAGTGTGATGGGGGAGACCACACAAAAAGATGCCGAATGTCGCTTATCGAGGCAAATACGTTCCCGGGGGGGAATAGGGGTCTATTTTTCAACGAAGAAGAAATCACAATCTGAAAGGAGTAGGAAGAAGGGAGGGGAGGGAGGGGGGGTATGGGGGAGGGGATCTCTGTGCCCCGAAACGAAGAGATATACTCCTCCAATGGAGCTATTGGATTGTGGGCGATAGACCTATGGCTAACTGCGGGCCGAAGAATACGGCTTCGGACGGGAAAGATTATGACGGGGGCCACTTTGAGACCTCGTAGCCAGCAACGGGGGGGTAAGGCCGAGCACCCACTGCGGGCGGACTCCGCTTACGATACTGCGTGGGAGGCCGGTGAAACGCCACCCCGACGGTGCAATGAGTACTTAACCTCACGCCAGTTAACCGCATCTGAGTGCCGGAAAGGTGCCGGCCAGTAGAAGGGAGTCAGAGCACTTGCAGTGGGAGGACACGGAACTCGGGGGGTACCTGGGCGATGGATCGAAAGTTGACCCAAGGAGGGTTTCTTTGTATAAACAGGAGACAGTGAAGGTTCCTTTGCAAGCACATCGTCGGTCAAACTGTAGAAGACCTCGGCGGCCGGCGGCCGATTGTGAATGTGACCGGCTGGTATAAAAAAAGCCGAAAAGGCTTCGAGGCCGAGAATGCTCTAAAACTACTCTGGATTCAACAGGGCTTTAGAGACAAGGGATGGAAGCCCTCGCAACGCACTGGAGTCTCGCCAGGACGAGAGGGGGAGTGCTGCGGGCGAAAGATCAAAACAGGGTGGCAGGGGGCCTGAAAAACACAGGCTGGAGGCGACAAGGGACAGGGGGAAGGTCGCCAGGATCGTCATCACGCCTGCCGCGAAAAAAACTCGGGGAATCAGCCTTTCCAGAGACGCAAGGGTCCAGAAACCCCTTCTCAAAAACGAGCGACATCGGTGACCGGAGGGAAAAGAGCCTAGAAGGAAAATAAAAGATTCTCCCCCGACGGGGTCACTCGAACTGCGCAAGAACCTCCGACGGGCAAAAAGGACCTTCGGGCCAACCAAGCTCATGGGAATGACAGACCGGCAGTCTCCCGACGCCAGACAAAAAAAAGTCACATGGAGACCGGTCCAACAAAGAGGGTGGAGATCACAAGGCGGCCTCGGGCGCGAGGCAATCGCACACAACCCATGAGCAAAGAAGGGCAGGTGGGGACCGCGGTCACGAGGAGAAAGTGGAAGAAGGGGAAGGGAGAACGGCCTTACAGACTTGGGGGAGGGGTGGCTCTTCAAATCGGCATATAACCGAAAAAGAAAAGGCCATCACAGGGGGACTTCAGGGACGGAGATGGAAAACAGCGAAAGTACGATGACTGGGGCAAAAAGCAAAATATCTGCACGTGTAGGCACGCAAGGTCGGTCATTAAGCAGAGACGGGAACATGATGCGAACAGTTGCAACCCGGCAGGGAAAAAACTTGAGCACGCTTGTAGGATAGGGTGGGCGGGGGGGGGAAAGAAGAGCGACAAAGCGCAAGGCAAAGAAAAACCGGAAACCTAGTCAAGGTTCGTGAGTGCTTGGACCCGGCTGCGACCGAGCGTCGTAGAATAACTTGCAGCACTCAAGAACTCGGTAAGGGCCGGGTCGGGCTGCAAAAAAAGTTGCAAAAAAACAGCGATAATATAAACGCGACAGGAGTCAAGCGAGCGAGGGGGGCCGCTAAAAAGATCGCAGCAAACAAACGAGGAGCGGAACCTGAGCTCTAACGGGGGACAGCAGGGAGGGGACAGGATCACTAAAAAACCTGGCCGTTCAATCACCCCTTAAAACCAGTTCGACTAAGGGAAAGAAGGAAGTCTAAGCCTATGCGGTCCAAAGGAAGAGGGCGCACATTTCTTATACTCTGCTCAAACGAGGGAAGAAATCCCATCACTGTGGTTCTAAACGCAGAAGGAACTGTTCCCTGGGGCCGATTTGCCCCGCGAAAGGAAAGTAAGGGCAGGCATATACCGTTCAGTGGAAAGGACTGATTTTAAACCGCCTGAAGCAAGTTAGAAGAGCCGGTACAGATCACGTAGAAAAATCATGAAAGCGTCGAGAGAGGCAAATCGCTCCGAAGGGGCCCGAGATTTTGTTATCAATATCGGCAGGACCCCTTGGGGCAGCAAAAAGAAAGAGACCTTGTCGTCGAGAAGGCAAACCCAAAGAGGAGGCAGGGCTCATGACGCTAGTCCGCCGAAGGTCCCCTGAAATCGATCATGGCAGATTACAGCGTGGGAAGGGTAGAAAGGAAGAAATTCGTCCGTAGGAGATTTAAGTAACAACACTAATACGCCAGGAGCCAAAAAAGACGGGAATGAAATTGGCCAATTCCCGACGAGCGAGGGGGGAGGTGCCTAGAGAAATGGCAAGGAAGATCATTCGACAGTGAGCCCGGACTAAAGGACACGCACCGGGAGATGGCCACACAGGCCTATCCGGGAGGTTTTTGGGCTGGAGCAAGAAGAAGTCCGGGGGCCGAATTGAAGTGAGTGGCCGACGGGGAAGGGAAAAAAAAAAAGATGAAGAGACCTGAATGGTCCCCGATATCGTGAAAGCGAAAAGGGGGGGCTGGGTCCCCAACTCTTAACGGGCGGGGGGACAGTGGGCGTGGACTCATCACGTAAGGGAAAGAATTGGGCTCCGAACCATCGGGGACCAGGAAGGGCGGTCAGCCCGTTAGAAGGGAGGGGGGCGGAAGTAAGACTTAAAAAAGAAAAAAGACTTGGAGCAGGGCCTGGTCCACAGGGGAGAAAAAAGGATGGGACTCAGACGGGGAGCTCTAACTGGGCGCCTTAGGGGGATGAAAACTCCGAGGGGAAGAAAGGCTCCGGAGGACGGGGGCGAAGAAGATTTTCCTCTAAAAGGGCCAAGCTGTGAAGGGTTTGTAGCACCGTACGTCTGGAGAGAGCCGGTGACTCATTCGGCAGAGGCCCGGAGTTGTCTGAGTAGGGGAGAAGATCACCGAAAAACCATCTGTCAGGGACCGGAAGGTCCAAAAAAATGGGCATGCGTCTTCAGAAGCCACCATTGGGGTTTAGGGACGACAGTCCAAGACAGATCTGCCTATCTAGCACGGAACGTTCAAAGGAGAAGGGAAAAGACCGGGTTCCGACCTGCGGTGCCGCCCATAGGGGGGGGGGCTGATACATTTCTCGGAAGATCGTACATGGTGTAGGGAAAGGTATGAAGAACATCCTCAAATCCGAGAGCCATGAGTAAAGGCTGCGGGGCTTCCGGGAGAAAAAAAAAAGTTCCCACCTATCCCCGGAGCTTCCCAATGCTCCACAAGCAGCCACTTCGAAGGAAGCATGTCACCAAAGAAAGGGAACATTCCCAGAAACAATCTCCGATGTGAAAGCAGGGTCACGGGTCTTCCTCCCCCGCCGGTGAAAAACAGGGCCGCGGGAGTGGAGAAAAACAAAAAACGACTTCCTTCAAGCGAAAAAGAATGGGGGACGAGTTCAACCGGACTGCAGAGGTCAGACAAAGCGATCCAACGCCTGAAGGAATCGGAATAGACAGCGCTTTTTAAGGGGACTTGGGCAAGGAGTAAAGCAAGGCTGCTACAGGTTCGCAGAAAGAAGAAAAAGGTCCCCCGGCAGCAATGCGAGATTGCTCCGTAAAGATAAAAGAAGAGAGATCGGCGGGCCGGACTCATCGGTTCACAAAGTCGCGAAAATCAGTGTGAGGGCCGCCCACAACTTACTAAAAGGGGATCTCGCCTGGGATGTAGGCCTGGGAGGGAAGTGAAGATTGACTACTCAACAAAGGGATGAAAAAGAAGATAGAACCTATAACGTTGGGGAGGAACCTCACAGGGGAAAGAAAACCGAGGTGCATGGTGGGGCGGCCAACCAAAGGAAAGAAAATTATTCGCGCAACTTCGGAAGCGACATCCGTGAGGCCATGCGGACGTTCCACAAGCCATCGCAAGGAAAGGAAAAGTGGGGGGGGCTGAAATTGAAAAAGAGCACTTTGAGGGCAAACAGCAACACAGGAAACTCCTAATACGGTCGTCGAACAATGATGGGATGCCGGGAGCCGGGACTGCCATAGAATTAAAAGACAGCGGGAACCGAAGAGGGGCGGTCGGGGAAACAAAAAAAGGTCTCAGGGGGACCTCTCACAGGGGGGGAGGAACGGTGTAGGGACCCTCGTTTTGGACCTCTTAAAAGGATCGCACGCAGAAAAGGAGGAGGTTCTGTTAAGGAAAAAGAAACTGGTAAAGAGCCGGGGCGTGCAAGGTGGTCGGGAGGGGGGCAAATGGCTTCTGGAGTGAACGCAGGGGGGAAGGCCGGTCATGTTAAAGGACCGACAATCTCGGAGGGAGAAGGGTAATCGATTCACCCATGGAAGGACGATGCGAGCAGCTCCACGGCTGTGACCCACCAGCGAGCAAGGTATTAACGTCCCCACAGTCTGAAGCCTAGGCGAGCCGAACGTCTAGGCAGAGCCCAGCGTCGAGGTACGGAGGAGCGGGGGAGAACGGCTTCTGAAAAACCTGGGGAATTGAAATACATGCCCTGCCAAGCAGCGGCTTTAGGAATTATCGGCCCATTATCTCAGCAAACCGATTCTTGCAAATCACACAGGGAAAGGTCCGCAGCTCAGGCTTTCCTAATCTGAGGAACGGTATTCTATCTGAAAATCAGTTCTTGGCCGAGAAAAAAAGCCTCTGAAAAATCTGAAAGAGCCCAAGCGGCTAGGGACGATCACGAGAGACCGAGCATCCTAATCTCGAAAGCAGGGTAACCTCTTCTTAAAAAACTGGGACAAAGGGGGCGCGGAATGCAAAAGAAGAAGCCCGAGCCAGGCGTTCAGGGAAATCCAAGACTAAGGGTCCCCGCCGGGGGGGGGGGGAGAGCAAAAAAGGGAGGAGGGAACAGAAACGTCCCACGACAGCCCCCAAGGTCCGAGGAGGGACAAGACCCCCTTCGTGAAAAGGGACAAAAGAGGCATCTGGGGGGGGGGGGGGGGACCATGCAGGGGGAAGAGGGGAATTACTCCTTGAAGGGAAGCTAGGGTCCTCTGAACGCGCAATCAAAGAAGGGCTGCAGTCATACGGGGGTGGGGGGCCCACAGCGCACGAAAGGGAACTTTTTTCCAGAAAGCCCTACGGCTGACTATCAAAAAGCTCAAAAGGGGAAAAAATCGGCCCTACAGAGAATGGATCAAGTGACAAAAAGGCAGAGGGCTCTTCGGTGTCCGGGAAAACGGAAATTACTCTGGGGGTCATGGGCGGCTATTTCGTTCGAGTCCGAGCGTAAGAGGGCGCGGGAATAAGGAAAAGCATGGTCAGGGGAGCTCCGCTGGGGGGGCTTTGCGAGACCGAGGAGTAAGTGCATGATACCATGCTCCTGGGACTTGAAGAAAGACAAGAACCGAGCGGGAAGGGCTTTTCGGGGGCAAAAAAAACACAGGTCAAAGAAAAAAAGGCGATCAGGCTGCCTACCACTCTTCCGGTCAAAAAGGCGGAGAGGTGAGGAGAGAAAGAGATCTCTGAAGAAAAGTGACTACTAAAACTGCTCTAGAAAGGAGGAGCTCAAGATCTCTCAAACAGCGCAACCCTTCTCACCGGGCAGGAGGGGAACTTTCTAGGAAACTTAGAAAGACGAGGAGGAACTCGCATTCAGACAACCGTAGGTCCAAGGAGGGAAGGGGGCATCATTCTCAAGTGCTG